>Ga0210044_10003540_pt1 | contig 22257 bp, 26 predicted proteins | sample CryGey13umfilter_2_FD_183959 | JGI IMG/M metagenome (GOLD analysis project Ga0210044, IMG submission 183959) | Groundwater microbial communities from aquifer in Utah, USA - Crystal Geyser 4/9/14 3 um filter (SPAdes) (version 2) | ecosystem: Environmental > Aquatic > Deep subsurface >... | reverse complement strand
GTCTCATACATATTGCAACGGATTTCATAGTACGTCTTGACTAGGGATTGCTTCGTTTCTTGGGATAGCTACTCATGCGTTGTCAGTGTACCCAAGAACCTGTCGTGCAATACTTCCTTGTCATTGTGCTGTAGCATGAGATACTCAGTTTACAAGATTTGCTGTTCTTCATTGCTCATGTCTACTATAAGCGACAGTGCCAATTCACTCATCACAAGAAAAATTGAAAAGAAAATCTGACGGTGTTCACGTTTGGTATCATTTTTTATAATCTGCTTGTATTTCTGTTATATTTTTAGATCTACTGATTAGTGATATATCCCAAATCTTTCAGTGATAATATCATAGTCAAGATGTGAATGTTCAGTTTTTATATCATATTGTTGCTGTAGCAGTACATAACGAAGGTATTGCGTTATTACGAAAGATGTTTTTCGCAAGTTGCACTCAATCAGCATAGATAAAAAAATCATTAGCATTAAGTCATCAAGGGTGCGTTATTTGTACTATATTTGTTCATATAGGTATTTCAGCTGTAGCAATGTATCATGATACTCACGTAGTATTTCGTCATACATAAAGTGTACTTACATCAAGATAGCAAAAAAATCATACAGTACTATCAGATCTACAATCTAGTATTCAATCACTTGTATTAGCCGTCAAGAAATCACTTCATACAAATAATGTAAATTCTTGTCAAGCATCAAACGGGAAAGTATAGTTTGTCCTTAGGTACTGGTTTGCTCAATTTAAAACATAATACCTCCCCCATAACTGTGCATCATACTTAACACGTCATGAATATTGCAAAGTATTTCATAGCACGTCTTGTGTCGGTATAAACTCATTACGTGGGATGTACTCTTGAAAGTATGTAGCAGTACCTACTACTGTTGCATTAGCTCAAGATCATAAGTTTCTTGTGTTTCCATTCAGTTGGTAGTCAAGCAACGCTCATGCTGGTGTAGGGTTATTTACGTCTTGCAGACTTGCAATCTCTCCTGCCGATAAAGTTCTCGTCCATACCTGTGCTCTTTCCATTCTTCAATTGGTTACTGCTCAAGGGTCAGAGTCTGTACCTAGTGATATTCAAGAAAGATTGGGCGTAAAAGTGTATACAAAGGTATTTCTCAGTATCCCATTTTCGTAACAAGTCCATGTATTACCTGTTTTTATTATTGTTATTTTTGTCCGCTCGGTTTTTGTTGGTATTCATGTATCAAAAGCTATATTGGCTGGGTTTGTAAAAATTATACGAAAATTTACTCATCACTTATCTATTTGTATTCTTTGTACAGTTGGTCAGACAGAGAAAATATAATGAGAAAATGTCGTTGGGTTATTTCATGAATATACAGTATGAAAAGAAAAATCTCACGCAAAATTGATAGCGTTTGTCGTATTCCTCAAGTACCTTCACGCAGTAAAAACAAATCATTGATATTCAGTATATCACACTTGATTTTGAAAATCAGCCCCATTTCAGTCTGTGAGTGTTATATGTGTGACCCCGTTTATGAGACTTCAATGTAGTCAGTTTCAAGAGCTATCGTCTGATGTTGTCCCTGTGCTTTCATCTGTTTTGTAGTGTGCAACAAGTCATATAATATCACGTAATCCATTTTCTATATTTTCTATTTCTTGTAGTGTTTTTGTTGTGTTGTAAATTCTTACATCATACAAAGATCAATCAAAATACTCTCACCCATTTGTAACGCTTTTGTATGCTCATAGGGTTGGTCACACATTGGAATCTATTGGTCAAAGAACAAGTCACGAATTTATTTGTGCAACAAGTATTTTATTGATGTAGAGTCTCAAGTATTGTCAGTCTTTTCTTACCATCGTCATCGTATAATGTTGTCACGGAATTAGTGCTGTAGGAGCATCAAGGAAAATAAAGTTTCATCAAACAAGAACTCAACATCAAGGGCGTCATGTTCATAAGCTATTTCATTTCATTGATATAAGTTTTCTAGTTCATGGATCTCAGTTGTTATCTTTTGAGACAAGCCTTGTATTCTTTATAGATCATGCAATGAATTTCACGGAAATAGTGAGGTCTACTAGATTGAAAATAGGGTTGTTTGGAAGTTGTACATACTGATTCGCACCATTGAATGAATACGCCCTCCCTCTTTGGATCTGACGTGTTTGCTGTCAGATCTTATCTTTTGAGAGATTTCCTTCATACCCAAAAGTACTATTGAACGTGTGAGCAATAGCGTCTGATGTGCTTTGTGATATGAAGATAAAACGTCTAAGCATTAGCCTGAGAAATATAAACATTTGCGGTTGTGCCGTCTCGCTCTATTTGTATGAAGTTTTGTACAGTAGTATCATACTCTCCGCTGTATACCGTAGCATTTGTAAATGTAGGGATTGTCCCTTGTGCGTGGTGAATCTTTGCTACTGGTCCATCGATAGCACCCGTCAAGTCTACTGTAATATCTCACGTAATCGGACTTGCACTTGTGCCATGCCTTGTATCTTTTGTCAAAGTAACGGTTGTGCTTGTTGTCTGATTGCTTGCGTTATCTGCTTTTGAATTTAGAGCATTTTGTAAGTCTGTCTGGTTAGACAGTGTCCCTGTGATCGATCATCGTTCTGCCTCTGACAACTGTACATATACAGATCAAGACCATCTGTAGGTGAGGTTAGTATCTAGTGCGAGATATATCTTTCATGTTTCTCACGTCACTGGAAAGCTAGCAAGATCAGCATATTCTTCTACATCATCGACAAAAGACGGCAGTTGTGAGGCAGGAACTTTTCACGATACAAGATCAGCTTTGAGTGGTAGTGTATTACTTATTGCTGTGATATCGTCATCCAATGCGGTGAGCTCAGAATCAAGATCTGCGTTGTCTCTTGCGTTTCCCTCTAGGTTTCAAAATGATGTCTCATGCGGGTTGTTGAAATCATTGATATGTGCTTGTATCACAGCATTAGCATCGTTTGAGGTTTTTCGTTCAACAGAAAAAAGGACAAGTTGTCATTGCCCCGCAAATCATATTGTCCCTTGATTAAGATTTCATCACACACTGACAACAAAATATCCGTCCGCTGGTGTTGGTGGAATTCATGTTTGCACAGCAGGATTGATTGTTGTTGCTCATTTTGTTGCTATGTTTGTACTAGCGTCCAAAAATCCGAGAAAATTATCGTTATTTATTATCACTGTCCCACCACTTCATGAAAAACTTTTCATCTCAATAGTTATTTTTTTTGTCACAAGAGAGATTTGTATGGATTTCATTGGTGTTGGGTGGATAAAATTATCTTGTGACGTCAGCTACAATATCAAAAAATCCTTTTCTTGTGCTTTTTACCTCGGTACCGTTTGCTAGTTGCATATCATAAAGATACCTTTTGCATGCAATGTTTGTGTCTATTGACGAAAGCTCCAAGATAAAAATTCAATTGATAGGGTCGGATCATGTCGGTCGTGGATCGTTTATTACTTTTGCGATTATTGCTCTATCATTGTTCACATCATTGATATACTGCTCATCCTTTACAGTAAATGATACCGTCATTCACAATATGCTAAAAGGCAATCAATCTTCAAGAAAAGACACTTGTATCTTTTCTGTGTCTCCTCTGATTATTGATATATCTGAACACATGGGGGAATAGAGAAATAAATTATTTTTGAGTGTTTGACAACTCTTCTTCAAGTTCGTCTACTTCTTCTTTTTTAGGTTTTTGTTTTGTTTCTTCATTGGTTGTTTTTTTCACATTCTCTTCTTTCCTATCATTCACAAAATGTTTTGATATTTCTTTATATTTATCGCTGTACTGTGTTCATTTCTTTACTTTATCTCATCTCATTCGGATATCTCTTGGTAATACTCTCATCGGTAAATAGGAAAATAAAAACAACCCGTAGGTATATTCAAAAGCCCACAAAAGTGGACGTTTGATATAACTATGCAATTGGAGCTCTAAATATGTATGCACAATCTTTGTCGACAATAACTTGATCAATTTCTTGATGAGCCTTGACGTACGAGTGGATTTCTTCTTCTTCTCTTTTTTCATTGCTTGGTGTGTATGTCAAAACAGTAATACCGTTATTGATACCCAAAGCTCTACTTGATCTTGCATAAGTTTTCATGAAAGAAGTTGAGCGAAGTGTTGGAGCGTTTTCAGAATACATAAGCATGGCAAATTTATTCCAAATGTATGCAAAGTCGCCATCTGTAGGTGTGTTTTCTGGAAGATACAATCATCCTGCTACGAGCAACTCAATTCAAAGGATACCTGCAAGATATTGTCTGATTGTGTCCTCTGTAATAACTGCAGTTCAAGGGAATCTTGCGATAATCTTTGGGTGGTTTGTAAGGATGAAAAGAACGTCGATAGATATGAGGAGTTTGTTTGGCATTTTACCACTTTTCTTATAAGCCAATTGTCTTCCAACAGAGATGTCTTTGATAGGATCAGACGATGCAGAGGCGTAGTTATCTCGTTGTCTCGCTAAAAGCAATGTTTCCTCAGGGATAGAGACAGAGTTATTCACGATTGCATCCATTATTCTATGCTCGTTTGCAATCATATTTTTTTCTGTCAAGATAGCCGTCGAGTCAATTTGTGCGTCGATTGGTTTTTCAGCATTGAGAACATCTTCCTGCATGATCTTTTCAATCAGTCCATATTTTTTCAGTCTATAGTGTTCTGTGATTTCGACTCTTGATTTTGTTTTTTTATAAGATCATCCTACTGCAAAAGCATTATCTAGCAATCTCATCGCTTGCTTTCCGTAGTTTGCAATGTCTCACGTTGGTTGTGTGACTTGTACAAATGGTGCAATTTTTGTTGCAACAAACATTGTCGAGTCATTCATTTTTGCTAGAGAAATTTTCTCAAGCAACTTATTTCTATACGCTTTTGAGTATGATACATCTGCCATATTATGGTTTTAGGAAAAAAATAAAAAGGATCTATTATGCTTTTACGTATGGTGCAACAAGTTTTGCATTAAGGTATTCGTCTGCATCAGCTGCTTCAAGAGCAATAGCTACGACCGTGTTTGTTGATACTGCTTCAACAAATTTTCCACCTGATGCAAGTTTCAACTCAGTACCGACCGCAACAGTTCATCCTGCTACAATAGGAGTAAATCAAAGGCACTTGATACCAACCATATCATTAGTTTTGTTTGGGATGTTTTCTCATGAATGGACTCCAATGAAAGTAGCTTCGTCTCCTGCTCCTGCAAGGGTAACAGAATTTTGTGCCGTTGTATCGAGTTTGAAAGCTAGATACGGTACTGTAATATCTGCAACAGTTGTATTAGCGAAAGATAGTGCCGTGATACCATCATCATGGTATGCTCATGTATAAGTAGTCATAAGGTTTTATGATAGGAAATAAAGAAATTACATCATGTTTCTTGCTTTTTTTACTGCGTCCGTGTATGACATTTTCTCTTTTGCAACAATTTCTTCCGCCATTGCATCAAGCTTTTCATCGTCAGACATGTTTTCAAATTTGTTTTTTGTTTTGTCTTTTCCTTTTTCTGCAAACATCTCAGGATCAATTTGCTTTACTCCCGAAAGGATCTCAGAAAATTGTCACAATTGTTTTTCATCAAGAGAGACTGCGAAATCGATAAGCTTTGTCATACTTTTTGGCAAAACTACTCAATCGAGGTTTGACTCAGAGAAAACAAAAGAAGATAATGACTTTTCGATATTTGCTTTTTTCTCAGCAAATTCAAATTTCTTGATCTTTTCTTTCATCTCAGCAAATTCAGCGAAAGATACTGATCACTCTTTGTCCGAAAATTCTCCTTTTTCTTCTGTCTTTTCCGATCAAGTATCTTCTTTTTTCTCTTCTTGATCTTCTTTTTTTTCTTCTGTTTCTGTTTCTTTTTCATCTTCTTTTTGATCTTCAGATGACTCGTCTTCTTCTGTAGCCATAGTTTCTCAAAATTTAGCAACAAAGTCATTACGCAAATCTGACTGCTCTTCACCGAACGCTTCCATTACGTTTGCGTGAGTTTCCTTGTCGATTTGACCATCTTTGATCAGGTTTTTTACCATTTCTGGGAAATTCATAGGATCGTCTCAAAAAATAAAAAATTTTGTATCTTTATCGTCTCACAAGGCTTCCGAATATAAAGCACCCTCCATCTTTTTGAAAAATGGTCTATTCGTAAAAGCTCATCAAACGAGTAAATTCTTGTTTATCTCCCCCGTTTCTTCGTCTTTTTTGTGCCAGATGATCTCAGGAGAGAAGTATTTATACATTCATTTTGACAAAAGACTTGCTCCCTCTTGTTCAAGTTGTATCTTTGCAAATAGTCAATCTCATGCTACATATAACTGTCTTATTCGTCATAAAGCACGGTGATTTGGCTCATGGTTTTCATCTACTGCAAGATCAATACCTCTTTTTCTCTCGTCGAAGTTTTGCTTCACTTCTTCCAAGTCGTCAGGTGTTATCTCGATTTTTCAGTATTGCTCATGTTTTCGTTTTCACGTCCTCATGATCTGAATATCGATATAATCTCACGGGTTCATCGGTTTTGAGAGAGAAAATTCGGAAAACAGTCGCTTCATCTTTATTGTCAAAATAAATTGTACCTACTAGATATAGAATTTTACCTATTTTGCAAGAGAAAATGGGAGTGGCTCATCACTGCCAGGATTTTTTATGGTTTTTGTATCAATAGCAGGCTTATATGGGTCGTCTTGTAATATCTCGATCATTAATGATCTGCACATGTAGTGCCTGGGCGGACTATAATCAGAAAGGCTTTTTGCTGTCGCAGGGAAAATAGTCCCGTCCAAGTCTCTGCATATATTGCTTGTCTTGCTGTCTAGGATAGCACTGTATTCAAAAGCATACACAAGAGCCATATTCTCCTCAAATACTGTTTCCCTTGCAAGGTTGATCGTCCCAATGATAAAGAGTGTGTCCATTCATCAGAAGAAAGAGGCGATAATACCATTGATAGTAGCAAAGACGCTTCACAAGTCCTGATCTCATACTCTTGTTTCGATCTCTTTCAACATCTCCCCGACCGTTTCCATGTTTTGCTGTAGCATTACACCCTCTATCCTTTTGTTTGTTGGCGATACTTTTACCCCCATGGTTTTTGAAGTCATTTGCTTTCAGTAATTGAAGCTATCAAGCTGTATGGAAGTGCAAGCCTCAGCAAGTTGCACTTGTGCGTCTTTTTTTGATATCGTGCCATCCATCATTTTGATCTTTACCTCGTCCGTCAACTCTCACAGTCTTTTTTTTTGTTTCGCAACAAAATCTATATATCCTTGTCGATTGATCTTTTTCTCTGCAAAAGTTAGCTCTCTTCCTGGCTCAAATTTATCCATTGAGTTGTACTTTTTTGATAAAAGCATTATTTTCTCTTTGCTTTACAAAGAAAAAATCCTGTCATTGATTATAGTCTGAAAAGTTATGCGTGCATCTTTTTTCTTTCATCTCGATGTTTTCTTCTTTTTCTGTTTCTTCTTCTTGTTTTTCTTCTTGCTCTTTTGTCTGTTTTTCTTCTCCTGCAGGCAATTCAAGAAGTTCGCGAACATAATCAGTAAGTATTGGATCAACTGGCAACAATCATGATTGTATCATTTTATTGATATTTCCCACTATAATTGACTTGTCAGTCTGTTGCAGGCTGTCAAAAGTGAGCTTTGGATATATACCGTTTGTCTCAAAATTTATATCAACAATTTCCTTGATAAGGAAACGATTGATAGTCTCAGCAATATACTTTGCAACAGCTCCGAGAGATCACAAGAAAAGTCACTGTTGGCTCTCTCACAAATTCCTTGATCATGTTTTTGTGTTTCACAATTCCAAAAATTGAGCCAATACATTCTTCACTATTTCGCGGTTATGGTGTTCGATACTTTCTAAAAATCCCGTGCTATTCGTTGCTTGTGTGTCAATGTATGCTATATCTCGTCATCACTTATCTCACGTTCTAGATCAAGGAAACACAATACCCGTTTGCGACGTTGCTCTCAGATTTGAGACTGCATTCTCTGCCCACTGTCTATCACTATCAACTGCATTGTTTGGTATCCATATTGCAGGAATACCGACACCTTGCCTTTCGTGCCTGATGGCGTCGAAACGATAAAAAGCATCTTTGAATTTTCGGTGTTTGTATGCTGAACGTAATGCACTTGTACCCTCGTAATTATCTCACTCTCTTCTGTGAGAGAATATAACGATTTTGCTTGCAGGAATTGAGATCATAAATCATCACTCATTTACTCATTGATAGAGTGGTGCGTCAAGCTGTTGCAATACTCACGGTCTACCATCTTCTGTTTCTCGTTGTTGGATCGTCGATTGTTTCCTATATCACAACTTTTTTATCACAACCCTTCATTCATCGTCAAATCAATAGACTTTTTCAAAAACAGAATATCCGAAACATAGCATCGTCAATATTTCTCTAAGTATATCGTCTCGTGTTTTCTCCATGCCATCAAAAAGCATTTTTTCAAGAAATTCTGCAATCTCTTGTTGTTGCTCACTGACTTCTCCATTTTCATTCTCTCATCACTCAATATATCGTCTTGTGCTCCTGATTGGTAATTCCATCACAAGGAGAGACGCGTTGACTTGTGCATCTGTTTTCCTCATCTTATCATAAGTTTTTGCACCGTTCTGTCATTGCAACTCAGTATTATCCTCGTCGTAGATATACCCGTTTTGTATATCATTTCATGGTCACGAAAATTCTTTGACCATTGACGATCACGTTATTCTCTCAGGATCTCTTTGTGTCGGTGCCATTTGACCGAAAAATGATAGTATTGATGACTTGATAGACATTAGAAGCCGATGGAAAGTAAATTGTCTGTATTTTCTGATTTCATAAAGTTATTGTTTGCCATTTTTATTTCTTCTTTCACACTTGCAATTTTCGATGATGCAACGTCCATAAGTCCGTATCTTATAGAGTCCGCACCATGATCGTCTTGTCAAGTATCAAGATCATTGTCCTTTTTTTCGTCATATACAAGCTCTGGCATTGTTTTTATTAGGTTTGTACAATCTGTATATATAGAGATTTCTTCGTTTTGCAATAGTTTTTTTATAAGGTTTCGTCAAATATCACGGTTGTTGTTTCATCTCACTACACGCATTCAGCTTCAATTTGATAGCATCTCATCTCAGCTTTCTTCACTTCATCATCATCTTGAAAAGATTGCAGGGTCGGCAACGATATAATCAGGGTTGTATGATCAGTATTTTTTCTTGCACTCAACTCATAGTGCAAAATATGTCAGTCCTTCTTGGTACAATTCATTTGAGATATATATATGTCCTTGCGAGCATATACGGATCATGTATACCGCCGATGGAGCTCTCCATCAATAATCCAAGCACAATATAGTTTTCTTCCGATTTGGAATTTCTGGGAATTTATTTACTACGTGCTTGTGTTCATACCACTCAGTGAAAAATTGTCATTCAAAAATATTCCAGTCTCAGTAACGTAGGGCTTTCATGAGGTTTGTGTCACTCATCGACTCGAGCCTTTTTATATAATCTGGGTCAGCATTCATGATGTATGGGTTATCCTCTACTTTTGATGGTATGAAAACAAAATCACTTTTTTTTCGTCATTTCCATAGTCTACCATCGATGAAAACGTCTTTGATGTATACGTGTCACGCACCGCCTGGATTGGTCCCGCACATGAAGTATGGTGAAAATCATTTTACGACCAACGCCATGTTTGTTGTTCTATTACGTGCAAGAAGTTTTTGGAGGTCAGTCTTTTTTTTTATTGTTCTTGTTATCTCATCGACTGCTATCACGTCATACTCTGTCGAGAAGTATCTATCGTTTCTTCTATCGTCTTGCCAATATCACAAGATGATAATGCTGTCATTGAAATGTATAGCGTTTCATGATATTCTATATCCTTGGCTGTCATCGTCTGTCTTAATAAGTTTTGGAAGTCTTTCATCAAGAGTCTCTTTGATCTCGCTGTAAGTTTTTCTCACAAATAGTTGCTTTATCCCTGGATATTTGATGCAATTGATAAGGAGCTCAGCAAGCAATCAATCTGTTTTCCCTCATCATGCAGCTCATCCAAATAATTTATGTTTTGCTTTTGTCTGATGGAATAGCATTTGTTTGGGAGTCGGTTTGTAATTGATTATTATTTTTGTCATAATTCTTGATGAAATAAATACAATGCTCAACGTTTGATAATGATAGTTTTTTCTTGCAAAACCAATTTTGTATCGTTCTTTTGTTTTTTCAAAATAGATTTGATAAGAAGTCAGCCATTATGCTCGCTTCTTTTTTTGGCGTCTTTTTCATCTTTGCGTGAATATAAATCGGGTTTTATTCACTCTTTGTACTTTTTTTTCGTTTTTTTGCAAGAGAAAAGCCCCCTACTTTAGGAGGCTACTTATGTCGTCCGAAACTATAATCTGCGTAATGTTTCCTCATTTTTCTCATTCGTCCTTGATATACTTTGTAGTCTCTCCCTTTTCTGTCTTGATTATATCCCAGTATGTTTTGAGATCTTTACTTGATATCTCCCCTTTGCTCATTGAATTTAGTGCCACAATTACTAAGTCCATTATTCTTTTGTGCATTTCTCATAATACTTTTTCATCAGGCTTGTACTTTTCTTTTAGTGTGTTCACTGTTTCTTCTATGATTTCGTTTTGTGCTTTTTCTGTTGCGAGTGATAGCAAGTTGTCTTTTTCTTTTGATCGTCATACTGTAGCTTTTTCTACCCAGTCCTTACCGTGTGTGTATCAGTGTTTCTTTGAGTATTCTTTTCGCCGTCATGTAACTGTTTTACTTTGGTGTTTTAGATAGTCGAGTTTTGCTCTATTCCAATCTACATCGTGTCTTGCCATTTGCCTACAAAGGATAAAATACTTTCAATATTTTCTTTTGATATTGGTATTTCTCATAGTGGTGTCAACATATGAGTAGGTTGTATTCATCAAAACTCTTTCCTTATGTTGTTGATAGCTTTTTGTATTTCCCTTATTGGATCTGGATCAACTATTATTGGGTCTTTTGCCATCCTATCTCTGTAATAAAAGCTTTTCTTCTTTGTATATTTCGTTTTCTATCTCTATAATTCTTATTTCAATACCAATATCAAACATATTTCAACACTCTTTTGTTATTTCCCTTTTCCGTTTCTTTCTCATTTGTATGTCTAAAAGGAAGGCGTATGTTTCTTTTAGTGAATCAATCCTTGAGCGCTTTATATTTTCTGATTTGATTTTTTTTCTTATTTTTTTCATTGATATTCTCTATGATAAAAACAATCTCTTCTCTAGCGGTTAGGCTAGGTTCGATACTCTGTGCATAAACACGAGAAAAGAGACTATCAAATCATCTCTTTCATCCTCTTGTATTCCTCAGCCATCTTTTCTGGCGTTTTGTCTTTCATGAGGCAATAGATAGTTCATCGGATGTTGAAAAACAATCATCCAAAAAATGCTCGTCTACCTTGGTATCCTCTTTTTTTTGCAATTCTACGATTGAGGAACGCAAAGAAAAGTCATATAATAAAGTTTACAATAAGGATCATTCATAATAGGGCTTCCATAGGAGTGTGTAAAGGTAAAAAATTAGCATCGACCGAATCATTCTACTCGAATTTTTCCTGACTTATTTCTTTTTGCTGTTTTCATGTCGCTTTCTTGCTTTTTCTTCGATTTTTAATTGATATTCTTTCATTTCTTTTTCAGCTTCCAATACAGCTGGTTCGTCATATTTCCCAGTTGCAAAGTTTATACCGTTTTGATCAAGAAAAGGCTTGCGGATGATTTTTGCCATGATATAAGGGGAAAAATAAAGATACCTTTGTTTTGTAATTTATCCATTATTATAATAGGGAAAAGTTAAAATGGAAGATCGTCGTCATGCTCTGTTTTCAGTCAAGTGTTTTCTTTTGGTTGCTCTCCTTTCTTTTCTCTTGAAATTCTCCATCAAGAAAGACTCATCCAATGTCTACCGTCATTTGCCTCTTTTACCTTTGCAGAAAAATATACAGTCACAATTTCTCATATATTCACCCTACTTGCTCGTTCAACACGGTCACCCATGAATTGTACGACTATTTTGTCTGGGTATTCTTTTGGCTCATTTTCTTCAATAACAAGGTACATGATTGGCGTTTGATTTTCTCAAACGCTAGATATTGGTGATACAAATTTTACTTTTCCTGTGAATTGCATAATTATAAAGAATATGATAAAAAACTATTTTGATAATGCTTTCTCTGCCCTTGCTTTTACATTTTCCATAGTTTCTTTCATTACTTTTTTGTGCTTGTATGAAGCACGTCCACGTCTCAATCATCATTTTTCTCTCACGCTTTTAAGTTTATCGACTCATTCCTGAGATATATAGGTAATCTTATGTTTGGGTCATTGAATTTCTTGATAATACATGCCATCGAGCTTTCACTGTTTGATCCAGTTTTCTATATTAGGCATAGTGTATCAAGACATTTCACTTGCTTGTTGTCTTGTATAGACTTTCGTCATGTCGTGTAAAAAATCTAAAAAATCATATTCCATGATAAATATTTTTTTCAAATTTGCAAGTCTTTTATATACTATTTTTCAACCTATTATATACTTGATATGTAGCGTATACGTCCCTTTTGCAATACTCTCAAATCTCGTCTATTTTTCACTGCTCATATAGAGATCAAACTTGCGATCAATCTACTCATGATTTTGGTGTTTCAATTCACAAGAAAGAGCATATAGTGTCAAGACTTGTATTCTCTCAGGAAAATCATCACTTTCGCATTTCCATAGTATCATCTATAGTCATTTCTCGTGGTTTTTTGTTATATGTTTTAAGTATGTCTGGCACTTCTATTCCATGTTTGATCATTCTTTTTCTCAAAAATGGAATATCAAAGTTTTTGATATTGTGTCAAATAAGCAATGTTGCTCTTCTGAGAATAAAAGAAAGTCTTTCCAATATATTTTTTTCATATAATAATGAAAATGATATATCGTCTATAGGTCAATCTGATCAAAATATTTTTGTATATAGTATTGGCTTCTGATCAAAATCGCCACCGACTATCTTTGAGACATATTCTCAATTCTTTTCATATCACAAAACAACACAAACAACTTTCCCAAATTCAGAATATAAAGCAGGGATCAATTCTTTCCCCGCCTTTTCCTGTTTTTTTTCTCGTTGCTCTTTCATTTCGATAGATGCAACCGTTTCGATGTCTATAAAGATTTTTGTAATGAAAAGAAAAAAGGTAAAAATTATACATGTATTTCGTAGGTTATATCTCCTCAATCACGATCTGGTCGTTCGATGATTAATTGCAAATTTTTAGTTTTTGCTCGATTTTCGATTTCCTGTAGTCTGATCTTATCAAGATATGACGCATCAAAGTAAAGCATGTCAAGTCTATCTTTTTGCTCGTCTGATAATTTTGGCAAATTCATGTATGCAAGTTTCAGTGCTGCAATGTATATTTCTGATGATGAAAGGTCTTGTTTTGTGAGGGGAAAACCATTAAATGTAACTCAGTCGTCTGTTATCGCTAGTCCATCAGGCAAAGGCACAGACATCATCATTTCCATCTTTCTTTGCTCGATATCTTTCACTTTCTCATCAAGTGCTTTTGCTTTTTCTTGTGCTTGTTTCCAAGTTTCGACTTGTGATTGCATTCTTTCATATTGATCAGCTTTTTTATTTGTTTCTTCTGCTTGATCAATTTGCATTTTTACTTCCGTGATGTCTTGCTTTTCTCATAATTCTTGCAATACTTTTTTTCACTTTTCTAAAGTTTCTTTGACCGCTTTTTCTTTTTCTTTTGCTTCTTTTATTTTCATTTCCATTTGATTGATTTCGTCTTGTAATCTCTCAATCTCGCTCTCAGCGTTTCATACATATATTTTTCAAGTTTCAATACGATTGTTTTTTTCTTGAATTTTAAGCATTTTCTCTTGTAATAATTTTGTATCCACCCTTTCGACTTTTTCGACATCTGCAAATTTTGCTTTTTCTTGTTTCTCGATTGCGTTTGCATCTCTTCTTTCCTCGAAAGCCTGCTTGTACTCCTCTTCAATTTCTGTGAAGTCAACTCACACAAGATTTTGGAGTATTTTCTTTTGTTCTTTTGGTGAGGTGTTCAAGAACTCGTCGATATCAAAAGGCAAACCAAAGTACTTTTGTAAAATTCATTGAACAGCTGATTTTTCTTTCAGCTCTATCCCTTCGGCGGTAGTATATGTCATTTTTTCTTTCTCCTCACCGTTTTCTTGTTTTGTGACTGTTCGTGTAGCCTTTCCACCGTTATCAAATTGAATTTCACAATATCACTCATCCTCTCAAATCTTTACGACATTCTGAGGTGTTTGCTTGCGTATGCGATCAATAAAAGAGCGAAGAAAAGAGGTTTTCCCTTTTCAATTTGCTCCTGTAACAATTGCAATACAACCGTTAAAGTCTGCTGACATTTCTGAACATGCTTTAATGTTTTTGACGTACATTTTTTTAATTTTCATGAGAAAAAAAAGATGATAAAAAACTACTTTTTTAGGTATCTTGATACAAAGACATCTTGTTTTGGCTTTTCAAAAAGAGAGAGCAAAAAACAAACAAAAAGAAACACAACAGCACATAAAAAGAAAAACATTGTGTATCAAAATGTAAAACGACTTTTGTATATTCTTTTATATTTATTTTTTGATATTTTGCAAGTCATTTTACACTTTTTGTGTACCTTGTAATGGTGCTGACCTCATAATTGGATAGTATGAGCTATTTCACGCAATAAATCTGTCGGAACATACTCGCTCATCTGTTTCAATTGCTCTAATCAATCCATCGAGTGCAGGCTTGATCTCTGTTTGCATTTTATGTAGCAAGGTTTCTTCGCTCACTTCATAGACAAGGGAAAAATGAGGTGCTTTTGTTTCGACAACGTCGAGATATACTTTGTGTTTTTGTTTTGTATTGATAAACGCAAGAGTGAAGTAGAACGCCATTTGGATTATGTAGTCAAAAGTGTTCTCCATATCGTACTCAAATCTATCAATCTGTCCACTTGATTTGTAGTCTCTAATAAGCCCGCTTTGGTATCTATCGAAAGATCAAGACAAATTAAGGCTTTCATATCTTGCAAACATTTGCTTTTGATACTCGTATTCTCATGAAACATCGAAAGCCTCTTGTTTGTTCACTTCATAATACATTCCAAGTATGGCTTTATATTCTGCGGAAGTTATTTTGATTTTTTCGTTTGGTGGCATCATTGCTTGCAAATCCTCTTTCTTCATTTTTTCTAATTCTTTTTTTCTTCACTGTGCAATAATTGGATCTGAGTATATTTCTTTGCTCATAATGAAGTCAATGAGCTGTCATTTTACATAGTTTTTTTCGTAGGTGTATTTCTCAGAAAATCATAATAGTCATTTTGTTGCAACATCCTCAAAAGCATTCCCAATAACGAGTGCCTTGCTTTCTTTTTCGATCAGGTTGGGCAATTCAAGAATATAGCGGATGTAGTATTCTTCGGGATTTTTTATAAAACATTTGAGTTTGCTAGCTGTTATGTGTCAGCGTGTACGGATCACGTACTTATCAATTTTTTCTTCTCCAAAAAATCTCTCACAATACTTTTCAAAAAGTTCTGGTTTGTATTTTTCTTCATCAAGAAGAAGTCTATATTGTATTCGTGCTTCTTGGTATATGCGTTTTTTATCCATAAGGTATACAAGTGAATATAAAAAATTACTTGGAAAATCAGTCAAAAGCATTGTCGTCTATAACACTTGCCTCGGCATCTTTTCTCCTTTTCTGCAGTTTTTCGTTTTCCAATTCCAATTTATCACTGGCAATCCCTAATGTGTCAGCAAAAGATTTTGTTGCTATTGATCTAGCAGCTTCGATCACAGAGAAGTCTGATGATGCAGGATTATCATACATTTGTCGACTTCCATAGCAAGAACGCTCAATGCGGACTCAGTCAATGACAATGTAAAAATGTCATAGAACTCGTGCATCATGTACGATTTTGCCTGTTTTTGTTTCTTTCGTCTTGTATTGCTCACGCTTTACTTCAACTCATCGCTGGAAATTGCTGACAAAATTTAAACATCTTTCAATATATCCAATAGGAACATATAATCCCTGCGGTCACTTTTTCAAAACACTGTCTGGTGTTATTTGTAAAATTTGCAACTTTACTTGTCAAGGCAAATCCAACAAGCCTTTTTTGGGCAAAATTTTTCAAATAGTATAGGTCAAAACATCTTGCTTTGCTTTCTCTATTTTTATTGTTTCTTGATTGAGTTGTAATTTTTCCATAAGTTGCCAAAGAATAAAAAAAGATTATAGCGTTTCCTCGTCTAGTCCGTTCCAATACAAATCTAGCATTTGTTTTCTGCAAAAAATTTCTGCTCGTGACTTGTATTTTGGTGTTTTGTATCTGAATCATGTTTCATCTTTTTCTTGACGATACGTCTCATCAAACATACTGTGTAGTACGGATCTATTCAAAAACTCAAAAGATTTTATGTCTAGTTTTTTTGAGAATTTTCGATCAATGCTTTTTTTGGGTATAAGAGACTTTTTTGAAAAAAGCTCTTTTTTTTCTTTTTTTTGTATTACGAAAAGCATATTGTCAAGAAAAATATAAAACCTAATCAATACTTATTTCTTCTGTATACAATTCAATCATTTTTTCTTGTGCAAATTTTTTCTCTCGTTCGTAGTATCATGCTGTGTCAAATCTTTGTCATTTTTTATCGTAGCATATTTGTTCTTCTTTCATTGTATCATAAATTTCATGAAATTTGTCGGTATTTGCTTTCACAAAATTTTCTATTTTCATTTGTCTTTGATAATCTCGAGACATAGGATAGATGAAAAAAATAAAAACTATCATTCACTATCTGGGATTTTCGCTAACTCTCTTTTTAGCCAACGATCTAAAATTTCAGGATTTTTTTTTCGTGGTTCTTCTTTTACTTCTCTTTCTCTTATTTTTGCAATTTGTGCTTGTATAGCTTCTGGATTGTATGAGATGTTTTCTTTTGACTTCATGGTTTCAACCTTTTCAATTTGATTGAGATTTTCCATAGTACCAAAGAAAATAAAGAATGTGATACTTTCCCTTATCATTGGGTTGGTTATTGGCTCTTGCCTCACCAAACAAAAAGATTTTCTCCCTTTGTGTATTTATGTTATATTTATTTTTTCTTATTTTGCAAGTCTTTTTTAGGCTATTTTGCATTGATTTCGAAAAATGGATCAAAACTTTCTCAAGTATCCTCTTCATCAATAATAAAAAAGACACACTCGTTTCATTTCCCGCAAATATATTTATTCAAAGACAATTGAAAAACTCTACAATCATCAAATCAATACTTTTTTTGCAAAATATCAAGCAGTGGTTTGATTATATTATCCAAGTCTGATCTTTTTGAAGAAAAATATACTTCAAAATGAATTGCAAGATTTCATTCTGGTATTTGTATTTCTGGCAAAATTGATAATACTTTTTTTTCGTATTGATTATATTTTGGTGTCTTATATCTCTTGCCCTGTCGGCACTCATTCACTGACAATGGTTTTACCTGTATTTTGTACATCTTTGCGTTTCATAGATAAAAGTTGTAGTCTTTTTTTGAGTTTTGTGTCGCCATTGTGCAATTCATGGTGACACTTCGAGCATAGCAAGACGAGATTTCGTGGATCGTCTCTATCGTCTTTGTGATACTGGGAGCGAAAATGAGCATGGTGCAATTCCTCTCATGTATAATCATTGCATCGTACTCAGCAACCCTCGCAAGAATTGTTTGCACGTTCTATAACTTTTTCACGTGTTTTTTTGGTAATCATGATTATTCCGAAAAAGCTAAAAACTCGGGCGGATAGATTGACGTCTGTCTTTCCCTGTGAACTGGATTGACTTGCATTTTTCCATGAGTCTACTCGTGATTTGTGCATTATATTTTTCCGTCAATTCCTCTAGGGACTGATTGGATGATAGAATGGTTGGGATGGATTGGGTATAACGATAGTCAATCAATTGAAAAAAGCTCTCGATAACATACGGGCTTGCATTCTCTACGCCAATATCGTCGATAAAAAGTATTGAGGAATTTTTGAGTTTTTTGAGAGAAATCTGGAAAAAGCTATCATCTTGAAAAGCCTTTTTTGCTTCATCTGCAAAATCAATCATACGAACTCGACGAATAATGAGATCAGGGTATTTTTCTAAAATATTGTCGTGCAAGGCTTTCATCGCAAAGGTTTTTCAGGTTCCGACTCATCACCAAAAAAAGTATCATCGTCCTTTTTTTCACAATTCTTTGACGTTTTGGATGTATTTTTGTAATTCATCCTTGATTTGTTTTTTGTCGATGTTATTCGTAATCATCTCAGACGATCATGTCTGCAAATCAAGTTGTGCTGACGTGTCAGGCTTTTGGTTTGTTGTCATTGTTGCGATTGTAAGATGTAAAAACTTCTTTTTTTATTGGAAAAACTCAACGCCGTCAATTCATTATGGAATTTTTCAAAATTTGGATACGTTCTGTTTCATCTTTTCCTATTTTTTGCAATTCTGCGATAATAAGATTTTTTCCTTCGTCTGTTAGAGGATGTTTTATTTTTTTTCTCATCGTGACGAAATCTTCAAAAGTTTTTTCAAGTTCTGTTGGAGGAGATAAAATCAAAGGAGCTGCAAGCTCTATTTCTTTTTCTTTATTATCTTCTTTATATTCTTCTTTATTCTTTATTCTTTTATCTTTAGGGGTTTTTTTTCAAACCCCAGTGGGGTTTTCTTCAATATCCCCAGTGGGGTTTTCTTCAATATCCCCAGTGGGGTTTTCTTCAATATCCCCAGTGGGGTTTTTTTTTGGTCTTCATCATTTTTTCCCATGGTGTCACTGCTTTGATCACGTTTCATATCTTTTTTGATTTGCGTCCAAAAGTGGTTTCACAAGAGTCCATATTGTTTTTGAAATTCAAGTAAGATTTTTTTCTTCTAAATCCAATCAATATGAAAATATCGCATCATATATTTCTGCTTGATTTTCTTTTGGCAAATCTCTTATTGCTTCATAAAAGCTTCTATAAAAAACAATCCCATCTCTCATAATAATTTTGACAAATAAAAAACACCCTATCAAGATAGCCTCGCCAGAGAACTCGATAGAGTGTAATTACATTTCGCAAGCCCCACAATACCAAAGAGGTATCCAGTGCCATTGCACCCCGACACACCATCGGGACTACTTGCGAAAGTCAAAAATTTGGCGAGGCTTTTGATTACTTAGACTATAACTATTTTTTTTATTTTTGCAAGTCTTTTTTGTACTTTTTTTAATCAAAATCAAAAAAACCCTCAAAAAGAGGGAAGTTGTTTTTTCCAAAATGGTATCTATTAAAGATAGACGGTTGTTATCAAATCAAAAGTTTGAGGTCTTCTCTGTCTTGTTCGGTTGCTTGTCAGGTTGCGACGAGATAGCGAAGACTTGCTATACGTCATTGCACAATTTCGCCATCTGTCATTGGTACTTCCTGAATAACTTCTTGTAATACTCAGTTTTCGATAATACGAATAGTAATTGTTTTTGTTGGTCTTTGGATTTCTTCTTGTGTTTCTGTCATTGATTATTGAGAAAAAATAAAAAGTTATAGGTTCAAATTTAGTGTGCTTGTTTCTCGGTTTCACGTTGGCGACAAAAATGATCATCAAGTCAATCAAAATCATATTTTTGTGTTAGCTCATCATCAGTTTGCAATTTGTTCAAAAATCATATTTGCTGAAAGAATGGATAGATTTGACAATGCTACATATGTTGGCATGAACGCTCACATTTTCATTGGAAACGTTTGCAATAAGGATCAGTTGAGCTCTATATCAACATTGACAGCAATTGATCTTCTTTGTGATTCTATGTTGTTTCAATTTCTCCAAAAATATCTATGTCAGTACATTTTTGGTATTGATACAGACGCTGTTTGCATATTGAACTCAGACTTTAATTGAAAAGACAATGCAGTGGAAGTCATTCATGCAAGATTTGTAAAGTTATTTACTCACGCAGAAGATCATGCTGTTAGTCTGTATAATATAACATATTCTCAAATTCATCATTGCCAATCCAAAAGAACAAATCTATTTTCGTGAAAGTGCATTCAAACCATATTTCACCTTGATATTTCTGTACTCATCAATGTCGATGTTGCTCAAACAAAAGACCAAGCGTTTGGCATAAAAATAGAAAACATTCTTGATCATCATGAACCCATTCCCCAAGATCATATTGATCAAAAAATCCTATCTCAAGGTGTGTTTACTCTTATAGATAAAACACTTCTTGCTCATGTATAGTAGGAATATGTTCAAAGAGAAAAAGTCTCTGATCATGTAAAAGACGATAAAACATAAGGTGTTGTTGTTTTATGTGCAACAACAGAAACATTGTTTCACGTGGTTGCATAAAGAACAAACAAATAGTTTCAATCTTCAGAAACTGTAGACATTACTCAGTCCCGTCAGGCTCAAGTATATTGTGAAGTATTGTTATAGGTCGTAAAAAGAGTTGCTGTAGATAAATCATAAGCAGTTGTCAAATCATATCTTCTTGTGTCTGTACCAATTTTTACAAAAAGCTTCATTCATCAATCAACAAATTCAAAACTATCTGCAGTTGTTCACAAAGCCAAACTTGCAAGAGATGTTGTTGTTCAATCAACAAAAGCTCAAGATGCAACTTCTCAACTTGCCCTTTTAATTTGCCTATTCATGGGTAGTATGCTTTTCCTACTGAGAGATCATGTTCAAGAAACAAGTCAAAGAGATAATAACGATTTTCGTGTGTTGTTTTGAGATGTTCTTGTCGATATTCCTTGCAATCCCCAAAACTCTTGCGATGTTTCTGGTGGCGTTCAAATTTCAAATGCGTCTGAAACAGGATAGTTTTTGACTTGTGCAGAGTACAAATTTAGACTTGCATCTATTGTTGTGTCATAATTTGCTGGAGCTTGTCACGATCAAGATTGTGAAATCATTGGTAACGTCAATTGCATTGTTATTTTTGGAGATAAAAACTAAGCGTATACGATTGTGTTCGGCACATTTCATAGGTACGTGATTGTATACAATTTTGGATCTCAAAGCTCTTGTATTGTCAGTATTCACAAATCAAATTGTGTCCAATCTATCACAACAGTGATTGAGTTTGTGTTGTCAACAATTTGTGTCAATCTATCTTGTGCATCGTACGTCAAAGACAAATTCCTATCATCCATCCTTTGGAAAAGCGTGTCCAAGTCCTCATTGATGTCATTGAGTCTTGGGCTCGTCACCGTGTCTCCTGTTGATCGGTTGTTGCTATTTGTCCTTTCGTATTCGTAGGTCATGGATTTTTAGATGTTAAAAGATATTGTTGCGTTGATAGAGAGTGTTTCATTTGGTCAAATTTCCTCGTCCATATTCACCCTGGACATGAGAATACCGCTATTTGGTGTCATTTCGTCACCGTCTACGAACAATCAGACTTCCAAAAACGTGTTTCATGATACTTCAGCAGTGCTATAGAATTTGTCAAAATATGCTGTTTCTTCGATTGTGTAGCGATTGGTGAAAGTGGATCTCAAAATCTCATTTCCAAGTTGTGTGTCGTTTACGGTCGGAGGTGTGAAATCTGTACCCAATGCAACGATGTTTGTTTCAAATCATGTCGATACTGTGGATCATGTAGCCTGTAGGGCATACAATGATCTTATTTGCAATGGCACAAGGTTGTGATATTTTTTGCAATTTGAGTGATTTTTCATGATACTCATCCAGTACTCCTTGACCTCATTATTTTTTTCTGATGTCAGATGATTGTACACCATTTTACGATCTCGTCATTTTCTGAGCTCCAAAATTTGCACAATATCAAAAATAGATACCTTTGCTATGTGATAATTGGCTTTAATATTGACGACTTTTTCCATTTTTTGGCAAAAATAAAGATGGTTTTTTATAGGGATTTTTTCAGTTTTTGCAAGAGGTTATGCAACTTGTGCATAATCTGCAATACATGGATTTGGTTCTGTCTCTGTACCTCGTTCACGAAGTCGGATATCGTTCACTCTGACGCTTCACGTTGCATTTTTTAGGTATATTCCTATTGCAATATAATTCGTTGTTGGCTCTGTCGTGATTTGGTCCAATTCTCTTTTTCGGTCGGTTTTTTCTGTTTTTTCGTCGAGATAATCAAAAACAAAATC
>Ga0210044_10003539_pt1 | contig 22258 bp, 17 predicted proteins | sample CryGey13umfilter_2_FD_183959 | JGI IMG/M metagenome (GOLD analysis project Ga0210044, IMG submission 183959) | Groundwater microbial communities from aquifer in Utah, USA - Crystal Geyser 4/9/14 3 um filter (SPAdes) (version 2) | ecosystem: Environmental > Aquatic > Deep subsurface >... | reverse complement strand
CTCCATATTTGGACCAAGGCATCCGTGATGCCGTTCTCCAAACAACGCCAACACGGTTGGCTTGCTCCATATTTTGATCAATCTTTATTTACGCATAATGTCAACTATTTTATTGGTTTGCATATAACTATCACTCGATGTTCAAGTTTTTCATACTAAAACGCTGTAATATGTCTATATTCAGCCCCAGCGTGGCGAAATGTTTATAGAACATGGTCAAAACAAACCAAAAAAGCTCCGTAGGAGCGATATGTTCTTAACATGTTACCCCTTGCGGGGTTTAATTGCATATCCATAAGAGCCGAATAATATCTCCTTGATGATAAATTTTCGACCTGTGCAAACGGAATTTGCCACAGAGTCACAGAAATACAGAGAGAAATGTTAGCTGTCTTAATAGGTTAACGCAAAGATCGCAGAGGAAATAAAGATTTTTCAACTCTTTCGAACTCTGCGTCCTCTGCGTTAAAAAAGTCGTTTGCACAGGTGGAAAATTTGTCGCTAAGGCACGGAAATATAAGGGATTTTTAAGTTTTTTTAAGTTTTTTTAAGTTTTTTTAAGTATCCAGATAGAAGCTTTTTTGTACCAATAGTTTCAATTAGATTTAATCTCTTTGCCATTGTTTTTGATAGTAATCGATTAATCTTATCAATCTTTTGTTTATCAGTCAATACATCAGGCAATTTATCCATTAGTAATTCGTTAATATCTTTTTTAGTAGCTGAATCATACCTTTTAATAAATGCCAGTACTAATTTCTGATAATGGCTATCATCAAACCCTTTGTTTTTGATATACTTTGCCTTTTCTTCTGTCCGCTGTATGGAAATTCGTGAATTACAAAGTCAATTCTTGGATTTAATTGCCTTGCCAGCCAGTGTTCTAATTCTTCACCGCGAACCTTTTTTTGTTTGGGTTTAATGTGCGTACCCATTACATTGTGAGTTTTATCCTCAATCCCAAAGACAAGATAGCCCTTTTCCTTATGATGCAAACAGGCAGAATTAGATAATGCAGAAATATACTCACCTATTTCCTGTGGGTCATAATGGTCAACCTTAAACTCAACCCATTCTGTTTCTTTCGATAAGACTTTTAATTCTGTTAATAATTTTTCTAAATCTTCTTGATTGGCAAGTAAAAACAATTTATACCTCTGTGGTAATTTCCGATTGCACAGCTCGTAATTTTTCATTCAGCTAATAATATCACAAAATGGTGCAAAAAGCAAGAAATTTATTGAATCAAGTTATGGGATCAAACTGACCCTGACTACCATTACTCTCTGCGGATTTCCAACAAGAAATGCGTTTTTGGAATTACCTGAGCATAAAAATAATATCCGTTTTCTAAATAGATTCCATGAAAATATCAGGGCATAAGCTCCAAGCAAAGGAAGTCCCTCTGTGCCTTTCGTAAGAAATGCGGCTGCTACAGAAAGCCCGGAAAGAAAATAATGTTTTCTCTGGAATAAAAGATATACTGAAAGAATGGAGAAAAAAACAAGGGGAACATCCAGAAGGGGTCCTCGCACATGTACCTGATAATTTGGCGAAAATCCGAGGCAAAAAACTGCGACAAGAGAACCAAGCCTGTTTTTATATTGACCTTTTTCTTGTAGAAAACGGTATAGAATGAATACTGTTAAAAGTCCAAAAATAAAATTTGGGATTTTTAAGGCAATTTCCTGAAAAGAAAAAATTTTATAGAAGAAACCAAGGAAATAAAAGAAAAGATAAGGATGATCCGCAAATATACCTTCACAGTATGTTCGAAATTGGAGCGGATAAAAATGTCCTTCTGCCACATATCGACCTAAATTGGCATATACTGCTCCGTCTCCATAAATCGGGACATCAATTTGCACCAGAAAATGAAGAGGGATAAATACGATTGCTACAAACAGAAAAAAGATTTCCAACCGTTGAAGTTCCCATTGCTGCAACAATATGTTTATCTTATTACATCCTTGTTCTACTCGTTTCAACCCTTTCATTATTTCTCCCAGCAATTCTCATTATGAAACTCGGCGAACAACAAGTGTAGCACCAGACACATTTCAAATTACATAAATTTGTAGTTGTTAATGCCAGTTCTACAGGAAACTTGCTGGATTCTTCAGCAAAAGGTAAAATTTTATAGTCAAACACTTTATTTTCAAACACAAATTGCCTTATTCCCCAAACGCAATAATCTGCTGCTTCGTTTATTAATATCATGTCTTCTCCTATGTCAAAAAGTCAATTTTTATTCTATCCTGAAGTCCTGTTTTTAAGCAGATTCAACTAATTATTGGTTAGGGGAAAAGATTCACTCCGTTTTCGCCATCTTCATCCCTTTAACCTCAACATATTCTTCCATCGTTTTCTCATCATGGTATATTCAGGATACCATCTCTGTATCTTTCTGAAGAAACCAAATAATCCTGTGTTAGGGAATATTTGTCTCTCATCCTTTAGTATTTCTAATATTTGCTTTTTTAATTTCTCAATATGATCATTCAATGTGTTTATCCTTAGAATAGTTCGCTATTACCTTTCTCCTTAGGGTTTGTTTAAAAATAAATGTGTCACACCGAGGCTGCCAATTCGCTCCTCCAGCAAGGCACGAGTCGTAACGCCGTTGCCAAACAAAACAGCATCACGGATGCCTTGCTCCAAACTACACATCCAGATTCTTGACATACTTAGCATTTTGTTGAATAAACTCTCTTCTTGGTTCAACCTTATCACCCATAAGCATACTAAAAGTATTATCTGCCTCTACTAAATCTTCAAGAACAACCTGAAGAACTGTTCGTGTTTCTGGATTCATGGTTGTGCTCCATAGTTGGTCAGGGTTCATTTCTCCCAACCCTTTATATCGTTGAACATGGATACCGCCGCGTCTGCCCAATTCATTTAACTTAGCATCCCTTGCCTCATCTGAGTAAACATAATGTTCCTCTTTTCCTTTTTTAACACAATATAAGGGAGGCTGAGCAATATATACATGTCCACTTCCAATCAAGGATTGCATATATCGGAAAAAGAAGGTAAGTATCAGTGTGCGGATATGAGAACCATCTACATCAGCATCTGTCATGATAATTATTCTATCATAGCGTATCTTTTTGACATCAAAGTCGTCCTGTCCCACGCCAGCCCCAATAGCTGTAATGAGTGCAGATATCTCGTCATTGCCCAATGTCTTATCCAATCTTGCCTTTTCCACATTCAAAATCTTTCCCTTGAGTGGCAGGATAGCCTGAAACCTTCTATCTCGTCCCTGTTTAGCCGAGCCACCCGCTGAATCACCCTCAACAATATATATTTCACATAGCTTAGGGTCTTTTTCCGAACAATCAGCTAATTTGCCGGGCAGGGAATTTGAATCAAGGACTTCTTTTCTTCTGGTTAGCTCCCGTGCCTTTTTGGCTGCGTCCCTTGCCCTTGCTGCAAGGGATACTTTTTCTACTATTTTTTTTGCTATTTGTGGGTTTTCCTCCATAAATCGTTCTAATCCTTGGCCCACAATAGAATCAACTATCCCTTTTACCTCACTATTTCCTAATTTTGCCTTTGTTTGTCCCTCAAATTGTGGCTCTCTGATCTTCACGCTAATAATGGCTGTAAGCCCTTCCCTGACATCTTCCCCTGAAAGAGAGGTATCCTTTATCAGATTATTCTTTTTAGCATACTCATTGATGGTTTTGGTCAAGCCTGACTTAAATCCAATAAGATGTGTCCCACCCTCACGGGTATTAATGGTATTTGCATAACTGAAAATAGTTTCCTGATAGCCATCATTGTATTGAAATGCAACCTCTGCCTCAGTATCATCCTTTGAACCTGAAAAATAAATGGGGGGTTCATGAACAGGTGTTTTGTTTTTATTTAAGTATTCTACAAAAGAAGAAATACCACCCTCATACTGAAAGGAATGCTTTTTATCATGTGTTTCATCTGTTATATCAATCTTTATGCCCCTATTCAAAAAAGCCTGTTCCCTGAGCCGCTGGGATAGGATATCAAAAGAAAACTCCACAGTTTCAAATATCTCTTTGTCCGGCTTAAAACGAACCGTTGTGCCTGTGTTTGTCGATGTACCAATAATCTTTAGTTCAGAGACGGGATTTCCCTGTTCATATCTTTGATGATAAACATTCCCGTTTCTTTTTACCTCAACCTCAAGCCACTGAGAGAGGGCATTAACCACAGAAATACCCACACCATGTAAACCACCAGAGACCTTATAAGAATCCTTGTCAAATTTTCCACCAGCATGTAGTATGGTTAAAACTATTTCTATTGCTGGCTTATTATGAATAGGATGCATATCTACCGGTATACCACGGCCATCATCAATAACCGTTACGCTGCCATCAGGATTCAAAAACACTTGAATCTCCTTGCAAAATCCAGCCAGTGATTCATCAACGCTATTATCAACAACCTCATAAACCAGATGATGCAGTCCATAAACCCCAACATCACCAATATACATACTCGGCCGTTTTCTAACCGCCTCCAATCCTTCTAATACCTGAATCTGTTCTGCCTTATACTCTGTTGCCACTGTTTCTCCTCCCACATAAGTCTATTATTACTATCATACTGTTATCCATTCCTCTTTAGAAATTCCTGCTTGCTTCAATATTTCGTAACTACTCACCACGGAGACACGGAGGCACAGAGAAGAACATCCCTCTCTCCTTTGATAAGGGGGAATTAGGAAAATACAAAACCATCTACTCGTTTGTCTAATTTGTTATCTTGCTTTAGACCATGCCACTTTACTCAGTATTTCTTCTTCGTGTCTCCGTGTCTCTGTGGTAAATTCCCCTCGCTGAGTAGTTACAATATTTCTTTGATAAATTCACTGTCAATATCTGAGTGATGAGGGTTAGGAATAATTTGTCTGTAATTACCTCGCTTCATGTAACTATACTCAGGAAGGGTATAAATTGCGATTTTTTCGGTGAGGATTAATCAACGAGAGCAAGGCGTGAAGGTTTGCAATAGTGTACTATTGCAAACCTGAACAACGCAGCTATCGTTGATTAAGACCAGCGAAAAATGTAATTTATACCCTTCCTGAGTATATGTTTACCGCCACTGAATGGACCAATAAAACCCAATTGTCGAAGTTTCCTAACCATTTCGTTTCTTGAACAAGGCATAATTTTAGGCATAGGAGAATACTCCTGTTCCTACTGCCAAAGCTTGCTCTTTTTCCTGAATTTCAGATGTAGAAGCCAGTTTATAACCATTGACAACAGGCATTTCTTCTCTTTCCTGAAGCCCTACTGTAATCCAAAGCTCAATGGCATCAATCAAGTTAGCCCTCGCTTCCTCAAAGTTATTCCCTTGAGTCATACATCCAGGAAGAATTGGAACAATTGCTATCACACAAGTTGAGTCGTTTCCTTTCCGATACTCTGCATATTTCAGTATTTCTTTGATATATTGGCTAAAATTTATTATTTCCACAATTATCTACCCCTTCCTGTGTACCAACAAACCCTACTTAACATCCATAATCTTAAAATATATGTCACTAATCAATTCCTGACCGATTGCCTTATTTATATCACTCATTATTTGCATCTTTAGCAAAGAAAGCTCATTTGCCCAGATAGAGGAATCCACGCCAACAAATAAAACCTTTCCCTTAATCCTGAGTGGCTGTGTATGAGAAGAGATTATCTTGCCTACAACCTCTGGCCATTTCTGGATAGCAGTACCCTCAGCTATCTTCTTTACCAAAGGAACTGATTTCCCCTCATCAAACACCTTTATTCGTTGGAGTACTCGCCCCAATACTACCCCAATATGCTCTCCATCTCTACTACCCCGTCTTTTTAGCATAATTTAGACCTCATCCTGATTAAGGGTCTGTCGCAAAATAACTGTTACATTCAGTTACCACTGGACGAGCAAATCGACAACCTCGACATGACACATTTATTTGTGACAGACACTAAGAGTTTACCATAAAATAACTCTATTGTCAACAACTTTCAAATGTTTAACCAGCAATTCTCATTATGGATTTTCAGATTCACCACAGAGACACGGAGGCACGGAGAATAATTTAAAAAAACAAGCTGACGGAATGCAAATTTTTATAAATTCACAGAATAATGCTTCAAATTTCCAAAAATCTGCGTTCAGCCACATTCAAATAAGAGATTTGTCCTTCGATTTTCCTCTGTGTCTCCGTGGTGAGTTGTTATGTGTTTATGCGGTAAAAATGTCCTAATTAGAATTGCTGAATGTTTAACATTTTTCCTTGACTTTGGTTGGGGCGTTTGTTATAATATTGAGACACAAAGGTTAGTGATGCTGTTTAATACTAGATTGATAGATGAGGTTGTTCTATGCCGGCAGATTTCCGGCAGAGACTGGAAATTCCTTGGCAGGGGTGGCAAATGAAACGACAAAATGAAAAGATGTCTACTCGACAACATAAATTTATTCAGGAAAGGATTGATTATACAGGAAAACAGCTTCGATCACATTGGATATATGAAAGCTTTGAGATACCCGGTGATGCGATTGTTGCGTTTCGCGGGGCAGCAGATGTGGATAAGTATTTGGTGGATATGGTTGACTTATCAAAAAAAGAATATATCCATAGTGAGGATATGCTGCATTTTATTGTTGAGCATTTTTCCCTTGATCTGGAAAAAACTATTGCCTATCAAAGATTATTAATAGCTATCATGTGTGAACATATTAATGCCTATCTTAGAGATAGCACCTCTGACAAGGGGTGTCAAATTAAAAGGTATGGGGATGACCTTTATGATGAACAGGATAAACTTACTGTCTCTATTGCTACCCTGACCCCTGTCTCAACCATGATCCATGCTGGGATAAATATCTCCTCTAAGAATACACCTGTTCCAACCAAAGGACTATTGGATTATGGAATGTCCGAGGCAGATATTGCTTCTTTTGCAGAAACAGTACTTGCCAGTTATACAAAGGAAATAAAAAGCATGTGCATGGCACGATGTAAGGTCAGAGGGGTGAGGTAGTATTGTAGGCTTTCAGGTATATGGAGATATACTCAAGTGGGGCATAAATTGCGTTTTTCGCTGGTCTTAATTCTTGACAGGCGGGGACAGGCTAAGCCAGAATGGACAAGAAGTCCATGCCCTTTGTGATCTGTCATTCCCGCTTGTCGGGAATCCTTCCCCTCTGTGATCTGTCATTCCCGCTTGTCGGGAATCCTTCTTTGTTAAATACATCAGATGTGGTCGGATAAAAAGAAGGATTCCGGACAAGCCGGAATGACAAGGAAAGGAGAAGCAGGATTCTGGCAATTCTTGACAGGCAGGGACAGGCTAAGCCAGAATGACAAGAAGTCCATGCCCTTTGTGATCTGTCATTCTCGCTTGTCGGGAATCCTTCCCCTTTGTGATCTGTCATTCTCGCTTGTCGGGAATCCTTCCCCTCTGTGATCTGTCATTCCCGCTTGTCGGGAATCTTTCTTTGTTAAATACTACTGGCGATAATATCCAACCACCTTTCTTACAGCCTTAATTACATCATCTACATCCTGTTCTTTTAATCCCGGATAAAGCGGCAGAGAAAGTATTCTTTCCCCTGCATATTCAGTTACAGGAAACGCCCCTTCACTAAAGCCAAACTGCTGGCGATAATATGGTTGGAGATGAAGAGACTGGAAATGAACGCTAACCCCAATATTCTCCTTTTGCAGACATGAGAGAATCATATCCCTTGAGGCATTCAACATCTCTGTTTTAACCATGATAACATAAAGATGTTCAGCGTGCTTAATGTCTGGTATTCGCCCAATACGAATAATGGCATCCATATCCTTGAACGCATTATCATATGCAGCTACATATTTCTGCCGTACCTTCAAGAAACCCTCAATCTTTGCCAATTGGCATAGCCCGAGGGACGCTTGAATATCAGCCATATTATACTTATACCCTGGATATAATACCTGATAATGTTGGTAGCCTTCCGGTGAATACCTTTTCCAGGCATCCTTACTCATGCCATGGAGTGCAAATATCCTGACCCTTTCCTCTAATTCCTTAGAATTAGTGGTCAACATCCCGCCCTCTGCTGTGGTAAGATTTTTTGTGGCATAAAAGGAGAAGGCAGTCATATCCCCGATAGAGCCTACCTTTTTGCCATGATACTCTGTTTCTGTGGCATGGGCAGCATCCTCGATTACAAGCAGGTTGTGTTTCCTGGCAATCTCAAGTATTGCATCCATTTCACACGGGCAGCCAGCATAATGAACCGGCATAATTGCCTTTGTTTTTAGTGTAATTTTTTCCTCAATCTTATTAACATCAATGTTCAGGGTAACTGGATCCACATCAACAAAGACTGGGGTAGCCCGAACCTGAACAATAACATTGGCTGTAGCACAAAAGGTCATTGGAGTAGTAATTACTTCGTCCCCTTCCCCTATCTCTGCAGCAATTAATGAAAGATGAAGGGCAGCTGTGCAGGAATTAACAGCAACAGCATGCTCAGCATTTGCATATCTGGCAAATTCAGCCTCAAACTGCTTTGTTTTTGGTCCGGTAGTCAGCCAGCCTGATCTTAATGTCTGGATAACAGATGCCTCTTCCTCTTCACCGAGCAATGCTTGATGAAAGCTAAGGAAGGTATCTCTTACGGGTGTACCACCCTCAATAGCAGGTATTTCAATCTTCATTTTATCACCTCTTCAATAATATACTCGTATAATTTTATATTTCTTCGTGCCTTTGTGTCTTCGTGGTAAATATCCTCTTGCGATTTCCAAATTCCGGTGCTTCTTTAATACAGGTACCCAGAACCTTAAAAGATCGACTGATTAGTTTCATGGTTTCCTTATTCAACTTAGCAGGGGCTGTTCCAACATTGTTCCAGCCAGAAATATCCAGATCATCTGGCGGCAGAGTAATATTCTCCCAATTATGAAACAATCTGCCCCACGGGCTATTAAGGATTTCAAATATTCGTTCCTGATGGGCTGGATACCAGTACACATCATGGTACAGAATACTGGCTATATATGCCCATGGAGCAAGGATTGTCTTAAGTGTCCACTCAACAGGCTTTTTCAGCTTACCCCAATAAATAAAATGCTGCATTCGGCTGGCAAAGGTCATCTTCTTAAACGGACCAACAAAATGCCATTTCTCCTTTGCAGCATCTATATCACCGACAATCTCTATCTCGGAAATATCACCACATCCAAGACCCAAATCATGGGCTAATCGAATAAATTTAATATCCCGCAACGGATCAAACCCCATAAGCATCGCTGCAACTGCATCAATGGCTACCTGATCATTTGAGGCAAGGATAACATTTTTTACATGAGGAATCATACATCGGGGTCCAGGACCATCCCCGGCAAAGGTGCCATCCATTACTGCAAAAACCCCGCGGTGAATTTTTTTCTGAATCATGAGCAAATCAACCAATGTTTCATGGATAACCGGATGTGCCCAGTGTCGCTTTTCATTCAGCAGCCCGCCAAAGGCATTTTTCATGGCTCCGGTTGTTGTTGTAAACACATGCGTTTTTATGGTTGGCAAATGGATAATATTCTCACCAATAAACCGTTTCGGAATCATAAATCCCTTTGGATAAACCTCATTTAAGCACAAGAATTTATCAGTCAGTGAGCCAACAGCGTCGCGAATATGTATCCATTCTTCACCCTCATAAAGATGTACATTCTTAAGACCATGAGCATTTATTACATTAATTTGTTTATTCTCTCGCTCACCCAGATGAGCATCAATAACCACTGTCCGATTATGACAGGCATGAATCAGGTCAGCATTATAACCATCCTTCTTCATAGCACGAATCACTCCCTCAAGCTGCCATGGGGTAGTTGAAGAGCCGGGATAAAAAAAGTGCCAGCTTATATTTATCTTCAGTGCTGTGTCAACATCCTTTGGAAGAATATCCTGATAATCAGCAAGGTTCATCAGTCGATGGTAATCATGCAGAACCGTTGCCGGTGTTGTTCGTAAGATTGCTACCTTTGATTTTGCCATAGTTAGTACTCCTTGCTTTTCACTAAGTATACACTAAATTTTTCAAAAAAGCAACATTTTTCGACCTGTGCAATCGGAAATTATCACACAGAGACACAAAGCACACAAAGGGCAAAAAAAGAAAAAAATCTCATATGTCTTTGTGATCTCTGTGGCTTTGTGTGAGAAATAAGTGAGCCTTGTAATCTTTGCGTTATTTGTGTTAAAAAACTCGCTTGCACAGATCAACATTTTTTAAGAGAGGGACGGGGCATATTCATCCTCAAACCTCTCTCGTATTACTTCAAAAACTCCTGCTGATTTGAATGCCCGAATACACCTCTGACAGCTTTCACACCTGCCGCACATCTTATCCCCGCCCAGATAACAGCTCCACAAGAGATGAAAAGGGGCAGCTAATTGTTTCCCTAACACTACTATTTCCTTTTTATTCATATCCTGAGTAAAGCTCAATACCTGAACCTTACTCAAGGTAGAAAAAAGCAGCGATTGATTAATAGCCTGAACAAACTTAAGGCTGTTATCCGGAAATGTTTCTGCCTCTTCCCTGTTGAACCCGACCACAACCACATCTGCACCCATCTCCTCTGCTAAGGAGGCAGCAATATTGATAAAAACACCGTTACGATTAGGTACCCAGACAGCCTTAGCCGTCTGGATTGGGTCGCTTTTTTCAAAACTAAACGCTGGAACATCCCTTCCGTGCTGAAGGATTGCACTACCTGTCTGTCCTAACCAGTCTATGGTAATCTTGCGATGTGGAATTCTCAAATATTCACACACCCTGCTGGCTGCATCTATCTCCTGTTTTTTTGCCCTTTGTCCATAATCAAAGGTAACACCCAATAATACAGTTGTCTGTTGGACAGCTATAGTCATAGCCACTATGGAATCAAGTCCTCCAGAAAGCAGGCAAATGGATGTCTTCATTTTCAATCAACTCCTTGGGATAACAACAATTACTCTCGTCCATACAACCCTGTCAACCCCCGCAACCTTTCCTGACATTCATTATTCAGCATATTCTGAGCATACCGCCATGCCCAGTTTCCAAGAGCCTTTCCCGGAATATTCATCCTTGCCTCATTTCCAAGCCCAAGCACATCCTGAAGGGGAATAATAGCCATAGCTGCAACAGAGCTAAAAGCCAGACGAATAAATTCCCAATGTTTTTCGTCCGCTTTTGTTTTTCCAAGATACCTTAAGGCATGCTCGCGTTCAGCCTTGCTACTTGTTTTTGTAAACCAGCCAATAGTAGTATCATTATCATGTGTCCCTGTATACACCACACAGTTTTTTGAGTAATTATAGGGAAGATAGGGATTGTCTGGACCAGAGCCAAAGGCAAAATGCAGTATCTTCATGCCTGGAAAAGCAAATTGATCCCTCAATACCTCTACCTCTGGCGTAATTACCCCCAAATCCTCAGCAATAAGCGGCAGTTTTCCAAGAGACTGTTCAATTATGGTAAACATCTCAGCACCTGGTCCCTTCACCCATCTGCCATTTATGGCTGTCTTTTCTTTAGCTGGCACCTCCCAGTAAGCCTCAAAACCACGAAAATGATCTATGCGAATAATGTCAACCAACCTTAGCATTACCTTTAATCGATTGATCCACCAGCTATAACCTCTTTGTGCTATAATATCCCATCGATACAGGGGATTTCCCCATAATTGTCCTGTTCGACTGAAGTAATCAGGGGGAACACCAGCAATATGAGTTGGTTTGCCCTTATCATCAAGCATGAACGACTCTGGCTGTGACCAAACATCTGAGCTGTTATAGCTAACAAAGATGGGAATATCGCCAATTATTTTGATTTGTCTTTCGTTAGCGTATCGCTTCAGGCTTGACCATTGCTTAAAGAATAAATATTGCAAATATTTATGAAATGAAATCGAACAGGACATTTCCTGGGACACTTCATGGATTGTCTCTGGTTTCCGGCAAGATACACCCCTGTCCCACTTGTTCCATGACAATCCCCCATAGGATTCCTTCAATGCCATAAACAAGCTGTAATCATCCAACCATGTTTGATTTTCCATACAAAATCCCTCAAAGTCAGGGGTTTGATGGTTCTTAAACCGTTCAAATGAGCGATAAAGCATAGTCATCTTATACTCTATGACCAAGGAATAATCAACATAATTTTCAGGAAATGCAGGTACATTTGTCAGCTCTGCATCATGAAGGAACCCATCCTTGACCAATTCATCCAGACTGATAAGCAGAGGATTACCAGCAAAGGCTGAAAAAGAATTATAGGGTGAATTACCATAACCCGTTGGACCCAGGGGAAGAATCTGCCATAACCTCTGTCCGCTTCCTGCCAGAAAATCGACAAATCGATACGCACCCTCTCCCATATCCCCAATCCCAAATCTGCCTGGAATGGATGTTGGATGTAATAAAATTCCACTTGATCTTGAAAATTGCATTAGATGCCTACCTTTTTTCGACCTGTGCAATCGGAATTTCTTCTCGCAGAGACACAAAGCACACAAAGGACAGAAAAGAAGAAAAATCTCATATGTCTTTGTGATCTCTGTGGCTTTGCGAGAAGAAATAAGTGAGCCTTATGATCTTTGCGTCTTTGCGAGAAGAAATAAAGGTTTTTCAAACTCTGCGAACTTTGCGTAATCTTTGCGTTCTTTGTGTTAAAAAAACTCGCTTGCACAGATCGCCTTTTTTTCCGTCATTCGTTGTAGAGGTAGGTTCTAAACCTGCCTTTTTCCCTACCCTCTGGCACGACCAAGAAGAAATATCCCTACCACACCAAAAATAATATTAGCCAGCCATGCGGCAAGCAATGCTGGAACCACACCTGCATAACCCAGTGCCCTTCCAATCCCAATGGATTCCCAATACAAGAAGCTGACTACAATACTAAGCCCAAAGCCTGCCGCTATTGCTCCTTTTGCATTTTGAAGAGAAATAGCAGCACCAAGCAGGGCAATGATAAAACTGGCAAAGGGAAAGGATGTTTTTAGATAAAAATCCACTAATTTATCCTTAACCCCATTATTGCTTCTCTTCAAAAGAGTAATGCTTTGCCACAATTCAAGCATGTTCATATTTTCTGTCTTTATTTTACCAGCAGATATAATATTCTGTATTTCATCAGGTGTTTCCAGAATAGGCAGCCTTTTTTTATCAAATCTCTCCTCAGAGATTACCAGACCAAAAGGCGAGAACCTTCTTTCTATTCCATTAAACAAATACCATTGATTATTTATCCATTTAGCCTTTTTGGCATCTATCCGTAGGGAAATAGAATTATCTGACTGATAATCCTTAATCTCCACCCCATCCATCTCTGTACCAATATCATCAATCATTCCAATATTAAGAAACCTATTCCCTGTGGTCCGAAAGGATATATTATAACCTCGCATATCCTCTTGTATTCCTTCAATCTTTACCTTTTTAATATATTCAGCCTTAGTATTAGCCACAGGAACCAAAAATTCATTCACCCCCATAAACAGGATGCTGATAAAAAAGGCTATGAGCAACACCGGAGATATAATTCTGTACAAACTTATTCCTGATGCCTTCATAGCAGTTATCTCACTATTTCTTAAAAGAAGGCTAAAGCAGGAAATAGTAGCCAGCAAGACAGCCACCGGGGTAATAAGAAAGGCAACAAAGGGAATTTTATACACAAAATATATCACCCCTGTAAGGATGGGCAATTTTTTTTCACCAAGCATAGGAAGTATTTCAAAAACATCTGTAATCAGGATTATTCCTGTGAAGAAGATTAAACCACAGAGGAAAAACCTCAGGAAGGTATTTCTGATGTATCGATGAATAATTTTCACTACCTGCCTCCCATAGGTATACTCAAGTGGGGCATAAATTGCGATTTTTCGCTGGTCTTAATCAACGATAGCTGCATTGTTCAGGTTCGCAATAGTACACTATTGCGAACCTTGCACGCCTTGCTCTCCTTGATTAATCCCTACCAAAAAATCGTAATTTATGCCCCACTTGAGTATATATTTGCCCTCTGCCTCATTCATCCCATCTGATATGCCCCATACTTTGTCGGTGTCTCCCAGACCAGTACCTTCGCAACAGGTATATTTGGGAATAAAAGTTTTAATTGTGCGTAAATATGTTCAGCAATTATCTCTGAGGTAGGGTTTTTGTCTGAAAACTCCGGCAATTCATTAAGATATTGATGGTCAAGTGGTTTGATTACTTTATTGGTTGCCTCTTCCATTTCCCTGAAGTCAATTACCATGCCTAATTTATTTAGAGCATGAGAGTTGGCTATAACCTGCACTCGCCAGTTATGACCATGGAGCCTTTGACATTCACCCTGATATCCCTGAATATGATGTGCAGCGCTAAATTCTTCCTCAATCAGAACTTCATACATATTGGATTCTCCTTTGCTAAATCTACCTGCGTAATTATGCGAATCTTTTCTCCCAGAAATTGTTCCCCTAATTCAACAAATCGTACACTTTCATCACTGACATAAAATCTATGTCTTCTCTCCTGCCTCATCTCACAGAGCAAACCTGCCTCAAACAATATCCCTTTAGTTGCCATGGCAGTTTCTTCTGCCGAGTTTATCAGGGTAACTTCATTACCCATAACAGCTTGAATAATATTGCGTAAGAATGGATAATGGGTACACCCCAAGATAAGGGTATCAATCTTATTATTCTTTAGCGGGAAGAGATACTCTTCGGCTATCTTCTTTGTCGCAGCATGATTTAACCAGCCCTCTTCCACTAATGGAACAAATAATGGACATGGCTGGCTGATAACATGGATTTCTGAATCTTGCAATTGAATTGCCTTGACATATGCTCCAGTAGCAACCGTTGATCTGGTAGCTATTACCCCTATTCGTCTGGTCTGCGTAATCTCTGCTGCCTTTTGTGCCCCGGGTAGAATCACACCAATAATAGGCAACGAAAATCTTTGCTTTAACTCCTCAAGGCTTGAGGCAGTTGCGGTATTACACGCCACAACTATTGCTTTTACCCCTTGAGAAATAAGAAATTGAACAATTTCACATGAGAATTTAATAACTGTTTCCTTTGACTTTGAGCCATACGGTGTTCTGGCTAAATCACCAAAATAAATTATTTCCTCATCAGGCATGGCTTTTATTATCTCTGCCATGACCGTAAGTCCGCCAACACCAGAGTCAAATATACCTATAGCTGCATTTTTATTCATGGGTATTGCACTTCCTAAGATGAAGAATCTGTATTCTGGCTACCCTTGAGTAGTTACGCTTACATGTAACTACTCACCACAAAGGCACGAAAACACAAAAAGTTGATAAGTTGAATAGTTGATGGGTTGATAAGTGGATGAATTGATAGGAAATGTTTATGAATTATGAATCTGTGTTCCTTTAACCTATAAACTCATCAACCTATCAACCTATCAACCTATCAACTTATGTGTTCTCCGTGGTGAATTACTTTACCTGAGTAGTTACGCTTACATAATATATCATAAAAATGATTGATGGTCAAGAAATATTTCAGTCAGAACCCCTGTAGTGTCGCAGGGGTTTATTTTCTCCATCAGAAAATGGAAGGTCGAAACCTTTCGCTACAATATTTCGAGTTTCTAAAAAATAAAAAATTTCCTTGCCTTTTTAACTATTTTCTGGTAAACTTAATGTAACTATTAAGGCGAAAAAATCTCACAGCATAAGGTGGGTATAATGAAAAGAATGCTCCTCCTATCCATTATCCTGTTTTCTCCTACATTCCTCTATGCCGAAGACCGTCCAAAGCCATTTAATATCTCAGGCACAAAAATGTTTTCCTCTACCTATGCTGACATTAAGGGAAATACTACAGCTAAAAGCGAAGGGTTTAAGCTGAACCAATCCACAAGGCTTCTCCTTGAAGGCAAGACAAAGAATGGTTTGAATGCCTACATGAATTATGACGATACTCGACAGATAAATCCATTGGAGATGTTGATCAATTATCAAAAAGATATCCTGTCCGCTTCGCTTGGCCACATGGATGTTGTGTTAAATGAGACAGAATTTTCCGGATACAATTCCCGAATGTTTGGGGTAAAAGCAGGGGTAAAGACTGATAAATTTAATACTCAAGTATTTGGAGCAACAAACAGGGGTATCTCTAAAACTGCTACATATCAGGGGAATATTGGACATGAATCACGGTATATTTATGAGGATGAATTCGTTATAAGAAAATATTATCAACTCCTGCCAGAAATAGTACAGGATGTTTTGATTGATGATGGCATTTCGGAAAATGGTGATGGATTTACAACATTAACCCAGAGCACAGACTACACCATTTTGCAGCAAACCCTTGGGACAACAACAATCCCTGTTCTTGTGCTGAATACTCCGGCAGAGACAGATGCCATTATTCAGGTAGTTTATGAACAAAGTGGTACACTGACGATTAAGGGACCTGATACCGCAGACGATGAGATTCGCAGCTATTATAAGCTAAGCTATCCTGATGTAGTGCCGGGAAAAGAGGTTATTGGAAGCCTTACCAGAGGCACAGATTATCAGATTAATTATCCTGATGGCAGTGTGTATTTTGCCACAAAGACTGATTTTAATATCGATTATGATTATGCCGCAAAAACCTATCATCTTGAGCCGCCAGTCCTGCCCGGAAGTGAAAGGGTTATGGTCAATGGAAACCAAAAACAACGGGGGATAGATTATACTGTCAATTATGAAACCGGCGAGGTTCGTTTCTTTGATCAACATGCAAGCGGGATATATGCAGACTCAGAGGTAAAGATTGAGTATGAAACAGTGGCAGAGGGGAATCGTTATAATCTTACCGGGCTAAGGGGGAATTATAGCCTTAAAAATTGGATGGATATGGGTTGCACCTATCTTTCTAAATCTGATGCTGCCCCAAAGGCAAAAACCACTCAAGCTATGGCTCAGATGAATCACCAGATTGTTGGATTTGATGCTAATATCCATCCTATGGAGGGATTAAAGATTACAGGTGAGGTGGCAGCAAGCAGGAAAGAGCCGGGAAATTATGGCAAAATATTCGTAGATGATATGGAGGGAGATGATATTCTTACTCGTTGGAAAACACTGAGTTCCGAGGCAAAACTTGCAGCAGAAAAAACCCCTGAATTTATATTTCATCCTGAAAGCACGGATAATCATCAAGTTTTGCGAATATCGTGTGGGCAAGGGACAAGTACCATTGAACAAATATTTACTACCCCCCTTGACCTATCTCTTTATTCAAGCATGGGTATCTGGATACATGCCCCGGCAAGCGTTACTGTAACCCTTTGCCTTTATTCTGCCAGCAATCATTATTTTCTTTATGATATTACACCGGATAGGAAGGGGGAATATCTTTATATTAAGAAAAATCTAACCACAGATGCAGTTCTCTATGGATCGCCGGACATGAAGAATATTAACCGTATTCAGATTATCCTGAATAATAATGGAACTCAAACAGCAAATCTGTATCTTGATGACCTGATTGCAGATGGTGGTTTGGCACGGGATGGTCTGGCAAAAAAGGTTGAGGCTGTATTCGAAAACGAACAGTTCAAGTTTAAGGCTGGGCTCAAGGACATTGACTATGGATTTGTTCCTATTGGATTGAATGATTTTGAGTCAATCAGTGATACCAGAAATTATCAGGCTGAGGCTCAAATCCCTTTGGTCCAACAGACTACGCTCCTCATGAAATACGAAAATAAACTCAAGTCCAAGTCTTCACTTGAGAAACAACTTAAGCAAGACATATTTTCTACCGGAATAAAGTTTAATCCCTCAGAAACACTCAAGTTCAACATTGATTACAAACAAGAGAATGAAAATGATTGTAAAGCTGTGCAGCAGATAAACAATGTCAATAAAAAAACAACAGCAATCATTGATATTAATAGGGAAAATATCCTACATCTGTCCCGCTTTGGATTTTTTAATCGCTTGATGAATGTCAATAGCCGTGACAATATTCACCATCTTCATGCCTCTTCCAATCATACCTACTTACGATTCAACCTTGTGCCTGTTTCAGGAATGGAACTGATTCCTGAATATAAGCTAAAGCAGACCAAAGATATTAATAAAGACACTCGTATATCTGAAGAGGAGAATATCCTTGGTGCAATAAATATAGCCTCATCTGATAAATTATCAACTATTCTGCGATATGCTCATGATAATCTCTCAAACCTTGTCCTCAACAGCCAGCAGTATAACCAGTCTCTTTCCCTAGAGTTTGGGCTTACCATGGATAAATGGCCATCTCTGAATACATTCCTTGAAAATACCCAAAAAAAATACATGGAAAACCAGTTCATAACCTCCCAAATAGATGCCTCTGGTGGTGATATGAAGATTGCTTTTTCCTCTCCTAACAGATATTTGTGGCTTGTTCAATATCGATTTTCAAGAAACTCCTCTGATGGAATAAAGAATAAAACAGATAATTATATGGGTGAGACTACTCGATGGTTCAGGGTGTGGAAACAGGCTGGAACATCCTCCCTGACCCCACGAATCAGTCAGGATATTACCAATTCAATCATAGTTGATACCTACTTTGTTTCTTGGGAGACAATATTTAAGAGGGGTATCTCTACTAAACTTAGCTATGAACTCTCTGAAAGGGATACTTCATCAAAGAATGTTCCATCAATAAAAATAGGTTATACCACAGAAAAATGGAATACATCCTCAGAGATTAAACAAACCAAAAACCTCAATAAAGTAACCAGCCTGAAAACCATTGATAATTTTTCAAGCCTGAGTGCAGGATATAAGCTCAAGGATAGGCTTGCCCTAAACGAGTCATTCACCTGTAGCGACAATGAATCTACCCACAAAACAACCCATTCCTCATCAACAGAGATAAATTGGGAAATAAACAAGATGCTGAATGCCATCCTCAAAAGTGTTTGGTCATCTGTCCACGATCAGGTAAGCTCAAGTTTAGATTATGAGTCTAATAAGGTTGGGGTGGATGTGAGTATTGTGTTTTGATCTGTTTAATCCTGACTTCATGGAGGTAATAATGTTTCAAAAAATATGTTATCTGATATTATTAATCTGTCTTTCTGGCTGTATTCCAAAGGGGTTTATTATCCTTGATGAGGCAGAAGAGGCATCTGATGGTCCGCAATTGACCATAACAGTCTCACCTGACCCTGCACTGCCTGAGGAAATGATTACAGTAGCGGTTGTCTCCGATAGACTTCTGGTAAATGCACCAACAGTCCTCATTGTCCAACATTATGAGAAAAGGGGTACGGATATTACCAACACACTGGAAACCATGGACCAACTTACATGGCAGGGCACATACACAATCAAGTCCGGATATGATGGCACGGCTCTGGTGAAGGTCTTTAATGCCCTTGATGAAGAGGGGAATAAAAGTTATGGGACTACGAGTTTTGAGGTGGCAGAGGCAGAGGCAGTGGCAGAGGTAGGAGCAGCGGAAGAAATTCCTTCTGAGGAGATGACTATTGAATATGAAAATGTCCAATGGCATGACATTCGAGGGGAATATGGTGTCAGCCGGGCACCCATGTTAACAAATCAAGAAATAAGCAATAATATCAGCTGTATTGCCGAGGATGAAGAAAGGCTCTGGTTTGGCACAAATTATGGTATTGGTCAATACGATAAATTGACTCAAGACTGGAAGGGATTCCTTAATAAAAAAGGAGGGATAAGTAACTCTATCCATTGCATGGCTATGGATGATGATTTTGTCTGGTTTGGCAGTCAGGGGGATGGTCTGTTCAGGTATCAAAATTCTACAGATAAATGGCTTGCCTTTCCTGCGGATAACAAGTGTCATGACCCGAATATTAATGACATCCTGATTGTCAATGACCTTGTCTGGGTAGCCACAAATCGCGGTCTGGCTAAGTATGATAAATTATCCCTGCAATGGACTGCGTATACTTTTCAGACAACTTATGATCAATTAATCAGTGAAAAGATTACCAAGCTGGCATGGTTGTATCCATATTTCTGGATAGGTACGGACAAGGGATTGATGAGTTATGACTCTTTATCTGATGTCTGGCAAGATCGAACTGCAATATGTAGCAAAAATATCACAAGCCTTTTTATGGACAAAAATTATCTCTGGATTGGAACACCAGACAGTGGTGTTATTCAATATAATACGACTGCTAATGCCACCAGAACCTATACCGTGTCTAATGGGCTTTACAGTAATGGGGTCTTGAGTCTGGCAGTAGATACAAGCCATGTGTTTGTAGGACATTCGGGTGGAATTTCAGAATTTGATAAATCAAATAATACATGGATGTCGTTTACTCAAACTAAGATTGGGGATATTTTTCGTCCGCTTGATAGTGTTCAAGCCGTGTATCTTGAGAATGATGGCAATCCATGGATAGGGATGAATAGTGGTTTGATTGATATCTCTCAGTCAGAACTTATGGAGGCAATTGAGCCAACAATTATTGAGTTAATCCCAGCCATGAATACTATTCTTTCCACAGGCTTTCCAGAGATTACAGCCAAATACGAGGATAATATTGGTGGTAGCGGGATTGATTCGCTTGCTGTTTGGCTTGTTATAGATGGTGAGCAGGTTTATGGAACAGCCACAACTCAGGAATTTTATTACAAACCAATGACCCCGCTTACAGAGGGTGAACATAGTCTTGAGATTCAGGTGACAGATAAGTGTGGGAATATTGCTACCCGCAAGAATACATTTAATATTGCTTTGCCGAAACTCTCCTATAAACTCCTTGTTTCACAGGCTTTTGTCAAGTCGGGTCAGGAGATATCTGTGACCATAGATGCAAGCGAGGAATTAATAGGTACGCCAACAGCATTGCTATCCTTTGCCTCAGTAACAACTTCACTCTTTGAGAATACAACCGATGGAACATCAGTGTCAGCGCCTGACCTTATTGAAAATGGAACAGAGACAGGGACATGGACGAGCTTTGGGTCGTGGGAAACTAAGAATCGAAAACAATGGCGAGGAACAGTCAAACTACCAATTAATGTCCTTGGAACCGGTATTGTTACAATTGAAGGACTTGAGGATATTCACGGACAAAAGCCAAAGGATTTTCCAGTAGCAAGGGTTATGGCTATTAATAAGGAGAATGCAGGAATAATTGCCCCACGGATAATCTCTATGGCAACGGCAACTATTGCCGGCACTACCACAAATATCCTCACAGGAACAGCAACCCCCGGTAGTTTTGTCAATCTAATGGTTGACGGCAAGGTTGTTCGTACGGTTATGGCAGATGCGGCTGGCAATTTTGCATTCAAGAACATCTCGAATGTTATGCTCAAGACAGGTACAGCTACTACGATAATAATTTCATCTACAGATAGGGCTAAAATTACAAGCAATGTCTCAGAAACCATGATAACCCCTGACCTCAATATGTTGATAGATTTCCCAAAGATGGCAAGCAATACTGTAAATGTTCGTGGTGTGGCAAGGCAAACAATTGGGACAATCAGCGGATATGTGGCATATGGCAGTATGTCTGTGCCATTGAGTATGGCTATTGTGAACGGGGCCGATGCAACTGGTGGCATGGGATGGATGGGAAATGCAAGCATTCTGGCTAAGATTGATGGCGTGGGCACAATAACCATTATTGCTACAGATAGTTCTGGACAGCAAGCAACATTTACCAGCATGTTGCGAATTGACACCATTCCACCTGGGACACCAACCATTACAATTGAGAGAATGCCCACAAGTGGCTGGATTATTCATGGTACGGCAACAAAGACTATGATGGTTGAGTTGTGGACTGACAAAGGGCTGGCTGGTACAATTACACCGTCACTCTCCGGCACATTTACCGTTAAGGCAAATCCAAAGATGATACTTTCAGGCACAACCACCCTCTGGGCAGTGAATGTGGATAAGGCTGGTAATCGGGCATTATCTGAAAATGTCATTATCTATCCACCATTGCGAATCTTTGCCAAATTGCCGCAATTAGTAAACACCTTGTTTGATGTTGGCGGGGTTGCAAGTCAGGCGATTGGTACGATTAGCGGTGAGCTAATGTATGACAATGGTTCTGTGTCGCTGAATATGGCTATTGTGAATATAACCAGCAACAATGACTGGGTTGGAAGTGCGAGTATCCCGGTTGGGGTTGAGGGCGTGGGTACGGTAAGCATTGTTGCTGTTGACACCTATGGTCAGCGAGCTGAAGTTATC
>Ga0210044_10003537_pt1 | contig 22259 bp, 22 predicted proteins | sample CryGey13umfilter_2_FD_183959 | JGI IMG/M metagenome (GOLD analysis project Ga0210044, IMG submission 183959) | Groundwater microbial communities from aquifer in Utah, USA - Crystal Geyser 4/9/14 3 um filter (SPAdes) (version 2) | ecosystem: Environmental > Aquatic > Deep subsurface >... | reverse complement strand
ATTTATCTACTCTTGCAATTGGCTTCCCGATTAGGTAATAATTGTGTTGGTACATTGGGTTCCTTTCTAGACCCCAGTGTACCATTTTTTATTGGCCAACTGTCCAAGAGGTTAATCATCATCTCCAATAAACCAAAAAATCACCCGCTTCACTTCGCTCAGTGTAAACTGGGTGATTTTTCTATTCCTTGGACTTTACAGACTTTTGACTTTATGGACTTTATGGACTAGCGCAATTTTCTGCGAATAAATGCCGGTACCTCTAATTCGCTTTCTTCTTTCTCCTCAGTAGGCTCTTCCGGTTTTTCTTCTTTGGGCTCGAAAGTATCAAAATCTGGTTGTTCCTCAAGGATTTTATGATCATCATGAGTTATCATCTGTGATGGCGGAATTTCTGTTGATCCTGTTGGGGAAATTGGTGGTCGCTTGTGCAATTTAGTATTATCCGTCTCAAATCCGGTGGCAATAACAGTAATCTTGACCTCGCCCTGCATCGCTTCATCAATAATGGCACCAAAAATTATATTAGCATCAGGATCGGCAGCTTCAGTAATCGCTTTTGCCGCTTCATCAATCTCGTACATTCCCAAATCAGGGCCGCCAGTGATATTGAAGAGGATACCTTTGGCGCCATCAATTGAAAGTTCGAGTAATGGCGAGTCGATGGCCGCCCGAGCAGCTTCTATCGCCCGATTGTCTCCACTACCGCGACCAATACCCATTAGTGCGGAGCCGGCATCAGCCATAATCGCTTTAACATCAGCAAAATCAACATTAATAATACCGTGCAGAGTGATCAAATCAGCAATACCTTGGACGCCTTGTCTAAGGACATCATCAACAATGCCAAAAGCATCAAACAAGGAAGTCTTTTTATCAATAACTTGAAGCAGTCGATCATTTGGTATGGTGATTAGAGTATCAACTTTGTCTCTCATCTCATTGATGCCAAGCTCGGCGATTTTCATTCGACGCTGGCCCTCAAAAGAAAATGGTTTGGTGACAACAGCAATTGTCAAGGCCCCGAGCTCCTTAGCAATTTCGGCAATAAAAGGTCCTGCGCCAGTACCTGTGCCGCCACCGGCACCAAAAGTAACGAAGACCATATCGCCGCCCTTAAGAGCCTCATAGACCTCTTCTTTGTTTTCCTCAATTGCCTTCCGGCCGATTTCTGGATCAGCCCCAGCGCCTAGACCACGGGTAGTCTCCTTTCCGATCTGGATTTTAATTGGGGCCTCATTGAATGCCAAGGCCTGAGCATCAGTATTTATAGAAACAAACTCGACTCCTCGAAGTTTTGAATTTATCATTCTAGTGATAGCGCTACCACCTGATCCGCCCACACCGACAACCTTAATCAGAGCGAACCCCTCCATCTCGGATCGTTTATCCATGGTTACTCCTTGTTGAGATTTTGGCATCTTTTAGTATATATTAACAGCTATTATAATAAACTAGTCAAGCCTTACGGGTATTTTTATGGCAGAAAATGACGAAAAGTATTTTTTATTTTATCAATTACACCGCTGATTTCAGGCACAGCGGTTTTTCTACTCATTGCAAGATTACCAGATTCCATTCCCCAGAGCATCAGCCCAGCACTTGTAGCATATACTGGATCAGAAATGTTGTCAACAACACCAGAAAGCTCCACAGCCGGTTTGCCGATCTGAATCGGAAGCCTAAGAGTATTTTTGACCATCTCAGTAATACCTTCGAGTTTTGCTCCGCCGCCAGTTAAGACTACTCCTGCAGGCAACATCCCTTCTCTGTTGATTGATCGTAAATCGTCACGAATCAGGACAAAGATCTCGTTAAGTCTTGCCTCAATAATTTCCGCCACATATTTAATGCTGGCTGAGCCGGTTTCCGCTTTGTCAAGCTTTGAAAGATCTATTTCCTCTTTTTCATCAATCTTTTCAGGTGAGGCATAGCCGTATTTAATCTTGATAATTTCAGCGAGCGTAATATTAGTTCGCAAACCGATAGCAATATCATTAGTAATATGGCCTGAACCAATTGGCAGAACTCCGCAGTGGATTAGATCGCCCTCTTCAAAAACAGCATAAGATGTAGTTCCGGCACCAATATCAATTAAGATTACACCAATTTCACGCTGCTGGCGGGTTAGCATTATCTTTGCTGTTGCCAGAGGAGAAAAGATAAGATCAGCGATAGAGAGGCCTGCTTGAGTGATGCAGCGATTCAAATTTTTAATTGCTGAAAGCGAGCCAGAGATAACATTGGTATCGACTTCAAGCCTGATACCTGACATCCCCACCGGATCGGGTATTCCCTCCTGACCATCAATCGTGAAAGTCTTTGGAACAACGTGCAAGACTTCTCTATTTGGTTGATTTGGCACGGCCCGGGCGGCTTCTATCGCTCGCAAAGCGTCAGCTTCAGTGATTTCGCCATCGGATTTTGCTACAGCAATAACTCCCTTGCTGGTCTCAGATTGTATATGGGAGCCGTTGATGCCAACAATCACACTACCGACTGAAGAGTCACACATTCTTTCAGCTTCTTCCAAAGCAGCGGAAACCGCTGAAACTGTTTCCTCAATATCAATAACTACCCCTTTCCTTACACCGTTGCTTGGGGCCTTACCAACTCCCAAAATATCAATTATACTTTCGCTCGAAGAGCCGATACAAACAGCAACTTTTGATGATCCAATATCAAGTCCCGCCGAGATTTGTTTTTTTACCACTAACCCTCCCTCAGGAGAATATTAAAAGGCTTATCTTAAATCAGTTTATCTAAAGTTTGTTCTTTTTGCAAGCTTGCTACCTAGATAATTAACTTGCCGAAGTATGGGAGAAAGATAAGTACTGTCACCGCCAAAGCAATAATTGCTGAGATCAGAACCGCGCCTGCCATGGCGTCTTTTATAAACTCAGCCGCTGCAGAATTTTCTGGTTTAACAATATCCAAAAGCTTCTCAATCGCGGTATTAGTGATTTCCATTGCTACAACTAGAACGACGGCAAAAAACAGAATAATTGCTTCTATTCTGGAGATAGAGAGAATATAAGCCAGAACTGCAACCAAGATGGCATAAATTAAATGGACTCTGGCATTTTGCTCGGTTTTTAGCAGATTGACGATTCCCTTGGAAGCATAAAGAAAACTTTTGAAGAGCTTTGGAAGACTAAATTTTTGATAAATCATTGATCTTCCTTTTCCCGACGCTTTGGTCGGGACTCCGACATCCCGCTTTGCGGGATCGTCGGAGCTATTTTCATTATTTTATCTTCAGCTGCCTGCCATTTTTTCAAATTCTTTTCATGATCAAATCCAAGTAAATGTAGCATCCCATGGATCAAAAGTTCCTCGCAACTCTCCCTGCTCTCATTAGCGACCTCTGGTGAGATGAAAATTGTGCCCAGGACTTGTTCCTTAGCATTGGGCAGAAAATTTTGCGGGAAGGATAAAACGTCTGTTTCACGAGAAACCTGACGAAAATCGTGATTGATAGAGAAAATTGTTTTTTTTGTTACAAGAAAAATCTCAACAGTTGATCTTAGCTTATCACTATCCAGCTCCCTGATACAAAGTTCGGCTAAATGTTTAGCTTTCTTTGCGTCTAAGATTTCACCCGCAAGGCCCCTATCTTTATGGAGGTCAATTTTGATCATTGTCAGCGATATAAATTCTTTGATGATACATTAAGGAGAGTGTGTCGATGAAACTAGTACGAATTTTTTGCAGCTCTGTCTCAGAAATCCTGAGATTGTGAAACTGTTTCTCGGCAATTTTATCTTCGATAATTTTGTCAACAATTTCTGAGATCCTCGCTCGATCCAAGATTTTTGCGCCTTTGGTCGCTGCTTCAACGCAATCTGCGAGCATAATAATTGCCGATTCTATCGTTTGCGGTTTAGGCCCGGAATAGCGGAAATTATTCTTCTCGGGAATGCCAAATTCCTTTGCTTCTTCGTAGAGGAATCGAGCCAGAGTTGAACCGTGATGCTCGGCAATAATGTTGCTTATCTCTTCCGGTAATCTGTAATGCTGGGCAATTTCTACACCTTTTTTTGTATGTGAAGTAATAATCTTTGCCACTTTGTAAACTTGCCCCAAACTTTTGAATTTTTCCTTCGCTTGACTTTGATTTTCAATATAAGTTTCAGGGTGAATTAATTTTCCGATGTCGTGATAATAGCCAGCGATTCTCGCTAGTGTTGAGTCAGCTCCAAGAGCTTTTGCCGCCTTCTGGCCAAGATTGGCAACTGAGATTGAATGATGATAACTGCCAGGAGCTTCAGTCGAGAGTCGAACAAGCAAAGGATGATTTAGATTCTCAAGCCGTGAGTAGCGCTTTATTAAAGAGATGCCCTCACTAATAGTTGGTGAAAGGTATGTCAGTATCAGAGCGATTGCTACTCCTGAAGCCAGTGATGATAAGGCAAGGAGGACGATTAGTTTAGTGATATTTCTAGTATAAGTATAGAGTACCGGAAGAATAAATGCCGAGGAGAAAAATAAAATTATCAAGAACAGTGTTAAAACAAAGAATAAAAAATATTTTTTTGATACTTTATTCATAATATCCTTGAAGCATGAAATACAATGAGCATATTGCTTTTACGCCAGCCGGCGCCGGCTATAAATCTATGGTGGTAAAATTCGTTGATGGATAATAAGTAGTGTCCCATTGATAATCAATAACCAAACGGCAAGGGCGGGAGTGGCAGGCTGGAGACAAAAGCAATGTGCTAATAAAGTATTTCATGATAAAAAAATTATTTAGAGAGAAGTTCTTTAACCTTGGTGGATACCTGGCTGCCATCAGCACGGCCGGCAACTTGTGACATAACGCGGCCCATTACCTTACCCATATCAGCAGGAGTTGTGGCGCCGACCTCAGAAATTGCTGCTTCAATAATTTTTACAATCTCCTCAGAAGATAATTGCTGCGGCAGATATTTTTTAAGAATTTCAGCCTCACCACGCTCTTTCTCAGCCAGTTCTGCTCTGCCGCCAGAAGTATAACTTTCGATCGAGTCTTTTCTCTGTTTAATTTCACGCTGAATCAGCCTGATGGCGTCATCATCAGTCGCAGTTTTTTGTTCCCCTATCTCAAAATTTTTAATTGACGATTTCAACATGCGCAAAACTGAAAGTTTTTCAGCTTCCTTATTTTTGAGCGCATCTTTAAAATCGGTATCAATTTGATCTATTAGAGACATAATACTCCCTTCGATCGTAAGTTAATAACTTATAACGAATAATTTAGAACAATGGATTGATTTAATAGCCTTGTTTAATCCTGCGACGTTCGGTTTTGCGCATTGCGGAAATCCGGCGCTCCCCCCTATTTGGTTCTTTCTCAAAATAGCGATTTTTTTTGGCTATGGTTAAAATGCCGCTTTGCTGGATTTCTCGGTTAAAGCGGCGCAACAGCGATTCAAATCTTTCATTGCCTTTGCGTTTGACTTCTATCAAGTGTATCACCTGCCTTTCGAAATTGGTTTTTATGGCTTTATCATAGCGAAAAACAACGAATTTAGCAAGTATTTGTATTGGCTGAAATCTTTTCGACTACCACAAAGTAGCAATCACCAGCTTTTTGTTATAGTGATAGCATAATTGTTAACATAACCATCAGATAAATTTGAACGGTCGTTCAAAATCATGTGATGATGTTATCTAAATATAATTCTGATTCGCCTTTGTCTATAACGCCGTGGTGAAATTGGGAAATTATTTTGTAAATATTTCTGCCAATTCTTTTTCATCCACTGCTTCTGGCGTTTTTCCAGCGCGGCCAAGTCGCGCTTTTTTAGCTCTTTCCGGATTACCCCGCCTTTGTGCGGGTGGCGATGTTTTTGCGGCAGAGGCGAATTAAAGCCGTGAGCATAGTGAGAAAGTTCATGAACAATTACGGCGTCAACGATAAAAAGAGGAATTTTTTCATCTTTAAACAAGCCGTTGATGACAATGATCGTGGTAAAATCACTTTTAAAATGATCGGCAATTTGCCAGCCGGCGGACGACTGCTCTTTTTTGATACACCCAAGTTGCCGCCTCGAGCGCCGGCCCCATTTGATTTCAATCTGATTGGGTGCCTCAAGATCGGCAAAATATTTGCGATAAATATATTCAAATCGATTTTCCAACCATTCTTGGTTTCGCATGCAATTATCATAACTGAAAAAGAAAATCGAAAAAACCCTTGACAAAATAAAAATAGTATGCTATAATGGAGGAGTTGTTTCGAAAGAGGCAACTTTTTTGTTTGCCAAGAAATTGGTAAACAATCCCGCGTAGTCCCGATATTATATCGAGACGAAGTAGGATAAATATTATTAACCAAATTCTGTGCGCAAGCGTGCTCACTTCGGTGAGCGTGGCGAACGCCAGAATAGCGTACATGACTCTCTCGACTCTTCGCCAAATGGCGAATCGCTCGAGACAGGCCTCTCGACTTTGGTCGGGTGTTGTCTCTCGAGTTGGAATCGTTACCAAGGAGAGGATCAAGTCGTACATTACTAACTTTATCAAAGATAATGCTCATTTCAGCAAAATGGCTTCCATTGCCATTCTTGGTGTGATAATTCCTGTCTCTATCATTCCAATTGCTGCCAGTAAAAATGATGAGACATTCAGGAGCAAAGTTGTCTTTGATAAAAACGAGGCTATTGTTGATTATTCTTCCAAGAAAATCGCAATAGTCCCTGGTGAGAGCCAGTTTCAGGCGCAGGAGCGCGCTAAGGCGGAAGCCGAGGCTGCTGCTAGAGCTGCTGCCGAAGCTGCCAAAAAGCCAGAAAGAAATGTTGTCTCACGTGAGAAACGCGTCTATACTGACCCCTCGAACTTTGACGGCATTTACCAGGCTGCTGGTGCTGCTTACGGCATTGACTGGCGAATCCTTAAGGCTATTCACTATGTTGAGACCGGCTGTTCTGGTTCAACTTCCAAGAGAAATCCTTCTGGCGCTACCGGTCCAATGCAGTTTATACCTTCAACTTGGAGGCATTATGGAGCAGACGGTAACGGCGATAGTGTTGCTGACATCACAAATGTCAAGGACGCAATTTATGCCGCCGCTCATTACCTTGCTGCTTCCGGTGGTGCTGCCAATAATTATAGAACTGCGCTTTGGAGCTATAACCGCTCAACCAGTTACTATAATAAGGTTATGGATGTTGCCAGAGGATTGGGTTTCTAAAGCAAAAATCCCCCGAGATTCCGCCAGCTGGCGGATCAGAGGGGATTTTTGTCTAAAATGACGAAATTCGAATTAAGAATAACTAAAAAATTAAGAAACCCGAATGTCAAATGACTAAAATAATTGAATTATTAGACATTTGGTCATTTGATATTTGTTCGCCTGCCTGCCGGCAGGCAGGTCATTAGTCATTCTGTCTTCGACTCTGAGGGATGAACCCTCAGGCTCAGACTCGAACGAAGTTTCGTCATTGATTTTATTGCAGTCCCGTATTCTGACTCGTATCTCTGGTCGCGAATTTGGCTTTTTCGCCCAAGAGCGTCTCGATCTCAAGCAAGCGGTTATATTTTGAAGTTCTCTCACTGCGACAAGGAGCGCCGGCTTTTATCATTCCACCTCCAGCCGCAACGGCCAAATCAGCAATGAAAGTGTCTTCGTTCTCACCGGAGCGGTGAGAGACCATAAATTTTATGTTATTCTGTTTGGCAAAATTAATTGTCTCGATGGTCTCTGAAAGGGTACCGATCTGATTTGGCTTTATCAGTATTGCATTCGAAGCTTTCTGCTGGATACCCATCTGCAAACGATTCTTATTGGTAGTATAAAGATCATCACCGATAACTTCTAGACGACTGCCGACCTCAGCAGTTAATCTCTGCCAACCTTTCCAATCATCCTGGTTAAGACCGTCCTCGATAGAAACTATCGGATATTTGTCGATCCAGACCTTATAGTAATCAATAAGTTCATCAGTGGTAAAGGTACGATTCTCCCGATGGAGCTGATAGATATCCTGGTAAAAGAAGCGACTGGCAGCAGGATCAAGAGCAATAAAAACTTCCTCGCCAGCCGCGTATCCAGCTTCTTTAATTGACATCATTAAAAGTTCCATCGCCTGCTCGTTGGAAAAGAGTGACGGAGCAAATCCACCTTCATCACCAACTAAAGGCTGATAATTTCTCTCAAGAAGAATTTTACCCAAAGCATAATAGATCTCAGTTCCAGCGCGAAGAGCTTCGGCAAAATTTGGAAATTTGACTGGCACAATCATAAATTCCTGAAAATCAGTTGAGCCGACAGCGTGTTTACCACCGTTGAGAATGTTAAAATACGGCAGAGGTATAGCAAAAGAGTCATTCCCCGGATTAAAATATCCGGCCAAAAAGACGAAGAGTTCAAGTTTTTTGCTTTTAGACAGCGCTTCTGCAACCGAGATTGAGACTGCCAGCGTGGCATTGGCGCCTAAATTGTTTTTGTTCTCTGTGCCATCTAGCTCAATCATTTTTTGGTCAACAGCTCGAAAATCATCAATTTCCATTCCTGTAAGGGCCGGAGCAATTTTTTCTCGAATGCCCTTGATGGCATTTAATACTCCCCTGCCTTCATATCGTTTTGGATCATTATCCCTAAGTTCTAGCGCTTCATACTTACCGGTGGATGCCCCCGAGGGAGCATAACCAACACCAACAGAACCATCGTCAAATACGGTTTTGACATAGATAGTTGGGTTGCTTCGAGAATCAAGCACCTCTAGCGCCTGCATGCCTTGTATTTTTGCCATATTGCCTCCGCAAAAGAAACTTAAAATTTAAAGCTTAAAACTTAAAACTATAGAATTTTTACTATTTTGCCGAATAAGATAATTCAGGAGAAATGACCTCAATCCAGGTTGTCCCAGGATTAAATTGGATTTCTGCGCCGGTTCCCTTATCAAAAAATCGAGTTCTGGCATTATCATTTTCCTTTTTCCAAGTCGCCTTTGTTTCCTTTCCGTCTTGAAATACCGCCGCCTCTCCAGACCCAACAGTTTCCATTGCCCAGCCTTGCTCATTAATTGCCGTCACTGTTGATGAGCGCTTTGCTATTTGTATTATAACATTCTTAGCAACAAGCTGGGTATTGGTAGCCGCATCAATATGTGGTTTGCCAGCTAGCTCACGCAGATACTGGTTATTTGTCGGGTCATATTTATATTCAACATTATAAGAAGCATTGCCAAAGTTGATCATAATCGTCTGAGCTGTCGATCGGGCCTCTGCTCCCACTTCAGTTTTAAATTTGTAAGGAGTGTAAGTATTAGACGCAGAATATTTTTTATCTGAAGCAACGCGATAAAGTTTTGAAGTTGCGGTGTACACAGTGTGTTCGGAGCTGACTTTTCTCGAGTAATCTCGCCAGTAAGCGGAGGGATTTTGAAATTGATCAAGGTCTAAAATTCCAACTTTCTTAATCAACTCTAAGGCGTCGTAATTTCCGCCGCAGTGAGCATAATAACCATTTAGCTCACGAATCCAATCGACATAATATGTTCTCGCCGAGCGGACAGGTCCGATTGTTTCTGCGCCTCTCGGGCCATAAACCGCCAAAAACCTGGTTATCCCCCCTTCAGCAATTGCTTCGTAAATGATGCTAGCAGCCGAGAGCCCCAGTTGTGGTCTAGCGTCAACATGATTTTCAACCATAATACCCAACGAATGACGATCAGCGTCTTCTTTGGAAACCATAGTGCCATCAAGAGGAGATTGATAGAGCTTCGACTCCTCTTTTTTATTGACATCCAACGATAAATCCGCGCCCAAATCCGGTCGCAAAATAAAGAAAAAGCCCAAAGCGAGAGCAATTAGAATTAAGCCGATAACAGAAATTATTACGATTCTGCGGTTTCTTGGCACCGACCAGAATCTTTTAAGCTTTTCCTTGAAAGACAGCTTTGATTTTTTAGATTTATCATCGCCATCAGCTTTTTCTAGTTCAATATCGGACATCTTCCCCTCTCTTTTTATATTTATTATTTAATATCAGGCGGTAAGTATTAGGCAAAATCAAAAACACTTCCCTAATTCATAATTTATTATACCTTATTCCTGTTTTTCTCGCCAATATTTTCGCTCATGAAGATTCTTAGGTCGGTGATCCTTTTTACCATAGGGTTTATATCCTTTGCCGAAGCCAAAATTTTTCATCAATTGCGTTGGCGCGTTACGAATATCAAGGGGAATCGGATCAAGACGTTGATTTTGCACATCATCCTTTGCTTTTGCGTATGCATCATCAACAGCTCTAGATTTTGGCGCTTTTGCCAAATAAATTACCAGCTCTGTCAGTGCGTCGTTTGATTCCGGCATTCCGAGAAAATGAACGGTTTGTTGCGCCGAAATCGCCAAGACCAAAGCAAACGGATCAGCCAGGCCGATATCCTCGGATGCGGCGCGAACCAAGCGCCTGACAATATAAAGCGGATCTTCGCCGGCCTCAAGCATTCGGGCAAGATAGTGAAGAGAAGCGTCGACATCGGAGGAGCGAACGGATTTATGAAGTGCGGAGATGGCGTCAAAATGGCCGTCGGCTGCTTTATCATAGCGGATAAATTTTTTTTGTATCGCCTCCTCAGCAGTTTTGAGATCAATATGAATTTTTCCTTGTTTTTTCCGTGTGGCCTTGCCTGCCGGCAGGTAGGTTGAAACCGCCAATTCAACTGCATTATAGGCATCTCTGGCATCACCTTCACAAAGTTTAGCGATGTGCGCCAGAGCTTTGTCGTCGTAGGAAATTTTTAATTTGCCAAAGCCATTTTCTTTATCTTTTATTGCCCGTTTTAAAAGTCGGAGGATGTCAACTTCTTTCAGCTCCCGGAGATGGAAAACTCGCGATCGCGATAGAAGTGGTGCGTTGACTTCAAAAGATGGATTTTCTGTTGTCGCGCCGATTAAGATTATTGTCCCGTCCTCAACCGCCGGTAGAAAAGCATCTTGCTGGGTTTTATTAAAATGATGAATTTCGTCAACGAAAAGAATAGTTTTTTGCTGGCGGAATTTCTTTCGTTCGACCGCGGCGTCTAGAAATTTCCGAACATCAGCAATTCCAGCGGTAACCGCCGAAAACGGCTGAAAATGAGCCCTGGTTTTGTTAGCAATAAGCCGGGCCAAGGTTGTTTTTCCCGAACCCGGCGGTCCCCAAAGAATCATTGAAAATAATTTGTCGGCCTCAATTGCTTTACGCAAAATTTTTCCCGGCGCCAAAATGTGCTCCTGACCAATAAAACCAGCAAAATCATCTGGCCGCATTCGGTCAGCAAGAGGTGCATCCATTTTTAGGTTTTCATCAAACAAATCAGCCATTGTAATCCTCAGAGTATCTATTGTTGTCGTATTTAATTCACCATACTAAGCATTTATTAACTTTTATTTCATCCTCATATTTATTTCATCATCCCAAATATTGTGAAATTATTATATCTCCGAGCTCGCAGTTAAATAAGAATGGTATTAAACTATCACATAAAAATAAACGGTCGTTTAAAATCATGTGATTGTTAGTTTATAAACATCTTATTTAATACTCCGTCAATGTCGGATTGGGCCGAGATAATATTTACGATATATTTTTCCACTTTCAATTCAAAAGCGATTTCCTGCACAAAACTATAAACATCTTTGTTTATTACCCAAAAACTGTCTTGGATTCTTTTGAAACCCAATGCCTTTAATGCCCGGCGGAATGCATTTCGGGCCTTGCTGAATTTTTCCGGAATATCAAATGAAACAAAATGGTAATAAATTGATTCAACTGCGATATTGCCGATTTTATCAATTAGCTTCATTTTTGTTTTTAAAGTAAATTCAAAAGAATCAGATCCTGGCGTATAAGTAATATATCCCTGATCGCGCAATCGGTAAAGCCATTTTGCGAAAGGAACTTCGGTGTGTGTCTGGTAATAATTTCCATAAAAAATTTCTCGAGCTTTCTGCTTGCTAATTGTCGCATCAAAAGTATTGCCGCCAACATTGTAAAAATATTCCAGCAGATCAATAGTAATATTGACCAGCTTGTCCCCAATCTTCGTTTTAGTCGTTTTTTTCATTTTCTTAATAATATCACAACTATCATATGAATTTAAACGACCGTTCAAAATCATGTGATAGTTAAATTGTTGTTAATGATATTAGATTCTGACATTGGAGCGAATTTGATTCCGCTGAAGCAGCTATTTATTAAGCAAAAGTAATTATCAATTAAGAAAAAGACGCAAATTTTTACCAAAAAGATCCATATTCACACGCTTTTAAGATAACATTTTTATTCCAGTATCAATTAGTTCTTGAAAATTTCTATTTTTTCGCCATAATTCTGAAAGCTGCCTCCTTAATTCTTGGTGATTTGGGTAACCTTGATCATCAATTAATATGATATCGTCGAACTCTTTTTCATTTAAGAGAAAAGTTATTGCCTCTTTTAAATCCTCAAATTTTTCCTCGCCAATTTTTTCGCTGATTTCATCTTTCCAATAATGGATAAATTGTAAATGCAATAATTCATGACAAATGGTTGTGATGTGGTCGGGAATTGATTTCCAAATAGAAGTCATAAACCAATTCGGCGAATCATCAATGTTGTAAGGGCACATAAAACCGGTAGTAAAAAAGCATGAAAAATCATTTTGATAGATAGTTTTAACAGTGAGTATTTTGAGGCGATCAAAAAAAGTAATTTCCTTGCTTCTCCAAATTTTTTTCAGTGATTGGATTTCGGCATCAATGATCTTTTTTTTGTAATCAAGAAATTTATTATTTGAAATGTAATTACTGATTATTGCTATTGCCTTGTCTTGTTCGTTGTCAATAATTTTTTTCAACAATTCATCAGGTATATGTATTACCTGATTTTTCCAATCAAGACCCCAGCAATCTTTATCTTGAGCAATTAAAACCCAACTCCATGCGTCTTTGTGAATGTCATAACCAAAAGTTACTTTTGGCATGTGGCTCCTTTATTTTTTCTCATCTAAATATTTTGCTGCTGAGAGGGCGGCGATGGCGCCTTCGCCGGCGGAGATGACAATTTGTTTGTAATAAGAATTTGTCAAATCACCAGCGGCAAAAACACCTTCTCGCGAGGTCGAATGATCTTTATTAACCTTTATTTGATTTTTTTCGTCCATTTCAACAAACTTTTTGATCAAACCGTCTTCAACCATATAGCCGATTTCAATAAAAAAACCGGCAATTTCAATTTTCCGTTTCTTGCCTTTGTGACTAACGGTAATCGAGCGGACAACTTGATCGCCCTCGATTTTATCGATTGTCGCACTGGTGATAATCTCGACATTTTTAACTTTTTTAATCTTATTAATCATAATCTCCTCGGCGGTAAATTCATCGCGGCGGTGGATTAAATAAACCTTTTGCGCCGTTCTCGACAACAGCAGAGTTGCCTCAAAAGCCGAATTCCCGCCGCCGTTAACAACAACAATTTTATTTTTGAAAAACGGAGCATCGCAAGTTGAGCAATAAGATATGCCTTTCCCTTTGAATTCTTCTTCACCCGGAATATTTAATTTTCGCGGAACTTTGCCAAAAGCCAATATCAAACTCTTACTTCGATAATTCTTTTTTCGGCCGCTGATAATAAAATCACTATTTTTTTCATCTAAGCGCAGTACTTCGTCAAATACAATTTCGGCACCGAACTTTTTTGCCTGGCTGATAAATTTTTTTGCTAATTCCGGCCCGGAGATCAAATCAAACCCGGGATAATTCTCAATATCAGAGGTTTTAACGATCTGACCACCAGGTTCTTTGGTAATGACTAGAGTTTTTAAAAGTCGCCTGGCAGTATATATTGCCGCTGTGATTCCCGCTGGTCCACCGCCAATTATGATAACATCATACTTTTTCATACAACTCCTTTGACTTTCATTGCCTCAATAATTCTTTTAATCGCTAGAACATAAGCCGCTTGGCGTAAGAGACAGCGATGTTTTTTTGACTGGGAATAAACACTTTCGATTGCATCTTCCATAATTTTTTTCAGCTTTTTATCAACCTCTTCAGCCGACCATTTTTGTTTTTTCAAATTTTGCAGCCATTCAAAATAACTGACAGTAACGCCGCCAGCATTAGCCAAAATATCAGGGATGACAATGATTTTTTTCTTGGCTAAAATTTTATCGGCTTCTGGTGTTAGTGGCCCATTTGCAATTTCTAAAATAATTTTTGCCTTGACTTTGTTAGCATTTTTTTCCGTGATGACATTTTCCAATGCCGCCGGGATTAAAATGTCAACATCCAATTCAAAAAATTTGGCACTCGATATTTTTTTTATTTCCATAATATTTCCAACTCCGCGGAATTTCTTTTTCAAGCTGGCGATTTTTTCTGGATTAAAACCATTAGAATCAAATATCGCACCGGAGGAATCAGAAATCGCTAAAATTTTAAATCCGGCAGCAAATAAAAGTCGAGCAATATTTTCGCCGGCATTTCCAAAACCCTGAATCGCTAGAGTTTTATCGTCAGAGATCTTTACTTTTGAAATCGCTAAAAACTTTTCTAGCACAAACTGAGCACCTCGAGCAGTTGCTGTGTCGCGACCCAGCGACCCCCCATTTTCAACCGGTTTTCCAGTCACACAGGCTGGAGATTTCTTTTTAGCAATTTTTGAAAACTCGTCGGCATACCAAAACATAATTTGTGGCGTAGTATATACGTCGGGCGCTGGAATATCTTTTTGCGGACCAACGATGTCGAAAATACTTCGAACATAAGCCCGCGTCAAACGCTGCAATTCTCTAACTGAAAGTTCTTTAGGATTAACTTCAATCCCGCCTTTGCCACCGCCAAAAGGAATATTGACAGTTGCGCATTTTATACTCATCCAAGTCGCTAACGCTTTAACTTCAAAAAGATCGGTCTTGGGATGAAATCTAATCCCGCCTTTATACGGGCCGCGGGCATTGTTGTGTTGAACACGATAACCATGAAAAATTCGAATTTTGCCGCTGTCCATTTTAATCGGAATTTCCACTTGTAATATTCTCTCTGGTACTTTTAAAATTTCAATTGCCCGTTGATCGAAATGACCAATTTTTGCCGCCTGGTCAATTTGTTTTAGGGCATTATCAAAAGGAGAATTATTATTTATCATCTTACAATTTAATTCTAGTTATTAAAAATGCGAAAATTATTGAAATTATTCGAGCCAAACTTTTTAATGTCGGCCAGGTTGCCGGGATGCAGACTATAATTAGAATTATCCAAATAGAATTACCTTTTATGAACCGATAAAGCGACCAGGCAAAGAGCAGAAGAATACCTAGAGAAATTAAACCAGAATAGACTGGCGAAACGCCCATAATCAACTTATCATAGTAAGCAAAAATATTAATAATTTGTTCCATTTTTCTTTTTCTGGCCAGTATTATTTTTTATTCAGCCAGCCCCGCCTGCCGTGCCTGGCACTGGCGGGCAGGCACACCCTCCCTGACCTTCGGCAATATTATTATATCGCCATTCACTTAGAGAAAATATTCTAATAGCGCAGGCCAAAAATTATCACGGTCGCCGGCTTGCAAAAAATAACACAGGCCAGAATAGAATCTATTTTTTTCCGACAACCACAACAATATCATATTTTGCGCCAACAATTGAGTTACTTTCTTTAAGCTCAACTGTTCGATCAGTAAGTGTTTCTTTGACTAAGTTGGCTTCGGCATCTTTACCAGTTTTGTAATAAATTATCGAAGTAGCGTAACTAAACGATCTAGCATTGCTGGTATTTGCGACATTAAAACCAGCAGCGGAAAGAATATCGGCAATATTTTTAGCGGAGTTTTTGACACCAGATCCATTGAGCACAGAAATTATTATTGTAGATTTATCAATTGCCGGAGTAGCGGCAGCAGAATTTTGCTGATCTGTGCTTGGCTGATTTGCTTGATCTTGATCAGAGGTGTTGTAGTTTTTTAAAGAATTATTTGTGGAAGAAATTATATCGTTCAAATTCTGATCATTTTTCTTTTTGTAGGAGCCGTTAAAGTAACCTTTTATAGTATCAAAGTTTTGCCAGATGACCAATCCAACAAGAGCTAGAACTACTACAGTAGCAATAAGGCTATAAATCCACCCAAGGCCTCGTTTTGTTGTTCTGGTAGGGTGCGGAGTTTTGGTGTCAACTTCTTTTAGACCGGCTTTTCTCTTTTTTGCTACTCCGTTGTTTTCAATCGGGGTATTGGCAAAAAAATCATCGCTGTTTTGTTTGGTAAAAAGCTCTTCAACAATTTCCTCTTGCACTTCTTTCTTCGCAGCGGCAATCTCAATCTTAGGCGAATGTTTTGTAATTCGCCTGTATTTTTTGGGTCGAATATCATCGGCAATATCCAAACTACCCTCCTTCACCCTGTTAAATGCGCCAAAGGCGCAACCCGCAAAGCGGGTTATTTAACAGGGTCAATGTCAATCTTATCAAATTTTAACGTACAAAACAATCATTATTACCACCTTGCCTTACTTGGCTTTGGCGTACTTTTTCCTGTCGAAGTTTTTTTTGTTGAAAGCACTGCTTTCTTTACTAACTCTTTTTCCCTTGGGATTCTGAGTCCTTTGCGGATTAGAATCTCTCCTTTATTTTCATTAACTATCATTCTCACCACATCACCTTTCCCCCATTTAAGTTTTCTAATTACCCACTTCGGCAATGTAACACAGAGGCTGTAATTGGAGAACTTGATAAGTTTTCGATCTTCCGCCTCGGCTCGCCCGTCTGGGCTTGGCTCAGCCGAGACCGGCACCGGGCGAGACTGGTCACTTTCCATAGACCCTCCTAAAAATAGTTATTAGTTTTTAGTTAACTATAGTATATATCTCCAATGAGTCAATTGCAAAAAATGCCAAAAGTATATTTCAGCTTGTTCTGATTTATAAACATAGGACTATATTTTAGCGAAATTTCCTAATTACACCTTTGACTTTTCCTTGGATAGTGACACGTTTTTTAGCAAATCGCATTGCTGACATTGTTTTATTGGCCGGTTGCAGACGGATACTGGTTTTTTCATTGTAATAGCGTTTTAATGTGGCGTTTTCATTATCAATCAGAGCGACAACAATATCACCATTTCTTGGTGCTAAAATTTGTTCTATAATTACATAATCGCCGTCCAAAATTCCGTCATCAATCATTGATTGGCCGCGAACGCGGAGGGCAAAAGTTTTGCGCCCCATCATGTCTTTAGGGATATCAATTGTTTCATTTGTCCGAATCGCCTCAATCGGTTTGCCGGCATCGATCACTCCCGAGAGGGGTATTTCGAAAGTGTCGATGCCGGAGGTGAAGACTGGAGTTAGCTGGATTGAACGAGCCTCCATTGCCTCTTTCGTCAGATAGCCTTTTTCTTCAAGAATATTGATATATTCGGCTACTGTTGAGACCGATGAAAGCTCGAAATAATAAGCAATCTCCCGAAAACTCGGCGCATAGCCGTTTTCATTAATAAAACCTTTTATGAAGTCCAAAATCTCTTTTTGCCGCTTAGTTAGTGGTTCCATAATTTTCCTTTCAATCAATCCAGCCGTCGTTAAACGGTCCGGAATTTGTTCTGTTATTGTCTGATTTTTGTTCGGTCATCTTAGATCAATTATACCAAACAAAGACCAAACATTGTCAAGAGATTTTAGACCAAGATGGAAAATATTTAATCCAGATAATTATTTCCTTAACAAAAGGCCAACACATTCAATATGATGGGTTTGCGGGAACATATCAATTGGTTGGATTTTTTGGGTGATGATTCCCCTATCGGCAAAATATTTTAGATCTCTGGCGAAAGTTGAAGGATTGCAGGAAACATATAGTAGAATGTCGAAATCCGAATGACTAATGTCGAATATTGAGTCCTTTTTAAGTCCAGCTCTTGGCGGATCAATGATAATTTTGCTAAATTTACCCGGCTTATTTTGTTTTATCCATCTTGCCGCATCAGTATTAATAAATTCACAATTTTTAATTTTGTTAATTTTGGCATTATCAGCCGCATCGCGAATCGCTTCTGGCATAACTTCAATACCAATTACTTTTTTCGCTAAGGTTGAAAGATAAATTCCGATTGAACCGGTGCCGCAATAAAGATCTACGATTTCGTCACCAAACTGAATATCGGCAAATTCTTTTATCTTGTCGTATAATGTCTTTACACCCTCTGAATTTGTTTGGAAAAAACTTTCCGGCGAGATTTGAAAAGTAAAACCGCCGATTTTTTCATAGATTATCGGCGAGCCAAAAATTAATCGCCGTTTCAAATTTAGCAGTGATTTTCCTGGCGCAATTGTGTGATAAATTGATCTAATGCCCTTGATATTTTTCAAAACTTTTATAATCCCCTCTTGCCCCGGTAATTCGCCGTCAGAAGTGATAATCTCAATCATCATATCACCAGTTCTCTTGCCTTCGCGGATTTTCAACTGCCAGAAAGAGGATTTATAAAGAACATTTTTATTAATATGATTTTTCAGCGTCGCTAATATTTTATTGGCAATTTCAGATTGCAGCATACAGAAGTCGACAATGACGAATTTTGAATCATCAGAAAAATTATGTCGGCCGAAATGGATGTTTTTGTTTTTATCGAGAATAAAAAAGAAGCGAATTGAGTTGCGGTAGTAAAACGGATGATTTGAACCGGCGATAATTTTCTCCGGCTTTATTTTAACTTTTGCACGCTTGAGAACTTCCAGAAAAATTTCATCTTTATATTTTAGCTGATTCTGGTACGAAATGTTCTGATGGTCGCAACCGCCGCATTGTTCAAAATATGGACAGATCGGCTTGATACGATCTGGCGAGGGTTTGAGGATTTTTTCGATCACCCCGCGCGAATAATTTTTTTTATCCTCGATAATTTTCACATCAACAATGTCTTTGGGAACGGCTTTAGAAACAAAAATGGGCCGACCCTGCCCGAAGTTGCTACACCGTTGCAGGCGGGCATCTTCCATTCGGCCAAACCCATCTCCACCAAAAACCAATTTTTCTATCAGAATTCGCATTAATTTTGTAAGTGAGGGGCTCGCCATCGAGCCCCTCGGGCCAGTCAGTGTCCGTGCATCTTGTCCAGCCCTTGTAGGGGCTGAGATTGCCGGCAAAGTTTGCCGGTTCGCTTACCGCAGACTCTCGCCAATCGGCGTCATTCCGCAGTAAGCCGGCGGCCAAATTACCGCCCGGCACATCCACTACTAATGAGTGCATGTGCCTTCGCAGCGCCCGTGGTTAACGACCACGGGGCGACGCTTAGTTGTCTACAGCTTTCTGATCATTTGACCACCGGCAACACCTCCTTAAGTGTAGCCATCGCAAACCGATGGTTCAACTGTAATATACAACTTTCTACCAATAGTTGTCAAATAAAAAATCACCCTGAGTTTGTCGAATGGGCGATTTTTTTAGCTGGCAGCTCTCTTTTAGCAAGAAGTTCCGTCGTCGAAAGCTTCTTTATCATATTTCGCTTTAATCATCTCAACGGCTTTTTTCACCGGAAGATCTTCTTGAGTGCTTGAACGCAAGTCACGAACAATTACCGAATCAGACAACGCTTCTTTTTGGCCGACAATGATTGCATAATCAGCGTTAAGTTTTGCCGCCATCTTCAACTGCCCGCGCAAAGAATCTTTTGAAGGAATATAAAAAACATTGATATCTTCCTTTTCAAAAGCGTTAAAAATCCGTTTGCAAACTTTTTTGGCAGTAGCCCCGAGCTCTAAAATTACCACTTCAACACTACGAGATTTTGCTGGTTTGATGCCGGTATTTTTTAGTTCTTCGACAACTCGATCAGCGCCCATACCCCAGCCAACAGCCGGAGTCTTTTGGCCACCAAGAATAGAAATTAAATCATCATAGCGTCCACCACCGCAAAGAGCGACTTTGCGTTCTTTATCAGTTGAGGCAGAAATTTCAAAAACCGTACGGGTATAATAATCGAGTCCGCGAACAAGTGTTGGATCTAAATTAAATTTAATGCCAAAATCATCAAGATACTCTAAAGTTTCTTGAAAATGATCACGGCATTCAATGCAAAGTTTATCAAGAATTTGTGGTGCCTTGGCTTTGATTTTAATACACTGGTCATTTTTGCAGTCCAAAAGCCGCAGAGGATTAGTATCGAAGCGGCGACGGCAATCCTCACAGACTTTGTCGAGATGATCTGCATAATAAGCTTTTAGTCTTTTTAGATATTTTGGTCGGCACTCGGAGCAGCCGATAGAATTTAGGGCTACGGTTAGATCAGCTAAGCCAACTTTTTTCAAGATTTCGTAGCCAGCCATAATCGCCAAATAATCGGACTCTGCAGATGCATCACCGATAATCTCGAGGCCAACTTGCCGGTGTTCGCGATAGCGACCACGTTGGGGCCGTTCACGGCGAAACATTGGGCCGAAATAATAAAGTCGAACCGGCTGGGGCCAGGAGTTCATGCCGTTTTCAATGTATGATCGTGCAACACCAGCCGTACCCTCTGGCCGGAGAGCAAATTGCGGGTCTTCGTCATCAGCGGTTGACTCAAGGAGGTAGATTTCTTTTTCAACTATATCAGTGCTGGCGCCAACGCCACGTTCAAAAATCCGCTTGTCTTCAAAAAGCGGTGTGTCAATTTTCGAAAATCCCAGGCCGTCTAGGACTTTTTCTGCAGTAGACTGAAAAAACCGCCAGTACGGCTGGTTAGCTGGCAGAATATCTCGAGTCCCTCGTGGTTTTTGAAAAAAGGCATTTTCATTCATATTTAACTCCTTATGCTAAAATTTAGCAGTAAAATCAGCAAAATGCAACTCTCCCCTAACTCCCACCCCCGGGGTGGGAGTTAGGGGTTAATCATATGGAAGTTAAAAATTAACCTGAATAATTGTCAATTAGGAAACTTTTAATTATTGACAATTCTCGCTGATATGATTTTCTATCTTCAACAAATTTTTTATATTCTTTTGAATTTTTTTCCATGATATCGTCAAACCTACAAATACCCAAGTTATCATCTAATCTATTTACATATTCACCGTAGGAAGAAAACTTCCAATCTTCAGGTCTAGCCGCGAGTCCAGCTGATGTTGGATTCAAATGAATGTAACGAGACAAATGAAGTAACTGAACATCACCGGAAATTAATACGCTTTTAAATCGGCTAGTCCATAACGGACCACTCCGTTTATGTTTTGCATTAAAATATTTTGAATATCCATTAAGCACTCTACCGATATATTTTGTGATCCCTTTATCAAGTATCTGCCTAAGAATTAAATGAATATGAGTTGGCATTAAGCAATACGCAATAATTTCAACAAGTACATTATAATTACTTTTAAGTTCGTCAACTACTGCATTTTGGGTTGAAAGGTCTAAATCGTTGTAATCGGAATATTTGTAGTTGAAATTACTAAAACGATAGAGATTTAATAGTTGAAACATTCTCTCAAATTCTGATGCGTCATTGAAGATGACAAATTTAGCGATACTTCGATTAAAAACATGATAATACTGATTATTCTTTAGTGGGATTTTTCTTTTTCCACTCATATCCTAATTTTAACAGATTTACCGTAAAACTCCCACCCCGGGGGTGGGGGATGAGAGGTTAATCTATGGGTGGTTAAGTTAGTTTGGGGACAGGATTGGCCCTGTCCCCAAAGTTGCCCCCCATTTTTGTTAACGGCGGAGATTTCAGCATCCAAGTTAGATGCCGGTGACTTTGACCCTGCTTTTACAGTGACAGCATTGGCGGAAACACGCGTCGTGGTCTTCAGGATAGCCTGATCCAGAATTCTTACTTCCGCAATCAGGACATTTCCACGAAAAGCAGAACCAGCCGTCTCGTGTTAGTGTTCCCGTCGATTCTAATGCCTGCACTTCCGGCATCCGACGACCCGCAGGATGCCCTGCAATTTGACCGTGACTTCCAGCACACATAGCTTTTCCACCCTTCAGTGGGATTGGGTTATAAAAAATAACCCCTTCTCTCTCGAGAAGGGGTTATTTTGAGAACAACTTATATCAAACAATCAAAACAATCCTTTCCCAAGAGGTAAAGAATTGTGATGATGATTCAAATTCAATTTTAATTGGTTTTTTGTCATTATTTATCCGTGAGTATAATTTATATCAAAAATCTCACCCTGTCAAGTGCTGATGAAGGAATTATTTCCTAAAAACAATTTTCCCATTAACCAGATGCACGGAGATTTTGTCACCAGAAGAATATTTTCCAGCGATTATTGCTTCGGAGATTGGATCTTCGAGATTTTCAGAAATTGCCCGGCGAATT
>Ga0210044_10003536_pt1 | contig 22264 bp, 27 predicted proteins | sample CryGey13umfilter_2_FD_183959 | JGI IMG/M metagenome (GOLD analysis project Ga0210044, IMG submission 183959) | Groundwater microbial communities from aquifer in Utah, USA - Crystal Geyser 4/9/14 3 um filter (SPAdes) (version 2) | ecosystem: Environmental > Aquatic > Deep subsurface >... | reverse complement strand
TAGGTGATGCCGATATGGATATCCCTATGTTGGAAAAAGCTGATTATAGTTTTGCAGTAGGTAATGCTTCTCCAGGTGCAAAAAAAGCAGCAAAAAAAGTCTTGAAAGGAAAATTTGAAAAAGGAATTGAAGAAATTTTTAATCTTATAAATCGAGTTTAATTTATTCAAAATACCTCATTTTATCTATAATACAGGTTCAAGCCTCTAAAGATTCACTTGAAACATTCTTTTAATAATCTGATATATTTTACTATCATACTTCTATATGGTCTCTAAGAAAGAATTAGTATCATCATATTCTCGACTTTCAAAGAATGATCTGTATATGACCTTAGGATACGGCTCTTATTTCAAAAGACCAATTCCATGGAAAAAAGGAAAACCTACAATGCTTCATTCTGTAGGTGTTGAATTCGCAGAATATGAAATAATTTTTCCTGCTAAAGCTAGAGTGAGAGATCGTAAAATTTACAAAAAATATGATTCTAAGTTAAAAATAAATTTCTAGCAAAAAATTCAATCCATTCTATTATTCATTACGAATCAAAATAGACTGTTTTTTAAAACATAGGATCTTTCTAAATTAGCTGAACCTATTGAAGATAAGGCAAATAGATTCAATGATAATCTATGACCATATTGAGGCTATTGAGGCTATTGAATATTCTTTTTTCTTCTAATTTCAATGCAAGAAGAAAGGTAAACAGCAAATGTTAGTCAACATTTTGATCCTAAAGTAATTAATATTCCAAAAATAAAGCATGGGTATGTCATTTGGCGAAGTAGACACTCTGAATATGCTTTTTGATAAACTACAAAGCTTGTTTGATGACTCTCAAGGATACTATGAATCATTTCTTGACACAAATAACATGTACAAAAAAGGACTGCTAAGTGACAAAGAATTCTTTCAAAAATTAGGCGATTATGTTGTAGCTTATTCTGCACTAGAATTTCTTGCAATCAAAGTTATTTTTGAGCTGAAAAAATCTCGTGGTTCAGGTACTGGTAGCACTCAATCTCCAGGATTGATGCCGGGAATGGGACAACCTGGAATGATGAGTGGAATGGGTGCATCTCCAAGATCTGGTTCTGCTCAAAATCCTGTCGGAGGTCCTCCTGGTATTGTATCTGCACAACAAGCATTTGGTGATGTTGGAACTTTACCATCTCCAGATCCGTCATTAATGCCAAGAAGAACTGTTGAATCTAGTGGAAATGGATGTAAATCATGTGGTGCATCGTTAAGACCAAATGCAAAGTTCTGCACAAAATGCGGCTCTAAGGCATAAAACTATTTTAAAACTAATCCTGTGTTGTACCGCATTCAGGACAGAATTTTGCTGTATTTGATAAAGTCGTACCGCATTCAGGACAGAATTTTCCATCAGAACTGATTTCTGAAAATGCATTCCCATAAACATTTGAACTTTTGACAGCACCAGATGGCTCGTATTTGTCATCATCAATTAAGATTGGCGCAAAATCCTGTTCTACCATGAATGTTAGCATTCTTGGAAGTGAGTTTTCTTTATTTTCAGGATCTGGAACTGTATCTCCTAACCAAAATGCAAATCTCATAAGAGTTAGTTCTGGAGTGGAAAATGCAAGAGTGTGTTTGGACATGTAATCTTGTGCTGCTTTTTTCCCATCAAAAACCTTCATGGAAACTTATAATCACTGTTTATGTATAATAGTTTCTGGGAAAATTATTAATGGACCGGGGGGGAATTGAACCCCCGACATCCTCGTTGCGAACGAGGCATTATACCACTAAACCACCGGCCCTTCCATTACATCTAAGAGATGTGTTTTTATTCATTTTCTAAAAGCCTACAAATTTATGATTTACAATATATTTGAGAAATCGTTTAGAATCTCTTTTTTATCCCAATAATTACGATAGCTGGAGCCACAAAATACATTCCTAGATTTAATATGATCAAACTAATACCGTATCCCAACACAGATTCTTCTGAATCTATACCCACATAATTTAAAATAGAAAGTGAACTAATCATGGGCGTTATTGTAATCTTTACCACCTCCTTGAATACTGGATTTTCTCTTTCATAATCAGCTATTGTAGGACTAAACGAGTAATAAAACGAATTAAATGATTTCATAAAACTAGCAACTGTTTCAGTCTGTGATAATTTGTTATCTCTGATCTCTCGTAATTGTTGTATTTGTGGTGCTAATTCAGAACCGTATGCCGCAGTAGCTATCAAACAACCGCCACCTTTTGGCTCAGACATACTCTGAGCTGTTTCTTTTGGAAGTATTCTGTATATCTTCCCATTAGATAATGATACAACATACAAAAATCCATCTGGACCTTCTTTAACATCTGTAATTGCACCAAAGCCGGTTCCAAACAAAATCTCTTCATTTGATTCTTCAGCGTTTAATGTATTGTCTTGAAGCTCAGGTGACTCAAAAACAAATCCTGTTCTTTGTTCATTTAGATTAAAACGGTAAATGTTTCCATTATTGCAATCCCCAACAAAGACTGTGTCTGTTTGCGCAAACTTTTCTGATGTGCTAAATGCGATTCCAGTAGGACAAACTGGTTTTTCCCATACAAATTCGGGATTGCTATAAACAAATTCTCCATATTTTGGCAACGAATCAATAAGAGTTTGATTCTTTGTTATTCCCATTATCTCAATCCAACCACTGTTGAAATTCTCTGGTACCATGTTGATTTCATCATTCATATCATCACCATTTTCAGTATCCCAAAGATTTCCAGTTACTGGATCTACAGTTATTCCAAAACTATTTCTAATTCCCATAGCATAATATGATCCTGGTGGATCTATTCTGAGAATCACACTAGTATCATTTTTCCAATCTGTATCTCTATTTTGTAGTCTGCCATAATTTCCATTGTCTCCAATTATTGCATATGTCTGTCCAGCAAAACTAGTCATTGCTCCACCGTTATGAAAATAATTATCGCTTGGCAAAGTCTTGAGTAATACTGGATTTACTAGTTTTTCACCATTCCAATCATATTTGTAAATTCTATTTTCTATTGCCTTTCCTCCATCAATGTCTGCTGCTGTAAAATAGACATAAACTTTGGAGCCATCAGATGTAATTCCAAGCATTCCGTGTTCTCCATCTTTTGCAACAGACACATCCAAAACTGGCCATGGCTGCAAAACTCCGTCTCTTACCCGTCTTACTATTCCATCATATCTTTGCAATACCAAAACGTCGTCTCCAAGAAAAGTCATTGTAGTTGGACTGTTTGGAATATCTTCTGCCACAAATTGTTCAACTACATAATTTTCATCAAGAATATTGGGAAGTGATGACTGGCCAGAATCACCTGTATGCTCTGCAAATGTATGTGGAATCATTACAATTCCAACAAGAATTGCTGTACAGATCAAAAGTAAATATTTCACAAAAAAATAATAATTTTGAACTAGATAAGTTTGTTTTATGTCATCTGAGCGTTTTCCAGCATGATTTTCCTATGTAATTCATCTCAACGCATAATAGACTGCAAGACATGAAAAATTTCTGATGACGTATGACACCGTGATCATAAATTCACACATAATTCTACCTCAAGGAGTGCTTGACAAAAACATCATAATTGATGAAGGAAAAATTGTTGGTTTCACAAATGATATTCCTGCATGTGATCACAAAATAAACGGAAATGGTCTAATCTCAATACCTGGACCCATAGATACACATGTTCACTATGGAGTGTATTCTCCAATTGATCAGGCTGCAAAGACCGAGTCACATGCAGCAGCTATTGGTGGAATAACAACCATGATGAGAATGTTGCGTCTTGGAGGTTCATTTAAAATTTCATTACCAGATCAACTAGAAGCTGCGTCAAAAAGTCATTATGTCGACTATACCATTCATGCATCTATTTTCACTCCTCAACAAATCAAAGAAATGCCTTACTGTATTGAAAAAGGAATCACCTCGTTTAAAATTTACATGAATCTTGGCGGTGAGGTAGGCCATGTGTATATGGACATGCCTCCCTACTCTTCTCAATTATCTGAGGCAACAGTCGATGTAACTGATCAACTAGTAGAAGAAATTGTAAAAAATGCCGCATCACTTGGATGTCCGGTTTTAGTTCATGCAGAAGATTACGAATCATGTGCATGCGGAATAAAGACAGCTAAAGAGAAAAAACGTGACGGGCTTCCTGCCTGGTCTGAAAGTAGATCTCCTGAATTTGAAGCAAAAGCAATCAAAACAATTTCAAAATTTGGTAGGGACTATGGTTGTACAATTTACTTTGTTCATATTGGTTCTCAAAAAGCATTGCAGCAAATTAATGAAGAGCAAAAACTTGGAACCAAAATTTTCATTGAAACATGTCCTCATTATCTTACTTTATCATATGAAAATCAGAAAGGATATCTTGCTAAAGTCATGCCTCCAATTAGAACAGCACAAGACAATGCTGCAGTATGGGATGCACTGTCATACAATCTCATTGATACTATCGGAACAGATCATGTTGCAAATCAACTAAAACTAAAACTAGGTGGCACTGATGTTTGGGGGGCACTTGCTGGATTTCCAGGAATAGGTACTGAAATACCAATTTTGTTAAGTGAGGGTGTAAATAAAAATAGAATTTCACTTGAGCAATTTGTAAAATTCACAAGTACTAATGCTGCTCAAATATTTGGGATGTATCCAAAAAAAGGAACGCTGGATAAAGGAGCTGATGCTGATATTACCATGATAAATTTAAAAAAAGAAAATAAAGTTTCATCAGATCTATTTGGTGGTTTTTCTGATTATATTGTATATGAGGGAATGTCCCTGAAAGGATGGCCTGTTAAAACAATTGTAAGAGGTCAACTGGTGGCTGAAGATTTTGAAGTTGTTGGTAAATTAGGCTATGGGAAATTTATAACCCGCTCTGTTCTATGAATATTCTTAAAATAAAGTATTTAATTGGATCTTAAGACCAGCAACGGTTAGTTGTTTGGTGAGAGATCCAACTACACATGTTTTATGAAAATAGTATTTAGATCCTACTGATAATTTCTACGTGAGTCTTTTAAGGAAAATTTCTAAACTTACTATGGTTATCATCGCTAATGGAGTCATTCATCTGCTGAAACCAAACCATCATCCTAGACTTGGGCACTTTGGCCCAAGTCTTCTCATAAATTTGAGTATGGATCATTGATCTGAACAAATCGTTCATGGATCTTTTAAACTAATTTTCATTATACTATGATATGTTAGAAAATAGTAATGAACAAAAACCTGCATGGGAAGAAATACGAGGCTTATCATGGCTAATTTCAGATGACGAATAAATTCAAAATAAAACCTCCTCTAGTCTTTATCTTCAAATTATAATATTATAATTAACGCTGAATCTGTTTTAATTTCAGTGAAATAGTCTTCTAAACTATATCGAATTTGCCACCTGCCTTGGCCCTGTAAATCACATCTGGCTTTTTGATGAATATTCCAGATTCTATTACTCCTGTGACTTGTTTTATTTTTTGAGAAAGCATTTTTGGATTTTTGATTACTCCGAAATTACAATCAAGAATAATATTTCCATTTTCTGTAAAGAACGGATATCCTCTATCAATTGAACGTAGTTCTGCTTTTCCTCCTAATTTCTTGATTTCATTAGTGACTAAATTTCTTGCTTGAGGATGAACTTCAACTGGAACAGTTCTTGTAAAATTTTTAACAAATTTTGATTTATCTGCCATGACTATTACTTTTTTTGCTAGATTAAACAACATATTTTCTCGTAATAAAGCTCCACCACCACCTTTGATAACAAATCTCTGCGAATCAATTTGATCAGCACCATCAAAGACTACATCTATGTGATCAACTTGATCAGCTTCTGCTAATGGAATTCCTCCTTTTTCAGCAATCAATTTTATTTGTAATGACGTTGGAACTCCTTTGATATTGTAATTTTTTATTTTAATAAATGATGAAAGAGATTTTACAAATGCAGTAGCTGCCCTACCACTACCAAGTCCAACTACAAAATCATCTTTTACAAATTTTAATGCATCAGTTGATAATGCCTCTATGGCATCATCATAGGACAATTACTCTACCTCTGCTTGTTCAATCTTGGAGAGAACTTTCATTATCTCGCCTTTGATTTTATCTAAATCATCCGAATTATCTTCATCAAAGTCATCTTCTAACACCGTTGTTGGATTTGACTTCTTTGGTTCAGGAAGGGCCTTGTGCTCGGTAATTTTTGCAACTTCTTTATTTATGTCTGGTTTTGTTTCAAACCTGATGTCTGGTTTCGTACTAATTTCTTGTATGATCTCAATTTTATCTTCGATTTTTGGTTGAACTAATTTGATTTCCTCTTTTGGTTGGATCATTTCTTGTATGATCTCTTCTTTTGATTCGATTGGTTTTTCAAATAACGGAAATTTTGGCTCTTTATTTGAAAATCTTGTTAATGTAGTTAATTCAAATGATTGTCTAGAATTTGGCTGGGGTACTACTATAGGATCTAATTTTGTTTCTTTTGGTTTTTCAAAATTAAATATTTTTTTAGTTTGTTTTACATCTGGTTTGCTTTCAGTTGACTCTTCTTTTATTTCTGAAACAGGTGTATTTGCTGCTATGATCTTTGATGACAGTTCATATAATCTGTCATCGAGTCTTGATAGCTTTTGATCCATTAATGTAATCAATCCATCGCCAATAGGACCTAAATCTGGATGGTGACTTGCATCTTCAAGCTTTTCTAATTTCGCTAATACTATTCCTAATTGATGTTGATACTTTAGCAATAACTTGTCTCGTTGAATTTTTGGAAGATCATATTCTGTTTGATACAGTCTAGAAATTGTTTTTGTTAAAATATCTTTTTCAATTTTTAAAGAATTAATCTGAGTTTTAATATGTGAACTAGCTCCAAGACTTAGCAATTGTGTTTTGTTTCTTGGCATTTTTCTTGCAGCAGCTGCTGTAGCAACACCAGCTATGGAACTAAGAATAATTGCAATTTCTTGCATCTACGTATACCATTTAATCCAGGAATACTTTCTGCGTTTAGCCTCTGGAAAACCACAACTTGCACATTGGTGGTGGCGTCTATGAAATGCGTTATTGCCGCATCTTCTACATCTGATGTGTACTTTTTTCTTGCTAAACCCACCCATAGAAGTTGTGCCTCGTGTCATCTCAATTCACCTAATTTGCTGCTGGTGGAGGAGATATCATAACAACATTATCTCCTCTTACGACAATGGTGCCTAGGCTTTTTGAATTGCCATCAGTAGGAATTTCCTCTGATGAGTCAAGTAGCAGGTTCATGTGCTGATCAAAACCAAGTAAATTACCTCTAATGGTTTTGCCGCCTTTGAGCTTTATCAATACTAATTGATTGATACTCTCATCCAATACTTTTACTGCCATATCAACGGACATTATATCACTTATTGGCTTTGATATTGAGGGATTATATTAAAATTTCATTGGTGTAACTTTGAACTATGCTCAGTAAGGCAAGTTTGACACTTTTTTTCAAGATTTTTCATGATTTCGTCTAAAATCATCAGTCCATCTCTCTTAGTGGCTTTTCTTGGATCTCCCCAAATTCCATTTTTTGTAACTTTTGGAAATGATTTTGCTGCTAATCGTCCTAAATTTTTGATTTGTTGTTGTTTCATCCCATCTGTCACAAGTCCCTTTTTAGCCAATTTCATTTTGATGTTTTTTGAAATTGCAAGCATCAGTGAAGTCTCTACAAATCCTGCATGATCAAATTCTCTTTGCATAAAGTGCCAATATGAAAGTGAAAAAACCCTGAGTTTGTTTTTTGATAATTTTCTGAATTTTTCATCGATGTTTTTTAATGGCTTTAGATTTCCATGATGTCCATTAATGATAAAAACTGTTTTGATATTATTTGCAAGAAGTGATTCACACAAATCACTAATGATAGTACGGAGTGTTGCTTCTTTGATACTTATGTTGAAAAATGGTGCATGCTCAAATGATACACCATATGTTAATGTGGGTAAAAGTAGATAGTTTTTCTTTTCTGATAATCTTTTTGCTATTTCTGTAACAATATCTGAATCAGTGGAAATTGGTAAATGTGGGCCATGTTGTTCTATTGAACCTACTGGAATTACTACAATCTGTTTTTTCTTTTTAATACTTTTTCTTAGTTCTGGATCAAATTGAGATTTAATTTCTGTCATTTATTTCACTTAGATTTAACATGAACCTTTCTCCAACGAACCTCGAGTTTGTTTTCTAGGTGCATCTTTGTGGCTTTAAGCAAAGTATCTGCTTCTAATTTTTGACCTTTGAGTTTAATTTCTTCCAAAGAATCATTTGGATCAACTTTAAAAGAATCCTGGAAAATTATTGGCCCCTGATCTAAGTTTTCAGTTACATAATGCGCAGTTACTCCTACTATCTTTGTTCCTCTTTCATAAGCTTGTGCATATGCAAGTGCACCTGGAAACGCAGGTAATAGTGATGGATGAATGTTGATTATTCTATTTGGATATCTCCATACAAAGTTTGGACTAAGTATTTTCATGTATCTTGCAAGTACAATCAAATCAATCTCATATTTTTTACAAATTTCCAATATCTTTTCTTCAGCTTTTTCCTGATTTGATTCTGAGATTGTAATAAATGGAATTTTTGTTTTCTTTGCTATTGGTTCTAATGTTTTTTCAGTCCCTATAATTACTGAAATGCATCCTTTCAATGATTTTTTTTTAGCGGCATCAAGTATTGTCTCTAAACATCGTGGTTCTTTTGTAACTAATATTGCGATATTTTTTTCTGAATTTGTTTCATGATGTGTGCTTACATCCATTTTTTCTTTTTTTGATAATATTTGAATTCCTGAATCAAACTTCTTTACATCTACTATCTTTGTAAAAGATGCTTCAAGATACATTCCAAAAAGACCTTTGACTACATTTTGATTTACTTTTTCAATGTTTCCGCCATTTTCAAATACAAAATTAGTAAATGCTGCAACTATCCCCTCTCGATCTTTTCCAACTACTGTAATCCCAACTACTGTCTTTTTCATAACTTTTTTTGATCACTATTTTCTCATTATTAATCATTCACAGAAATTTACAATCAATGCGGGAGGTGGGATTTGAACCCACGAACTCCTAAGAGATAGGGTCCTAAGCCCTACGCCTTTGACCAGGCTGGGCGACTCCCGCATCGGACTTGCCATTAAACACAAATTTATCTATTATTGAAGTGAATCATGGCAAAAATTTTTGGAACTAATGGAATTCGTGGAGTTTTTTCTGAAGATTTCAGCTTAGAATTTGTACATGATATGATATTGGCAATTGCAACTTATTTCAAAAAAGGACCAATACTGGTTGGATATGATGGAAGAGAGTCAAGTCAAATAATTGCAAAAATTGTATGCTCAACACTAAATTATTCTGGACTTGACTGCAATAATGCGGGACTTGTACCAACTCCATGTCTTGAATATGCTGTAAAAGAGCTTGGTTATTCTGGAGGAATAATGATCACCGCCTCTCATAATCCTCCACAATATAATGGAATTAAACCTGCTGCAAAAGATGGTGTGGAAATTTCAAGAGAAGATGAATTAATAATCGAAGATATTTTTTTGAATAAAAACTGGATAAAAAATCCATCAAAATGGGGAACCACTGGAACAGAAAATAAAGCAATTGATGTTTATGTTAATGGAATAATTTCTCATATTGATTCACAGAAGATCAAATCAAAAAATCTGAAAGTTGTTTTGGATTTAGGAAATGGAGCACAAGCAGTCACTGCCCCCATATTTTGTAAATTATTAGGATGTGAAATATTTTTAATTAATGAAAAAATTGACGGATTATTTCCAGGACGTGGTTCTGAACCTACTCCTCAAAACCTTTCTGAACTTTCTAAATCAGTTAGACGAAATAATGCCGATCTCGGAATTGCATTTGATGGTGATGGAGATCGAAGTATTTTTTGTGATAATAACGGAGAAATTCTTACTGGTGACAAATCTGCGTTGGTTCTCACAAAATTTATCTTACAAAAAAATCCAAATTCTCTAGTTGTTACTTGTTTGAATTCAAGTTCCAATATAGAACTTGTTGCAAATGAATTTAATTCACAAGTTATACGAACTAAAGTTGGAAGTGTAGAAGTATCACGAAAGATGGTGCCTACAAATGCATTAATTGGTTTTGAAGAAAATGGCGGATTTATGTTTGGAAAACATAATCAGGTAAGAGATGGTTGTATGACTTTAGCTTTGATGATGGATCTTTTGGCAAAATCTGAAAAAACACTATCTGAATTAATTTCTGATCTTCCACCCTCTTTTACAACGAAAGATAAAGCTGCTTGTTCTCAAGAAAATTCTAAAAAGATAATACAATCGCTAAAGGAAGAATTTCCCAATTCTGATATAACTGACGGTATCAAAATTACAACCAATTCTAAAAACTGGGTAATGATAAGACCTAGTGGTACGGAACCTATCATTAGAATATATGGGGAAGCTGAAAGTCAGCAAAAACTAGACACTTTGATGTCAAAATACATTCAAAAAGTCAAGTCTGTCATTTCCGATAACACTTTTAAAACCAATCCTTAGCATGATTGGAATGGAGAATGATCCCTAAAGGGTGACATAGTATGGGTAAAGCTTATTATGTAAAATTTGAGACGCCAGAAGAACTGGTAAATCCAATCTTGGAAGCTGTTAGAGTTGCATCTACTAGCGGTAAAGTAAAGAAAGGAACTAATGAGGCAACAAAGGCCATTGAACGAGGTACAAGCAAACTAATCGTTATCGCTGAAGATGTTGAACCACCAGAAGTAGTAGCTCATCTTCCTATTCTGTGTGAAGAACAGGGTGCAGCATATGCATTTGTTCCGAGTAAACAAGAATTAGGAAAGTCTTTGGGCATTGACATTACTTCTGCCGCTGCAGCAATTTTAGATGCTGGTGATGCACAACATATAGTTGACCAAGTTGTCTCAGCAATTGCTAAAATTAAAGGTGGAAAGACTAGCAAATGAGTACTACAACTGACGATGTAACTCAATCTGAAATTATTCAAATTGTTGGTAGAACTGGTATTGCTGGTGAAGTTATTCAAGTTAGAGTAAAAGTTCTTTCTGGTAAAGACAAAGGTAGAATTCTTACTAGAAATGTAAAAGGCTCTGTTAGAATAGGAGAAATTCTAATGCTAAGAGAAACAGAAAGAGAAGCAAAGAAAATTCATTAGGTGAAATAGATGAGTCTTTTAGTTAAACCCTGCAGTTTTTGTGCTAGACCTGTTGCAAAAGGTTCAGGTACAATGCTTGCAAAAAACGATGGAACTGTTTTATGGTTCTGTTCTGCAAAATGCAAGAAAAACGCTCTAGAGCTAAAACGTGATCCAAGAAAATTAAAATGGACCAAAAAATACGTTAAAGGCGGAATTCAACACAAGAAATAAAATTGACTCAACAAACTCTTTTCATTGTAAAACCAGATGCAGTAGCTAGAAAACTTACTGGTGAAGTTATTGCAAGATTTGAAAGAAAGGGATTCAAACTTTTAAAATTAAAGATGTTTACATTTACACAAAAACAAGCTGAAAATTTTTATGGCGTTCATAAAGATAAACCATTTTTTGGTGAACTAACATCATTCATCATATCAGGTCCTGTTGTTGCAGCTATAATAGAAGGAAATAATGCAATTGCAACAACACGAATCATGATTGGTGCAACAAAATCCTTTGAAGCAGTACCTGGTTCTATTCGTGGAGATTTTGGATTGGGATTTAGTGACAATATTATTCATGCATCTGATTCACAAGAAAGTTTTGAACACGAATCGAGGGTAGCATTTGAGTGATCTGATTGCAAATTCGTCAACCCATCGTGGTAGTTTTAGGTCACGTAGACTCTGGTAAAACATCTCTCTTAGATAGAATTAGGGGTACAGGTGTTCAAGGTAGAGAAGCTGGTGGCATTACCCAACATATAGGTGCAAGTTTTCTTCCAACTGAAACAATCAAAGAAACATGTGGACCGCTGTACAAAAAATTACAAGAATCAGAAAATCAGGTTCCTGGAATTCTAGTCATTGATACTCCTGGCCATGAAGTTTTTACAAATCTTAGAGCAAGAGGTGGATCTGCAGCTGATATTGCAATACTTGTAGTTGATGTTAACAGAGGATTTCAACCGCAAACAAATGAGAGTCTGAAAATTCTACAAAGTAGAAAAGTTCCATTTGTTGTTGCACTAAACAAATGTGATCAAATATCTGGATGGAGGAAATCTGACACTAAGTTTATCACAAAGGCAATCAAAGAACAAGACCAATTTATTCAAACAGATCTTGATCAAAAAATCTATGATGTTGTAGGAACTCTATCTATTCTGGGATATCAATCTGAAGCATTTTATCGAGTTAAAGATTTTAAATCTGAAATTGCCATTGTACCAATATCTGCAAGATCTGGAGTTGGAATACCTGAATTACTTGCAGTATTAGTTGGATTAACTCAGCAATATTTGCAAAAAAGATTAGATCAAAAAGAAAAAGAATCACGAGGAATAGTACTTGAAGTTAATGAGGAGATAGGACTAGGACATACAGCTAATATAATTTTGATTGATGGCAGTATAAAAAAAACTGATACTATAATTGTTGCAAAAAGAGACTCTGTTATTATAACAAAACCAAAAGCAATTCTTTTACCAAAACCACTTGATGAAATGAGAGATCCTAGAGATAAATTCAAACCAGTACAAAGTGTTGATGCAGCTGCAGGACTAAAAATTGCATCACCTGACCTTGAAGGCGTTTTACCTGGCAGTACTCTTTATGTTGCATCAAATGAAGATGATGTAAAAAAATATACCAAACTAATAGAATCTGAAATGAAATCTGTGTTTATTGACACAGAGACTAACGGTGTAGTTTTAAAATGTGATACTATAGGCTCACTTGAGGCAATAGTTGAGATGCTACGACGTTCTCAAGTGCCAATATCCAAAGCAGACATCGGGCCAGTTAATCGTCGTGATATAATGGAAACTAGAGCGATAAAAGAAAATGACCGTCATTTAGGTGTGGTATTGGCATTTAATGTCAAAATACTTCCTGATGCAAAAGAAGAATCAGAAAATGGTCATATCAAAATTTTTGAGGACAAAATAATTTACAGTTTAATTGATAATTACAATGCATGGGTAAGTGAAGACACTGCAAATGAAGATGATGCAATATTTGCAGAACTAACGCCAATTTCCAAATTCACATTCCTTAAAGGCTATGTTTTCAGAAATACGGATCCTGCAGTATTTGGAATTAGGATTGATGTTGGAACATTAAAACAAAAAGTTCCTTTTATGAATAAGGATGGAAGACGAATTGGTTTAGTACATCAACTTCAACTTGATAAAAAAACTGTAACTTCTGCAAAAGCTGGGCAAGAGGTAGCTTGCTCTGTTCAGGGCATAACAATTGGCAGACAAATTTTTGAAGAAGAAGCGTTCTATACTTTTCCTCCATCATATGAAGCCAAAAAAATCCTTGCTAAATTTATACACAAACTAAGTTCTGAAGAACAAACAATTTTCAATGAAATAATAGAAATTCAACGAAACAAAGATGCAGCATATGCTTACTAGTTTGAATGTTTTTTGCAGATCATATGTATTCCAGGAGCACCAACTGCACCCATCATTTTATCGACTATTTGTCCTGACTTGAACATGATAAACATTGGAATTGATTGTACTGCAAATTTCATTGCAATATTTTGATTTTGATCTACATTAACTCTTGCAAATTTTATGTTTGTATATTTTTTTGAAAGACTTTCAAATACAGGATGCATCATCTTGCATGGACCACACCAATCTGCCCAAAAATCAACCAGTGTAGGATTCTCAGCAGAAGTTACTTGAGTAAAATTTGTATCATTTAGATCAATAATTACTGGCTGAATTTGAGGCTGGCTTTGCTGTCTTAGCATCTCCTCTAGTTTTCTTTGCTTTATTTTCTCAATTTCAGGATCATCTGACAATAACTACAAACAATTTGATTCTATTAAAAATCTATATTGAATATTTAATCCACATCTGATTTAATTGGCATTGCTTCGTATCTTTTGGACTTACATACTGGGCATTGATCAATGTATTTTGTCATACTCACAGAAGTGTAAACAACTCCACAATCTCCGCAAATTCTAAGATTTCTACTTAGTTTGCCCATGTTGTCATAAATGTTCATATGATTAAAAACTTAGTCGTGTTTTTGCCTTTTTAATACTAAAAAATAACATAGCTGGTGCTACAAAATACATTCCAATATTCATTAGAATTACACCAATTCCATATCCTACAATCTCTTGCTCTGAGTCAGCTGCTGACATTATAGATAGCGATGTTAGCATCGGAGTGATTCCAATTTTTACCATTTCTTTAAACACTGGGTTTTCTCTTTCCATATCTGCAATTGTAGGTGAGAATGAATAGTAGAATTGGTTAAATCCAGTCATAAATGATGTACCTGCTGCAGTACTCATCACTTTGTTGTCTCTGATTTCTCTGAGGAATTGTACTTGAGGTGCCATCTCAGAACCGTATGCAGTAGTTGCAATTAGACATCCTCCACCTTGCGGACTATCAACAATTGCACATACTCCATCAACTAGATCTGTTCCTGGACCACACTGTCCGATCTCTGGTTCTTTGATTTCTGGTTCCTCTAATCCAACTGCATCATAAATTGTCATGTCTGGAAAGTTTGCATCAAACCATTTTTTGTAACTTGGTTCGTTATTGTATCTATCAATGTAATATTGTGGATCTATGTTTGGATCCACAAAAGGAGCTATTCCTTTTGGTTCTTCCAAACCTACGGCCTGATAAATTGAGGAATATTCCGGAAAGTTTGCATCAAACCATTTTTTGTAACTTGGTTCGTTATTGTATCTATCAACATATGACTGTGGATCTTTTGTTGAGTCCACAAACGGAGCTATTCCTTTTGGTTCTTCCAAACCTACGGCCTGATAAATTGAAGAGTATTCTGGAAAGTTTGCATCAAACCATTTTTTGTAACTTGGTTCATTATTGTATCTATCAACATATGACTGTGGATCTTTTGTTGAGTCCACAAACGGAGCTATTCCGACTTCTGTTGGTTCTGGTTCTTCTGGTTCAACTGTTGGTTCTGGTTCAACTTTTGGTTTCGGTTGTATTATGGGAGCAGCTGGTTCAGTTACAGTAATTTTTAATGTTTTTCTATCTTCAACCACTCCTTTTTTTGCTACAATATCAAAAACATATGTGGCAGGGCCTTGAGATTCCGTTGGGGTCCACAAGAATTTTCCAGTCTTACTATCAATTGATGCTCCTGTTGGTGGATTTTTTTCAAGACTAAAAACTACGTCTGTTAATGATTCAGTTAATGTTGCAGTAAATGTCACTGTCTTTTTTTCTTCAACTATTTGGTCTGTTATTGGGTTAAGTTTTAGTATAAAGTCTGGTACGACAAAAATTATGTTTCCGTCATATTCTAGTTTAATTGTAACGCCCTTCTCTTCTTTTTGGTTATCTGTAAATGCAGTTGCATTGAAAAATCCTTTAGATTTAAAGAATTGTGATACATCTCTTGGTAGAGTTGAAAATGTACCGTCGCTTTCTGATGATGGATCAGATAGCATTCCAATGAAAGTACCTGTCGAGTCTCTTATAATCACAAAAACTGAAGTGCTCCCCTCATTCTCATTTCCAGTAAATATGAATTTTCCATCTTTTGGATACGTATTTTCACCCAACGACATTGTAGTGACATTAGCATACGCTGGAGCAATCATAAGAATACTTAATGAAAATACCAAAAATCCCGCTAATTTTATGCGCATAATATAAAGTGAACATCTTCACTTTTAAAAAACGCGAATAATTTCTTCTATGGATTTGATAATAAAATTTCACCAAATTCAAAGATCAAGTAAAAACCTCATAAACACACCATCTTTTTGCTCAATTTTCATCTCGTAAAATGTAGGTGCTTTAATCTCTACCTTGAAATTATGTTTTAGAAAATCAAGTGGCTCACCATATGCTTTGGCAATAATCTTATAGCCTTTATTTTCATTAATTTCAAGTTCTATTCTTTTAATTGCAAAACCTTCTGTAATTAGAACAAAGGTTACTTCTTCTAACCAACTAAATAATAGATATCTTAGGTCTTTTCCCTGTGCAATGATTTCTCTATGTTCTCTTTCTTTTACTTTATCTTGATCTAATGTGAGATTAATTACGGCATTGGCAGTAACTAAAAACGCCTCCTTGAGATCTTTTGCAGTTACTTCAATAAACGCATCAGTTGCATGATCTAAAAACTTGTAACTCAATCATCTTTTTGAAATCCTGCTAATTATTAATTTAGATGGTCATTAAATTACATTCTAATGTATTTACTGCCTATTGATTTGAATAAATTTTAATGATTTTTTAATATTGTATTTTATAATCATATTAAACATAAGGAAGATGACTTCAAGGAATTTGCAGTTAATTGAAATTATATCTACCTTATGTTGAATATATGAGAATATTATTCTAATATATATTGTTGTGACATCATTAAAAAATACTATTTTTAAATTCATTTTCAATTGCATGTAAATGCAATCTAATTGATTATTTGATATTTTAGAAGAAAAATTTGAAAAATTGCCTAGTTTTGCATAGTTGTTACAGAAATATCTAAATTCATACTATTAACAACACAATTACCTTGGAATTACCACGTGGAATGAAAGATTTTGAATATAAAGAAAATGCAAATATTGAACACATAAGAAATCATTTTAAAAAATTATCTGATCTTTATGGGTTTTCATTTATGGATCCATCTCCAATAGAATTACTATCTGTACTAGAAACAAAGTCAGGGTCTGCAATTAGGGATGAGATTTACTATTTTAAAGACAAAGGAGACAGAGAAGTGGCTCTCCGATTTGATTTTACGGTAGGTTTGACAAGATACGCTTCTTTGCAAAAATCAATGAGATTACCTGCAAAAATATCTGCATTTGGGGGAGTATTCAGATATGACGAGCCACAAAAGGGAAGATACAGATACTTTCATCAATGGGATGTAGAGATTTACGGAAAACCTGGTTTAGAATCAGATGCTGAAATTATTGAATTAACATCTCGATTATTTGATTCATTATTACTCAAAGATATTACAATTGATATCAATCATAGAAATTTAGTTGAATCATTTATCAATCAAACATTTGATTCAAAAGATACTGTTCTAGTTTCAGATATGCTTAGAGCAATTGATAAAATACAAAAAAAATCAAAGCAAGAAATTCTAAATGAATTCAAAGACAGATATGACACAAGTAAACTAGAAAAAATTCTAGAGTTTTCACAAATAAAAGGAACTATTTTAGAAGTAGAATCAAAACTTGACACATCAAAATTACAATCATGGGATGAACTAAAACAATTATTCTCTTCTCTTGAAAACCGGGGAGTTGCAAATATACGCATAAATTTTGGAATAGTCAGAGGCTTGGATTACTACTCTGGAATGGTCTTTGAGGTGTTTGACAAAAATTCAAAATTGGGTGCTCTAGCTGGCGGAGGTAGATACGATTCATTGACAAAAGCATTTGGAAGAGAAGACATTGGAGCTGCAGGTGTTGCAGGAGGTGTAGAACGTATTATGCTTACAATGCAAGAACAAGGAATTATTCCAGAAACAAAACAAACACGAATTTCAGTTTTGTACATTAATGAAGACATGCAAAAAGTTGCAATGAGTATTGCATCTCTTTTAAGACTAAACAACATTCCAACTGACATTGATTTATCTGGAAAAAATCTAAAAAAACAAATTGAACAAGCATCTGAATCAAAATACTGCATTATAGTTGCTCCAAAAGAACTAGAGCAAAGTAAAGTTGTATTACGAAATATGCAAGATGGAACAGAATCTCAAATTGAAATTGAACATCTTACAGATGATCCAAAATCAATTCTTAATTTAGAAAAGCCCTAGTTAACATCATGATTTCAGGACCGCTAGTCATGGATCCGACCACTACTGCATGATTATTCACTACAATTCCTGACGTAACATATGGAATGCCGTTATTGATGGTAGTTTGTTCTATTTTTACGCCCATTACATTTGCAAATGTCTTCATGTCTTCTTCATCAGCTTCTGGGTGTATTGCAGCTCCTGAATTATTTGCAACCATTACTGCTCCTGTTTGGTTGAATCCTGCAATTCTTTTTTGCAAAACCTCAACTCCTAATACCTGTTCAATTGTCTTACAGTCTTCTTTTGATAACCATGGTGATACAATAGCCCCTTTATCATTTGCACAAATCACATTTCCAAGTGCAGAATATTTTGAATCTAATACGCCAATTTCCATCTTTGTTTCTTTTTTTAGAAATTCATATTCATCTGTATAGGCAGTCTTTGGAAGTAAAATCCCATTGTTATTCATTACCATCAATGCTCCTAAAAGACGAGTATTTGCAACAGAAGAATAAATAATTTCGGCCTTTAGATAATCTCCAAGTTTTTCCGCTTTAGTTTGGGCAAAACCCATAGGAAGCAAAAGAAAATCATCATTTACATTAATGTAAACGCCAATGTTTGGTCCTCTATAAACATCATATTTGATAATATCCATTTGTTGTAATTATTCTTCAAACGATATGAACGTAAGGAAATTTTAAATGAAATTGAGCACAGATCTTTTATTATAGTTAAGTTTAGTCCCGACTAATTTTGTCTAGCTTTAAATAATATCTCAATGAAAGTTGGTCTATGCCAATAGCAGAAAATTTCCCAGAAGGATTGAAACCGGTTGGAAAAATTAGTCACTCAGACGGCCAAAACTTTCACTGGGTTTGGGGTCCTGGTAAAACAAAAAATACTGATGGTTCACAAGCTGAAGTATTTGTAGATGCAGATGTTGTAGCTGCTTATGCAGCACGTGGAGAAAAACAAGTTCCACTAGGTGTTAGCGGTACAATGGTTGCAGTTGACTGGGATTCTTGTGTTGCAGATGGTGCATGTATTGAAGCATGTCCAGTACAAGTTTTTCAATGGTACAGAACTGAAAAAGACATTCCAGCTACTGAAGCTATAAATGCAACTTTTGCAGGAACTGGAAGTTCAGTTAAAGAAGAACGAAAAGATCTTACCGATAAAGCCGATCCAATCCGAGAACATGATTGCATATGGTGTATGGCATGCGTTTCTGTTTGTCCTCCTCAAGCTATCAAAGTTGATCAATCCAACTTGGAAGCTCATGAGAAAGCTGCAGGAACTTATGTGAAGATAGAAGCAGGTACTGCTAATCCACATGCACACGATTAGAATTTTTCTTTTCTTTGTGATTTCATATTTTTACTTAAAATATTACAGAAAATTAAGATCTATTGTAGTTTAGTCTCAACTAATTTTGTCTAGCTTTAAATAATATTCAGATCAATGTTTTGTATGGCTGATTTAGTAATACCAGAAGATTTCTGTCACGACCAAAAACCAGTCGGAAAAACTAGCCATGGAAATGGCGAGAACTTTCACTGGATTTGGGGAAAAGGAAATCCAGATGGTGCAGCATTTTCAAATGAAGATGTAAAAGCCGCATATGAAGCTCGAGGAGAAGAACAAGTTCCTCTTGGTATTCATGGCACAACAGTTGCAGTCGATTGGGATTCTTGTATTGCAGCTGGATCATGCATGAGTGTATGTCCAGTTCAAACATTTCAGTGGTATAGAACCGAGCAAGATATTCCAGCTAAAGATGTAGTTGGTAAAGTCTTTGAAGGTAATGGAAAAACTGAACAAGATGAACGCTTAGATCATACTGACAAATCACAACCAATTCGAGAACATGATTGTACAGTTTGCATGGCATGTCAGGAAATATGTCCTACAGGAGCTATTCGAATTGAACAAGCAAACTTGGAATGGCATGAGAAAGCAGCCGGCACCTTTGTCAAAATGACTGGTGGCGGAAACCCACACGCACACGATTAAAGAAATTATTTTCTTTTTTCTTATTTTTCTATGATTTTATTTTTCATCCTCAACAAATTTTAATCACTGTTATTCATCACTTCTTGCAGAGGTCGCCTAGCTCGGTAGGGCGCGGGCCTTGAGAGCCTGTGTGCGCAAGCACCCGGGGGTTCAAATCCCTCTCTCTGCGCTTCCAATTATAATGACAATCCACGATAAACAAAATTCTGGCACCTGAAGTCGGATACCATCATTTTGAAATAATGAAAACAATCGATATTCATAACTCAAAAAAGAGGATTGAATATGCCAAGTTAACTATTCAAAAAAGATTTTCAGAGGATAATTCAAAAACAGCCTGTAGGTTTTTGGACAGGTTAAGACTTGATAACAAATCGCATGGAAGAGTGGCAAACTATGCAGAATGCATACGTAGAATCTTGGAAATCAAAGATGACAAAAAAATCCAGGAGTGGTCAAAAGAAGACATCGAACAAATACACAAAACAATTGCTGACTCTGATTACGCAAACTCAGTCAAAAAAGATACTCTTTTGGCGCTAAAAAGACTATCATTATGCAGTTCACGATGAGGTAGCTGACACGGAAAAAGGCAAGCCATATGATCCTCTTGTAGAATGGATAACACCAGGATCATTCGAAGACAGATATGGCAACATACAACCAAAGGATCTCCTAACTGATGAAGTACTTGGACTAATTCAAGCCGCAAAAAAGCTAGGAGACAAGTACGTAAAAAGAAATATTGCAGTCATTTTTGTTATGCTTGAAGGAGCATATCGTCCTGGAGATCTTCTCAATATCCAAATAGGCGGTATTGAATTTGAGGAAAATTTTGTACGTATTCATACCACAGGAAAGACAGGACCAAAGTCACTGACTCTTGTAGCAAGCTATGGCCCAATAAAAGAATGGCTCGCAGAACATCCCTACGGTGATGACCCTGAAGCGTTTCTTTTTTATCATGATAATGTAAATGGCCTGATTCCGTAAAACTGGCAAGTGTCATGTCAGAAAACACTCTATTTTCGGCATGTCTCATGTCGTGCCATATGTCATAGAGTATATCAGGGAGAATGCGAACATCAACAGCGTTGGAGGATTGTGGAGCTATGCAAAGACATGGTTGTACCATCACAGATACATGAACGTCTGGATGACTAAATGGTCAGGCGAGGCTTGGGTCTTTGAATTTTCTAGTGATATGCGTGAAATCCAAGATGCGATCTATGAACTTGCAGAACTCCTCCCAGATTCTCCCCAGAGAGCAGAGACAGGATTAAGAAAAATACTTGATAACGAATCGCACGCATTTGATGCCTATTATCATCTAAGCTACATCCTTTTCTGGAAACACCGTATACACGATGCCATAAACCTGCTTGAAAAAGGCTTTACTTGTGCGCAAGAGCTTTTCCCTTCAGGTTTCGTCCTTGGAAAGAGTCATCTTCCATGGGGGATACTGGAAAATAGACCGTTTCTAAGGATGTACGAGGCCCTAGGCGAAAGTTATCTTGATGATGGTCGCACAGATGCCGCTACAAAGGTCTTTGAATACATCGTAGGCTCTAACCCTGATGACAACCAGGGGATCCGGGAGGACTTGGTAAAGTGTTATTTCGATAAGGGCAATACATCATCAATCATAAAGTTATGCAACAAGTACAGTCGTGATACCTTGCCAGCCATCATGTACGGTAAGGTGCTGGCTTTACTCAGAGAAGCCAAGATCCAGAAGGCAAAAGACGCACTAGATTTTGCAATACGATACGGGGAGAACATCGCAAGGGAAGTTGTCAAGAGAAAACATACCTTTATCGATTCCGAAGAACCAGGCTATGTAGTTGTAGGAAGCAAACATGAAGGGTACCTGTACTGGGAACAGTTTGGCAAGTATTGGACGAAGACCCCAGATGCGATAGAATTTGTGAGGAAAGCATTGAACAAAAGTAGGACTTTGTGCTAGTCCTGCGTTCACGTTTTGCACTTTTATTTAATCGACGTAATATAGTGGCTCCCTAGAAATCATCGACAACAAACAAGAAATCACAGTCATTCTGTGACAGTTGTAAGCCAATACGCGATACAACAGTTCCTTTTCTTTCATTGTATCATGATGTGATTTTATTTCTGATCCAAACTTTCTCTTGATCACTGAGAATATCGTCTCGCATTT
>Ga0210044_10003527_pt1 | contig 22314 bp, 15 predicted proteins | sample CryGey13umfilter_2_FD_183959 | JGI IMG/M metagenome (GOLD analysis project Ga0210044, IMG submission 183959) | Groundwater microbial communities from aquifer in Utah, USA - Crystal Geyser 4/9/14 3 um filter (SPAdes) (version 2) | ecosystem: Environmental > Aquatic > Deep subsurface >... | reverse complement strand
AGCCCATAACAAAGCCTGAGAATTAATCTATCCCATCCCCTAAATAATCATCGCACCCAAATAAGAATATAACTTGAGAAACCGAAATGTCAATCGAAGATGAAAATCCCCCTCCAATCTATGCCCACGCTATGTTAAACCATAATCTCACAAAATACGCTCGAATCGTCGACTTCGTGAATCTTATAGGCCACGCCAAACTGGGAAACGAGCGATGTGAAATCCTCAGGACCAAATGTCGAAGCCCGGAAGCCATCTTTGCAGACTATTACCCCGTTATGAGTCGCATCCCAATCGATTTCCCCGATCAATCCATTTTCGGACTGAACTCGGAACCATTCCAGACGATCCTCCCAGAATTTTTCCGCATAGCTGGAGAATAATATCAATCCACCACGCTTGGTAACCCGGATACTTTCGCAAATCAAATCCCGCGGATCAACATGAAAAGCCGAAATACCGTTTTGGATACAGACCACGACATCGAATGATTTCTCCCGAAATCCGAGCGCAACCGCATCCATTTGAGCAACCGAAACCTCGAAGGCAAAATTCGACCGTTCCGCCACAACTCTAAGGCTCGAACCGGAAGTGTCAATTCCAAAGACATTCTTGGCCTTATTGGCCAACCTCTCCAGAATTCGGCCATAACCGCATCCCAATTCCAATACCGTGGCGGTCGGACGCAGGCGGCTTTCAACAAATGATATTTCCGCTTCCAAATACTGTTTGACACGCGGAGGAGCCAATTCATAAACTAATTTTAGCCGATCCGCCGCCAAATGGTCTTTGTAGTAACCCTCTATCATTGCGCCAAATTCCTGTTCCCAATTAATGCAAGTGGGGCACCATTAACGACTTAAATTTGGATTGTTAACAAAAAAAGAAGGGGCCGGGCAATTATGCCCAGCCCCTAAGCCGTTAGTTATCCGGCCTGCCTAAGGCAGGCTTAGTCGATGGTTTCTACCAGCGACGGCCGCCGCCGCCAGAGCTTCCGTAACGTTGACGATTGCGATCACCACCACCACGATTTTCAGTGCGAGGACGCGCTTCACTGACAGTGAGTGTGCGCCCGTCCAGGTCTTTGCCGTTCAGAGTGCTAATGGCCGCATCAGCTTCCGCCTTGTTGGGCATTTCCACAAATCCGAATCCCTTGGACTCGCCACTGAACTTATCCTTGATAATGCTTGCACTGGTGACCTCACCATGGCTTTCAAAAGCCTGACGAAGAGCACTTTCCACCGTCTCGCGGGATAGATTACCGACGTAGATATTCATTTAAGTCTCCAATTTTGTTCATCTCGCTACCCGCTCCATTTCGGAGGAAAACTATAGCAAAAATAAACTCGTTCTTGCGCAATATTGCGCCTTTGTCTCCCGATTAATATTCTTACAAGGATTGAATGTAAAACAAAACTTGAGTGAAATTAACTACGGAGATCTGTTATCGTAAGCCACATTACTTCATTATTGCCGCAATGTCAAGTCTTTTATTTCTTATCGGCAAAATTTTTAGGGGACTGAAGTGGGGGTCAAGGCCAAGGCCCGATAAATTAATTTCGCCGAAGAATGTCCGGTCACATCATCCCCGCCAAAGGGATTGTTGAAAAAGCCAGGAAACTCAAAAAACGATCTTTACCTTCTCCCGCTTCGCCGGGAGAAGGTGTCCCAACTGGTCGGGACGGATGAGGGCGTAACTCCTTAAGCTCCCTCATCCTCCGACTCCTTCTCCCAATTAATGGGAGAAGGAAAGAAAGAAAAGAATCTTCTAAAGCACTTTCTTTTTCATGGCAACCCAGCTTTTTCAACAAGCCCCAAAGCGGGAGGCCAAGATCGGACACAACAGAAAATGGCCAAATAATCATAGGGGGGGGTCACCCCCCGCAATTCTTTTTCTTTCTTGGAGGGACGCCCCGCAATTATCGGGGTCGCATCCGATGATCTATGGTCACGATGAAACGTGACCATCCAATCTCCATATTGTCATACCAGCGGACACTGATATCCAGAAATCTGTCTGGATTCCGGATCGAGTCCGGAATGATAATGCATTTAGTGTTCCGTCAGGTCTTAGTCCGGACCAAGTCTGGGCGTAACCTGACGGCAACCAAATCTTGCCCGCCATGCTTGGGGTTTCGATATATCCCTATGAATGCGGCTTCTTTGAACGCAAGTTGGAATGAGTTGTCTATCAAGATAAGACAAAAGCCCCCGTCGAAACGGGGGCACAAAAACAAGAATAACCTTCTTTGTTAGGCCTACCGTTCAGTTCCCTTGAACAATAGGTTGTCCATAATTCTATCAGCTTCCGTCATTTCCTTAGGCGCTGAAGTATTCTCTTTCGCGGTCAAATCCACCCAGACGGGATTGGTGATACACCGGTAGCTGGGGTAACCGGAAATGTTCGGGCATTGCGCCTCCAAACGGAAATAGAACCGGCTCTGCCCTTGCGGAACAAACCGGGTCAAATCAAAGGAAATGTAGCCGGAATAGTTGTTCAAGGCCTGAGTGTAGGTAGTCGTGCCATTTGCCGACCCAACGATCATCTTCACGTATTGAATCGGACCGAACTCCGACGTGGATTTCCAGTAGCTCACCAATCTGGGATTAGCCTCCAGCGAAGGCGGCGTAGCTGTCCCGCCGATGACGGCGTCATGCGGACCGAACACCGAACCGTTGCCGTCGGCGTCAATCCCGAATATAATAAATGGGCCATCGGTAACCACGCTCACGCCATTAGCCAGAGCGTTGATGACGTTCTCGCCATTCTGTCCCATCCCGTTGGGACAATACACCGCGGTGCGCACTTTGCCGAAGGCGTCATCGGTAATCTGAATGTTGCTATAGAACAGGAGGGTCAGGCCGGTGTAACGGTAATTGAAATCGCCATGAGCGTCCGAGCCTCCGGCCGCGAAAACTTTGCGAATCGGATTCAGATGAGTGCAAAGGAGGCTGTCCCACAGAGCAACTCCCCTAACGAGGTTACTGTCCCAGTCCGCCTGGGCTTGGAAAACGGGGAAAGGATTCACATATTCGTCGGGGACTATGTAATTACCGTCATTAGTGAAGAAAAAATTCCGCTCGTTGTATAGCTCTATCCCCTTGAAACTGGAGAATCCCAGCGCGGTACTGAACATGTCGCTTGACCAGGGGATAATGTCCTCGAATACCGGGACCGGCCAGGCCTCCGACTGGTGAGCGGCATAGGCGATACCCGCCGGCTGACCCTGCAACAATTGCAAACGTGAGGTCAACGATTTCAAATTGGAATGGTCGCCATCCTCGAAGTAAGCATCCGGCCCTACCGGTCCCTCGATGTAATAGCTGTTTCCCATCGTCAGCAGGTGGGCGCTGTTGTCGTTCGTCCCATCGTCGCCGGGATAGGCGGCATCATTCTTGACGGTGACTTCTTCTCCGCGGATGATTTTGAAAGAGGAAGTGGAATTGAGGGAACAGCTATCTCCCAACGGCGTCCATTCGCCAGTCTGGAGATCATTGGCGAATTCACCTATCGGAGCCTGATTGCCGGAATTGTTGGAGGCGTGGTCATTAGTCGTAGTCCAATCGAGGCCTATCGCCGCCCCGCACCGGGCGATCATCGGAAATGAGCCGCCTTCCTCGTAATAATTGTCGGTGTATGACGTATGGTAGTGAGTATCGCCGTAATACCATCCCGCCGCGTCGGGCAGAGGCTCATTGGCGACCTTAATTCGCAGATACTGATAGAAGTCGTAGGAGAAGAATATCATTTCCCAGTAGCGCATATGAACCAGGATATTGATATACCCGCCCGAAACCACGAAATTGTTGACATTTATGTTGTTGAATATGTATGACCAGCGGGGGTCATCGATGGTAATGTTGCCGAAATCATGGCTGGCGACCACGGAATTGTTGTTATTGGCGTCCTTGATTTGAATCCAGTCGAGTTCGCAGGACCACATATCCGCATCGAAAATGGTAACTTCCACCGGCACGTTCGCCGACCATCCCTGAACTCTCCAGGGGGCATCGGCGCACAAATCTTTGTAGACGCTGTCGGGATAGTAGGTGTAGGTGTATTCCTTCCCCTGGTAATACATCACGGCCTTCAGCTCCACCTGCCGACCGGCGGTAAATCGTTCATCGGCAACGAATTTGAGTTGGAATCCGGGAGCCAACGATACCGCCCCCTTCGCCAGCTCAGCATTGTCCGCCACCTTTTCTCCATTGAAAAAAATCGCCACTATCGGATTGGCATCAGTGAATTCCCCCGTTAACATCACGTTGACGGCAACTTCCATCCCGGGATTGATAATCCTAGGATGAATCCGCAGATAGGAAATCCCGTAGTCGGCGGCGAAAGCTGTTGAAATTCCAATAGTTATGCTGGCAGTCACGAGCAGTAAGACCAGAGCCATTCGTCTCATAAGAATCATAACACCTTCCTTACTCTCAATAAGCTTAGTTCTTGTTCCTTAATTCGGCAATATAATCCGGCATCCGTCATCTGTAAAGCAAAATCTTGCTTAGGTTTGGGAAAGGGAAGGTAGAAGGTATCCCATTGATAGTGCGAGGAAAGGACGGGGGAGATAGAATGAGAGCATGGATGAAAGGATTGAATCAAAGCGGTTTGTCAATTATTGGAGGATAACGCTTTTAGGTATTAGGATAAGAGCCATTAGACAGCCACGATGAATGGTGTGGCTGTTGAAAAATGACAATAAATGTGCAGGAGGATGCAACAATAAATGGAAATGCGGGAATGAAGAATCGAATTGATCGTTCTGCTCAAGTAGGCGACAAATGCCAATCTCTTTCAACATTCCTACAACATATTCCCGCATCAAAATACGAGGGTAATTGAACGAAATCAAAAGGGCAGGTAGAGAGGCCCGCCCCTACGGGAAAAGAGGGATTATGCCTCGTTGGGGCCATCCCGCCCTAAGCGGGATTCGCCCAAAACGCGCAACACGCAGTTCTGCCTACGAAAGTTATTGGCCAGACCCCTGAAATCCAGCATGCTCAGCAGGGTTGCGCAGGTCTGTATTCGAGAATACCTTTGACATAAGGGAGTTCAAGAAATGCAGTCAATCTTTCAGGCGCATTTATATTCTGAACGGTTTCTTGAAGAAGTTTTGCAGCACACTCCAATTCATTTAAGCCCAACCGGAGAAATTCATTGTCTTCGCGCGCTGTCATAAGTTTGCCAAGCATAAATCGAGATTCCCATTCCACCCTCTTGAAACCTCCCTTTATGGCACACCCCAACGCCCTGTTGAAATGCTTTTCTGCCTGCGCCAGATTATTGCACGCTTTATAATGCCTGCCTATTATCAGGCTGGCGGCAGACCCATACTCGCTATTATTATCTGATGCTAATTCCTCCAATTTGCTGATGAAATTGCAGACCTGCTGGCTACCGGCAACCATATCAATTTCAACCAGAGCATTCAATGCTTTGATTATATAAATCTTGGCGCCAATACGGTTGCCGGTCTCGTAAGCTTTCTGGGCCAGCTCTCGTGCTTTCTCTATTTCTCCGATGGCCAGATTATCAAAGGCCAGGCCTGCCAGCAATTCGGCAATCAACTCCTCATCACCCAGCGACCGCGCTATTTCCAATGCTTGGCCATGATTTTCAAGCGCCCTCGGAATCTGATTCATCTGCAGATAAAGATCGCCGAGATTAGAATATGTATAGGCCGTTCCCGCAGTATCGCCGATTCTCTCCAGCACTTTTAATGCTTCCCAAAATGCCAATTCCGCTTCCGAGTAATTCGCGGAATTTTTGTGGATATAACCGATATTCCCGAGGCAATAGCTTCGATTTCGACGATCCCCTATCCGTTCAAACGCCGCCGCCGATTTCTTAAAATTCTCAAGCGCCTCTTTTATTCTGCCGGTGTCCATATAAATAAGGCCCATATTATTTAATATCTTGGCCTCTCCCTCCAGATCCGAAAGGCACTGGCGCGCCTCTAATGCCTCATCATAAATAGCAAGCGCCTGCTCCAATTCACCGGTAGCGCCCAATGTTATCCCCAAGCTATTCAAACTCATGGCCAATGCCGCATCATTTCCCATTTCCCGATAAATCCCGATGGCGGCCTTGAACCTCCCTACAGCGGTCCTAAAATCACCTTTTCGGCGAGCTATCTCGGCAAATGAGAACAGGCTTGTTGCCCGCCCTTCAGGATTATCGACTTTTTCAGCGATTCGTAGTCCTCTATCAGCGGCTTTCAATGCTTGCTCATATTCGCCTTTCAACCACAGCGCCTCCGCCATCCGATTAAGAACAACCGGCACCCGGTTCATTTCCCCCCAGCGGCTGACTTTTTCGCTCAGCATCGAGAAATCATCCACCGCTTTGTCGTAAAGCCCTATCCGAAGATGCACATTCCCCCGCGTCCTGAGGATATGATAAATCATTTCCTTCGTTACATATTTGGGGAGCCGTCCCGGTTTTGAGTATATTTTCTCTGCCGCATCGAAAAATCTTATTGCTTCCGTGTTGGCAAATATCGAAACCGCTTTGTCGCCTGCTTCCGCCAGATACAAGAATGCCTTTTGTTTATTTGCGCTGCGAGAAAAGTGATGGGCAAGAATTTCGAGATGAGGATGCAAATTCTCTGTGTATTTCGCTTCGATCAGCGTCCCAATCTTCTCGTGAAGCATCTCTCTTTCTCTAAATGCCTGGCAGTTATAGGCAACTTCCTGGGTCATAATGTGTTTGAAAACATAGCTGGGATCAGCGCCTCTTCTGTCAATCGGCGTTAGATCCAGCGACGCCAGTTTTTCCAGATGATCCAATAACGGCCCGTTTTCAATGGGGTATGGAAATATCTGCTTCAATAGCTCCAGACTAAATGACCGCCCGATTACTGAGGCCGTTTTTATCACATCCTTTACTGCTTCCGGCAAACGATCTATACGAGATAGCACCAGACTGTTGATGTTGTCGGGCAATTCTATATCTTCGAGATTCCCCGAAAAACTCATTAGGCCGCTATTTTCATCTTTGGAAAAATAGCCCTCATCCATCAAAGTGCGCACGATCTCCCCTGCATAGAATGGGTTCCCTTGTGACCGTTCAATTACCAGGGACTTGAGCGCTTCCGGAATTTCCTTGAAATCTAACATCGAGGCTATCAGTTCTGCGGATTCTTCCGGCGGCAGACTTTCCAGCTTGAAAACCTCTGCCTTGGAATAGATGGAAGATTTCTTAATGGCCTCTTCCGGCCTGGTCACCGCTAAGACCAATAATCCTTCTATCGGTTCTTCCTCCATCAGATGATTGAGAAATTCATGCGAGGTCTCATCTATCCAGTGAATATCCTCAAGAATTATATAAAAAGGGCCAATTTTCGCACGATATTTCAATGCCGAATAAAGCAGATCAAATAACCTTTGTCTTCTCACCCGGCTGTTTAAAGCCATTGTCTCTGCTGTTTCAGGGATTCCGAGTTCCAGAATATCATTCAGCAGTGATTCCCATCCATTGAGTTTAGCATAACCGCTTATGGCCTCGAGGGCCCCGGCATTATATCGCTTCCCCTTTACACCGAAAATACTCTCAAATACCGGTTTGAGCGGCAAGAATGGAATTGAGCGACCATAAGATTGACAGGCTCCGGCATATCCATTGATTTCACTTTCCCCTGCAAGCTCCACAAAATTAGCTGTCAATCGAGATTTCCCGACTCCGGCTTCCCCCTCAATTATTACCGGACAAAATTTTCCTGACAAAACACTCTTGACAATTCTTTCCAGCGCTTCTTTTTCTTTTTTCCTCCCGACCATCGGCCCTTTATGAGCCGAAATCGCCTCCATTGCCATTTCCTCCCCTTCGCGCGGTTCTGGTGATGACTTAAGCCGGTAAACCTGAATTGGCTGGTTCTTGCCCTTCACCATCATTTTACCGGCGGAAACTATGGCTACCGAACCATCAAGATGCTTGTATGTCTTCTCCCCGATTAGGATTTCACCCCGCGCCGCCTTTGACATCAGCCTTGCCGCCAAGTTGACATCGTCTCCCATCACTGTATATTCCCTTCTTTCGGTCCCCCCCACATCGCCGCAGAAAGCCCTTCCACTATTAATCCCAATCTTCTGATGAATATCCCATCCGGTCTGTTGATTAAGCTTTTCCAGCCCATCCTGCATTGATATCGCCGCCCGAAGCGCGCGGATATCATCATTTTGATGCGCCGTAACCGCCCCGAAAACCGCCAGTATCTTGTCGCCCTGGCTATAACAATCGACCCTGGTAATTACCCCACCCATTGAAACCACCGCCGAATTAGCCATCTGATAATATCGATCCAGCCGCCGTTTTAATTCCTCTGGCCTATCCATAAAATCATCCGGAGGTATAGTGTAATTGACAAACATCACCGTTACCCGACGATGCTCCGCGGAAATGGATCCATCCCGGCCAGTGCTGAGCTTTTCAAACAACCCTTGGGGAAGAAACCTGCTCATCAGATCAACATCGATTTCCGGCAGTTGGCGGGAGCTTTTATTTTCAATTGGGGGAATATCGATGGCGCCGACCGGCTCAACGATGACACATTCGCCATCGCCGGCTACAGTTTTGAGGCAACTTCCAGCAACTTTGATGAAATCCGGCGTGGCCCCGACTTGTCCTCCCTGCGCAAAGTCGGCGGCATTAAAAACCTTATTTAGCGCTTCACCGGTGACTATATGCTCCAATTTGATTGAGGGATTGCCCACCTCAGCTGAAAGGAATTTGCCATAATGCAATCCGCTATGCAGCGCCAGTTCGAACTTCCCGGCGGATGTTTTCGCAAATGCATTGGCTTTGGCCCATTCATTCACCTTGAATGCCGCCACCGCCGCCAGCAAAGGGTCTGCAAAATATACCAACGTGGCGTCGCCACCAAATTTAAGGACATCGCCTCCATAGGAAATCATAATCGATACCATTCCCAATAGGTGTCGATTGATAATCCTAGTCAACTCCTCGGAACCGCCCCTGCCTACAGAAGCAAGTTTTTCAGAGATGGCCGTAAATCCGGAGATATCAGCGAACATCAGTGCCCCTTCCAACACCTTAATCGAGGCCGTGAAGCTCTTTCCTCTCTCCGCAGTTAAGATCAACTTAGGCAAATATTGGCTGATCTTTTTTAATGCCCCCGCCTTGGCCCCCATTTCTTACCCAACCAAAATGTATCTGAATACGACCAAAAGGATTATGTGGAGCGATTGATCGACATAGTAAAGCTGTTTGGGGCCATTTATGCGGCTCTTGACAAAATCCTGCGCCCAGTGGGTCACAAACAATATCACTGCGAGGAGCACCAAGACCCTATAGGAAGGTGGTGCATCAAATCTCTCCAACACCCAATACAGCGCAAATGCCAGGATGATGGTAATGGTGTAAGTGAATACGTGCAATGTCAGGGTGGCCGGGGAGCTCCTCTTCATCGAGGCCATTCTATCGCTCTGCAGACCGTAGTCCCCCACATAATGTCCGATTAACAAAAATATTATAAGATCCATCTGATCCCGAGACTTAATCTTTCCGGCCAACTTCCTGCAATTCGGCGCCGGATTTCTTTGAAATGGTTTCCGCAACTTTCTTGGTCATTGGCAAAGTTATTACAAATCGAGCGCCCTGGCCTGGCTGGCTCACCACAGCCACTTTTCCACCATGGATTTTGACGATGCTCTTAATAGTCAGCAGCCCAAATCCGTGTCCGCTGGTTTTTGTTGTAAAACTCTGCCTGAATGCCCCTTCCTGCGCCTCCGCCGTCATCCCCGGTCCATTATCGCCTATCTCGATGACCAGACTTTCGTCGTCTTCCAGCAAAACAGTTTTGACTTCAATCATCCCATTTTTTATTTCCGCATTATTGATAGCATCTGCGGCATTATTGATAAGGTTGTAGAGTATCTGCTGAAGGCCGGCGGGGTCGGCATAAATCGATTCCAGCCGCTCATCGAAATTGGTCACAATCTGTATCTGGCGATATCTTTTCTGCGGCCTCAAGAAAGCCAGCTCAGCCTCCAGGAACCGGTTAAGGTCCACTTCGCAAAACTCGTACTTCGGCTGTGCATGGCTCATTAATCCCTGTGCGAAAACTGTCATCCTGCTTACCGCATTTGTCATCACCTTTAGCTTTTTATCAATCCCCTCTATTTTCCCCGCCTCGATATCCATTCCCAGCAGTTCCAGATTCCCGCTCAAGATGGAGATATAATTGTTCATTTCGTGCGCCACCTCCGCCGCCATCTGCCCACGCGCCGCCATACGATCCAGCGATTGCGCCTGACGTTCCAGCTCCTTGGACTCGGTAATATCTTTACCCAGATAAAGCACGCCCAGAAGCTTTTCGCTGGCACCCACAATATTGCAGGCCGTCACATAATTGATAAATTCGTCTCCATTCTTGCGAAGATCCAGAATCTCCCCGGTAAAAGTCTCGTTGCGTCCGAGACTGTCCCCCAATGCTTTCAGTGTTTCCGATGGGCAATTCGGCGAGTGAAGCATACGCACATTTTTGCCGCGCACTTCCTCATAACTGTGGCCATAGATTTCCTGGGCCGCTTTATTATAAATATAGATTGTCCCGTTACGGTCTGTGACCACCACTATATCCGGAGAAACTGAAATGATTTTCTCAAGGAATTTCTTGGTACGCACCAAACGATAATTGGACTCCTCCAACTGCCTTCCTACATTTTCAAGCGAGGTGTTTTTATCTTTAAGATCCTTTATCGACTGTAGATCCGCCTGGCGCAATCTGGCCGCCAGCACCCCCATTATCTCAAATGCTACAATCGGAATTTCATAAAGCAATGATATGAAGGCCGCCTTGGATAGTTCCAGAAGATAACTATCAGCTGCGACTCTGGCGGTGGCGAATCGCGGACTGTTCTCCAACAGCGCCATCTCACCAAAAAAATCACCCGAGCGACGTATCGCCAGGATCACTTTCTTTTCACCATCCACTCCTTCCTTATAGATCTCTACTGAACCATGCTTGATAATATAAAATGCGTCCCCAAAGCTATCTTCGCGGAATAATATATCGCCCTTCTTATAATGCTTCTCCTCGATGAAGCTCTCCAGCTTTTCAAGGCTCTCATCATCGAACTTCGAAAATATCGGGACTAATTTTAAGACTTCCTTAGTAGGTCGATCCATATATTTACCCTGCCCTGTCTGTTACTCGCAGTTGTCTCCATTATCACTATTGCCAGAGCTCTGTCTTTAATCTCCGCGTTGCCTCATCCTTAAAATGCACAAGCATAACCGGGCGGCAAAAACCTGCCGGCACCGGCAGTTTGGTTTTTAGCACTTCAGCAAGTAGGATGACCTTTGTTCTCCCCACCAAATCTCTCCCGCTCCCATCCTTATATTTCTTATCGACATCTATTACAGACCTATTTATTAAGTTCGACTTTCTTTTAGCGACGGCTTTCCATCCCCTGCTAACGATTTTCGCCCAACAGCTTTATAAAAGCTTTCAGAAATTGAATATCAAAACCGTCACGAAACGATATCATCTTTTTCAGGGCCGGGTAAGGATTGACAGCCTGTCGGTAGGGACGGGCTGATGTTATGGCATCAAATACATCTGCTATCGCGGCTATGCGCCCGAATTCATGGATTTCATCGTCTCTTTTCCTTGCCGGGTACCCACTGCCATCTACTCTCTCGTGATGGTCCTGAACTACGGCAATTGCATTCGCATCCAATAGACACAATTCTTCCAGAATCCTGACTCCCCACATCACATGCTTCTTAACAAGCATATATTCCCGGTGATTCAGCCTTCCAGCTTTATTGATCACTTTCTGCGGTACTGTTTTCATCCCGATATCATGCAGTATGGCCCCCAGACCTAAATTCGCCAAATCTTTCGGCTTAAATTGATTAAGCTCCAAGGCCAGAGACAGCGATAATGCCGCTACATTCAGAGAGTGATGATATACCGAATAACCGGATGGGATCGAAACGTAAAGGAATTTGGCGGCATCATTACTTCTTCTTAAAAAAGTAATCAGGTTCTTTACAATATTATTGCACCGATTGATCAGGATCGGGTTCAATTGATCGGAAAAAAGTTCGCTTATCAGTTGACCGCCCACATTGACTATGGTTTGCGCCTTCTCCAGATTAGTGGTCGAGTTACTGGCTATAAGAGTGTCCAAATACTTTTCTTGATAATCATGGAATTTCCCAAGGTCGGTTTCCTTGATGAAAAACATCCTCTCCTTGTCTTCCGCGATTTCCGCAATCATGTCTGTTGTCACCGGAAAACTTTCGGAGCGGAACAACTCATAATCATCATATTTCAACTCAAACAGGTCGAAAGTTAGCATGGTGTTTTTCAGTAAATGATCTGGCTTGACCGGTATGAAGCCATCAGAATTCAGCATTGTTGTTTTCCCCTAACGTGTAATTACCCATAACTGAAACTGCCCCTTAGATTCTTTTCGGCCTAAAATCAGCTGAACTTAAAACTCTGCCACAAAATCTGACAACCTCGACCTGCCTAACCTCTTTTGGGCTTCCCCGTCCCCCCAAAATTATCTTGACTTGCATCCCCTACTCGAATAATTTGCATTTCCGATGTTATCTTGGCTTCCTTAGCCCCGATAATTAAGGCAAACCGGCATAATGTGGTAAAATCAAGATCCATTGGCGCCCTAGCTCAGTTGGTAGAGCAACGGACTGAAAATCCGTGTGTCCGCAGTTCGATTCTGCGGGGCGCCATAATGATTTCGGGTTATCGTCCACTTACAAACCCCTTTTTTGCCCAATACTGCAAGCCGTTTGCTACCTCCGCTACTGTGCTTCATAAAAATCAGCCCTTCACCTGATTTTGGTTAATTGCCTCCCACAATTTCCGATAAAACGAAAAAGCGATAGAAATTCAATTACTTATGATAGAGGGTGCAAAAATGGCTATCAGAAATATTTCTCCATTGGTGATGCTGATATTCATCTGGGTTCAAATCTACTGGTCATTCCAACCGGCCTTCGCTCAGAATGCTGATGATACCAGGCAGGCAGTGGCAGTCACCGACCTCGATGCCACCGGCATCACCGACCACGAAAAGATAGTGCTTTCGGACCGGCTCCGGGCGGAGATTTGGAAAACCCAAAAATACGATGTGCTGGAACGACAGAAAATGGATGATTTGCTCAAGGAGCAAGGATTTCAGCTCTCCGGCGCTTGCGACCAGGCTTCCTGTTTATTGGAAATAGGGCGGCTTCTGCCGGTCGAAAAAGTCGTTGGTGGAAGCGTCGGCAAAATCGGTAACACCTGGACCATAACTCTGCGAATGATCAACATTGCTACCGGCAGGATCGAAAAGACTGTTACCAGAGACTGCCCCAATTGCACCATCGACGATATACTTAATCCACTGCTTTCCTACGCCGCCGCCGATATGGCCGGGATAGAGGTGGATTATGCTGAAGTCTCCCATGGCGACAACCAAACCGCGGCTGATAAATCGAAAGTCACACGCCAGTCGGATAAAGGAAATAAGCCGATGGAAAACGCCGATCGGGCCAGCTTGCCCGCAATGGAAAGCGGCAAGAAGGGCGGTAGCATCTTTGGTAAATGGTGGTTCTGGGGAATTATGGTCGCCGGTGCCGGTGGAGGGGCGGCGGTAACCTTGGGTTCCAAGAAACCTGCCGGAGAATCATCGAGCAAGACTGGCAGTATCAACATACAATGGAAATAATCGGAGGAGGGGTGAACACTATGAATAAAATAAAATCTACACAGCTAATCGCTATTGTCGGAATTCTTGCCCTTGGTATATTGGCGTCATCTTGCGGCAAGAAGAATCTGGTGGACCCAAATCAAACCGGCGAAATTGCCATTGCTATCACCTGGCCGAATGGTTCCAAGGCTATGCCTCTCTCCCAGAGCAACTCTCTAAAACTCTCAAAACCGCAGGTGGCCCCTCCGGAGGTTCGCTATATCGATATTACCCTTTCGGCCGCCGATTTTGCCACCAGAAACTGGCGATTTAACGCCTCTGATGGAAACGCATTCATATCGAATATCCCCGAAGGAGGGGGGAGGACACTTCGAATTTCGGCGCGCGATACCAATGAAAATGAATGCTATTGGTATCAAGATACAAATGTCATTATCGCGGCCAACCAAACGACTGAAGTCTATCCAACCTTGGTTCAAAATCAGCCATTTCCGCCATCAAATCTGACTGCCACCTGGATGGCTCCGGAAATCCGACTCTCCTGGACCGATAACGCTTTCAACGAGAATTCTTATGAAATCGAAAGAAAGGAAGGTAGTACGAATTGGGTAACTATGTACACGGTCGCTTCCAATTCCACCTCCTATGGCGATATCAGTTTCACCTGGGGAGCATCTTATGCGTATCGGGTCAAAGCCACCAATTCGGGTGGAAGCTCGTCTTATTCCAATGAAGCGGCTGTTACTTTCGATAATAGTTACTTGACACCGCCCAGCAATGTACTTGCATTTTGGAATTCCAGCAACGAAATCGCTGTTACCTGGACCGACAACACCTCGGTGGAAACTAATTTCATAATCGAACGCGCCCACACCCTTGGGGATTGGGTAAATTATGGCACTGTGTCTGCCAATACCACTCTATTCCTGGACACCAATTTTAATATGGGAGATATCTTCTATTACCGGGTCAGGGCCGCCGATGCCTACACACAATCCGAGCCCAGCTCCGACTCCTATTTCAATACTGCCAATCTGCCGCCGCAGGCTCCACTCATTAAGTATTGTATAAATGATGGCACGGCACTAAAAATAGCATGGAGTCGGGTACAGGAAGCAGACTCATATCTTATTCATCGAAGCGGCGGGCTGAGCCCCGAATGGACCTCCATCGGAACCACAACTGTTCCGGATACGACCTATTTAGATTATGGAGTCAGCGACCAGTATTGGTATCGCTATGCGATAAAATCAAGCAATGAATTTGGATTCTCAGATATGTCCGCACCCGATTCCGCTTATTTCGACAACAGCGGCCCACTATATTTCAAGCGCATTTTCAGACCTGAAAATGGCGATTACTCGCTTTACAAAATGGCCATATCGGGCCGGCGGCTTTATATAACCAATGGTATGTATCTGCGCCTCTACGACATTACCGTTCCAGTCGCGCCGACATTGCTTAATTCATATCAGGTAAGTGGTAGTGTGATTAGGGGAATTTATGTCACCGACTACGCCAACAATCTGGTCTTATTGACTACCGATACTCATATCATTGCCCTGGAAATAACCCCCGGCGGAGTTATCAACTTTTATTCGCAGCTTGCCCTGGATGGCCCTTGCCGATGCATCGCCGTGAACGGCAATACCGCCTTCGTGGGCAGCGATTCCTATGGCATTCACGCCATCGATATCTACGACCCGTTCGATATGACTTATCTGGCCGATTTCAACAACGGGCTGGTATATAACGATCTAAAGATGAAATTCATTAGCGACAGCGTCTATGTCCTAGCCGCTACGCCAAGCAATGGCTTAGCCATAATTAATGTCACCACTCCCACCACGATGCACCAGACCGGCAATTATGTTCTTGGTGGCCAAGCCCGGGGCCTGGACCTTAAAAATAACCTGGCCTTCATCGCCAATGGCAACCTCGGACTACAGGTCGTCGATTTCTCCAACTTATGGTCGATGAGCTTCTGGGGAGGATATTCTGGAGCATACGACGTCACCTCAGTTAAAGTATATGGCAATCATGCCCTTGTTGCCGGAGGAAGCGAAGGTTTCTTCCTGATTAATTCAACCAGTCTTGCCCTCGTGGAATCTTTCGGGACCGGCGCTGATTGCGTGGATGTTGCTTACGATCCTCTCGGTGGCTATGCATTCGCAACTGCGCCCGGCATAGGATTATTTATATTCGCGCTCGCTCCTTAGCCGACCGCAAATCCCCTCTACAGAGCGGTGGATTCCCAGACAAAGTCGGGGAAGACGGGGGTGTGTTTTCCCATAAATAGAACACACCCCGGCCTTCGGCCACCCCTCTCAAGGGGAATGGAATTGGATTCGATTGACAACGATCTGAGACAGCCCTAAGCCGGGCTACCCCTTTTCTGTCCTTGACATTGGACTTCCTTAACGCTAAATTTGTCGAAAACTAAACCGGAGGCCATTATGAGGCAAAGCTACAAAATCCTAATTGTTATTTTTACGCTTTTTCTTACCACCATCACTGCGAGCCCTATCGCCGCATCCGAACTCTATAAATCATCACAATTCGGCTTTATGGGAAGCTCGAATTCCTACACTGAAATCAAAGTCGGCTATTTCGATCCCAAAGCTGTCAAAGAAGGTAGTTTGCTGTTGGGAGTATGCACCGGCAAAAAAGTTGACGAATCGGTCAGCTTCGGCTTGGAAGTCGATTTCTGGCGCAAGGTATTCGAACAAAAAATCCCAGTAGATGTAGTTACTGATACCAATGGTGTAGAAACGACCTTGATGCAAGTTCAATACAGACATACCGTTTATTACATCCCGATTCTGGCTACTTTGAAATTTGATGTGCCGGTGAATCCCAGCTCACCGATTACCCCATTCGCCGGCGTCTCGGCTGGTTATGCTTTCGCCCATATCGGTTATAAATTCGCTAATGACGATTCTGTTGACCAGAACGACGTCAAATCAACACCGAACAAAGGTTTCTATGGCGGTTGGAATTGGAGGGTATTTGGCGGCGCCGCCTATACTCTGGGAAGCAATTCCAAGCTGAATCTGGCGGTGATGTATAACGGAGCCAAAGTATCCAAGAGTGAGAAAGGCGGCCTCGAACGCGAACTCGACCTCAAGGGGTTCGGGTTCTACGCCTCCATATCGCTGATAGGGATGTAGTCAACGTGCGGGATAATCCCGATAAAATCGGGACAGCCTACCGGCCTTGGTAGCGCAGACATTCCTGTCTGCGGGTTGACATGCGGGACAAGAATGTCCCGCCTACCATTCATTGGTAGTCCTGTAGGATGGGTCAATCACATCGCATATGGATAAAAACTCAATCATCTACCAGAGGTTGCCTATTATCAAAATTAGGCTCAATTGACCCATCTATTCAATAATAGAAATGATGGGTCAATTCAATTAAAAGCGTGCGTCAAGACACGGAGGTCTTGACCTACGAGACTAAGGCAGACCAGTAGGTCTGCCAGCCACAAAATGTCATTCCCGCCCGCGAATCTCACCCGTCAAATTGGATGCCGCGAAATTATTTGACATCAACTCCATAATGAGCTAAAATCCATATACGATGAGAAGATTAATTATCCTCCATATCTTCATAATCCTATTTCTGATGGTCAATAACGCCAATGCGGAATTATTGAATATCACTCTCGATGGCGGCAGTTACTCGCCATTCAGCAAGGGATGTATCGGGATAGACCGTGATAATTCCCGTTCCTGCCTGCTTAGCGCCATAAATAACGGCGAGTATGCCATTTACGATTTCGAAGTCAGGGCTGATATTGAGCAACTGGGGGCTTATGCTTCCATTGAAAACCCTTCCGGCAGGGAAATCGATGTATATATCTATAATTATGGGACGCGCCGCGAAATACCCCTGCTCTCCAAACCCGGATTGGCCAACAGATGGATACGCTGGGAAAGCGTTCTGGTGGATAAGGAATGGCGATCCAGCTCTCCAGAATTCCTGACGTCGCGGTCCGGCGGCAGGGAACTCGATTTGGTTGGCCCTCACAACATAGTCAGGTTGATGTTTTATGCCGACCCCGGGATGCCTCCGAAAAATGAGATGTTCGTCATAAAAAGTGTAACTTTGGCTTACGAAACAGCGGTGAATTTCCCAAACAATTCCGCATCAACCGATAAGAAGGTTTGGATTGAAAATGGGAAAATCCTTGCCTATGGAATCGGCCGCCCGCCCCAAAATGCGGTCAATCAGGCGCAGGCGCGTGCCATGGCCATCCGTGCCGCCACCGTCGATGCCCAGAGAAATTTGCTATCATATCTCAAGGGTGTTCCCATACCGCCAGCGGGCAACGGACGCATTACTGTGGCTGGCTCATTACCGGGAGCCAGAACGGAAAACACCGAGTATTTCGATGATGGCTCAGTAAGAGTTACGCTGGCAATTTCGACCAAGCGCGTGATTGCCCGTAGCCCGTAGCCCGTAGCCCGTAGGTCAAAACCCTCGTGGTCTTGACATCCTATACCGGTGGGTTTCTCCGGCGACAATGTCGCCTTCGGAACCCGACCTACGAGACTATCCCCCCGCCAGCATTTTCCCCAATGCAAACGCCTCTTCCGGAAGCTCCGGCCTTTCAACTGCTAATCCCGCCCGAAGGGAATTCCCCCTCATATCAATTTCGCCGGCGAATACGATATTAATCCATTTGAAAAACCCCTTGATTACCGTTCTGGCGCAATCGAATTTCTGCCTTTGACCGCCGGATAGAATTATTACCCCTTTGCGCTTTTTGAGACCACGGTCCAGAAACTTCACACCTTCCGGGCTGGATTCACTCCCCGTAGGGAATATGGCTGGCCTAAGGCAATTGCAACGGTCAATCAGCAGTTTGGCTTGGGCTGAAACCGTATCAAAATAGACCGGGCTCCCGAATACTATGATATCACCTTCAATCAGCCATTTGTATATTTCATCCATTGAGTCGTTATAGAAACAATTCATTGGGTATGGGCTTTCACCGCAGGATTGGCAGGGGAGAATGTCCAGGTCATTGAGATTAAACATAAGGGTTTTGCTTCCGGCTGATGCCGCGCCTTCCAAAACCCGTCTTACCAGCATCTCACAACTGCTACCCACAACCGGAGAAGCATTAAGTCCAATCGTCATCATAATAAGTTATGAGTTTGCTCCCACTGGTCTAACAGTCGGGCCAATTGCCCCTCAAGTTCCCGGATAAGTGCCTCAAGCTCCGATAATCTCTCCCAATCCGAAGCGTTAACTTCCGAATGCAATTCCTCCCTGCAGTCATTGATCCGATTTTCCAGCGATTCGATTTCGGCCTCCATTTTTTTCAGCCTCTGCTGTCGGCGGCTGCGTTCTTTGCTCTCCAGATAACTCTGTAATGATTTACCTGCATCCGTTTTTGGCTGCGGATTTGATGAGACTATCGGTTCGGGTATGATAAATTCTTTTCTCTTTTCAGCATAATATCCATAATCGCCCGCATAATATCGTAATTCGCCATTCTCAAATGCACAGATTTTGTCCACAATGCCATTGAGAAAATAGCGGTCATGGGACACTATCAGAAGCGTCCCGGGGAAATCCGAAAGCGTTTCCTCAAGGACTTCGCGGGAGGCGATATCCAGGTGATTGGTCGGCTCATCCATCACCAGGAAATTATGTTTCTGAAGGAAGAGCCTTGCCAGCGCCAGGCGCGCCGTTTCTCCGCCGGAAAGACTGCTTGCGATGCGGAGTGGCTCATCCCCCGAAAATAAAAACCGTCCGAGATAGGAACGAACTGCCACCTCCTCCCATTGGGGAACCATATCCCACGTTTGGTCAAGGAGCGTTCGGGAATAATCAATATCATCGCGATGCTGGCCGAAAAATCCGATGGTAACATTGCTCCCGATCCTTACCTCTCCGCTGTCTGGAGGCAACTGGGCGGCTATTATCTTCAGGAGAGTCGATTTGCCGCACGCATTCGGCCCGATGATGCCCACTGCCTCGCCACGCCCCACTTCAAGCCCTATCTCCCGCAAAACCTGATTGGAGCCGAATGATTTCGATACGCCCTCGATTTTCAGGACTGCTACGCCGGAACGGGCGATATCCCCAATAAGCGGTTTCATCGTGCCGGTTGATGTCGATGGTTTCTCCGGGCGCACCATTTTTTTCAGCATCTGCCTTCGTGATTTCGCCTGCTTGGTTTTCTGACCATATATGTTTCTGCGAATAAATTCTTCCTGGCGGGCAATTTCCTCCTTCTGCTTTATGTAAATTTTCAACCGCAATTGGAAATTTTTCTCTTTTAGGGGAAGATATTGCGAATAATTTACGCCTGGATAATTGTAGGCATTGTGATTTTCTATCTCATAGATGGAGGATACCACGTTGTCCAGAAATGCGCGATCGTGGGATATTATGATTGCGCCGCCGGGGAATGACTTAAGATAATTCTCGAGGTATTCTATGCTATTAAGGTCAAGATGGTTCGTTGGCTCATCCAGCAAAAGTAGGTCTGCACCGGATAACAAAACCCTTGCCAATGCGGCTCGGTTTCTCTGGCCTCCCGATAAATCCCGCATCGGCTTCTCAAAATCATTCTGCTGGAAACCGACACCTATCAGAATATCATTTACCCTCCGTTCAATCGAATCACCGTCAATCGCCTCATATTTCTCCAATAAATGCCCATATTCGAACAACAGTTTTCGATCATCGGCATTCTCTTCCATTTTGGTTTCCAGAAGCTTCAACCGCTTTCGCCCCTCGAGAACCTCCGTGAATACCGTCATCATCTCCTCAAATAGTGGCTTTATTTGCTGGTGCTCCTGCTCCTGGCGAAGGTGTACCGTTTTGATATAGGAAGGCACCACAATTGAGCCGCTTTCGGGATGAACATTGCCCATAATCGTCTCCAGAAGCGTAGTCTTCCCCTCGCCGTTACGGCCTATCATACCGACCCGTTCTCCTTCACCAACTCTGATGGAGACCTCCCGCAAAACAATATCGGCGCCATATCCGACTGTAATTTTATTTACATCAACCAACAACATATCCCCCGATTATAACGAACCGCCGGCTAAATCGCCATTAAAAATGGACTCTAAAAAGAGCGACATCCTGCTAAAGTCGAACAAAATCCCGCCCATCATCGAATATAGAATTATTGCTTTATGAATTAGAGCAAGCGCTGATTATCAGTTAGTTGACTCTGAGACACCTGACCTTTAGCCGAAGGAAATGAATTGCTGGCAATAGTTTTAGAAGATCGAAATTTGTATCTTAGAAGAAAGCACAGTTTCAGGTGGTTATGAATGTATGATAAACAAGGAGATGTCAAATGAAGGGAATTTCGTTAATCGTAATTATTACGCTCTGCGTGGGCATGATGTCTGCCGGATTAGTTTTCGCCGGGGACCTTAATGCCAATGGCGAAATGCGAGGCATGCCCAAAGCCGGACTGCCTCGCACCATTATGATTTGACCGCGTCGCGCCTAATGCTTCCCTTTTGCCTTCCATTCCGCAATCAACGGCTCGGCCTTCTTAAGCTGTTCCTCGGTCAGTTCCTTGCCCAGCTCGACGCATCTCTGCGAATAAGCCTGTTTCTGCTCCGGATTCATGAAACCATCCAGCGATGCCGAGTAGAGAGCATATGCCTGAACACTGTCTTGCGGCGCGCCCCTGCCGTCGAGATAGCAATGGCCAAGCCCCCAGATACAATCGGCATTGCCCAGCTCTGCCCCCTTGCGGAACCACTTTATCGCCTCCGAATTATCCTGCTTAATTCCCATACCCATAGAATTCATCATAGCCAGGTGCTGGATGGCCTCTGTATGATTCTGATCAGCCGCCAGCCGATACCACTTTACCGCCTTTACTGGATCGGCTTTGAACTCCGCCATGTATCTTCTCGCCGGCTTGATATACCAACCCCATACCGAACTGACAGTCAGAATTTCCTTTTTCTGCGCCTATTTGCCAATACTTTAATGCCGCCGGTAAATCCTCCTTGACGCCAGCAGTGTTTGCATAAATAAATCCCAGGTCATACCAAGCCTGGTTCTTGCCGGCGTCGGCGGCCCTTTGCAACCAATGCAATGCTTCAGTAGCCCCAGAATCAGTGCCTTGTTCGGGAATCAGTTTTTCCCCGAGCTGAAGCATGGCATCGGCGTTCCCGTTGGAGGCAAGGGTCTTCAGTTCTTCAACAGAGGTTGAATCTGTTATCTTTTGAGGCTCCTCTGCAGAAATAATCGGACATAACATCACAGCGATCAGGGCCGCGGATGCAATCCCTATAATTAAATTATTTTTGTGAGACATCAAGATGATTCCTCTATTTTTGGGTCGTTGGTTTAAATTTACTGTTATCCTAATAGGATATCTTAAGAATTGTTACAGTCGGCCCTCGTAAACACATCATATAGAATTGTCTGGTTCGGCTTCGACAGCCTTCTTGTCGCCCCAAAGCAGGCAGACTCCGGCGGTCATCAGCGGTGCCCCTATTACTATGGCCACAAGGATTTGCGACCAAAGTGATCCGGAATTGCGCAGACCTATGGATACTATAATCAGAATCATTAGACAAGCCGCGACTAGAGCCAATATGCCGACTGGCCGGGGATACTTTTTGGAAA
>Ga0210044_10003526_pt1 | contig 22315 bp, 30 predicted proteins | sample CryGey13umfilter_2_FD_183959 | JGI IMG/M metagenome (GOLD analysis project Ga0210044, IMG submission 183959) | Groundwater microbial communities from aquifer in Utah, USA - Crystal Geyser 4/9/14 3 um filter (SPAdes) (version 2) | ecosystem: Environmental > Aquatic > Deep subsurface >... | reverse complement strand
AGATTTTTAAAAGGTAGGGTTGCGTTTAAGGGTATCAATACCAAAGGCGTTTACTCAACCAAAAATAAAGGCAAACACGATAGTATGATCTGCATCTTTCGGGGTGTCTCGTAGTATTGCCACTAACATGTCTATATCACCAACCCAACCAAAGAACAGTTGCGTGATATATTAACCTAAGCATATATTATGAAACATAATATTTAAAATAAAAAACAGAAAACCATACACTAACTTTTAACAATCACAAGTATGTGGAAACTAACGGAAAACAAAAGCCCAAAAGGACAGCAAGAAATAAAAGTAAAAATACTAGTGAAAGAGATGTCCCAATACTCATATGCAACATACGCAGAGGCGTTTGAAAATCATTTTAAACAACTAGTTAAAGAAATACCACGCACTAATAATTTTTCAGCCGACCTTTTGTTTAAGGTTATAGCCCGAAACCTTAAATCTGTAGAGGTGTGGAAAATGAAAATTACAGGGGAGTTTAATTATAAATTATTTACACTCGATTATGTTGATAGCTCCTCCTTAAAACTATAAACCATGAAAACACAAAACCAAGATTCCACACCCCTACCGGCAGGCGGGCAGGTGCGCGAGAATTATGAACCCTTCTGGATCACCGGCGCCCACCCCATCACCGGGCACCGTGTAGCCAGCGCAGAAGAACGCCGGGAGCAGGAACGACCTGCCAAACACAAAAAACTTACTAAACAAAATTGGAAATGAAAACAAAACTCTACACCACAATCTTCCTGGTAATCGGCACGGCCGGCATTACCTTTTTAATCGTTCACTTTCTCACTCCGGAAGTTTTTAAAGCAAGCTTCGCCCGCTGGGGATCTATGCCCCTGCACGATATGACCATAAGCGATGCCCTAGCATTGATTATTATTGTTTTATTTATTGTTCAACCATTTAAACGCTGAACCCCTATGCCAATAATCCAACAAACAAACAGCATCGACATCACGCCAGAAAAGTTCCTCAGGGCGTGCTCTGTTGACGAACTCATATAACTCGAACTTCTGTTATCTAGTAACTGGGTACAGCACAGGATTACAGAAAACTCCCGCATCTACATACCAGACAGGCAGGGGTTGGAATCTCATAACCTTTTAAACAAAAGTTAACCCACAGGTTAATTTTCTTCCCATAAAAGTAAAATTCACATATAACTGACACAAAAAGTCATTTATATGTGTATTTTTTATATATTTGATAAATTTAAAATTGGAAAAGAGGTTTTCATTCTGCTAGATGGGGGCCTCTTTTAAACAAGCCTCACAATGGTTAACCTTGAAAATAAAGTATTGGTTCTACCAAATATTTGTGGCATTGAAATAGATGCCACAAACCAATCTACTCTACTGCCCACCGTTAAACCAAGCCTACAACCATTTACAAACACCGTCATTCAAAACAGCCAGGCAAAAATAACATATACCACACCCGGCTCTATAAAATTAAGAGAGCAAGGCAAACAAAGCAGGGAGGGCATTCTTTATTCCCAACAAATACAATTTTCATTTCCTAACAACGATCCTTTACGCGTGGAGAGGCTTAAGCAGTATGTAAAAGCAAAATACATCTACATAAAACTAAATTCCGGAATGGTGATGCTTTTTGGCAGAAACGATTATTTTCAAAACACAAAACCCAAAATAGCTATATCCGCAAACGAAAAACAAGTACAAATAACCATTGCCGCCCAAAGCATAACCCCTTTAGGCTTTACAAACGGCAGCGAAGCGTTTGACTTCCCGCCAGGACTACCCATTAATCTTTATAATTTATAGTTATGAGCCTCGAAGTTTCAAACCCATTTCCTTTAAACATAGATCCCAAGCAAGACAGCTTTGAAAAGCTGCAGCTCATGGCAAATGTACCGGATAGTTTTAAAGTGCTGGCCCTTGAGTTTAACACCATTATAGAAGCCCTTAAATATTTATATGCAAACAACCCCAACGCCGTTGAGCCAACAGCCATAGAAAATGAATATCCCACCATAGCCGCAATGCTAGCAGACCAAGTTAACCAAACCCCGGCCAACTTACAATGGGTGGCAGATGCAAGCGATGATCCTGGCATCATAGAAGGCTATGCCTATTATGAAAAACTAGCCAACAGCACCGGCACCCTAGCCACAGATTACCGAAGGCTTACGGCTGATGAAGTGATACAACTTGAAACCGGGCTTATAAAAATAGAAGATGAAATAGGCAACTCTTTTCAAACCGCATTAAAAATTATTTTTGGGGCTGGGTTTACAGTGCAATTAATACCTGGAGGTGGGGCTCGTGTTTTTTATCAAGGACCAACAAACCTTTCAGAATTTACAAACGATGGTGAAGATGGGATTAATCCTTTTGTAGACCAATCAGACTTCCCACAAGCAACCCAAATAACAGCAGCAACTTATACGTTAGATGGCGATGGTTTAAACAAAACCAATGTATTTGTAAACCCTGTAGTAATTACTATTCCAAATGATGTAACGCCAACAAAAAAAGTAAAAAGTAAAAAAACTTTATTTAGCTTCAAAAGCACTTGGACAATTAATTACCCAACGACAGATGGACTATCTACCCTTGCAGGAGTTGCAGGTGCTTTGGTATATATCGAGAGGAATAATATCGGGAATGAGTGGATTGTTAGGAGGGTGGATGATTTGCTTTTAGAAATGGCAACCGATAGTTACACAGGGGTTAGATTAACGCCTTCTGCACAAAATATAAATGGATTTTTAGTTAAAAAAAGTGCAAACGAGTCTACTGGATTTCTTGTTAAAAATTCAGACCAAGGTATTAATACTACAGCTGTATTAGCAGCAAGTGGAAGTGAAGCTCTTTATACTAAAATAATTTCAATGCAATGGTTTGGGGGTGGATATTTATATAGCTATTTAAGAGATAAAGGCGCAATTTATTCAACAGACGATATTTTTATTCTTCCTATTGGAGTGGATAAATCGGTTGAATTTAGAACAGGAACTAATTTATCAAGTGCAGTAAAAAAATTCAAAATTTGGTTTAACGGAGCAATAGAAATGTTTTCTGGAACTTTAGCATCTATAACTAATGCGGCTGACAATTTTCTTGCAATGGATGAAAACCACCGTTTACATACTTACTTTTCAGCAGCGTGGCAAAAGGTACTCCATTTAACCGATTTAATAAACGCCCCCACCGAAGCTTCCCCCGATAATATCATCACAGAAAAGGCTGGGGAGATTAAAAAAACGCCTTTTGGTAGTTTGTTTTCAGCAACAGCAGCCACAGGAGGGGTGATAGACTTCACTTTACCTAAAATATATAACTCTCCTGCTTCACCTGAAATAGGGAATATAACCGATAATTTAACAGGTGCGTTAATAGGTGTCGTACAAAAGGTATATCACAACCATACCGTTGCCCCTGCTTTTCCAATAGGCTGGGTATTGATAGGCGGTGAATACGTCATAAGTAGTTTGAACATCATATATTGCGAGTGGGTGAGTGCCACTCGTGTAGAATATTGGATAGCACAAGAGATATAAGTTATGAGATATAGAACATTGATACCTTTATTAAACACAGGAAACCCTGCTTTTCAAATGCTTGTAAAAACAGATAATGCTGGCACTTCTGCAAGTAATCAATTCACTATTCCAACATCTGGGTTAGGTTATAATTATGATGTGGACTGGGGAGATGGCACAATTTCAAGTGGGGTTACTGGAAATATAACACACACATTTCCAAGTATAGGAAATTATGTTATTAAGATTACTGGCAGTTTTCTAAGGATTGTTTTTAATAACGGTGGGGATAGGCTTAAACTTTTAGAAGTTCAAAATTGGGGGGTTTATGGAACTGGTGGTAATTTGCAAAACGCTGCTTTTTCTGGTTGTGCAAATATGATTATAACTGCTTCGGATGCTCCAGATTTATCAACAACAACAACTTTATCAGCTTTCCTACAAAATTGTACATCTTTTAATCAATCAATTAATCATTGGGATGTTTCTAATGTCACCAATTTTAGTTTAATGTTTATTGGAGCATCAACTTTTAATCAAAGTTTAAATAATTGGAATGTTACATCAGGTACACTTTTTAATTCAATGTTTGAATTAGCAACAGCTTTTAATGGCGATATAACGGGTTGGAATGTATCAAGCGGTTCTAATTTTTCAAGGATGTTTCTTTTTACAACATTTAATCAAAATATAGGGAGTTGGAATGTATCAGGGGCAACCAATATGTCTCAGATGTTTGCCTTTGCAAATTCTTTCAATCAAAATATAGGGAGTTGGAATGTATCAGGGGCAACCAATATGTCTCAGATGTTTGCCTTTGCAAATTCTTTCAATCAAAATATAGGAAGTTGGAATATTGCTAATGTCACCAATTTTACAAACTTTATGCAAGGCAAAACCGCTGCTAACTATTCAGCTTCAAACCTTGATGCTATTTATAATGGGTGGAGTGCTTTAGCAGTACAACCTAATTTAAATATCAATTTTAATACAATTAAATACACCGCAGCAGGAACGGCAGGAAGAAATATTTTAACAGGAGCACCTAATAATTGGACTATAACAGATGGAGGAATATGATATACTATTTAGCAACAGATAAGAAAACAATTTTTCATTATGGAAGTTACGACCCCGAAACACAAACGGTTTCAACAGGGCAGCCATTTTATATGGAATTTAATACAGAACAAGAATTAATCGACATTCTTTTAAAATATAATGTTACATACGAAAACAACACTGAACTATGAAAAAACTTATCCAAAACAACTACCACAAACACCTATTAGTAGGAGGCTTACCGATTATAATCTTATTTGTCATAGGCTTATTTATGCAATATTTAGCCAAAGTAACAGGCATATATGATATAGGTATCTACTTCGATACCCTTAGAAATTGGGAGTTTGGACTAATAGGCTTAACCCTCGGCGTAATGGCAGGATTATGGTGGGAAATATCACACCACCACGGAAAAAACAAAGCACCGTTTGATGTTTTAGATGTTGTATTCTCGGGAATTGGTGGTTTTATCACAGGATTTGTAATTGCAATACTCTTTATATGAAAACAATAAACCTAAAAACAGGCGAAAACGTAACCCTAATCCCCCACATAGGGGAGGTTCGGAAACAATTAATCATTGAACGGCAGGCAGGAGAAAACCCGATAAAAGACGATTTAGAACTATCAAAAATCAAAGGCATTGCAAACATAAGAGGCATACAAATCCTTACTTGGATTGCCGATAATAATTTTAAAATAATTTACTAATGAAAACAAAGATTATATTCACCGCCCTCATTACCGGCGTTTTTATTGCCGCCTTGATTTTGTATCACGACACAATGTCGTTAGCAGAAATATTTATGGCATTTATTTCAGTAAGCAGCACGATATCTGCTGTATGGCAGTGGTTTCGTGCGGAGGAAAAAGAAGTGGAAAATAAATTTTTAGAAAACCTCCACGCCAAAAATCAATCAAGGATTGAAGTTCTCATGCATCAAAACGACGCCCTATTTGCCAAGGCTTATTGTGGCAAAGAGGTAAAAGTTAACAAGGAAACATCGTAACTTAAATTAATGAGGCTCCTTCTCCGTATTTAGAGGATTGTAGTGACGTTTAAAACCAAATAAAACATTGAACCCCATACCAGTTAAAATAAAACCCCACTTAATACCCTTTCTTTTTAACGAGATGGAAGGCGACAGCACAGCCACCACCGAAGATAAAAAAGTAAAGCTCGTGCGCATTACCAAGCGCAGCACCATGGGGTTTATTTTAATGATATTGCAGGAGCGTATCACACCAGATTATGATTTAGAAAAAATAACCGGACACACCCTTTTTCTTTCCGTTGAAAAAAATGTGCATGGCAACAAAGCTACCCTCTTTCGCAAAGTAAACAACACAAACTTTGAGTTAATGCTACACCCGGACGATGTTGATTTTTTTAACGAATTTTTAGAGGACCTCTTTCGCATTACATTAGTATCATATATACAGGGTTATGCCGCAAAACCTAATGACAATCAAGTGCGTTTTGCAATATTTAAATACATGGAGCTTCATGAGCTCTTTCAGTATGAAGTAGATCCAGAAAGCCTGCGCAGAATGTACTATACCTCATTAAAAAAAAAACACATACTTCAGAGGATCCAACGGCCGGTGAACAATTACAATATTAAATAAAGTAACTTAAATTCCACGTCACACCATTATTTAAATTAGTGCAACATTTTTGTAGGAAAGAACACAAAAATGCAGACCTTAAAAATACTATTCTACAAAGCCTACTTCACCGTAGCTTTAGTTTATGACGAAAATCTATCTTTAATTGAGAGACTTTCTTATTTTTTTAAAACTTTTCTTGCCTTAAGCCCCATTGTTTTTTTAATGGAACATATAAATCTTTGGTTTAACACAAACCAAGGGTTTGTTATAGGCATGGTAGCTCTAATTTTTGTAAACATGTTTTTTGGTGGAATGGTGCATAATAGGCGGCAGGAATTTTCTTGGAAAACACTACTTAAAAAAACAAACGAAATGATGTTTATTGTCATCATTAGTTATTTAACGCTCGAAATAATTATGAGCGTAGCAGGAGGCAACGAAATTGTAACCTTTTTCAGAATTACCATCCAAATAACCACCCTTTTATATCCAGGCTCAAAAATTTTAAAAAACATTTTTATTTTTTCCAAAGGCGAATACCCACCGGAATGGCTAATGAAAAAAGTATATAATTTTCAAGAATCCGGCGATTTAAACGAGTTTTTAAAATCAAAAAACAACAACGATGGAAATATTAATTAGCAGAATGCCACATGTAAACGACCGCCAAACCTGCGGCTACTTTTTTGTTTTAAACAAAAAAAAGGAAGTTGTTTACAAATGTTATTGCATAGAGCTTCCAGACTTGAATAATGCCCCGCAAATATCAAGAATACCCGAAGGAAAATATATGGTTGTAAAAAGAAACTCGCCAAAGTTCAATGACCACTTTCATATATTAAATGTTCCTGGACGGGAATACATTCTTATACACCAAGGTAATTTTTACACGCAAATAAGAGGCTGTATATTAGTAGGTCAAGACTTAGAAGACATTAACAAGGACGGAATCTTAGATGTTACTCAAAGCGTATTTACCATGCGAAAATTAAATCAAATTTTACCAAAGGAGTTTTCTCTTACTATACAAAAACTTAATGCCGTTACACTATGACACGAAAACCACATAACGAAAACCACATTTTAATAAGCCTATTGCTCCTGCTCTTTCTTGTAGTAGTAGCCTGTGCTTTTACAAGCTGCAAAAGCAAAAAGAAAATAACCGAGCGTGAAAAGACAGAAGAAGTGGTTACCACTGTTGAAAAAGGAAACACCCTCACCGCAAACGATGTGGTAAAAGAAACCGTTTTTGTAAATACCCTAGAGGAACTCTTTTTTTCAAAAAATGACAAAATAGAGCTTACCCAAGCAGATTCTAAAAAAACCATTGTGCTCACAGATCACCGCGGGCAGATTACCACCATCACCGGCGCCAACGCCATTATAAGTAATGAAGAAAAAAAAGAAACCAGGGAAGCCAATGGTTTGGCTTCAGTTACAGAAGTTGACAAAACTGTCAAGACAAAAAATGTCCAAAAAAAAGAAGCCTCTAAAAAAGCCACATCGTCTCGTACATCAGACTCAGAAGTTTCGGGCATTTCGCCTATAATAGGTCTGGGTGTAGGCATTGCGATTGTTATTATTCTTGTTTTATTATATAGAAAACACAATTCATTGGTTTAAAAAACACGCCCCCACAAAAGGATTTCCGCACCAAAAGACTTAATACTTAATTTTTTTTTACAAAAACACCCTTCAATTCCACGTCACACCGAAAGCTTATCACAGGATGCATCTTTGTGAAAAGCTTTTTTAATGAAAACAAATTCGCTAATAAACGAAATACTAAGAGGCACTTGGTTTCTTAACATCAACAACCTAGAAGCTTATGCGCCATTGGTGCAAAACATTTTAGCCGGAAAAACCGCCGTGCCACAAGGACGTGATTTTGATGTTGTAGCATATTTTGATGATGAAGGCGAGCCTGTGGGAGAAAGCGGAGCTCGTGACCCGGAACAAAAAATAGCCGTTGTGTCTATGATAGGACCCATAATGAAATATGGCGACTACTGTACTTATGGTGCCGACGAAATCGTAAACGCGCTAGACAAAGCCAATCGTGATCCAAAAGTAAAGGGTATCATATTTTATGTAGATGGACCCGGCGGATCCACCGCCGCCATCTCGCCCTTTATAAGTTTTGCCGAGAGAAAACAAAAGCCTGTTGTGGTATTAGCAGACAGCGCGTACAGCCTTCATTATTGGGCTGCAGCGGTAGTAGCAGACCACATTATGGCAGACAACAATATTAACTCCGGTTTTGGATCTGTAGGCGTGTATGTATCCTTTGCCGACGCCAAGCAGCACTATGAAGACAAAGGCATAAAAATACACGAAATATATGCAGATCAAAGCCCCCACAAAAACGAAACTTTTCGCCTTGCTTTAGAAGGAAAGTATGATAAAATAAAATCAGAAATGTTGAACCCTATGGCTATTAAGTTTCAAAACGGAGTAAAAACAGCAAGAGGCCACAGGCTTAATGCAAGCGCTGAAGGCGTGCTAACCGGAAAAACGTTTTATGCTGATGAAGCCTTAAAACTAGGGCTTATAGACAGCATAGGAAACATGACAAAAGCAGTGCAAATGGTCAATGCCTTGGCCGAAATAAATAGTAATTAATAACCCTTTAAACCTTAAACCATGTTTGAAAAATTTAAACAAACCGCAGCTTTAATGATGATATGGCTTGGACTATCCAAGATTCCCATTGAAAACAACGCACTTGCTTTTACACCAGAGCAGGAAACAAAGCTTAGAGAAGCCTTTGGCGAGGCCGTCAATTTTGACGACCTAGTAAAAAAAATGAACCAAGAATTAGCAGACGCTGCTGCCGCAGAAGACGTTAAAAACGACGGTGTCCTTAAAGACCTACGAGAAGAAGCTAGAAAAATGCTCAAAGCTCACGGACTTTCACAAGAAGACGCTGACGCCCTTGCTGAAAAACCACAAGGAGCCTCTACCGCCGAAGAAAAACAATTACTTTCAGGATTAATCGCCTCACAAAAAGAAATGGACAAAAAACTTAAAAAGCTAATGGCCGAAAGTGAAGACGATGCTCCAGAGGCAATTATTAAAAACGTAAAAAGCAAAATAGAGCACAATGCCACACACCTTTTTGGTAGCGGAAAAGCTTATGACGCCTTAGACAGACCCTGGAATAAACGCGCAGCAGGACTAAACCCATCGCCCACAGATTTTTCAGCAGAAGACAAACTGGAAATTCAAAAACTAAAAGGAGACGTCGATTTATATTACAGAGAAAACCCTACCGAAGTGCGTTCCTTACACCGCGACTTATTAGGGCTTCCTGCTTTTTGGAACATCCGCACTAACGTTGACGATAAAGTGGCAGACGGGAACATTGTTTCTGGAGAAATATCACAAGCCAGAAAACTGCCTTGGTTGCCAAAAAACAAACAACTTATTCAGCCCGAAGAATCCAGAATATTCCCTGTTCATATAGATATTGAACACCAAGGATATTGGTTGCAACAAATAGAAGCTTCTTGGTTAAACTTTTTGAATAGAGAAGGATCCCAGCCTTTTAAAGCTAGTTTTGTTCAATTTCTTTTAAATGAGCTAGACAAAAAAGCGCGACAAGAAGACAGAATGGTTGCCATTAATGGTGTTTTTGTAAAAACCCCAGATAATGCTACAGTATCAGGAACTTCTATTAATAGAGGAGATGGTATTTTAGTCTTGCTTTGGAGAGCTTATCACTACACAAATAAATTCAAAATAGCAAACATTGGACTACCAACAGATCAGAACATTGTTGATTATATACCCAACTTAATTGAAAAAAATATTCCGGTAGAATCTAAAAACAGCGAAGGACTTGTATTATATCTTTCGCCTACTTGGTTAAGAAAATATAAAACAAGATACCGCCAAGTACACGGCATTGAAACCGATTTTGGAAAAGACGACGTGATGACCATCGAAAACTATCCAAACGTTCGTTTTCAAACCTTGCGAGACTTAGAAGGTTCTGATTTTATGTTTATCACCTTTGACGACAACATCGAGTTGATGGAAAACATCCCGGGTGAAAAATCGATGTACCGTTTTGATTCATTAAAAAGAAACGTATATATATATGCCGATTACAAATGGGGTGTTCGTTTTAAACACATTGGAACCGAAGTGGGAGAAAACGACCCGGCCAGCTTCAAAGTGCAAACCGTTTGGTGTAACATTCCACCATACTTAAAAGATACGTTTGTTCCTCTTTATGATGATACCACCGGAAAAGTGGCATTACCATACAGCAACATCACCGTAAAAGACGGTTGGGCAACAAATATAACCGAGTTAACTAACACTTTTGAAGGTCAGGTTATAAAAATCAAAGGCAACACAGGAGCTACCGGAACCGTAGTAAACGGAGCCGGGAAAATACTTCTTGCAGGAGGCACAGCCTTTAACCTTGCCCTTGGCGGAACCTTAACCCTAAGAGCAGGATCTGGCAATGTGGTTACAGAGCTTTATAGAGAAGCTGCGCCAACGCCTTCAAGCCCAATAACAGAGTTTGACGCTACCAGCATCGACGCACAAGACGGCAACATCTTCCAGTTTGCAGGAGCAGGAGCTAAGACCCTAAGCGAAATCCTAAACGGATATGAAGGACAGCAAATTGAGGTGAGAGGTAAAGCTGTAGTTGCTTTAACTATCAACGACGTGGTGGGCAACATCAATGTTACTGCAGAGGCAGTACTAGATCAAGTAGTCGACTTTGTCAAGTTTGTTAAGATAGATGGTGTTTGGGTAGAATATGCCAGAAACATTGCAGTATAATTTAATTAAATAACCTTTAATATTTAAGAAATGTCTTATATCAGAAAAAATGTAACTAAAGGAGCCACCCCCGGAAGCGGGGCGGCTTCTCCTAAAGACCCAAACGTAGCCGTTTATCTTGCTGAAGATATTATTTCTATGCCTGTGCGCGACGGTGCCGGAGTTAAAATGGAGGGCGATTTTGTTTTAGCCGCCGGAAAAACTCCCATCGCAGTTTATATGACCGGCGTCAATCAAGACCAAGGCTTTGAAACCGACGGCGACGTGGACGCGGAACAAATAAAACAAATGTTTACCGCCACCCACCCAGGAGACAGCCTTGACGCGCATGAGTTTTATCAAAACCATTTAGGCATGGATTTAGTAATTGTAACAGGCGATTGCTCTACACCAACTAAAAGAGTGTTTGGCAGTCAATGTACACCAATGCGTATGAAAGCAAACTTTAAAGCCAACAACGAAAAAACAGGCTTTGAATTTACTTTTGAGCAAATACAAAGTTCACGCTTTGTACCAGGCAAATGGGACGGCGTTGTTGCGTATGCAGCACCTACCGCCACAGATGTTACACTTGCCTTGTTGGTGGCCACAGGATATCAATATAAAGTGGAAGAGCTTGCCGTAACCGCGGCAATATCTGTTACGAGTATTGATTTAGCACACGGCAGCAAAGTAACCTTAATAGGTAGCGGCGGCGCAGGTCCTGCCACCTTATCAACAGGATCCTTGGACGGAGCTCCCGCCACCATTAATGCAATCTTAAAAGACGGCACACAATGGGTTGCTTTAGCCGGAGCCACCATCACATTAGAAGTCTTTGTAGAAAGTGCTAAAACGTACCTTATTGAACGCAATCGCACCGCCTAAGTTGTGATTTATTTAGTGTTAGCTGGAAAGACCCTGCAAATTGCAGGGTCTTTTTTTGCTTTAATTCCACGTCACACCATTATCGATTAGCAATTGCCAAATTTGGGCACAGTCAATAGGTATAATTAAATTCCTCAATATTATGAAACAAGAAGTAATAGCCGTTTTAGCCAATCAAGAGCTAAACCCAAAGCAAAAATTCAATGCCCTTTTAACGTTATATCGCGAACATCGCGCACACGTGCAACAAACAATGCGATATTTAAATTCGGTGGGTTTCTCGCCAATCAATTTAAAAAATTTAGAGTATGACATCCAAAAGCTTTATGAAATTAAAGACGTGGAGATAGCAGAACAAAAAGCCCCAAAAGCTGAAGCACCAAAATCCAAAAAAGGGAAAGCCAAAACAGCGAAAGCACCAAAAGCCCCAAAAACAGAAACCCCTGCCATGGGCACAAAAACCACCACTACAGAAGGAGATGAAGACGCTATTAATTATGATGCACTGAGCTACCAAGACCTTAAAAAAGAAGCGGCAAAACGTGCCGCGGAAACAGGAGAAGCTCCAGCAGACCAAAGGAAAGCCACTTTACTGGATTATCTCAAAAAAAAAGCATAACAAAAAAAGGGAACAGCCTGCGCGATCTGTTCCCTTTTCTTAAAGAACCCGAGTGTCCGGATGAGTTTAAGATACTCATAGCAGACAAGATCACTGCCTTTGAGCAGTTTTGTCAAGCCCGTAAGATTATAGAAAAAGCACAACCCGGCGACACGAGCAAAGAAGTATTAGAAGCCGCAGCCACAGCCGTAAAAACCTTTGAGCTCGATTTAAAAATATTTGATGAGTTGGAATATTACAAAGAAAATGGAGAGATATTAGGCAATCATTCCGTTTTTTGGGAACGCAATTTACAAAACTTAGTTAAAAGCTATACCGGCTTTGAATTAGCAAACCGCCAAAAAACATTAAGATCTAACATAAGTCGAGACCAAAAGAAAATGGAAAAAATGAGTATAGGCTCAGCAAAACAAAAATTTGAAGTAACACTAAACAAATACAGGCTTGAGCTTGAGCTTGTAAACAAAAGAATTGATGAACTTAAAAAGCAATAGGTTTTTTGATTTGCCATCAGGGCAGCACCTCTTGACGGAGATGGAACAGCTGCCCGGCGGCAATTCATTTTCAAAATACTTGACCGCCCACTACCAAAAAATTGAAAATGTAAAGAAAGACATTACCAGGCTTCCGGAAGAAGAGGAGTTTTTCTTTTTACAAACAGGAAAGCAATTTAACGCATTCACCTTCATCCCTTTTGTATTGTTACACCAAAATGCTCGCCGCTTAATGGCGGTTACATACAGCATTAACAAAAGGGTGATAGAAGCCTTAGTTGATTTGCACCGCACCGGTAAAGTGGATGAAATAACGCTTTGTGTTAGCGACACGATGCTCAAGAGAAATCCGGTAACGACAGATCTGCTCGCAGCAGTAAACCGCGAATATGCAAACATTAACGTGTTATTTGCCTGGGTTCACGCCAAAGTGTGCCTTATAGAAACCGCCACCGCCCACTACGTAGTAGAAGGTAGTGGCAATTGGAGCGAGAACGCGGCCCACGAGCAATATACTTTTGCAAACAGCAAAGGGCTTTTCACATTTAGAGAAAAGCTTTTAACAGAAACAGAGATAAGATATACCGTCAGCAATGGCGAAATAGTTGAGATATGAGTATCACCATCCACATAGACGCAGAAATGCTAGAGCAAATTGAGCAAATGTCAGCTTGTGCATATACGTATGAAGAGATGTCCATTTATTTACAGCTACCCAAAAAACTATTTATTGAAGAAGCTAAACTCAAAGACTCAGATATTTGGACAGCAATACAGCGTGGCAGGTTGGCGAGCGAATTTAACATATTTAGCAAACTGCAAGGCAACGCCGCCAGCGGCAACATCACTGCCGCCCAGCAATTTATAAAAATGAGAGACGACAAGGAATCAGAAAATATAAAAGCACGCATTTTTTATGGCGAAAATTAGCGATATAAAAGATATAGACCTCGATCATATCTATGAGTTTATGGAAGGTGGCATTTCAAAAGAGATGCCCCAAGACGTGGCAGACTATCTTGAAATGATGGACAAGGTGCGCGGTATGCGCTTGCGCATAGACAAATGGGCATCAAAAGACGCCATAGTAAGTCATTTAATTAAAATAGATGGGCTTTCCTACTACCTAGCTAACAAGCTATACAATCAAGCGGTGGAGTTCTTTTATTGCGACAGCAGCATAAGCAAAGCAGCGTGGCGCAACGTATATGCAGAACAAATGGAAAAAGTAATCTCATTTGCCATAGCAATGATGAAAGATGCCACAGATGCCGCAAAAGTAGGCAGGATGATTTTAGACATGGCAAAAATTCGCCAACTAGACCAGCTCGACATAGAAGAGCTTCCGCAGGAATTATTTGACCGTCCATTTAAACTCTATACTATAAATCCAGAAGACTTAGGCCTTCCTGGAATAAATCGCCACAAACTAGCACAGTTTATTGACAATTTAGAAGACATGAGCGAGGCCGAAAAAGACATCATTAGACGTGAAGCCCGCATATTACCACTTAAAGTATTTCCCACAGATGACGAAAATCCACGCAAAAGCGGATAGCCCCGGAGTAGAAGGCAGATATAGTACGTATGTAAAGCAAATGATAGACCTTATAGGCCCCAAACATTTGCGCCTAGTGGCTGGTCGTGGAATGACCAAAACCACAGACGTTATTGCAGATAGGTCTATAGAAGTTTGTTATGATATGCCGCGAAGTCTTCAGGCGTTTGTGAGCGATACCTTTGTAAATGCCAGAACAAATATTGTTCCCACCTTAATTGAAGGATGGCGCGAGTATAAAGGATGGATAGAAGGCAAGCATTATGTAGTAGATGAGCGTCCGCCGTCTTTTTTTGGAATACCATACAAGCCGGTTACCGCATTTAAAAATACTATTACAGTTTTTAACGGATGTACATTTCTAATAGGTTCGTTAGATCAGCCCTCCGGTTTAGCAGGAAACTCCTTCCAGCATGTATATGGAGATGAAGCTAAATATTTAAACAAAAAAAAGCTCGATGTGATAATGCCCGCTTTGCGAGGATATAATAAATTTGCACACAGTCCATACTATCGAGGCACAACCTTCACTACTGATTTGCCCAATTTAACAAAAAACGATTATGATTGGATCCTGGACGCCGAAAAACAAATGGACCTGGAACAAATAAAAACCTGTCTTGCAGCCGGGATGGTTTTAAACGAAATCAATCACGATATTTACCGCGCTTACATTAAAAAAGACAATGCCGCTTTAATAAAAGCCAAAAAACGCCGCGAGCTTTGGAAAGTGCGTTGGGTGAAAGCTCGAAAAGAAAGCACCTTTTTTTATGTGGTAAGCAGCCTTGCTAATGTGGACATGCTCACACCAGGTTATATTTATGATGCCTTGAAAAATTTAGGCTGGGAAGAATTTAAACAAAGCGTTCTTTCCTTTAAATCAAGCTTAGAGGACGGCGATAAATTTTATATTGGACTTGATAAAGAGCATTTCTATAAAGACGGATTAAACGAAACCTATTTGCGAAGCTCTGGCATCAAAGATCAGGACACAACCAATAACAGCCAAATGCTGCGTCACATAGATCACAATGCGCCACTGGATGTGGGCATTGATTTTGGGAAAATGATTTCTTTAAGTATTGGGCAGCACCAAGGCGATACCTACCGCATTTTAAAATTTATGTTTGTTTTGGCACCAGACAGCAGCAAGGAAATTGCAGAAAAATTTATCAGCTTTTTTTATCCACATCAAGATAAAAGGATCAAAATGTACTATGACCGCAGCGGCAACCAATATGAAAGCAGCGGACGTTCTTGGGCTCAAGAAATAAAAAACCACCTTGAACTCACAGAAACAAACAGCCGCACCGGATGGACCGTAGAGTTAATGAGCCGCGAGCAGGGCAACATTCTGCAAAGTGAAGAGTATTTTTTTATGAAACAAATAATGCAAGGCACTAACCCCGATTTACCAAAGCTTCAAATGGACTTTTACCAATGTAGAGAACTTAAAAGCAGTATGGAAAGTACCAAGCTCATTCAAAAAAAAGACACCCGCACAGGGCACACCATCATTCATAAAGACAAAAGCAGTGAGAGCCTACCCCTTCATAAGCTTCCAATGCACAGCACAAACCCCAGTGACAGCGCAAAATACCTGTTAATGCGTAAGGATTGGGTAAAAACCTCAAGAAGAGATAGAATTGAAATTTTCACTTCTTTGGAGGGGATATAAACGTTAAAGTTTTATGTATTTAATCGAATTTATATATTATTACTTGCACACAAGCAAGCAAAGATATATTTTAGCAGTATCAAATTAAACATAAAAGCTCCCGCGCAGGAATTAAAACACGGCAAAATTATTATGAAAACTTTCCTTACAGACCACAAATTCCTTAATTTAGAAAACGTAAAACTCATTAATTCTGGCGATGTAGTTCGTTGGAAATTTTCAACACAGTTAAATGGAGTTAAAGACGAAACGGTAATTTATCACGGAGTTGTAGACCACTCGGTAAATAGCTATTGGAAAGATGTTAATAGAACAGAAGAACGTCTTGTTCCTTCAATAGATTGCACTTATGAAAGCCCATCTTTTGGCCGTCAAAAATGGGCACACACAAGAGAAGATGTTTTTTGGTTTACAATCTGGACTAACGGCTATAATTTATTAAGAGTAATTTCAGTAAATGATAAGTCTTGGGACTCCATTCTTGACGAAAACGGACTAAACAGAAAATCAGAACAAGAGCAAGAGTCTGAGCAACTTCAAGAAAAAGTGGATAGTTTAATTAAAATTAGCAACCCAATAAATTGTATAAAATCAGACTACGAACAAGTACATCAATTATCTGCTTTACCTAAAGGGTTTGATGTAATAGAGGCCGCATATCTTAGCGTTACTTCGGCTATTTCAAATGTTTTGCGACAAGAAGCTTATTTAACCACAAACAAAGACCACTCAATATCAAAAACGGATTTCCAGCTTCCTCTTTTAGGTATAAAAATATATGTGCCCACGGGAAGGCACGAAGGAGTAATGTATATATTTTTATTACCAGAACAAGACCTTGACAGTTTAAAGAAAGAGTTACAAAAAAGAGCTCTAGATGCTGGAAAGCTAATAGAAGACGGTTTTTGTAAAGGGGGTATTCAAATATGATAACTCGATGCTACTCAGTGAGATTGGAATTTATGATTCCAATCTCACCTAAGTGCTGGAAAGCCACGGCGTTTGACGGAAGCGAAGCCCTTATACCAGACTCACAATATTTTGGGCAAGACCATGACGTTTTAAAAAGCGAAGCGCATTGGATAAGCGCTTGGATACTCGAAAAAAAAGACCTACAATATTCCTCTAAAAAATGGACTAACTTTTCTAAAGCAGGAAAAAATATAGGGCAAATTGAATTTACGCACCACACCCCCAAAAAAATAAGCGGGGAAGTGATCCACGATAAAAATTTAGAGCGATGATGCTTTCCCAACAAACCGAAGCGGTAACCAAATTGGAACAATTCAAAGTTGGCGCTTTGTTCATGGAGCCAGGAACCGGCAAAACTCGTGCGGCTTTAGAATTGATAAAGCCCCTGAACAGTGATTGCATAGTTTGGTTCACACCGTTTCAAACAAAGGAGAACCTAAAGGAAGAGCTACAAAAATGGAATGGCAATAATATTGATGTTGTGGGGATTGAAAGTGTTCAGAATAGTGATCGTTTGTATCTGGACATTACTCATAGATTAATGAATGCCATAAACCCTGTGCTTATTGTGGATGAAAGCCTGAAAATCAAAAACAGCGATGCCAAGCGCACCCAACGATTAATTACGCTGAGTAATTTAACCGAATACAAACTTATTTTAAATGGCACTCCAATCAGCAAAAGCCTGCTGGATCTTTGGGCACAAATGGAATTTCTTTCGCCTACTATTTTAAATATGAACGAAACCCAATTTAAAAATAGTTTTTGCGAGTACAAAACAATGACGGTTAGAAAGCCCGGCACTTACAGGATCCGATCCAAAGAATGGATCATTAAATACCACAATTTGGAACACCTGTACAAATTAATTGAGCCTTATGTGTATGAATGCAGTTTGGATTTGCAAATTGGAAAACAACAAATCGAAGTTCCTTTTGAATTGCAGGAAGAAGAAAAAGCGGAACACGAAAGGATCATCGATAAAGTTTTGAGCAATGAATGGTTAATGGCCAAGCCTAATTTCTTTCTGGAGTTGACCCAAAAATTGCAAAACAATTACTCCAGGACAAAAGAAAAGTTTGATTTTGTCCGGGAAATCTTGTCAAAAAATGACAAGTCGAAAGTGTTGATTTTTGCCAAATACATTGAAACCCAAAACTTGCTTAAAAAAACATTTGCTGACGTGAAAATATTGAGCTATCAAAAGCACAGTTTCGGGCTTAATTTACAATCGTACAACAGAACCATCTTTTTTGACAAAATATGGGATTACGCTTTGCGAGAGCAAGCTGAAAGGAGAATTTATAGAACCGGACAAACAGACGATTGCATTTTTTATGATCTCACCGGAAATGTTGGCCTTGAAAAAATGATAGATGCGAACATCAACAAAAAATCAAACCTGTTGCGGGAGTTTAAAACACTGAGTTTAGAAGAATTTAAAAAAGCGGTATTATGAATGTTTATGAATTGGCAGTCCAACGCATTGAAATCCTTTTCAAAGAATTCGACAATATTTACGTTTCTTTTTCAGGAGGAAAAGACAGCGGCGTGACGCTTAATTTGGTGGTAGATTATATGCGGAAAAACAACATCACCAAGAAAATTGGCGTGTTTCACATAGATTATGAGGCACAATACCAAATGACCACAGATTATGTGGATGAAGTTTTAAATTCCAACCAAGACATCTTTGATGTTTATCGAATTTGCCTTCCATTAAAATCCCAATGCGCAACTTCTATGTATCAAAGTTTTTGGTATCCTTGGGAAAAATCAAAGCAGGAAATTTGGGTGAGGGAAATGCCGGAAAACGGAATTAACGAGGAAAATCACAATTTCGATTTTTGGAAACCCAAAATGAGCGATTACGAATTTCAGGAAAAATTCAGCAACTGGTACCACAAAAAAATGAAAGCAAAACGCACCGCTTGCCTTGTGGGAATACGGACGCAGGAAAGTTTGAACCGGTGGCGCGCTATCCATTCAGACAAAAACTACAAAAATTTTGAAGGCAATAAATGGACTAAAACAATTGCCAGAAATGTGTATAACGCATATCCTGTTTACGACTGGCTAACGTCTGATGTTTGGGTGGCAAACGCGAAATTCAGGTGGGAATATAACACGCTGTACGATTTGTATTACCAGGCGGGAATTGGAATTGAACAAATGCGGGTGGCAAGCCCGTTCAATGATGCAGCTTCGGCAAGCCTGAAACTTTACAGGGTGATAGATCCCAATAACTGGGCTAAGATGGTAGGCCGTGTAAATGGCGTAAACTTCACCGGCTTGTATGGAGGTACCACCGCAATGGGCTGGCAAAATATCAAGTTGCCACCAAACCACACCTGGGAGAGTTATATGCACTTTCTTTTAAACACGCTCCCGGAAGAATCAAAACAAAATTACCTTTCAAAACTGGAAACTTCCATTAATTTTTGGAAAGAAAAAGGCGGGGTTCTTTCAAAAGAAACCGTTAAAAAACTTAAAAAAGCAGGCGTAAAAGTAAAAGTAGAGAAAGAAACAAATTACAAAACCGATAAACTCCCGGTGAGGATGGAGTATCTGGATGATATCGATATTTCAGAAGCAAAAGAAATCCCCACGTTTAAAAGAATGTGCATCTGCATTATGAAAAATGACCATTTGTGCAAGTATATGGGTTTTTCGCTCACTAAAAATGAGATGCAAAGACGGAAAAATGTAATCCAAAAATATAAAGGAATATTATGAAAAGTCCAGTTTACAGCATTGAGTCTGTGCCTATCGAAAAAATTCAGGCAAATATGTACAATCCCAACGCGGTTGCGCCGCCTGAAATGAAATTGTTGTACCAATCCATAAAAGAAGACGGCTACACAATGCCCATTGTTTGCTATTATTTGCCCGATGAAGACAAATATGAAATAGTGGATGGGTTCCACCGCTATATGATAATGCGGGACCACAAAGACATTCATAAAAGGGAAGGTGGAAAATTACCCGTATCGGTTATTGAAAAAGATTTGTCAAACAGAATGGCATCCACCATTCGACACAACAGGGCGCGCGGTACGCACTCAATTCAATTAATGACACATATTGTTTCTGAACTCACAAAAGCAGGAATGAGCGATGCCTGGATATTGAAAAATATAGGAATGGACGCAGACGAATTGTTGCGTCTGAAACAATTATCAGGAATTGCAGAACTGTTTAAAAATAAAGAATTTTCAAAAAGTTTAGAAAAATAAAAAATATGGAAGCAAATAAAACGAGCCCCGAACACTGGAAAGTATTTGTGCTTATACTAAAAAACACAGCCGAGCAAAAAGATATTTCTAATTATGAAATAGCAAAACAAACAGGCTATTCAGAAAGCACAATTCATCGAGTCTTTAAACTTGAGTTTTGCCCAAAGCTTCAAATATTTATTGATATTATGAGAGTTCTAGAGTTGAATGTTTTTTTTGAAACAAGAGACAGCCAAATAAAGCTTAACGCTGCATTTGAAAAAGCAATGGATCAAATGGGTAGAAGACCTGAACAATTGCCCAAAAATTAAAGTACCACCTACAAAAGTCCAAATTTACCCCACTAATTTAAAACCAAAAGTTACAACTATCTGAAAATTAACACGTAATCCCAAACAAAACGTAAAAGCGTTTTGTTTGGTTATCTTTTGACCCCGACCCGCTGACTTCCTAATGCGCAATTGCACGCCTTTTAAAAATGAGATATATGACCAACCCCACCCAACACGCCCACCCCACCCCAACCATATACATAGACCAACAACAATATAATACACACTAAAACAACAACATAAACAGACGCTGCATTTCAATTCCACGTCACACCATATCTAACAGTGTAGCCGTAACATTGTCTTATGAAGACCACACAGCTATACAAGGCACTCAACACAATGCGACAGCTAAGCAAGGGGAACGTTCCATTCTCGATATCCTTTGTGTCCTATAGCCAATCTAGTCACTCAACCAACGGACATAAAACAGTCAACAATGTAGTACTACGCACAGGCTTATCTAAAGACCACAGCGATAAAGCCATCTCGCTTATTGGATATACAGAATTGGAAACAGGAAACCATCGTTGGTTTTACCTTCCGCTATTAACTAAACTAAATGACACCCCAATATGATTAAATTCAATGGAGACACAGCTATAGTAAACGCCTACGACGTAGCGTTCACCTATGAAACCACCGAAAGCCCGAGGGAGTTTGATAAATACCGAAGCTCCGACCGAGAGCTAGATTGGACAGACGACGACTATCACATCGGTGATTACCGCATATACCCTTATGGTTCAGATAATAATTTACCAAAGTCCATTAAAGATGTAGTACAGACTAACTATATAGCTCCTGGTATACTAAAGAAGAAGTCCCAACTATTATGGGGCAAAGGTCCAAAGCTATACCGTGAGGAGTTTGATAAATCGAGCAACTTGGTTCGTAAGTATATCAACGACAAAGACATTGAGGATTGGATGCAATCATGGGATGCCGAGAGCTACATAAGCAAATGCAATGTAGATTACAGCCATATGGAAGGATGCTTCTCAAAGTTCTTTCAATCTAAAGGAGGTCGCATAGGCACTCCATCAATAGCTAAGCTTGAACACATTTCTATGAATAATGCACGCTTAGCGTCCTTAAAGGAGTCAACAGATTTTACTCCCACGCACGGTATCGTTACTGATTGGGGGTTTAATAAAATTCAAGATTTAACCAAATTTAAAGCATATCCACTGTTTGATTATAACAATCCATTCAAGTCAAAGCACGCACTAATGTATAGCAACATGTACAGTTTCTGCTCAGACTACTATACTGTGCCCGATTTATACGGGTCAATGGAATGGCTTAAAAGAGGCACGGCAATCCCGTTAATTCTTAAAGCCCTAACAAAAAACGGCATTAATCCTAAGTATCACGTTACTTCTCCTGCTCATTTTTGGACAGAAAAAAGAAAAGAACTTAAGGATTGGTGTGCAGATAATAACAAGAAGTACGAAGAAAAAATGTTACAAGAGTATAAAACAGACTTCTTACGACAAATATCTAAAGTTCTTTCAGACGCCGAAAATACAGGAAAGTTTTGGCACAGCATTA
>Ga0210044_10003519_pt1 | contig 22332 bp, 19 predicted proteins | sample CryGey13umfilter_2_FD_183959 | JGI IMG/M metagenome (GOLD analysis project Ga0210044, IMG submission 183959) | Groundwater microbial communities from aquifer in Utah, USA - Crystal Geyser 4/9/14 3 um filter (SPAdes) (version 2) | ecosystem: Environmental > Aquatic > Deep subsurface >... | reverse complement strand
CCGGCTCCTGTCGTATGCGGCTCTGGCGCCTCTGGCGCCAACCCGCGATCTTGGCGCAATGAGCGCCTTCTCGGGACTGACAACACCCCGAGGTTACGACAGGCGCCGGTCATTCCATATGGTCTAGATCACCTTGTACAACACGAGCCCCACCGAGAGGATCATCGCGGTGAGGATCATCGCCACGCCCCAGTTGCCCTTCTTGATCTCCTCCCACTCGTCGATGTCACGCGACAGCAGGTCGAAGACCTTGATCGCCAGCCCCATGGAGAAGGCAAACGAGATCGCGGCGACGATGGCCCAGCCGAAGCTGCGAGCGAACTGCCACAGGGTCAACACGAGTTCTTCTTTCATGGGTCTCCTCTTGGTGTGATCAGCGCCGGATGTACATCGGATAGCTAACAGGACGTGGTGCGCCCGCGTGTCGCGGGAACCGAATGCGTGCCAGAGCCGCCGCGACGCAGCTCTTGAGCTGACTGGTGGCCCGCTCCCCGGTGGTGACGCCGGTGGCCTTGCCCGAGCCGGCGATGGAGAAGGAGAGCGTGACTCCGCGGAACCGACGGTTGCGTCCGGCCTCGCTCTGGAGACAGGGCGCCAGCAGGTTGAAGTGCCCGGCCAGGATCTCCTGCACCCGACCCTCGTCCAGGGTCCCCTGTCCCACGTCACCTCCGGTGGCCTCCTCGTCGCTGAAGCTGAGCTGGGTGCCGCCCTTCTTGTGCTCGGTGATGTAGCTGTCCCACAGCTCGGACAGGCTCAGGCTCCCCGCCAGGTGCAGCTTCACCGGTTCCCCCATGCAGGTGAAGGTCCGTCGCTCCAGCTTGCGAAAGCGGATCGCCGCCACGACCTTCAGCTCCGAGCGGGGCGGTGTGAGGGGGTTCGCGCGCAGCGCCTCGCCAGCCGCCAGGAGCGCGGCGCCGACGTGGGATCGGTATCGCGTACGGTCGCTGTGGATCTCCATCGTCACGGTGACCTGGCCTCCGCCGCGCTGGACCTGCGGTGAACCGGTGAGCGGCACCCGCCGTGCGCGCAGGCGGCGGGTGATCTCCTTGGTGACCTGTTGTACGTAGCCTGCCCTGGCGTGGGTCAGGCGGTCCACCAGCCGGGATCCGCCACCAGATTGCCCCGACTTGACGACCTCGTCCGCCTCGAAGCGGAACGTCTCCGGGTCCGATCCACGCAGATCGGAGACGGTGCGGATGGTCACCGACTTGAACCGGATGGTGTAGCGCCGGGTGCGGATCACGGCCTGCTTGATCGAGCGCCCCAGCAGCTCGATGTGTTTGCCCACCGCGTCGTGGCACACGCTGCGGCCGCAGGGATCCACCAGCAGATCGATGTCCACCTGCACCTCTCTCAGCTCCTTCAGCGCCCCGCGGCTGATTCGTCCGGGATAGAGGAACAGCAACATGCGCGGCATGGCTCGCGGACGGGATGCGCGCAAGAACCGCCGCAACGCCTGTTCGATCTTCTCCAGGTCCGCCGTGGAGAACGACGCCCCTCCCGTTGCACCATCGAGCATGGCGTCGAGCTGCTGGTCAGCGCGGGTCGTTGGCTTGCCCCCGTCGATGTTGCGACGCGCCCCGGTCTGGAGGTCGACCTCGAGGAGCTTGGTTCGATCCGCCGCGACGGGGGATGCCCACAGCAGTCCAGCCATCAGCACCATCTTCCAGCATGTCGCCATGGCCGGAAGCATACCCTGGAGCCAGAACAGCGGGCAAACCGAAGCGGTTCGATGGAATCTGTTAGCCCTTTTCCGCCCGGGCAGGCGTGCTATGGTGCTCCCGGATTTTTCGTGCGCCCGTTGTTCGGACGCAGCTGGAGGCACATCGTGGAAGACTCAAAGTATCCTGATTTTCTGGACAAGTTCTACCTGGACTGCGGCTTTGCCACCCGGGCGTTGCACGCCGGCGAGCACGTGGGACAGCCGCAGCACACGACTCACACCGGTGGCATCTACCAGAGCTCCACCTTCGTGTTCCAGAGTGCGGCCGAGGGCGCCGAGATCTTCGCTGGCGAGCGCCCGGGCTACATCTACACCCGTCTGGGCAACCCGACGGTGATGGTGCTGGAAGCCAAGATGAACGCCCTGGAGGGCAAGGAGGTCAAGCTGGCCAACCCGGAGCTCCGGCTCTCGTCGCTGGCCTTCTCCTCCGGCATGTCGGCCATCAGCTCGACGCTGCTGGCGCTGTGCAGCCAGGGCGACACGATCATCATGGGTGACGTGGTGTACGGTGCCACCGAGCACCTGGCCGAGACGATCCTCTCGCGATTCGGGATCAAGCTCGTGGAGGTCGACACCTCGAACCTGGACCGGGTGGCCGACACGCTCAAGGCGCACCCCGAGGCGAAGGTGCTGCTGTTCGAGACGCCCACCAATCCGATGCTGGCGGTGAGCGACATCGAGGCCGTGTCCCGGCTGGCCAAGGCGGCCAATCCGCAGATCAAGGTGGTGGTGGACAACACGTTCGCCACGCCCTATCTGCAGCGTCCGCTGTCCCTCGGCGCCGACGTGGTGGTGCACTCCACGACCAAGTACCTGTGCGGGCACGGCACGGTGGTCGGCGGCGTGATGACCACGGCCTGCGACGAGGTGAAGAACAGCGCCTACAACGTGATCAAGGACATCGGCTGCAATCCGAGCCCATTCGACGCCTGGCTCGTCAACACCGGGATCAAGACGCTGCCGATCCGGATGGATCGCCACTGCCAGAACGCGATGGCCATCGCCCGCTACCTGGAGCAGCACGCGAAGGTGGAGCGGGTGTATTACCCGGGTCTGGAGAGCAACCAGTTCCACGCCCTGGCCCGCAGGCAGATGAAGGACTTCGGCGGCATGGTGTCCTTCGACATCGTGGGTGGAGTCGAGGCCGGACGCCGGCTGATGGACACCATCGAGATCTTCACCCTCGCCGTGTCGCTCGGTTGCGTCGACTCGCTGATCCAGCACCCGGCCTCCATGACTCACGCGTGCGTGCCGAAGCACAAGCGGGAGAAGGCAGGGGTCACGGACGGCCTGATCCGCATCTCGGTTGGCATCGAGGACGTGGATGACCTGATCGGCGCACTGGACGAAGCGCTGGCCAAGGTCTGAGGGGGTTGGTTCTTGGCAGGGCAATGGAAATCAAATGGTGTGAGGAGCAACCCAACGCTGCGGAAAGCAACATCCGTGTCATCTGAAGGACGGGGCCTGTCCCCCGGCCTGATGACGGGGCCTGTCCCCCGGCCTGATGACGGGGCCTGTCCCCCGGCCTACTACTAGCGGTAGGGGTTCTGCTTCAGGTCGCCGGCCTTGGTCGGTTGCTTCGGTGGGCGGGAGGTGGGCATCAGCTGGATCGGCATCACGGTGGCGTGTCGCACCGTCAGCTCCTGCGTGTGGGACCGATAGCCTGGTGCGTGGACCTCGATGGTCACCTTCGTCCCGGGAAGGACGGAGATGCTGCCGTGGCCTGTCCCCAGTGGCTTGCCGTCCACCTGGATCTGGGCCTTTGCCGGGACAACCTGGATCTGGAGCGTGACCTGCTGTGCGGCATCCACCGGTTGCATGGCGTCGGGTGCTGCGATCCGTCGCGCGTGGTGTTGGCGTGTCGAGGTATGCCGAAGGCGGTCTGTCGACGGAGGAGACCGAAGCACGGTGAAGGCCATCACGCCCGCCACCACCAGCAGCGCCGCGACGAGCATTGGCATGAGCTTGATCCGCGACCTCGGCGCGGGCCGGGGCACCGGCGTGAGCGACTGGGACGTGTAGCCGCCCGGGAGGTCGCTGGAACCGGGCAGGTCCGCGAGCATGGCCCGGGCGCTCTCGTATCGCACGTCCGGGTCCTTCTCCAGCGCCCGCAGCACCACCCGCTCCAGGTCTGCCGGGATGTCGAGGTCGGGCCGCCGTTTTCGAGGAGGTTCGGGCGGATCTTGCACGTGCTTCATCACCACCTCGAACACGCTCTTGCCGGTGAAGGGCAGCTCGCCGGTGAGCATCTCGTACAGGATCACGCCCATGGCGTACAGGTCGGCCCGGTGGTCGACGTGCTCGATGCCGTGGGCCTGCTCTGGAGCCAGATACTGCGGTGTCCCGAGCACCTGCCCGGTGGTGGTCAACCCCGTCTCGTCCTCGCCGTCAAGCGGCTGGGTCACCTTGCTGATGCCGAAGTCCAGCAGCTTGATGTAGTCCTTGCCGTCGCGATGGCACACGAACACGTTCTCGGCCTTTAGGTCGCGGTGGATGATGCCCTGTCCGTGCGCCGACGCCAGACCGTGGAGGATCTGCCGTGTGATGGCCACCGCACGGCCCGCCGGAATGGGGCCGGTGAGCACCAGCTCGCGCAGGTTCAATCCCTCGAGACGCTCCATCACGATGAAGGCGTCGCCGCGCTGAGTGAAGCCATAGTCGGTGATGTCGACGATGTGGGGGTCAGCGATACTGGCCGCGGCCTTGGCCTCGCGGTGAAACCGGGTCTTGGCGTCCTTGCGCAGCGCCTGGTCGGCGCGCAGCACCTTCACCGCCACGATTTTCTTCAGCAGCTCGTGGCGTGCGAGGTAGACCACGCTCATGCCCCCGCTGCCGATGCGTTCCAGCACGGTGTAACGCTCGGCCAGCGTTTGGCCGGTGAGGTCACGGCTGTCCATCACCCGAGGTGGCTCCAGCGGCTGGTCCGAGGGTGTGCCCACCGCGGTGTCGCTGCTTCCGATGTCGCCCGCTTCGCCGGTCTCCGGCGTTGTGGGCGGCGGGTTCTCGTCGGGCGGTGGGGACTCGTCGGCCATGGTTGCTCAGAGACGGAGCGTGACGTTGCCCCACAGCGTGGCGCAGGGGAGGTTGACCTCCTCGTAGTTGTTTCTGCCCGGGTCGTCCTTGGCCACCCGCTTGCCGTGGATCATCCCCAGGCGGATGGCGCCACCCAGAGAGAGCCAGCGTGTGGCCATGGCCTCGATGCCGCCGCCGAGGCTCCAGGTCGCCGCGAAGTTCTCCTTGGAGATGCTGTCGTCCTTGCCCGACGCGTTGGAACCCCGGAACACCACGCGATCGGCGGATACCCCCAGCGCCGCCGTGGTGTAGAGATAGAAGTTGTCGAACGGGAAGCTGTAGCCACCCTCGAACACGCCCACCAGCCAGAAGAACGTGCGGTTCTCGAGCTTGACAATGTCGCCCAGCTCGCCGGTCACGTCCTCCTGGCCCATGGGCAGCCCGAGGAGGTGCCCGCCGAAGACCAGCCGGCGGTAGGTGATGTGGAGCTGTACGCCCGGCCCGCCGGCGACGGGGCGTGACGGCGTCCAGCCAAAGGCGCCGAGCAGGTGCAGGTGAACATGGACGCGGTGCAGGTCAACCCGGCTGCGTGGCTTGGGGCAGGGCGGCGACCGGGGGCAGGGTGCAGCCGGCGGAGGACAGGGCAGGGCGACCGGCTTCAGCTCCACCTCCACCGGCAGCTCACGGTCCATCTCCACCACGATACGTCGTGCGACGAGCAGGTGGTCCGCCTTGCTCACAAGCATGACATGTTCCCCGGGGGTCAGGTTCAGCACCAGGGGCGTGGTCCCCGGCTCGGGGTTCGCCTTGCCATCCACCGTCACCCGTGCACCCGACGGTTGCGAGCTGACGAAGACCTTCGCCGGCCGGGAGCGCAAGCGATTCATGCGCTGCTGCACGTCCGCCTGGCTGGGTGGATCGATGCCAGGGGCATCGAGGGCCTTGCCGTAGAACTCGAGGGCGCGGGCTGGATCGGCCAGGTTCTCGTAGCAGCGAGCGATGTTGAACAGTGATCGGAAGTGCGGCGCCAGTTCGTTGGCCTGACCGAAGGCGCGGATCGCCGCGGTAAACTGGCCGCTGTTGTACAGCTTCTCCCCCTGCTCGAATGCCGCGGCGGCCTTCTTCGTCCCGCGGCTCTGGGTCCACGCCGGACTGGCGCATAACAGAAATGTGACCAGTGTCACGTGGGCCCATCGCGTCACGAACTGAGCATAGTCAACCTGCAGAACTACCGTCAAGCGAGAGGGAGGCGGAGCTGGGCTTGTTGCCGGAGGTGTGGCAGTCTGATATGGAATCGAGACACCTCCGAGGAGATCGCGATGAAATGGTGGATTGTCATGCCAGCGCTGCTCACCGTGGTCGGTCCATCTGCGGTGCGCGGCCAGCCGTCTCCGCTCGCCAGCCCGCCGGTGGCCAACACCAAGCTCGCGCGGCGGCACTACGATCTGGGAGAACAGCTGTACCGCACATCCAGCTACGCCGAGGCACTGACCCAGTTCAAGCAGGCCTACGAGCTGGCTCCGCGACCCGCGCTGCTGTTCAACATCGCTCGCTGCCACGAGGTGCTGGCGCAACTGGAGCCCGCGATCGAGGCCTATGAGTTGTTCCTGAACCAGGCGCCCACCGCTGATAGCAGCGATCTGGTGCGCTCGCGGCTGGCCAACCTTCGAAGGCGGCTCGAGCTCAGGAAGAAGGAGGACGAGCAGCGCAGGGCGGTGGAGGAGCAGCGAACAGCTCGGGAGCGGCGACGGGCGGAACCGGTCTCCGCGCCCGTCGCTCCGCACGAGTCGTCAAGTCGCTGGAAACGGACGGCGGGGTGGATCACGCTGGGGGTGGGGGTCGCACTGCTGGCTACTGGCATCGCATTTGGCGCCCTGGCGAAAAAGAAGGCGGACGAGTTCACCCCCGGCACGAAGCTGTACGAAGAGCTGGACGATATCGATCGGCAGGGCAAGACGTTCAACACGATCGCCATCGCGACCCTGGTGGCGGGGGGGATCGCCGCCGCAACGGGGGCCGGGCTGCTGGTCTGGGACTGGCGCGGCGCGGGTCGGACGGATCGCGCGGCGCTTGTACCATTTGCGACGCCCGACGGAGGGGGGCTGGCTGGTTTCGTGCAATTCTAGCATCTGGCACGTTCGACCTGGTGTCGGGGGCCGGGTACATGAAAGGAGTCCACATGCGAGCTTTGGCATGCTGCTTCTTCGTCGGGCTTTGGGGCTGCTACAGTGTGGACTACCCCGCACAGTATCAGTGCAGCAATGCCAGCCCCGCGACCAGCCGGTGTCCCGAGGGCTTCGAATGCAATGGAACACGCTGCGTGCCCAAGGGGAGCACCGTGGACGCGGGCGACGCTGTGGTCTCGAAGCCCGATGGACCGACAGTCCTCGTGGTGACGCTGGTGGCGGGCACGGGCTCCAAGGGTTTCGCCAACGGCCCGGCGGGCAATGCGCAGTTCAGCTCCCCGGTGGGGCTCGCCGTGGACACGGCGGGTTCGACCTTCGTCGCTGACACGGGGAACCACTGTATTCGCAAGATTGACAACGGTCAGGTCACCACCTTCGCCGGCAAGTGTGGTGAGCCAGGCAACGCGGATGGGGCGCTCACGTTGGCGCGGTTCCGGTTGCCCGCTACCGTGATTGCCGGCGCCAGCGGTGAGCTGGTGGTGTCGGACACGTGGAACCACTGCATCCGGCGGATCCAGGGCGGTCAGGTGACCACGCTGGCCGGCAGCTGTGGGCCGGCACAAGGAGGCTACGTGGATGGGGTGGCGAGCAATGCCAAGTTCCGGATTCCCATTGGTATCACATCGGGAGCGGGAGGAGAGCTGTTCGTCACCGACAGCGGCAACAACTGCCTGAGGATGATCAAGTCGGGTCAGGTCTCGCGCTTCGCTGGCAATTGTAGTGCGACCCTGCTGTCGTCCAAGGATGGGACGCTGGCCACGGCACGATTCAATGGACCGTCGGGCATCTGGCTCGACCAGAGCCAGATGGTGGTGAGCGACTCGTCCAGCAACTGCATCCGTCAGATCGTCAGCCAGCAGGTCTCCACGCTGGCGGGTACCTGTGACGCGAAGACGGCGGGGTTCAAGGACGGGGCCGCCGCCATCGCGCGGTTCAGCAAGCCCAGCGGGCTGATGATCGGCACCGAGGGTATCTACGTCAGCGACATCAACAACCACGCGCTGCGCCGCATTGCAGGGGGCGTGGTCTCCACGGTGGCGGGCAATGGCGTGGCGGGCAGCCAGCTGGCGGACGTGATGGGGTCGGTGTTCAACAAGCCCAGCGGCGTGCTCGTCCTGGGCGGTGGCCAGGTGCTGGTGGCCGACACGGAGAACCACCGCATCGTGAAGGTCGGCCCCGGGTTGTAGTCGCCAGACATCAGTAGTCGTGGGCCGCGGTGACCCGTGGAGTTTGGCTGACCACTCGGGTGGCCATGTCCACAGGTGTGGGCCGCGACATCCCCCTGATCTGTCAGTGATTCCGATCTGGTATGCGGATTGCTCCCGATGGACCGATCAAAGGGAACGGACAGGGACGATGAAGCTTCGACTCGGAGACCTGAAGCGACAGGGAGATCAGTTTGTCAGGGAATGCCAGTATCTTGCGGCGGTGCGGGTGTACGTCGCCGTTCTGCGGCGCTCTCCGGAGGATTATGAAACTCGACTGAACCTGGCCGACGCACTGGCGGCACACGGCGCCACCCTGGCGGCGGGCCGGGTCTACATGGCGACGGCCGATCTGTGCATCACGGGCGGTCGTCCGCTCATCGCCCTGGTGGCATGCCAGGCGCTGCAGCGCCTGGGTGGATCGGCCGCGGGGCAGTTGACGCGGCTCTCGGTGCTCTACGGGCGAGGTTCGGCCCGCCTGGCGACGGTGGGCGCCCGGCTCAACGCCTCCAGCGACGATCTGCAGGTGGACGCGCGGGAGCTGCGTCGAGAGCTGTCGGTGCAGGATCTGATCACCCAGGCCGTGCAGGTCGGGGGCGATCTGGCGGCCGTGGGTGAGCTGCCGCTCAAGTTCGCTGCCATCCCGCTGCTCAGTGAGTTGAGCCCGGTGACGCTGGTGCGGGTGGCGCGCAGGGCGAGGGTTCACCGTCTACCCGCCGGCGCCGTGGTCTTCCGCGAGGGAGACATGGGCACCGGCTGCTATCTGCTGGCTCGCGGGAAGGTCCGGATTGTTCGTCGGGGGCGCGAGATGGCCACGTTGTCCGACGGCGCGGTATTCGGCGAGATGGCCGTGGTCAGCGGGAGCCCGCGGTCAGCCACGGTGGTGACCGTGACCGAGACCGACCTGTTCGAGCTGGGCCCGGATGCCCTGGCCGCCATGGGGGACGATCTGTCACGGATCGCGCCGGCGCTGGACAGTCTCGCCCGACGGCGGTGGATCAGCAACATGGTGCAGGACAACCCGATGTTCCAGGTGTTCTCGGAGCAGGAGCGGCGACAGCTGCTCCTGCGGTTCGAGGCGATGGAGGTTCCTCGTGGCACCGTCCTCGTGGAGCAGGGCGAGCAGCCTCGCGGTCTGTACATCCTCGTGTGCGGCGAGGTCGCCAGCGTGGTGCACACCGGTGCGGACGCTGTGCCGCGCATCGTGGAGCGCATGGGGTCGGGTAGCATGCCCGGGCTGGAGTCGGTGATGTCCGGAGCGCCGGCGATGACAGCCATGGTCGCGATCACCCCGGTCACGGTGCTGTTCCTGTCGGGGCGGTTCTTCCGTCGGCTGGCGGCGGCGGTTCCCGAGGTGCTGCAGGCGATGCAGGGGATGGGTTCCGACCTGACACCGGGAGCGGAGCGGGCGCAGCACGGGGCCACCCGCGAGATCTCCCACGCCTGCTGCTGACGATCACTGCCCGCGCGGTAGCCCACCGAGCGCGCTGAAGCTGCCCGTGCCCACGCAGGAATAGCCCCGCGCCACCCACCAGCCGCGGCGATTGGCAAAAATTGCTAGGCCAGCTTCGCAATCCAGACGATGCCTGGGCCGCCTGCCAGTGGCTACCTTCTTGAAGAGACAGGAGGCCGAGGTGTCCAGAGCGCTCTACAGCCTGATGATCCAGCACCGCACCGAGTTGGCCAGCGCCGTGGCCCAGCGGCTGATGGGCTCGGACGTGCCGCACTACCGCGAGCTGGGTCCGAGCGTTGTCCAGGATCGTTCCACGCGGCTGGTGCACGCGCTGCTGGAGTCGCTGGCCAACCTGCCGTCGTCGTTCGTGGACTACATCCTCCTCATCGCCGGCGAGCGCATGGGGCAGGGGTACTTCCTCAAGGAGATGCAGGTCGCGCTGAGCGTGCTCGAGGAGCGGAGCTGGCAGATCGTCGTGGCCGGGTTTCGGTGCGAGGAACACGCGGATCAGCTGGCCCGGCTCACCAGCACCATCGGTGCGGCCAAGGACGCCCTGGCCCGGGCCTACCTCGAGCGCAAGCGACAGGCCGAGGCCCGGGTGGCCCTGCTGGAGCAACAGCTGCAGGTCCTGTCGCGCGGGACCGATGCCCCACCGGTGGATGGCGACGAGGAGGGGTTGTGACCACGCGCTTTCCGGAGCTCGCCACCCGGCGGGCAGAGCTGATGCGCGGAGGGGGCGAAGCACAGCTCGCTCGACAGCACGAGCGGGGCAAGCTCGGCGCGCGCGAGCGCCTGGATCGGCTGTTCGACCCGGATAGCTTCGTCGAGTTCGGAGTGTGGGCCACCAACCCGCTCATCGGGGCGGCGGGGGTCTCTGCCGTGCCGATGGCGGCGCGCGTGGCCCATCAGGAGGCACAGCGGGTGGACCCGGACAACTACCTGCTGATGCACGCCATGGGCCCCAACGTCGCGGGCGTGATCGGTACCGCGGTGGCGGCGGGTGCGCTGCTGACCCTGCTGGGCTCTTGAACCCCACCTGAACTCTCAACACATGCTGCGTTCCGCCGATTGGTGGTAGAGTGGAACCTTCCACCAGCTACACCATGAGACGATGTCCCACGTGTGGGGGGAACTATTTGCCGGAGTACAAGGTTTGCCCGAAGGATGGGTCTGCCCTCGTCGCCAGGGAGGACGAAAATTCTGTGATGCTGGGAGGTTCCGAGCCGGAGACGCGGTTGCCGGAGTCGGAGCCGAAGGTCACCTCGTCCCAGGCGCGCCGGGGCACCCTCGAAACCGGGGACACGCCGGCGGGAGAGTTCATAAGCGCCATCATCGACAAGGGGAGCACGCTGGGGGGCTATCGTGTGGTGGAGCTGTTGGGGAAGGGCGGGATGGGGGAGGTGTATCTCGCCGTGCACCTCAAGCTGGGGCGCAAGGTCGCGCTCAAGGTCCTGCGTTCCCGATATGCGGCCAACATCAACGCGCTGCGGCGGTTCTTCCAGGAGGCGCAGTCCGCCTGTCGCATCAACCATCCCAATATCGTCGCCATCACCGATTTCATCGAGAACGAGGCGGGTAGCTGCTTCTACGTCATGGAGTATCTCGAGGGACAGACCCTCGGTGAGCGCCTGGTGCAGGGGCCGCCCCCGCTGCCCGAGACGCTCGAGATCGTGGAGCAGATCGTCGATGCGCTGAGTGTGCTGCACGAGGCCGGGGTGGTCCATCGTGACCTCAAGCCGGGCAACGTGTTTCTCGTCCAGCGGGCCGGGCAGCCCCAGCAGGTGAAGCTGCTGGACTTCGGCCTGGTCAAGCTGATGCAGGACAGCCACCAGGGGCCGCGTGCCCAGCCGGAGACCGATCCCAACGTCATCCTCGGCACCCTGGAGTACATGTCGCCGGAGCAGATCCGGGGCGACGATGATCTGGATCACCGGGCCGACATCTACTCTCTCGGTGCGATCCTGTACGAGCTGCTATGCGGCAGCCGAACGGTGCGTTCGTCGACCTACGGCGCGATGCTGGTGGAGATCGTCACCGAGCAGCCACGACCGCTGGGCCAGCAGATCTCCGATCTGCCCCCGGGGCTCGAGGATCTGGTCATGAGCTGCCTGGCGAACGACCCGGACGATCGGCCCCAGACGGCGCAGGAGATCCTGTCGCGGCTGCGCCAGATCCGTGACCTGGCCAGCGGACCCCATGTCCAGGTCAACCATACCGAGCGGGTCCAAGCGTTACCCGATCGTCAGCCCGGTTTGTTGCGACGGAGGCTGGCGGCGTTGGGGGCGCTGGTGCTGGCGATGGCAATCGGTGGGGCCGCCTACCTGATGTGGCGGCATCCCGCAGGTGGGCCACGATCAACGACGCCAGCGTCGGTCGAGTCCATCGCCCGGTTGAACGAGCTGTGGCGGGATGTGGAGCGGCGACCGCGTGACGAGATGACGTGGAGCCCGGCGACGCGTCAGATGGCGCTGTACCACCTCGATTCGCTGCGCACCGGGGTTGGTGCTCGGGCCCAGGTCGCCTTCGCCCGGGGAGGTCGGATGGAGGTGGAGGAGGAGTCGGAGGTGCTGATCGAGGCGCCGCAGCCGCGCGTGCCCGGCGGCAAGGAGCTGCTGCAGGTGGCGCGGGTGCGACACGGGTCCCTCCGCGGCGAGGTGCAGCCCGGCAAGCCGTTCCGGCTCATCATGGCCGACGGCAAGATGGCCGAGCTCGTCGCTCGTGGCGACAGGCCCGTCACCTTCCGGGCCCAGGCGGGACGGGACGGACAGCTGGAGCTGGCGGTGCTGAAGGGCGCGGGGCGGGTCACGGCAGGGGGCGCCAAGGTGGACCTCGAGGCGAACCAAATGGTGGATCTGCGTCGAGGCCGCCTGGGGCGGCGAGCGACGCTGCTACCGTTCCCCGAGCTGGTGAGCCCGACCGTCGACGCCAAGGTGCAGAGCCCGTCGATGGTCTTCCGCTGGCGCCCCGTCGAGGAGAGCCGTGGCTACCGCATCCAGCTCAGCACCTTTGTGGGTTTCGACGAGAAGCTGCTGAACCGTAGCGTGGAAGGGACCGAGGTCGCATTTCGTGAGCTCACGCCGGACCGCTACTTCTGGCGCGTCAGCAGCATCGACGCCCTGGGCCACGAGGGCGAGTTCGGCTTCGCCCGGAGGTTCGACGTGGTGGCCACGTCGAACGCGCCGGTCCCCGACGGCACACCGGCACAGAATGCCGTGATCGAGATCGGCCGGAGCAAGGACCCCATCGACTTCACCTGGCACGGCGAGGGAGCGCGGTTCGAGTTCCTGCTGGGCAAGAGCCCCTCCATGAGATGGCTGGTGCTGCTGCGGCGCAGGGTGCAGGGGAACACGACGCGGGTGGTGGACCTCGACCCGGGTGTGTACTACTGGAGCGTGATCGAAGTCGATGCGCGTGGGCGTCGGCAACCGATCTTCCACCGTTCGCGACGTTTGCTGGTCCGCCAGCGACACCCACCACAGCTCAAGCTGCCACCCTCCATCGACTGGAAGTGACATGGCTCGTTCGGTGACGATGCTGATCCTTCTGGTCTGCGCGGCCCCGGCGCTGGCGCAGATCAAGGTTCAGACCTCGCCCTCGCCCATCGTCCTGGGCCAGACGCGCACCGCGGTGCTGGAGATCCGGGGGCTGCCGGGATTGGGCGCGGCGCGGGTCGACGTCAACGTCGGACGCGTGCTGGCGGTGGAACCACGCGCCGACCGCATCCGCGTGACCTACCAGCTGCCACCACAGCGGTTCCCCCAGTGGCTGTGCATGCTGCTGCAACGGGGCGCCGGGGCCGCTGTCTGGCGCCAGCCGCTGCTGGCCCCGGCGAGCGTCCCGATCACCACGCGAAAGCACGCCCAGGTCACGCTGACCATCGGCCACGAGGTGTTCGGGCCGACGGCCAGCGGCAGCAGCGGCAAGCTACAGATGAAGGTGCTCGTCCCGCCGGACATCACGGAGGGATGGGCCGAGGCCATCGACGACAAGGGGATGCAGACGCGTAAACGGGTGGATATTCGACAGCATCCCCACAACCTGCTGGCCGTGGGGCTCCAGGTCGTGGGGCCGGCGCGGCAACCCGAGGTTCGAATCTCGGTGGCGGCGGCTGACCTGTCCCAGCCGGCGCCGGCGGTATCGGTGGTGCCGCCAGGCGCCGGGCCGAGCACGCTGACCACCACGGTCAGCCTGAGTCCGCGGGCGGAGGGGCTGTGGCGCGGCCGCTTTCGCCCCCGCCCAACGGACCCCCGAGGCGAGTGGCGGCTGCGGGTGCACGGCCGGGAGCCGGGCTCCAGTCACGAGCTGACGTTCCGGCTGTCCGATCGCCCCGTGCCCGCCAGCCGTCCGACCCAGGTGCGCTCGACGCCAGAGCCGGTGGCCGATGGTGGCATGTGGGACCGGATCCGGTTCAACGTCTCCCTCGCGGCGGGGATGCAGCACAACCTGGGTCTCGCACTGGGGCCGCGGTTCACCACCGAGGCGGGTGCCGACTACCCGCTGGGGCCGGGCCGTATCGGTGTTCGACTGGTCGCGGGGCTCAGCTGGGCCACGCGGCAGGAGGTGCCGCTGGGGGGGGAGCTGTCCCCCGCGTCGTCGACGGTGGTGCTGATCCCGGTGGGCGCGCTGCTGACTTACCGTCTGCCGCTGAAGGTCGCGCCGTATGCCGCGGTGGGCGTCGTGGCGCAGATCGTACGCACCGACACGGAGGGCGAAGACACCGATCGGTGGTTGCGCACCGATGTGGTCCCGGGCGTGCTGGGGATGCTGGGCGCGGATCTACGGCTGGGGCCCGGAGCGGTGTTCCTGCAGGGGGGCTATCAGTACGGCCGGCTGCAGAACGAGGACGTGGACCTGCTGGCCGGCGGCGTGGTGCTGGAGACCGGCTACCGGCTGGAGCTCTGATCAGAAGGTGTCTGTTCTCCCCGAAGCCCCCCCAAGCCTGGCCTCGACGGAGCGACGGGGCGCAACGCGCCTTGCTGCGGGGCCGATATCTAGCGTGGGACGTCGGGGCAAAGTGATCTAGTATCCCGAAAGATCAATCAAGGAGCGATAGAGATGGCCGGTGAGAAAGTGCTGCTGGTTGACGACGAGGCGGATTTCGTCGATGCGCTGTCTGCCCGGCTGGAAGCCCGGGATCTGTACGTCGAGGTGGCCCGCTCTGGCGCGGAGGCGGTGGAGCGGGCTGACGGGACTCGATTCGACGCGATCATCCTCGATCTGGCCATGCCGGGCATGGACGGGATCGAGACGCTGCAGCAGCTTCGCACACGGCAGCCGGAGGTCCAGGTGGTGCTGCTCACCGGGCACGGCACGCTGCAGAAGAGTGTGCAGGCGATGAAGCTGGGTGCCATGGACTTCCTCGAGAAGCCGGTGGACATCAACGTGCTGATGGACAAGATCCGCGAGGCTCACTCACGGATGGACCAGGTCGAGGAGCAGCGGACCAAGCAGATCATCGACGAGATCCTGCGGACCAAGGGCTGGTAACCCCCCACCCCTTCGAATACGTGCCACATGCTGAGAGTTCTGAGGCGGATCTTCCCCTTCATCGACTGGTTCAAGGATTTCGATCTCACCACCATCCGCATCGATTTCGTTGCCGGACTGACCGTGGCGCTGGTGCTGATCCCGCAGTCCATGGCCTATGCGCAGCTGGCGGGAATGCCGCCGTACTACGGCCTGTATGCCGCGTTCCTGCCGCCCATGGTGGCGGCGCTGTTTGGCTCCAGCCGTCAGCTGGCCACCGGACCGGTGGCGCTCGTCTCGCTCATGACCTCCGCCGCGCTGGAACCCCTCGCCAACGCCGGGGGTGAAGCCTACCTCGGCTACGCCGTGATGCTGGCCACGGTGGTCGGCCTGTTCCAGCTCGCGCTGGGGCTGCTCAAGCTGGGCGTGATCGTCAACTTCCTGTCGCACCCGGTGGTCAACGGGTTCACCAACGCGGGCGCGATCATCATCGCCTCGTCCCAGCTGTCCAAGCTGTTCGGGGTCTACGTGGACAAGGCCGAGCACCACTACGAGACGGTCTACCGCGTGGTGCTGGCCGCGCTCCACTACACCCACTGGCCCACCCTGGGTCTGGCGGCGCTGGCGTTCTTCGTGATGTATGGGTTGAAGAAGGTCAACCCCCGCATTCCGTTCGTGCTCGCGGCCGTGGTCGTCACCAGCGTCATCGCCTGGGCCACCGGGTTCGGGCACAACACCACGGTACCGCTCAGCGCCATCCGTTCACCGCGCGTGGCACAGCTCGTCGCCGAGTTCAATCGGTCGGTGTCGGCCATCGAGCGTGCCAGCACCCAGCGGGTGGAGGTCGGCGTCAAGCTGATGCAGGCCAAGGAGCAGCAGGGGATCCACTCCACGCTGTATCTCGATCTGTCGCACCAGCGCGATCTGCTGAACCTCACGATCGAGACCCAGAGCGAGCACAGCCACGCTCTGCGCGACCAGCTGCGGGCGTCCCATTTCCGGGCCGTGGGGCAGGGAGCGTCACGCCAGTTCTACCTCGCCACCGAGGCGCCGAGCGCAAGCAGCGACGGACGGAACTGGCGGGTCAAGGTCGGCAACACCCGGCTCAAGGAGAACGCCCTGCCCTTTATGGGGGGCGGGGCGGTGGTGGGCCTCGTCCCCGGCGGGCTCCCGGCGCTGGCGCTGCCGCCGCTGGATCTGAGGATGATGCTGCAGTTCCTGGCGGTGGCCGCGATCATCTCGCTGCTGGGGTTCATGGAGGCGATCTCCATCGCCAAGGCCATGGCGGCCAAGACGCGGCAGCGCCTGGACCCCAACCGCGAGCTCATCGGCCAGGGGCTGGCCAACATCATCGGCGCCATCGGCCACAGCTACCCCGTCTCGGGGTCGTTCTCCCGCTCTGCCGTCAACCTCGGCGCCGGGGCGGTGACCGGCATGTCCAGCGTGTTCACCAGCCTGGTGGTGATGGCCACGCTGCTGTTCTTCACCCCGCTGCTGTACTACATCCCACAGTCGGTGCTGGCCGCGGTGATCATGATGGCCGTGGTGGGGCTGGTCAACGTGCGTGGCTTCATCCACACCTACCGCGCACAGCGCTACGACGGCGTCACGGCTGTGGTCACCTTCGTCGCGACGCTGGTCTTCGCGCCGGAGCTGGACCAGGGGATCATGATCGGCCTGGTGCTGAGCATCGGGCACTACCTGTATCGCAACAGCCGGCCGGCCCTGGCGACGCTCTCGATGCACCCCGACCAGTCGCTGCGGGACGCTCAGCGCCACGGGTTGAAGCAGTGCGAGAACATCGCCGTGATTCGCTTCGAGGGGCCGCTGTTCTTCGCCAACACGTCCTACCTGGAGGACCAGATCGGCGAGCGCGTGCGCACCATGCCGGCGCTGCGACACATCTTGCTCCCGGCCAACGCGATCAACGAGATCGACGCATCGGGCGAGGAGGCGCTGTCGCTGCTGATCGATCAGATCCGGGAGCAGGGGCTGGAGATCTCGTTCAGCGGGATCAACGAGAACGTCCTGGACATGATGAAGCGGACCCACCTGCTGGAGAAGATCGGCGACGACCACATCTTCCCCACCATGGCAATGGCGGTGCGGAGCATCCACGCCAGGGCCCATGAGCACTCCAGCGAGGAGCGCTGTCCGCTGGTGCAGGTGCTGCACATGCGCGAGGACATGTTCGAGGTGGGCAAGCCGGCGCTCCGGCCGTTCCAGGTGCTGCTGATGTCCGACGACGAGAAGTACGCCGGCTCGATGGCCGAGCAGTTGAAGCAGAAGGGGATGAGCGTCGCCATCAGCGCCACGCCGCATGAGGCGCTGAACGCCTTGGCCACCCGGTTCCACGAGGTGGTGTTGATCGAACCCACCGGCCCGCGGGCCGAGGATGCGCTGTTCAAGGAGATCCAGGCCCGGTGGCCCGAGACGCAGGTGATCGTGTTTGGCGAGGTGAGCACGCCGGAGACGGCGTTCCGGCTGGGCAAGATCGGAGCCTACGACTTCATCGCCAGAGACAGCGCCATCGACGATGTGGTGCGGGTGGTGAACCGGGCGGTGTATGATGCCCGTATGCGCGACCCGCTCCACGCCCCAGCCCGCGACGGCCACTGACAGGAGCGCTGATGCCAGTCATCGCCATGTTCCATGCAAGTCACTGCTCGGCGGAAGACGTCGCACAGCGGTTGGCCCACAAGCTGGATCTCCCGCTGGTGGGCCCCGAAATCGTCGAGGATGCGGCCCGCACGTCGGGCATCACGGTCAAGAAGCTGCAGCGCGTGATGACCGGTCATCCGTCGTTCTTCAACAACCTGACGCACGAGCGGGAGAAGGGGCTGATCTATCTGCGGGCGGCGGTCGGGCGGCAGCTCGGAACCGACAACCTGGTGATCATCGGTCCGACGGCGCACCTGATCCCGAGGGAGATCGCGCACGTGATGAAGGTCTGCGTCGTGGCGGACCGCGAGCACCGGGTGGCTCACGCCAGTCGGCAAGGCCTGTCGGCGAAGGACGCGGAGAAGGAGATCGCCCGCTCCGACCAGGATCTGGCCAACTGGACGCATTTCCTCTTCCGTCGCGGACCGTACGATCCCACGCTGCATGACCTCAAGATCCCGATGCACACCTCGTCGGTGGACGAGGTGGTGGAGTTGATCCAGCAGAACTCGCTGAAGGAGGCCCTGCGCCCCACGCGGCAGTCGCTGCAGAAGGCGCTGGACTTCCAGCTCGCGACCCGAACCAACGTGGCGCTGGTGGAGGAGGGACACCACTTCTGTGACGTGATCGCGTCGCATGGCAGTGTGACGGTGATCATCAACCACAACGTGCTGCGCCTCGAGCCGCTGGAGCGGGAGCTGAAGGAGATTGCCGCCAGGGTGGAGGGGGTGAGCGAGGTCAGCGCGCGGGTTGGACCCGGGTTCAACCGGCCGGACATCCTCCGCGAAATGGACGGACTGGCTCAGCCGACGCCGCGCTACCTGCTGGTGGACGACGAGGAGGAGTACGTGTTGACGCTGTCGGAGCGCCTGGGGATGCGAGACTTCGAGTCGGACGTGGTGTACAACGGTGAGGAGGCGCTGTCGTACATCGAGCACAACAAGCCGGCCGTCGTCGTGCTTGATCTGCGCATGCCGGGGATGGGCGGGATCGAAACCCTGCGTCGGATCAAGGTCGCCCACCCCGAGGTGGAGGTGATCATCCTCACCGGCCACGGATCGGAGAAGGACGAGCAGCTGGCCATGGAGCTCGGGGCGTTTGCCTACCTGCAGAAGCCGGTGGACATCGATCTTCTGGCGCGGACCATGGCCCGGGCAGAGGACAGGGGCAAGAGTGGCGCGGACGATGTCGACTAGAGGTCCGAGCCACGAAGAACCGATGTTGATGCCGGAGCACCCCGCGCCCCCCGAGGGCGGCAAGGGGCTGAAGCGCCGGTTCAAGGACTGGTGGGCCGAGGAGGAGAACTTCGACAAGACGCTCTTCCGCTACCGCCGCCTGTGGGCCGGGATCGTGACGTCGGCGTGCTTGGTCTCGATGGTGCCGCTGATCATCATGGTCGTGGTCAACTACTACCAGTACCAGAAGGCGTTCGAGAAGGAGGTGCGTCATCCGATCCGCCTGCTGGCGGAGGGGGCCCACCGCTCGCTGGAGTTCTTTCTCAACGAGCGACTCTCGGCGCTCAACTTCATCGTGCACGACAAGTCGCTCACGGAGCTGTCGGACCAGAAGCGCCTGACACGCATCTTCCACAACCTCAAGGAGAACCATCGAGGGTTCGTCGACGTCGGCGTGATCGAGGAGAGCGGAGTCCAGCAGTCCTACGTCGGACCCTATGGGCTGCGGAACAAGAACTACCAGCAGCAGGACTGGTTCAAGGAGACCATGCTGCGGGGGCGCTCGGTGAGCGACGTGTTCCTCGGCTTCCGCCGCTTCCCGCACTTCGCCATCGCGGTGCGCGGCGTGAGCGAGGACGGACGGGTGTATCTGCTGCGCGCGACGTTTGACGGCGACATCCTGTCCGCCATGCGCGAGACGGAGGGGACGCGGACGTCACGCGACACCTTCATTATCAACCACCAGGGCATCCTGCAGACCCCGTCGAAGATCTACGGCTCGGTGCTACAGCGCGCGCCGCTGGCCGTACCGCCCGCCGCACCCACCACGGTGGTTCGTGAGTGGAAGGGCAAGGACGAGCGGATCAACGTCATGGGCTACGCCTACATCACCAAGTCGCCCTTCATCTTCATGGCGCTGGAGAGCCGGGAGACGCTGCTCACGACCTGGTTCTCGCTGCGCAACAAGCTGATCTGGTTCCTGGCCGTGAGCATGGTGGTGATCTCGGTGGTGATCCTGTTTGGGGCCACCTCGCTGGTCAACCGCATCCGCGAGGCGGACAACAAGCGGCTGGCGCTGCTGCACAAGGTGGAGTACACGGCGAAGATGGCCAGCATCGGCCGCCTGGCGGCCGGTGTGGCGCACGAGATCAACAACCCGCTGGCGATCATCAACGAGAAGGCGGGGCTGCTCAAGGATCTGTTGACCTACGCCGAGGACTTCCCGCGCAAGGAGAAGTTCCTCAAGAACGTGGACCCGATCCTGACCTCTGTGGAGCGCTGCGCGCGCATCACGCGGCGGCTGCTGCGCTTCGCCAAGCACATCGACGTCAACAAGGAGGCGATCAACCTCGAGAACCTGCTCAAGGAGGTGCTGGGCTTCCTGGAGAAGGAGTCGGTGTACCGCAACCTGGTGATCAAGGTGCAGGGGCAGCCCGACGTGCCGGTGATCGAGAGCGACCGCGGTCGGCTGCAGCAGGTGTTCCTCAACATCATCAACAACGCGTTTGGCGCGGTGAAGGACGGGGGGGAGATCGACATCGACATCGCCCGGCACGGCGAGAGCCACGTCAGCGTGACGGTGCGGGACAACGGCGTCGGGATTCCGCCGGAGCATCTGGATCATATCTTCGAGCCGTTCTTCACCACCAAGCAGAAGCACGGCACCGGCCTGGGCCTCTCCATCACCTATGGTATCGTGGAGAAGCTCGGCGGCAAGATCACCGTGGAGAGCAAGGTGGGCGCGTGGACCACGTTCACCGTGATCCTGCCGCTCACGACCGAGTCAACAGGGGCAGAAGATGGGCGCAATGCGAGTACTGCTGGTTGATGACGAACCGGAGCTGGTGTACACGGTGGCCGAGCGGCTGGAGCTGCGCGGATACACGGTGGACGCCGTGACCAACGGCGCCGACGCTCTGGAGCAGGTCAAGCGCGAGGTGTACGACGTGGCCGTGGTGGACGTGAAGATGCCGGGGATGAGCGGGCATGCCGTGATGAGCGGGATTCGTCACGAGCAGCCCAGCCTCCCGATCATCCTGCTCACGGGGCACGGGGCGGCGCTGGAGGAGGGTGAGGCCAACGGCGGAGGCATGGAGGCAGAGGCCTGCGCCTACCTGTTCAAGCCGATCAACATCGACGAGCTGATCAAGACCATGGAGAAGTGCGCGAAGGTCGGACCATGACGGATGATCGTCCGGATCTCCCGGCGCAGAAGCTGATGTTCTTCGGCGCCATCAGCGCCAGCCTGTCACACGAGCTGAAGAACGTCCTGGCCACGATCAACGAGTACTCGGGCCTGCTGGACGACCTGAGCCAGGCGGCGGCCACCGGCCGTCCGTTGAAGCTGGATCGATTGCAGTCCATTTGCGGCAAGATCTCGCACCAGATCAAGCGCGGAGAGACGCTGATCGGGCGGATGAACCGCTTCTCCCACAGCGTGGACGAGCCCCGGATCACCGTCGACCTGGGTGAGCTGCTGGGTCGGATCTGCGACCTGTGCAATCGGTTCGCCCGGTTGAAGCAGGTGACGCTCGAGCGCCGCTTCTCCCAGGCGCCGGTGCCGATCACCATCGATCCGTTCGCCTTGCAGTACGCGGTGTACCTGGCCGTCGATCTGGCGCTGCAGTCGGTGGAGGCGGGGGGTACGGTCACGGTGGCCTTCGACGACGCGCACCAGATTCGGGTGCAGAGTTCGCGACAGGTGACCGCGCGCGATGGGATGCAGTGGCTGCGGGACGTGATGACCCACCTCGGGGGAGGGGTGGAGCTGCAGGGGGAGCAGCTGGTGCTGCGGTTCGGATCCGCGGAGTAGGTCGCCATCTTCCATGGATTTGCATCGCCCGCCACGCTACCATCAGGCGGAACGGGAGGGCCCCTCGGATGCAGACCATCATCAGCCTGACCATCGCCGCTTTGCTGTTGGGCGCGTGCGGTGAGGACGATCCGTGCCAGGAGGCGATGAGCAAGCTCAACGCCTGTCGCACGGCGGCCGACCCCAGCAGCTCGGAGTTCAGGTATGTCGGCGAGTGCAACGACAAGGCCCAGATGACGGGTCCCGGCGGGACAGCCATCACCGTGGCGCTCAAGAGCTGGTCCGAGAAGTACCTCGACTGCGAGCTCGACCCCGTGAGCTGCGAGTGCCCCACCCTGGGGCCGTGGATCAACTACACGCCCTGATCCGAGGTGGGCCCCGACCGGATGCTGAACACGCGGTGGACCCACGGCGTGCGGGCGAAGTCCAGGGGTAGCATGCGGCGGCTGATGTCCTCCACCGCGAGTTCCGGCAGTGAACCCACGTCGAGCTTGAAGCGGCGGGCGTTGGTGGCGAACAGCAGCACGCCGTCGGGGGTCAGCAGACGGGCCGTGGCGCGCAGGATCCAGACGTGGTCGCGCTGGATGTCCAGCGTCCCGTGCATCGAGGTGGAGCGCGAGAAGGTCGGCGGGTTGAGGT
>Ga0210044_10003516_pt1 | contig 22341 bp, 20 predicted proteins | sample CryGey13umfilter_2_FD_183959 | JGI IMG/M metagenome (GOLD analysis project Ga0210044, IMG submission 183959) | Groundwater microbial communities from aquifer in Utah, USA - Crystal Geyser 4/9/14 3 um filter (SPAdes) (version 2) | ecosystem: Environmental > Aquatic > Deep subsurface >... | reverse complement strand
GGGCAGCTCCGGCTCAATCGGCCGCATCAGGCGGCGCATGGCCGACATTCTCGGCGGCGCGCCGCTTCGCCAGCTTCTCGTAGTCGCGCAGCATGGTCGGCAGCTTCAGCTTCCCGAGATGACGGCGCAGGCCATCCCGCGGAGCGGCCCCGTCACCGCAGGCGCGGTGGCGGCGTTCCGCAAGGACGAAGCGTGATCGTGATCGCGCCGCCTGGCGACGCGGCAAACCAGCGGGGACGTCATGCGTCTGCGTCGGGCGGAACGACCCTGACCTGCTCCGTCGCATGTGTTCTCCCAACCGGCAGGAGCACGAACAGCGGGGCGGAAGCGGCGGCGAAAGCCAGCAGAGCGCAGGCGGGCGCCAGGATTTCGGCATAGTCGCGACCGCTGATCCAGAGGATCGCCAGGAACGCCGCCAGTCCGCCAATCGCCGGGGGCGCGGCGGCGCGAAGCAGGTTGAAGCGGTCGAGGAACCAGACCCTTACGGCGATGCTGGTCACCACGCAGGCGCCGGCCATCGACAGCGCCAGCGCGCGCGCGGCGCCGATATCCTGCGTCCGCGCGATCAGGACGAACGCCAGCCCCGCCTGCGCCAGGATGAGCGCCGTCATCAGAAGGGCGGGCCAGAGCTGCCGCTGCGCGCCGATCATCACGGCGAGGTTCAGCAGGTGCAGCGACAGCGCCGGGTAGGCCAGGAACAGGATCGACAGAACCGCTCCGGCGCCGGCGTATTCGGGCGGCAACAGCACCGAAACGGCGAAGTCCGACAACAGCACGCCGACCACGCTGACCGGCAAGGCCAGGCTCAGCATGGCCCGCGCGCTGTGGGCGTAGAGTTCGGACAGTTCCGCAACGGGGCGGTTCTGGAAGTGGATGAATCGCGGCGTCAGGACGACGGCGAACGCGATGGGCGCGATGAGCGCCGCCTCGAAAACCCTTAACGCCGCGCCATAGCTGCCGAGCGCGGCTTCCGTCGCGAACTGGCCGAGCACGACGAACTCGACGCGCGGGGTGATCGTGATCATCGCGGCGACCACTGCATAGGGCGCGGCGGAAAGCGCCGTCTGGCGCCATGCCGCCGGATCGAGGCGCGGCGTGAATCGGACGTCCAGCCTGCGCAGGCCGACCACGATCACGCCGAGATAGACGGCGTTGCCGAGCGCCAGCATCGCCGCTACGCCTTCGGCGCCGCCGCCTGCGGCGTGGGCGAGGGCGGCGCCGGCGAACTGGGCCGTCACCAGCAAAAGATGCGCAAGCGCCACATAGCCGAATTTGGCGCGGCTGTGCAGAACCTGTTCGAACAAAAGCGCCGGGCCTGAAAACGCGACGCTGGCGCCGATGATCGCGAACAGGATCGCGATCTCCGACGTCCCGTTCAGGCTCAGCAGAATTATGAGCGTGACGCCATACAGCAGCACGCATGCGCCCAGCTTCAGCGGCACGATCACGCCAAGCAGCCGCTCGGTCAGCTCCGGCGTGCGCGACGCCTCCCGCAGCATCACGCGGGCCATGCCGGCGTCCGCGATCATGTCCACCAGCAGGGCGATCGCCACCGCGTAGGTGAGATTGCCGAACTGCGCGACGCCAAGCCATCTGGCCAACAGCAGGAAAAAGATGAAACTGATCGCCTTCGCGCCCATCTGAGCCAGAAAGAGCAGGCCAGCATTGCCCAGGATGATCTTGAACAGGGCCTTGACGCCCGGCGGATGCGTTTGCGCTGACACGGTGCAATGCCTCGGTTCGCTCGATACAGGACGCCGTCGGCGCGTCGCGGACCTTAGCCCTGGCGGCGGCGCGCGTCACCACCCCGGCTGGTCATTGGCGCGGAGGCGCGCATGACCGGCGCGATCCTCGCCGTCGGCGGCGCCGGCTATATCGGCTCTCACGTCGTGCTTGAGCTGCTGCGACTCGGGCGCGCGGTGGTCGTCTTCGACAATTTCAGCAACGCCCGCCGTGAGGCGCTGCGCCGGGTGCAGGCGCTGACCGGGCGCGCGCCGGTGGTGATCGAGGGCGATCTGCTCGACGCGTCGGCGCTGGACGCGGCGATGGCCAGCCAGCCTGTCGAAGCTGTGATCCACCTCGCCGGGCTGAAGTCGGTGCCGGAGTCGGTCCGCCGCCCGGATGCCTACTATGCGGTGAACGTCGGCGGCAGCGCCACCCTGCTAGCCGCGATGCGCCGACGCGGCGTCAGACGCCTCGTGTTCTCATCCTCGGCCGTGGTCTATGGCGCGATCGACAGCGGGGCGATCAGCGAGAGCGCGCCGACCTGCCCGCTCAGCCCCTACGGCCGCAGCAAGCTGATTGTCGAGTCGCTGCTCGACGACATGGTGATCGCCGATCCTGCGTTCAGCGCGCTGTCGCTGCGCTATTTCAATCCGGTCGGCGCCGATCCAAGCGGCAGGATCGGCGAGGACCCGCGCACGCCGCCGTCCAATCTGTTTCCGTGTATCGCCGAGACCGCGCTGGGAAGGCGCGCGGCGCTGGAGATATTCGGGTCGGACTATCCGACGCCGGACGGCACGGGGGTCCGCGACTTCATTCATGTCAGCGACCTTGCGCGCGGTCATGTCGCGGCGCTGGACGCGCTGGCGCGCGGCGGGCTTGCGGGGCGGCACGAGCGGGTCAATCTCGGCGTGGGGACCGGATACAGCGTGCGCGAGGCGCTGCGCGCCTTCGCGGCGGCGACGGGCCGCGACATCCCGCACAGGCTGGTCGCGCGGCGACCGGGCGACATCGCGTTCAGCGTCGCCGACCCCGCGAAGGCGCGGACGCTGCTGGGCTGGACCGCGCGCCGCGGGCTGGCGGAGATGTGCGCGGATCACTGGAACTGGAGCCGCGCCAATCCGCAGGGCTACGACGCGACGCCCTGACCGCGCGCCGCGACGCGCCGCAGCACCGCCAGCATCTGCGGCGCGACCACATCCAGACAATACGCCTGCGCCACGCGCGCCCGCCCCGCCCGGCCCAGCCGGTCGCGCAAGGCCGCGTCGGCGGCGAGCCGCGACAGCGCCGCCGACCAGTCCTGCGGCGTTGTGGCGAACAGGCCGGTGCGCCCGTTCTCGACGATGTCGCGATTGGCCCCCACCGGGCTGCAGACCACGGCGGCGCCGGTGGCCATGTATTCGATCAGCTTGAAGCCGCACTTGCCGCGCGCCTCCTCGTCGTCGGGCAGCGGCATCAGGCCAATGTCGAAGGACTGCACGTCGGCGACCTCCCGCTCCAGCCGCCAGCCTGGAAACGCCACGTTCACGCCGCCGCAGTCGAACGGTTCGGCGCCGACGAACACGAAGCGGGCGTCGGGGCGCAGCGCCGCCACCGCCGCCATCGCCGGGCGCAGCGGGCGCAGATAGCTCGATCCGCGCGGCGTGCCGATCCAGCCGACGGTCAGATGACGGCCGTCGCGCGCGGCAGGGTTCGGGGTGAACACATCGGCGTCCACCACCGTCGGCAGGACCGACACCTTCGCGGGGTCCGCCCCGCATCGCGCGGCGTAGGCGGCCAGATAGGCGCTGCCGGTCGCCACCGCGTCGGCGGCGCGGATCAGGCGCGCGGGCTTGGACCAGTCGCGCAGGCGGTCGAGCGGGTTGCGATAGGCGGTGGACGGCGTGTAGATCGCGTCGTCGAAGTCGAACACCATCGCCCCGGCGCGCGCCGCGAGCAGACGCTCCAGCCATGGCGGGCCGAACGGAAACGCCTCGCGCAGGATATAGACCACGTCGAAGCCTGCGGCGCGGCGGGCGTCCCCCAGCCTGCGAAACGCCGCCCGGACCGTCAGCGCCGCCTTTCGCGCCAGTCCGCCTTCGCCATAGATCGCGGCGGCTTCGGCGGAGGTGAACAGCGGCCGCACCGCCGCCTCGACGCCATGGGCGGCGAGGTAGGGCAGAAACTGCAGGATGCGAAACCGGGTGGAGGGCCCCTCGATGGGATGCGGCGCGACGAACAGCACCCGGATCGGGCGCCCGCCGGCGGCGTCGGCCTGCGCCGCCGTCATGGCTGCGGCCTCGCGACGCGGCGGCGCAGCCGGGCGCTTTTTCTCAGCAGCGCGATGAACGCCCAGGTCGAGAGCCGTCGGCGCGCCTGGATCGCGCGCCGCGCCGCAAGCATCCGCGGCGCCTCGGCCACGGCGGCGCGCAGGCCAAAGACGTAGGCGCCAATATGACGTCGGAGCCACGCCGGGCGCCCGGTCGCAAGGCTCAGCGTCACCGCGATCGCCTGCGTCGAGAGCGTCGTGAACAGCAGAAGCGGCAGAAGCGGCCACGGCGCCGTCTTCAGGATCGTCGCGATCACGTTCCTGGCGGTGTGACGCACCGAGAAATCCGAGGCGTCGCCGCCCGTGCTCGCCGCCACCGAATGCAGCACGACCGCGTCCGGCGCGCTCACGCAGCCCCACCCCGCCAGCCTCGCGCGGATCGCAAGGTCCACATCCTCCATGTAGGCGAAGAACGCTTCGTCGAAGACCCCGATCTCGTCGAGCATCACGCGCCGGTAGATCGCCGCCCCCGCGCAGGCGCCGAACACCGGGAAGGGCCGCTTCGGGGCGTCTGCGACCCTTCGCCCGGCGCCGAGCTTGTAGGATACGCCCGTCCAGCCATAGCCGTCGCCGAGCGTGTCGATGATCGCGGGGTCTGACATCAGAACCATCGTCGAGGCGGCGGACCCGGCCTCGGGATGGGCGTCGAGAACATCCACCAGCGCCGCAAGCCAGCCTTCGGCCGGCAAGGTGTCGTTGTTCAGCGCCACGACATAGTCGCCGGTCGCGACGGCGAAGCCGGCGTTCATGCCGGCGGCGAAGCCGATGTTGCGCGGCAGCGCGCACAGCGTGATGTCGGGACGGTGTTCGCGCAGGAACGCCGCCGAGCCGTCGGTCGAGCCGTTGTCCACCACCACCAGCTGAAAGTCGGCATGACTCTGGCGCCGCAGCGCCTCAAGGCACGGCTTCAGCCAGTGCAGACCGTTCCAGTTGGGAATGACGACGCTGACCCGGGTCATGGCGCACGATCCCCGTCGCGTCGCGCCGCGACGGCGAAGGCGTTGCTCTCGCCGATCACGCTCAGCAGACCATGAACGACGTGCTTCATCAGGCCGCGCTGCGGGCGAACCGGACGCCGCTCGAGCATCGTGAACCCGTTGCGCGCCAGCAGCGCGGCGACGTCGGCGGGCGCATAGCGGCGATAGGCCTTTTCCCGGCCCAGCAGGCGCCACAGCCAGCGCACCCGCAGGTTCATGAAGTCCAGATACAACAGCCCCCCCGGCGCCAGGAATCGATGGTAGCGCGGCAGCAGCTCGCCAAGATCGAGCGCCCGCTCATAGAGCACGTCATGCAGGATGACGGCGTCGAAACGCGCCGGCGCGAAGGCCGCCGTCATGGCGTCGCCCTGCGCAATCTCGACGCCGGGAAGCAGGCCCGCCGCCTGAAGCCGTTCGCCAGCCGCGACGAAAGCGGGCGTGTAGTCGAAGGATGCGATGCGCCTGCCGCGCAGCGCCGCGACGAACAACTCGCTGGCGAGCGGTCCGCAGCCGACGTTCAGCACCTGCTCGGCGCGGCCGTTCGGGCCAGCGTCGAGCCATCTGTCCAGCATCGCCGCCAGCGTGTGAAGCCGCGTGAGATCGCAGAAGAACGGGATCATCGGCGCCAGCGACGGCGGCAGGCTCTGACGCAGCAGGTCGCGATAGCGGGCGTTGAGCGCGGGGTCCGCGACCACGCCGCGCGCCGGAGCGTCAGGCGACATCCATGTCTCCCCACGCAAATCGCCAGTCCGCAGGCGCGAAGGCCGCCGCTTCGCCCAGCGGCAGCGTCACCAGCATGAACGGCTTGGGGTCAAGGCGGCGCGGCGTCGCGACAAAGCCGGCCGCCGCCAGCGCGCGCGCCAGATCGCAGCCCGGCGCGGCCTCCGCCAGCGCCAGCGCGCCCCCCCCGCGCGCCGCACCGGCGGCGGCGCCCGCGATCAGCGCGCGGACGGCCTCCGGCGCCGACGGGTCGATCAGCGCATCGACGATCATCAGGCAGCGCAGGCCGTGCAGCGCCCGCTCGGTGGTCACGATCAGCGCCTTCAGATTGTCCTCCACCGCCCACCCCAGGATGGCGTAGCGCCGCAGGGGATGCGCGGCGTAGCGCCAGCCAAGCGCCGCGGCGTCGCGGCGCAGGCCGACCCGGCGCATGTCGGCGACCCGGCGCCACAGCGCGTCGATCATGCGCGCGTCGCGCGGCGCCGCAGGGTCGAGCGTCAGGGCCGCGCCCGCTCCGGGCCGCCGCGCGAGCGCCGCGCGCCCGCCCTGCGCCAGCGCCGCGAGGCTCAACCCCAGCCGCGCCGCCAGCCGGACGAGCGCGCCTGTCGGCTGCTCCATCGCGCCGAAACCCGAAAGCGCCCGCGCCATCAGGCGCGGCGACAGCGTCGGCCGCCAGCCGAGGCGCGCCGAAGTCAGGATACGCCGCGAGTTCTCGTTGGGATAGTTGATCCCGAACGCGAACCCCTGCTCCCTGGCCGCCGCCGCCCAGCCCGCCGCCACCCGCAGCGCCAGCCGCCCGGCCAGTCCGCCGCCAAGGGCGGGATCCACCATGTATTCCAGTCCGTGCGCGATCCGCACGTCGCGCCCGTCCAGCCGCGCAAGACGCGGGCACAGCCCGGCGAACCCGACAGCGCGTCCGCCGCGCCGCACGATCACGCCGCCACCGGGACCGGCGGGGTTGTCGGGGCCGAGCAGCCAGCCGAGAAAGGCGGGGTCGGCGTGGGGATGATCCGCGCCCCAGACTGCGGCGCGCAGCGCCAGAACCGCCGCGTCGTCGGCGCCGGGGCGGAAAGCCTCGACGCCGGTCACGCCGCGTCGCCTTTCGGCAAGCGCCGCCGCCGCTCGAGCGCCTGCTCATAAAGCGCGGCGGTGCGCGCGGTCATCGCCGGCCCGGTGAATTCCGCCTCGACGCGCGCGCGCCCGCCCGCGCCCATCCGCGCCCGCAGCGCCGGATCGGCGATCAGCTTTTCCAGCGCTGCGGCGAAGGCGGCCGGGTCGCGCGGCGGCGTCAGCAGGCCGGTTTCGCCATCGCGCACCAGTTCGCCGACGCCGCCCACCTCCGTCGCCGCCACCGCCAACCCCGACGCCATCGCTTCAAGGATCGAGATCGGCATGCCCTCGGAGACCGAGGTGAGCGCGAAGATGTCCGCCGCCGCCAGAAGCTGCGGCACGTCGCTGCGCTCTCCCGTGAAGGTCACGCGGTCCCCGACGCCCAGCGCCTGCGCCCGCTGCTCGAGCGCCGCGCGCAACGGCCCGGCGCCGACGATCACCAGCTTCGCGCCGGGCCGGCGGCGCGCAATAAGCGCCAGCGCGTCGATCAGCACGTCCAGCCCCTTGAACCAGACCAGCCGCGCGACGGTGAGGATCAGCGTCTCGCCGGGCGCGACGTTCAGCGCGGCGCGCCGCACTGCGGCCTGCGCCTGGTCGGGGGCGAATCGCTCCGTCGCGATGCCGTTGGGGATGGCGAAAAGCTTGTCGGGCGGCGCCAGCCCCAGCGCCAGCGCCCGCGCGCGCACCCGCTCCGACACCACGATCACCGCGTCGCAGGCGCCGCCCAGCAGCATGCGGTCATAGACCTTGAACAGCCGCCGCAGCAGCGGGTGCGACAAGGCGAGCGAGCCCAGATTGTGCGCTGTGTTCACCACCAGCGGCCTGGCGGCCGCAGGGCGGATCAGGCGCGCGGCGACGACCCCCGCGAGCGCCGCCTTCGACATGTGCGTGTGGATGATGTCGAAGCGCCGCGCGACCATCAGCGCCCTGAGCGCGCGCACCGCGCGCAGGTCGCGCAGCGGATCGGGCAGGCGCGAGAACGGCGCCATCACAACCTCCACCCCCATCGCCGCGAGCGCCGCCGCATGACGGGGATCGATCGCGCCGCAGATCAGCGTCACGTCATGGTTAAGCAGCAGGCCCCGCGTCAGCGTCAGCACATGGTCCGGCACGCCGCCGACATCCATGCGCGTCACGATCTGCGCGACGCGGGGTTTGCGGATGGCGCTCATGCGGCGCCCATCCGGCGCAGCGCGAAGCGGTTAAGCGCGGCGATAGCCCGGCGCGCCGGGGCGCTGTCCTTGATCCGGGTCCAGTCGAGCGCCCCGCGCATCTTGAGCGCGAAGATGAACCGGCTGTCGCTGGCCGAAACTTCGGTCCGCCGCAGGCGCAGCGGATTGGCGCCGGCGCAGACCGCGCCCGTGACGGTGGTGAAGGCCAGCGCATAGCCCGCCGCGCGCGTCGCCGCCTCGACTCGATCATCAACGTCGCCCTCGGGATAAGCGAACAGCCGCACCGGCGCGCCCACGGCCGTCTCCAGCGCGGCGCGCGACCCCGCCAGCTCCGCCGCCAGATCCGCGTCGGCCAGCCGCGTCAGCAGCGGATGGCTGAGCGTGTGCGAGCCGACCGCGACGCCATGGCGCGCCAGGTCGGCAAGCTGGCTGGCGCGCAGGAACCGCCCATACGGCGCCGCGTCGCCATGCGGCCAGACCGCCCCCGTCGAGCGGCCCAGAAAATCCGCCGCCGCGAACACGACGGCGGGCGCGCCTTCGGCCTCAAGAAGCGGCGCGGCGAACAGCAGATTGTCCTCATAGCCGTCGTCGAAGGTGATCAGCACCGCGCCCGGCTCCGGCGGCGCGGCGCCGAGCGCCATGGCGGCGAAGCGCTCCGCCGAGACCGGCCGCAAGCCCCGCGCCTTCAGGTGGCGCAACTGCCAGGCGAAATCGTCCGGCCGCACGGTCAGCTCGCGCGACACCGGCCCGAGATCGGCGAACGGGTAGGCGTTGACGCGGTGATAGAGCAGCACCCGCAGCGCCGGGCGCCGCCGCGCCAGCGCAAACGGTAGCCCCAGCGGCGCCAGAAGCGTCTTGATCAGCCGCTTCAGCGCGATCCGCGCGCGGGAGGCGCGCTCACCGGCCATCGCGCGCGCCATCCGCGTGCGCCGCGTCCGGCGGGCGCCACGTCAGCGCGGCGCCTCCGGCGATCTCGCGCGCAAAAACCCTGTCCAGCCGGTCCCACCTGAAATCCGTCAGCAGCCGGGAGAGCTTGCCCGCCATCCTGTCGAGGTTGACGTAGTGGCGAAACCGCGACAGCGCCGCGACCGGCAGCCTTGGCTGGCCCGGGTCCAGCTCCCACGGGTGCAGGTAGAACACGGCCGGCGCCGCCTCGCGTCGCCGCAGCAGCCGCAGCGCCGCGCGGAAAACCGGGTAGGGCAGCAGCCGGAAATAGCCGCCGCCCGAGGCGTGCCACCGCCGCCCGGCGAGCGGCAGCGTCGTCATCGGCAGCTCGACGATCCCGGCCGCTCCCGGCGCAAACGGCAGACGCGGGGCCTCCGGCGCGCCATAATGGTCGTGCCGAACCGGATTGACGCTGGAGCTGTAGCGATGCCCCGTCTCCGCCAGCACGTCATACGCCCACCATGTTGCGGGCTCCATCGAGAAATTGGCGGCGCGATACCCGATCACCGCCTGTCCCGACGCGTCCTCGAGCGCGGCCTTGGCGCGCGCCACATCCGCGCGGAACTGCGCCGGGGTCTGCTCGCGGATGCGGAAATGCGCCTGACCGTGGCTCGCGACTTCATGCCCCGCCGCCGCGATCCGGCGGATCAGCGCGGGATGCCGCTCGGCGACGCAGCCGAGAATGAAGAACGTGGCGCGCGCGTCGGCCGCCGCGAACAACTCCAGCGCGCGGTCCGTGGCGTCGGCCACGCGGCTCTCTATCGCATCCCAGCGGGCGCGCGGCGCCGCCTGCGACAGCGCGGCCGCGTGAAAATGCTCCTCGACGTCGATGGACATGGCGTTGCGCACCGGGTGCAGGGGCGAGTTCATCAGCGCCTCGTCGCGTCAGCGTGGGCGGAATGGTCGGCGGTGAAGGCGTCGTCCTTCGCGGCGACCAGCGTGACGCTGGAGACATAGCGCAGCGCCAGCGTCGCCAGCGCCGCGCGGATCGGCGGCGGCGGGGCGTATCGCCGCCGCGCCGCCAGACCGAGGCGCCTGCGCAGCGCCGCCGCGAAATAATGCGGCGTGAACGCGAAGCTGCCATGAAGCCGCGCCGCCTTGACGCTGGCGTGCAGCTGCGCCTGCGTGCGGTAATTGGTGAAGCGGACGAGGAAATCCGCGTGCTCGCGGGCGTAGCGCGCCGCCGACCGGTCGCCCGGCGGGGCGGCGGCGGCCCAGCGGCGCCACCCCGAGAGCCCAAGGCGCGACCACAGCGCGATGCAGCGCGCCGTCAGGTCGGCGTTGCGCGTCCAGTGCGCGAACGGCGTGCGCACATGGGGCTCGATCACGCAGTGATGCGACGGAAACAGATGGACCGAGACGCCGCGCGGCTTCAGCACGCGGGCGATCTCGGCGAAGAAGCGGTCATGATCGGCGACATGCTCCAGCACCTGGTTGGACACCACGGCGTCGAACCAGCCGTCCGGATAGGGCCACGGGTCACGCTCGCCCACCAGTTTCAGCCGCTCGGACCAGGGCGCGCCGGGCGCGGCCTGCGCCAGGCGCGCGCGCGCAGAGTCGAAAAATCCGTCCGGCTGGCTGGCGTGGTCGGCGATGTCGAAGCCGTGCAATTCCATCCGCCGCCCCGCCGCCAGGCGCGGCAAGGCGCGGGCGAGGAATTCCAGCAGCCGGCAATCGCCGCAACCTGCGTCGAGCAACCGGATCGGCGCGCCCGCCGCCGCGCGGCGGTCGATCTCGGAGGCGACCACCGCCAGGATATGGTCATGGGTCGCGCTGAGGGCTTGCGGAAACGGCGCAGAAAGATCCTCCGCCGCAGCGCGCAGCGCGACGTCGGCGTGCGCGGTCATTCGGCAGCCCACGGCGCCGCCAGAATGCGGCGCACCTCGATCAGGTCTCCGGGACGCACGGGAAGGCCGCCGTCGGCGGTCTCCTCCGCCGTCGCGGCGCCGCGCCGGGTGACGCGGAACACCGTGCGCAGCGCCGCGCCGGCGCCGGTTCGCGCCGCGCCGCCGCTCTCCACCGTCAGCGCCGCCGACGCCTCGACCTGGCGCCGCAGGGCGTCGATGCGCGCCCGCGTCTCCAGCGCGCGCTCCAGCAACGCGACGCGGCGTTCGCGGGGGCTGTTGGCGATCTCGAGATCGATCTGGTTGCGCCCCTGCCGCGCCTGATTGAGCATCACGCCGATCTGAAGCAGATCGCTCTGCTGCCGGTCGGCCTCGCGCGTCAGGGCGTTCAGCCGCATTGTCGGCGCCAGCCCGCGCGCGAGCAGGTCGCGGACTTCCTTCATTTCCCCTGCGAGCTGTGCGCCCAGCCGCTCGGTCGCCGTCCTGCGCCCCTCCAGCGCCGCGATTTCGGCGTCGCGGGTCTCGCGCTGGCGCGACAGCGCCGCCAGCCGCTCCTGATAGGCGGCGCTGGAGGCAAGGAAGATTTCACGCTCCCGCGCGGCGACGAGGGCGAGGTCGCCCTGCGCGCCCGCCTGCGACGACTGCGCGAACAGGGCGGGGTCGGGCGTGAAATCGGCGGCGTCGGCGATCTCGGCTTCGAGCCGCGCCAGTCTCAGCCGCGACTCGCCGAGGCTGCGGACCGCGACGTCCAGTTCCTCGCCGGCGCGAATTGCGGTGACGGCGGTCTGAAGGTCGCTGACCGCCGCGCGCCGCCCACCGCCCGCCACCGCCACCGCCTGCGCCAGCGTGAGGCCCGCCTGCGTCGGATACATGCCCGCTTGCGCCACGTCGCCGGTGATGAAGAACGGGCGACGGCGCGTCAGCTCCAGCCCGAGTTCGGGCCGCACCATCGCTGCGGACAGCGCCTCGCGGAGCGCCATCGCCGCTTCAGGCAGCGTCAGCCCTTCAAGGTTCACCGGCGTCGTCAGCGGCAGCGCCACGCCGCCGTGCTCGCCCAGCAGATAGACGCCGGAGAAATCCGGCGCGCCAGGCGCGACAAGGCGCACCTCGTCGCCCTCCGCGAGCCGATAAGGCTCATCCGCCCGGCACACGCCGGACCAGAGCGCCGCAAAAAGCGCCACCGCGCCCGCCGCCGGGCGCGGAAGCGTCATCGCTTCGCCCCAAGCCTGCGGCTGACCGCCAGCACGTCGCGCCAGCCTTGCGCCGCGGCGCGGTCGGAGAACCCGGCCCCGTACCAGACGATGAGATCGGCGCCGCCATCGACGCTGATCGTCGCCATCTCCTCAAGCTCCCGAGCGCTGGGCGGATGAACCATGTCGCGCACTTCCGGCGGGGCCACCACCGCGAGCAGTTCGGGCGAAAACTGGTCGGCGTAGGAAAAGCTTTGCAGCACGGCCATATAGCGCTTGCCCGGCGCGGCTGCGCGCAGCCATGCCACATACTCCTGCGCCGCGACCCTGTGATCGACGATCTCCTCGCCGCGAAACGGCGATCCCATCTTCGCGATCTCGGGCGGGATCGGATAGGTGCTGAAGCCGATCACATCGGCGAATTGGCTGAGCTCGGCGACGGCGGCCAGATAGGCGTCGCGCACCTCCCGTTCCGCCATGCCGCCCTCCTCGATGATCAGCGGCGCATGGACCATCAGCACCGGCAGAGTCGGATCGACCTGTTTGACGCGGCGATAGAAAGCCTCCGCCGCCTTCGCCGAGACGCCATTGTGCGCCGGTTCGTCGTAGGACAGCACGCCATACACCGCATCGCGCCCCGCGCAGGCGATCAGCGCCGCCAGCGGATCGCGGGATAGCGGCGGCATCGCCGCACCGGGCTGATACAGCAGGTTGCCCGGCGCGATCAGGCGCACGCCATGGCGGCGCAGCGCAGCGAAGGCCGGGTCGTCGCGGCGGCAGGGCGCAATGAAATCGACCTCGAAACCCAGGGTCTCGGCGGTCGGCGCCTCCTGATACTGGAAGATCGGATAGAACAGCGTCACGCCCGCCTCGGCGAGCGCGCGAAAGATGCGGTCATAGTCGCGTGTGGCGCCAAGGTCGCGCGGCACCCCTGCGGCGCCGATCAACGGCGGCGCGGCGCCAGCCGCCGATGAAAACCCGACAATGCTCGCCAGGACAGCCGCAATCCACAGCCCCATGGCATTCTCCCCGCTCAATACCGCAACCAGACAGGGCTGAAGCTATAACAGACAGACGCACTTGATAAGACGCTCTATCTCGACGGGCTTGCGAATTCGTTTCGGACTTAGGCGGCAGAATGCTATTGCTCATCGAAGGGGAAGGGGCTGCGGGTCAGCGCGACAGGTCCGACAGCGCGGCCATCGCGAGAATGGGGCAGGATTGAATGACGTGGAAGTCGCTTGTTCCGGTCCGCTGGCGTCTGCTGCGTTCCCGCCTGCTGCATGCGGCGCGGCGCAGCGACGCGCACTTTGAGGAGAAGGAGCGCCGCGATTTCTTTCGACGCGCGTTCCGCGCGCTCGCCTTCAATGGGATAGAGGGCGATTATGCCGAATTCGGCTGCTGCGGCGGCATGACTTTCGGCCTCGCGCACGCGGCGTCACGGCGGTCGGGCAGGGCGCGCAAGTTCTGGGCGTTCGACTCTTTCGCCGGACTTCCGCAACCGGCCTCCGCAAAGGACGCCCATCCGCAATGGACCCCGGGCGAGATGGCGATCTCACTGAGAGATTTTCACGCGATCTGCCGCGCGAACCATATCAGCCCGGACGACTACGAAATCATCGAGGGGTATTACGAGCGGACGCTGGCCGACGCGTCGCCTGAGCGCGCCGATCGGCCCCGGTCGATCGCGCTGGCCTATGTCGATTGCGACCTTTACAGTTCGACGCAGGACGTTCTGCGGTTTCTCGTCCCCCGCTTGCGCCACGGCATGATCATCGCCTTCGACGACTATTTCTGCTGGTCCGCCGACGAGGCCGCCGGAGAGCGGCGCGCCATGCTGGAGCTTTGCGCCGCGCGACCCGACCTTGTGCTCGATCCGTTTCTTCAGTTCGGCTGGCACGGCATGTCGTTCGTCGTCCAGAATGCAGCCAGTCTGGCGACGGATGCGGCGGCGGTGGCGCGGCTGCGGGACGCGGCGGCGCCGTGATCAGGCGCGGCGCGCTGTTGCTGACGGCGCCGCTGGCGGCGATGGCGGCGCTTTTGTCGCCGTCGTTGCTGATCGTCCCGCTGGGGGTGGCGTTCGTGATCTTTGCGCTTTCCGCGCCCCTTGTCGCGGTCGGCCTGTACAGCTTCGCGCATGTTTCGACGCCCGCCTACATCCGCGCGCCGATCCCGGGCGGCTTGTACGCGCCGCCGGTTTCGATCACGCTGCTGCTGGCGCTGGCGGGGGTGGGCGTCCTCGCCTTTCTCGCCAACCGCAGGATCCCCGGGCTGGGGCCGCGCGGCCGGGTCGCGGCGGGGCTGCTGGCGCTTTTCGCCGCCGTAGCCGCCGCATCGCTGATCGATCCGCGCACCGGCGGCGAAGGCGTGAACATGTGGGCGAAGGTGTTCCTGTTTCCCGCGCTGACCATCGTTGCGGTCCTCGCCGTATGCCGCCGTCCCGCAGACATGGATCGTCTGTGGCTGTTCATTCTGGCGGGCGGCGTGACGGCGTCGCTCTATGCGGCGTACGAGCACGCCATAAAGCGCAATCCGCTGCTCGATGCTTTCGGCGGCGACTCCGGCGTGGTGTATTTCACCGGCGATGTGCTGGGCGACGTCGCCTATCGCGCGTTCAGCGTCTATGGCAATCCGCTCGAGTTCGCGACCTGCATGGCGATGATCGTCCCCTACGCGCTGATGCGGTTCGCCAAGGCGCGGACGGCGGGCGAGAGGCTCGTGTTCGCCCTCGGCGCCGCCATCTGCGCGTTCGGTCTCGCGGTGACCTACTCGCGCGGGCCGATGATCGCCCTGCTGATCGCCGCCGCGATGATCGGCGCGCTCCAGCCGCGGCTGCGGCCCTGGCTGATCGGCGCCGCCGCGTCGGCGCTGGTGGCGCTCGCGGCGATCTGGCCGTTCATTCAGGCGGCGGTCGGCGAGCGGCTGCGCGATGTTGACAACATGACGCTCCGGCTCAAGCTCTGGGAGATCGCCGTGGCGATCTTTGGCGATCATCCGGTTCTGGGCGTCGGCATCGGCAATTTTCCGCAATACTACATCGAAGCGGAGCGCCTCCACCGAATCGGGCCGTTCTACGAGTTCGGCGAGGACAACGTCGAAAAGATCAGGGTGGCCGAGAACACCTATCTGCAACTCGCCGCCGAAACAGGCGTTCTGGGCCTTGCGGCCGCTGCGCTCGCCATCGGCGCAATGCTCAGACTTTCGATTCTGCTTATCCGCAACGCCCGGTCACGCGAGGCGCGCGACCACGCCGGCGTGCTGCTGGCCGGCATGACGGCCTATGCGGTGAGCGGCCTGTTTGTCACCGCCTACACGTTCTATTTTGCGACCACCCTGCTTGTCGGGTTCCTTTTCGCCTTTGTCCTTGTGCTGGATCGCCACGACAAGAGCTTGCCGGACTCCCACCCGATCTGAAGCGCTTCACGCGGCGGGCGTCAGCGGGATCCCTCGGCGAGCATCACCACCCTGACTGTATGCATGAGAATCAGCAGATCGAGCCAGATGCTGCCGTTCTTGACATAGTAGAGGTCGTACCGGGTCTTTTCCGTCGCATCCTCCACCGAGGCGCCGTAGGAAAAGTTCACCTGCGCCCAGCCGGTCAGACCCGGAGGAACGAGATGGCGCAGTTCGAACAGCGGAATGCGGCGGGCGATCTCGCGCGCGATCTCCGGTCGTTCCGGCCGCGGCCCGACGAGGCTCATCTCGCCGCGCAAAACATTGATCAGTTGCGGCAATTCATCGAGCCGGTAAAGCCGCAGGATTTTGCCGAAGCGCGTCACACGGCAGTCGTCGCGCGCCGCCCAGCGGGCCACGCCGTCCGATTCGGCGTCGGTGCGCATGCTTCGGAACTTCAGAAGCGTGAATTCCCCGCCGTTCAGCCCGACGCGCCGCTGCCGAAACAACGCCGGGCCGCCGTCCTGAAGATGGACGGCGGTCGCGACAAGCATCAGAAGCGGCAGCAGCAGCGTCAGCAACGCGGCGGAGAGCGACAGGTCGAGCAACCGCTTGATAGTGCGGCTGAACAGGCTGCGCGGGCTGCTTCTGGTGGCCAGCGCCCGCAGCGTTTCGGGGTCGTCGAGCGGCAGCTGGCCGAAATTGGTCTCCATGAACGCGGCGACCGTCGATATCCGGGCGCCACGCCGACGGCCCAGAAGCATCGACGTCACCAGCCTCTCGTCGAGCGCCAATCCGCCAGAGATGACGATCTCCGAAATCGCCGGGTTTCTCGCCTGATTCGCGATCAGCGCCTGCGCCGCTGGAGAGAGGGTCACTGTTCCGTCATGCGGCGGCGGTTCGGAGACCTGGATCGAGCCGAGGCTGCAACGCGCCAGGCGCCGCAGCAAGGCCACCGCGCTGTCTGGCGCGATGACAAGCGTCCCTCGCCAGCCTTGCTCCGCCGGAGCGAACCGGTAACGCAGGAGGCGGGTCAGCACCATGCAACTCAGGAGCAACGCGGCGCCGATGGTCAGCCTTATGCAATCCAGCGGTTTCGCGTTGAGAAGCAGCGCGCCAACGGCGAAAATGACGCCGCAGATCCCAAGGACTATCAGACCACGCGCTATGAAAAGCGGCTCAGCTACCGCGCCGCCCTTATAGAAACCCATTATCATGCTGACTAAAAGCAGCACGACGCAGCCCAGTAGGGGATAGATCAGTTGCAGGTCAGTCTCACCAATCTGATTATAGGAATACAGAAAGGCAAAGCCCAAAACGATTGCGAGCAGATCGGCTACTATGACAAACTTGTCAGGCGTCTTCGTAAAAAACATCTCGCACTCGCAAAAGCCGCTGCAATTTTTCGAAGCGAACTCCACGAAAACGCCGCACCCCTAGCACTATTAATTTTTTCTCACAATCACGGCCTCAACGCAACAAAAAAGCGCTTGCAATTGGTGGCGTCGCCGAGGGTCATGTCGTGCCAACGGTTTCCGAATGATCGTCGGCATGCAATATTCCCTCTTGGGAGTTCCGTTTCAGCGAGACGCAGTTTTGGATATCTCGGTTATCGTCCCGACACACAATCGCCGCGCGGTCCTCTCGCGGACTCTGACGCTCCTTGACGCGCAGGTCGGCGTCGGCGGCGATATCGAGACTGTCGTCGCGGATGACGCGTCAACGGATGGCACCAGCGAAACGGTGGCGGCGGCGGCGCGGCGCGTCGGTTATCCGGTCCGATACCTGCGGCTTGAGCGCAACGCCGGCCCGTCGGCGGCGCGCAATCGCGCCCTCGCGGTCGCGCAAGGCAGGATCGTGCTGTTCATCGGCGACGATATCCTGCCCGATCCCGGTTTTCTCGGCGCCCATCTGCGCTGGCACGCAGCGCATCCCGCCGCGACGGCGGCGATGGTTGGTCATACCCGCTGGGCGGACGAGATGCCTAGAACGGCGTTGCTCACCTGGCTGGAGCTGCGCGGAACGCAATTCTGTTATGGCGACATGCGGGACGGCGCGGTGGTGGACTATGGGCGGTTCTACACCAGCAACGTCTCGCTCAAGCGCGCGTTCCTCGACGCAAGCGGCTGCGTATTCGACGAGCGGCTGCGCTTTTGCGAGGATTCCGAGTTCGCCGGCCGCCTCGCCGGGGCGGGGATGACGCTGCACTATAACGCGGCGGCGTCGGCGCAGCATCTCCACCCCACCACGCTCGCCTCGTCGATCCGGCGCATGGGCGCGCTGGGTCGCGACGCTGCGACGCTGGAGAGCGTTTCACCCGAGAATTTCGCGCGCATCACCGGCGGCGCATTCTCCGCAGGGTCGGCGCTGCGCGGTCGGCTGCTGCGCGCGCTGCTTTCACCCGCGCTGGGGCGTCTGGTCTATACGCCCCTCGCCGCGCTGTGCGCGCGCCGAATCGCGGCGGACCGCCTGTTCGCGGCGGCGCATGCGTCCGCCTTTCTGAGCGGGCTTCGCGCCGCGCGCGCGGGTCGCGCGTCATGAGGGCCGATCTGCTGCGCGCTTACGCCGGGTCGCTGCGCGCGCTGCGCGAAAGGGCGCCGGATGTCGGCGTGCCGACGCTGCTGGCCCGGATCGTATTCTGGCGGATATGTCGCGGCGTCGGCCTGCGCCCTGTCATCCGGCTGCACGACAGCTCACGGATGCGGCTGACGGCGGCGCCGGGCGACCATGGCGTGCGCACCGGCGTGTTTCTTCTGCGCGATCACTATGAGCCGTCGGTGCGCGCGGCGATCGACCGCTTCTTGCAGCCGGGCGACGTCGCGTTCGACATCGGCGCGAACTTTGGCCTCTGGGCGCTGCGGATGGCGGAGCGCGTCGGGCCGACCGGCAAGGTGGCGGCGTTCGAGCCGGCGCCCGACACGCTGGACGGTCTGCTGCAGAACGCCCGCCTTTCGGGGGCCGACGCCATCGAGACGCATCAGGTCGCGCTGGGCGCCGAGGCTGGCGTGGCGGATCTGCACATGCCCGCAGACCCCGGGTCCGCGTCGCTGGCGGCGCATGACGCCGCAGATGGCGGCGGCGCGACGACCGTGCTGCGCGTCCGCGTCGAAACGCTCGACGCCGTGTGGCGCGCGACCGGCGCTCCGGCGGTGCGGCTGGTGAAGATCGACGCGGAAGGCGCAGAACCGCTCGTGCTGCGGGGCGGCGCCGATTTCTTCGCCGCCTGCCGCCCGGTGACGTGCTGCGAGATCAACCCGCCGCGCCTGCGCGCGCTCGGCTTCGATCCCGCCGTCGTGATGGATTTCTTCACCCGTCTCAACTACCGGTGCGCAGTATGGAGCCATGCGGCGCACGCGCTTGCGCCGCGCCCGGCGGAGGGAGGCGGCGACGTGATCGAGGATGTGGTTTTCATCCCCGCTGACCAGGATGAGCCGAACGCCTGGGGCGCCCCGCGCGGAACCCGGTCATGACGGTCGTTCTGGTCCTGCTCGACTCGCTCCGACGCCGGATTGCGCTCGCCCTGGCGCTGTTCATCCTGTTCGCGATCGGCGCGACCGGCGCGGTCTATCTGAAAAAGCCCTCCTACGAGGCGTCGGCCAAGCTGCTGCTCAATCTCGAAGGCCTGCCGCTTTCGCTGTCGCGCGCGGAGTTGCCGCCTACCGGCGCGCAGATGCAGGCTGTGGAGGCGGTGACCAATCAGGTCGAGATTCTCGGCTCCCGCGACCTTGTCGAGCAACTGGTGGACGCGCTCGGTCCGGAAGCGTTCGCAGCCCCGCCGCCGGGAAATCCGCTGGTGCGCGCGGTTGTCGGCGCCATCGGCGCCGCGTCGCGCGCCGTCTCCGCCCGGCTCGCGGCGGTCGGCCTGATCGAACCGGTCGCGCCCCGCGATGCGCTGGTGGAGGCGTTGCGCGCGCGGCTGACGGTCTATGCGGTCCGTCAGTCGCAGGTGATCGACGTGGCGCTTACCTGGCCCGACCCGGCGATGGCGCGGGTGGCGCTCGGCAAGCTGCTCGACATCTATCTGGCGCGCGTCGCGGCGCTCAGCGTGCAGTTCGCCGAACAGGGCGTTCTTCAGGAACAGGCGCAGCGGGCCTCGGAAGCGCTGGACGCGGCGGAGCGCGAGATTCGCGCCTTGCAGTCGCGTCACGACGTTGTCGATCCCGCGCGCGAGAAGCAGTTGCTGGCCGACCGGATCGAGCGGTTGACCCTCATGCTTGGCGACGCCGGCGGCGCCCAGTCTCCGGGTCCGGAAAGCGGCGGCGCGACGGCGCCCGAACTCGATGGCGTCGGCGCCCGGATCGCCGATCTGCGCGAGCGGATCAATACGCTCACGATCGACCGGGCGCGCGCCATGGCGCGCTTCACCGGCGATCATGCGGCGGTGCGCGAGATCGACGCGCAGATCGCGGCCGCGAAAGAGGCGCTTGCGCGCGAGTCGGCCCTTCTAGACAGCGCGCTGACGCAAGACCGCGCGCGGTTGCGGCGCGTGCTGGACATCGAGAGCGATTTCGCCCGCGCCATGCGCGGCAGGGACGTCGCGGCCGACGCCTATCGCACCTACCGCCAGGCAGCCAACGACCGGCGCGTCATGCAGCTTCAGAGCCAGGAACTGAGCGTCAGAGTGATCGATTCGCCACGGCCGCCGATACGGGCGCGCGGCCCCAGCAGGCTGGTTCTCGCCATCGCGGGGCTGATCTTCTCCGCCGGATTCGCCTGCGTGATCGCGGTCGCTGTCGAACGGCTGGCGGAGGCCCTTGCGGCGCTGCGCCCGACCGACGGCGCCGACGCGCCGCCTGCCACAGCCTCGGGGGCGGAGCCGCCGACGCTGCTCGCCGCGCGAAGGGATCGCGGCGCGGCGGAAAAATGACCCGTCGCGCCGCTGGCGTCAGGCGAAGAAGAAATCTCCATCGCCCCAGCCGGTCACGCCGTGATTCTGGACGAACACCTCGCCCGAGCCATAGCCGATGGTCACGCCTCCCGACGCCGCCGTGAAGGTCAGGTCGGCGCGCGTCACGCCGCCAACGAAGGCAAGGGCGTCTGCGCCGCGCGTGTAGTCGGTGATCACCGCCGCCTCGTCTCCCGCGAAGAAGATGAACAGATCGCCGCCCGCGCCGCCGGTGAGGATGTCGCGGCCCGGCCCGCCGTAGAGCATGTCGTCGCCGTCGCCGCCGAGCAGCGTGTCGTCGCCCGCCTCGCCGATCAGCATGTCGGCGCCTGCGTCGCCGATCAGCGTGTCGGCGCCGTCGCGGCCCCAGATCCAGTCATCCCCGCCCTTGCCGCTGATGATGTCCGCGCCCCGCGAGCCGATCAGCTCCTCGCTGGCGGCGCCGCCGTCGATGATCTTGACCGCATCCCTGACGTCGATCTCGAACGCCTCGGCGGCGCTCGATCCGTCGCTCGACGTCGCCGTGACGGTGAACGTGATCGTCGGCTCGGCATCATAGTCGAGCGCGCCGCTGCGCGCGAGCGTGACAGCGCCATCGGCGGCGATCGCGAACCTGTCGTCGTCAATCGTATAGACTATGGTGTCGGCGGCGTCGGGGTCCGTCGCTGTGGCGATAACGCCCACTGCCGCGCCGACCATCGCCGCCTCCGAGATCGTGTTGGCGGCGGCGTCGGCGTCGGCGACCGGGCCGATGGGCGCGCTTTCGGGCGGCAGACCGGCGATGTCGCGCGAGACGGCCGTGATGTCGCGCCATGCGGCGCCGTCGGCGCTGTCGAGATAGCTGGGGCCGAACCAGAACAGGCTGTCCATGCCGCTCAGCCCCGCCGCCATGGCGCGCATCTGCTCCTGCGTGGGCGCCTGAGCGGCTGCGACCAGCGCAGGATCGTAGGTCGCAAGAAGCGCCTCGGGAAAGAGATCGGCGAACCCGAAACCCTGGAGCACGCCGACATGCTTCTTGTCAGGCAGGTTCTCCTCGAGCCAGCGCGCATAGTCCGCGATGGCGGCGAGCGGCGCCGCCGTCTGGCCGTCGCTGTAGGGGCTCAGCGCCCCCGGCACGGGCCCGACAGGATAGACCGCGAAGCCGACCTGATCGGCCCATGCCGCATGCGCGCGAACGTCGGCCAGATACGCCGGGGCGGAGACGCCTTCGGGGATCGCCGCTTGAACCTGGATGACCGGGAGCGTCGGATCGACCGCCTTGACGTGCTCATAGAGCTGGCGCGAGGCGGTCGCCGACACGCCGTTGAGCACCGGTTCGTCATAGGCGTAAACAGCATGGATAAGATCGCGTCCCGCCGCGTCGATAAGCGCGCGCAAGGGATCCTGCTCTGGCGTCGGCAGTGCGGATCCGGGCCGATACATGAGGTCCGCGCTGACGACGAATTTCACGCCTGCGGCGCGCGCAGCCTCATAGAGCGATGCGTCCGCCGTGCCGAACGGCGGCGGAAAGAAATCGACTTCATACCCCGTGCCGAGCGGCGTCCCCACTTCCTGATAGAGTGACATCGGCAGAAAGAGCGATATCCCCGCCGCCTTCATCTCCGAAAAAATCTGCGGATAGTCTCGAGACTGTGCAATATCAACAGGAACGCCCACAACTCCGATTTCCATTTCGCAGCGCCCACCTTCTACATGGAAATAAAAACGCATGAAACATTCATGTACGTTTTCAACACTAATATAATATTTACATAAAACCATAAAGTATATTGTATTTATTTAAAATATTCCTGATTACGCATGAATCTCAGCCAGTTTCAGCAGGCGATAAGGCATTGGCGGGGTTCGGACGCTGGCCCAGGTCAGGCGCGGTATGATGGCGGCAAGATCGTAGCGCCTGTTGAAGCGGTATTCGAACTCGGCGAGGTATCGCGGCACGTGTTTTGGGCGTACCCATCCGGCGTGGGCCGCCTGCCATGCTGGCGTTTTGGGGGTTAGGGACGGTCGTTATGGACGCTCATAACGACGGTCTTCATCATGTCGGACAGATCACGGATCGAGGTTCTTGCGGTGGG
>Ga0210044_10003515_pt1 | contig 22341 bp, 21 predicted proteins | sample CryGey13umfilter_2_FD_183959 | JGI IMG/M metagenome (GOLD analysis project Ga0210044, IMG submission 183959) | Groundwater microbial communities from aquifer in Utah, USA - Crystal Geyser 4/9/14 3 um filter (SPAdes) (version 2) | ecosystem: Environmental > Aquatic > Deep subsurface >... | reverse complement strand
TTCCACCCATGATAAACCTCTTTTAACGATTTCTTAAATTTCGTGCAACTAATCTTATTTGTCGCCAAAATGCACTTGTATATTCTTGATCGTAAGCTGAAGTGTTTTCAACTTTTAAATCGATTCTCATTGTATAAATTTGTCCCGGATTTTCTATTGGAAAATCCAACTTATTGCTCAAAGCATCATAGAATTCGAGACTAAATTGAGTTACACCTAAGTTTGCACTTATAGGAGTTTCTCCGTTTTCAACTCGGTAAAGCATTCTATCATTAGGATTTGGAGTCTCTGTTAACTCACTCTTGGGTCCCAAAAAATATCTTAGTGAATCCACCGTTCCATCATCATCAAGATCGGTTAAATAGCTTATACTGGTTGAATCAGCGGTTAATATTGCTTTACTTGGGTCAGGAATTTGCGACCAGTCCCGGCAATAACCAATTTTTCTAAAATCATGTTCAAGCAGTTGAACCACTTCAACAAGATTCTGTTGAACTATGGCTTCGCCGCCATAATTGTAACTGTTTTTTGTGGCATTGTCCTGAAGACGGAAAAGTATTAGCATAAGCATTCCGCCGATTACCATAGAGCCAACAATATCAATTAAAGTACTAAATCCCATTTTTATCCATTCCTGTTTCTATCTTATCTAAAAAACCAATAACTATAAACTTGGGAAAATTGTATCGTATCAACCATTGATGGACTTGTAACATCAACATCTATTCGTTTATGCCATGTTGGAATACTTGATTTTACATCAGGGTTGTTAGGAGCTACATAATACACATGAGCTACAATATCAAAAACAGCAGATTCAAATGTTGAATCTCCGCGAGTAGTAATTGTGTATCCGTCAAAATCATCAAAGTCATCGTAATTTGGGTAAACTTCACCACTTTCTTTACCAAGAACGGAAGTTAAACCGGAAAGCAATGAAATTGAATTCGAATCTGTTTTTGTATCAAAGGCCTTGCTTGTTGCCTCTTCTACAATTGAGGTGGCAAGAGACATTGCAGTTATGTCAAACTTTGATTCATATAATATCGTGTTTGTGTTTAAGAAAGTTGAATTGATTCTTAAAACGATTAGTGATAAGATTGCCAAAGCTCCTACAGAAATTATTGTTTGTCCTGTGTTCATAATTTTACTTCTTAATTTTTTTAATAAAGATTCAATTGTTATGCCAATTGAAATTCCAAAAGAAATATAACATTTTTTTACAAAATAGGAAATTCTTACATGTAATTTTATCTCATTTCAAGGCACGTGTATGATTTTGGTCAAATTATTGTTTTACAAAAGTTTAGAACATTTTTGTCTATTTTTATGTTAGGAAAATTAAAGGAAATTTAATGATACCTGTTTTATTCATTATTATAATATTTTTAATCTTGTCCTCCGGTTATTTTTATGTCGGTTTTAGAATTATTGCTCAATCAAATTTAACGCCATTGATGAACATTGCTACTTGGGCAATTTTGGTTGTTCTTCTCTTGTTTCTCTATATTCCTTTTGTTGCGACACGCTTGGGATATTCGGGCAAAATTGTAAACGGACTTTTGCTAATTGGCTATGTGGGGTTGGGATTTATTTCTTTTTTGATTGTCATCTTATTGGCAAAAGATATTATAATCTTGATTTTGTTTTTATTCAAAAAAATTAGCTTTGCGTTTAAGCCGGTTCAGACAATTTCTGTCCCAAATATTGAAAGACGAAAATTTTTGATGAATATGCTTAACCTTGGAATAATTGGCACCGCCACGGCTTTGACAGGCTATGGATTTTATCATGCAACTAAGAAACCATATATTAAAAAAGTTTTTATTCCTGTTAAAAATCTTACAGAGAAATTAAAAGATTTTATTATAGTGCAGGTCTCTGATTTGCACGTTGGACCTACAATTAAACGAAAATATATACAGGCAATTGTGGAAGAAATAAATAAAATCAATCCGGACGTGTTTGTTTTCACAGGAGATCTTGTTGATGGCAGCGTACAAAATTTAAAATACGATGTTGAACCATTGAAAAATATTAATCCAAAATACGGCAAGTTTTTTATTACCGGTAATCATGAATATTATTCGGTCGCAAGCGATTGGATGAGAGAAGCTGAAAATTTAGGGTTCACTGTTTTGCATAATGAAAATCGGCTTGTTAATTACTTCGAAACCAAAATATTGTTTGCCGGTGTCCCGGATGTTCAAGGGGTTCAATTCTACAAAGATCATTTTTCTGATCCGATAAAGGCAATTGAAAGTTCCGAGCAAAGTGATATAAAAATATTGTTGGCACATCAGCCCAAAAGTTTGTACAAAGCAATTGAAGCAGGTTTTGATATTCAGCTTTCCGGACATACACACGGTGGACAGTTTATTCCCTGGAATTTCCTTGCAAAAATCGGTCAGCCATTTATAAAGGGGCTGAACAAATTGCAAAACACTTGGATTTATGTCAGCAACGGAACGGGTTATTGGGGACCGCCTTTACGAATCGGTGCAAAATCTGAAATTACATTGATAAAATTCAAACAGGGTTAATCTCAAACTCAAAATTGCTTTGGTTTTTAATTGCAATCATTTTATAATATTTTTGTAAAAATAAAGAGAATTAATTGGCAAATATTAATAAGATAATTATTGTTGGTGACAGGGTTTTAATCAAGCCGACAAAGGAAAATGAAAAATCAACCGGTGGACTTTATCTTCCTCCAAATGTTATAGAGAAAGAAAAAGTGCAGAGTGGTTATATCATGAAAACCGGTCCGGGTTATCCGCTTGGAACACAATCGGATGAAGAAGAATCCTGGAAAGAAAAATCGCCGATTAAATATATTCCGCTGCAAGCAAAGGAAGGTGACCTTGCATATTATTTGAAAAAAGATGCTATTGAAATTGAATTTGAAAAAGATAAACTAATTATTATTCCACAATCATCTATTTTGCTGCTTTATCGGGATGATGAACTAATGAATTTTTAAATAAAACACATTAATCCTGCCGAGGTTCAATTGAAAAAAATAATTTTATTTCTGTTAGTCTCAAATTTTATGCTTGGACAAAACAATTCTCCCATTCGAAGCGGTTCTCCAAATGTATATATCGATTGTGGTTTCTGTGATTTGAATTATTTCAAAGAACAAATATCTGCCGTGAATATTGTCCGCGACAGAAAAGAATCTGATATTCATATTCTGTTTTCAAGGCAGATGACAGGCTCTTCAGGAGTTGAATATACATTGTTTTTTATTGGGCTTGAGAATTATTCCGGCATGAATGATACAATAAAGTTTACAACAAATCAGACAGACACTGAAGACTTGATACGGGAAAAAACAGCAAGATATATTAAGATGGGATTGGTTAGATACATTGCGAAATCAGAAGCTGCAGACCGCATTAATATTACATTTGCAAAACCACAAGTTGAAGCAGTTCCCGCAAAAGATGACTGGAATTATTGGTATTTCAGAGCAAGCGTACATTCTTTTTTCAACGGACAGAAGTCAAATGATTTTATTAATCTCAACAGTTCTATTTCAGCAAACAGGGTAACTGACGATTCTAAAATTAACTTTCAGATATCAAACAGTTATAACGAAAGCAATTTCAGTTTTGGTTCCACAAAAATAAAAAGCATTTCAAGGAGTCAGAATTTCAGAAGTTATTATATTTGGGCAATTGACAATCACTGGTCAGGGGGAATTTGGGCTCGTGCTTTTCGCTCAACTTACAGCAATATTGATTACAGTCTTAGTATGTCACCGGGAATTGAGTTTAATGTTTTTCCTTATTCAATGTCGAATCAAAAACAATTTCGGTTTGAATATAGAATTGAACCGAATTTGAATAAATATGCGAAAGAGACAATTTTCCTGAAGAAAAAAGAACTACTTTGGAATCAGGCACTTGAGATGACTTATTCAGTTATTGAGCCATGGGGAAATATTGATGTGAATGTTGAAGGTGCAAATTATCTTCATGACTTTAATAAATATCAGATTGAGTTTTGGAGTAATGTTTCAGTAAATCTTGTCAAAGGATTGTCTCTGAATTTTCAGGGAGGATATTCAAAAATATTGAATCAGATTGCATTGCCACGAGGCGGAGCTTCACTTGAAGAAGTTCTTTTGCAGCGAAGAGAACTGGAAACTCAGTATTCTTATTGGGGTAATATCGGAGTTTCTTATTCGTTTGGTTCTGTTTATAATAATATTGTTAATTCACGTTTTGGAAATTAAGGATAGGTATGAATAATTTTTTAAACTTCATTGAAAAACTTGAAGATAAACTTTCAGAATTAAGCCGTGCAGCTCATCTTGCATATTATGATGCAAGCATTTCAGGAAAGAAAGAGGATTATGAAAAGGCATCAAAACTTCAGTTCGAGATAAGCAAAATATTTTCCAACAAAGAAGATTTTGAAAAACTAAAATCGCTTCAGAAGTCGATTCCAGCGGATGAACACATACTAAACAGAATTTATCAAATTGTATATAATGAATATGCTGGCAATCAGTTTGATGAAAATTTGCATAATGAAATAATTCAGTTATCCACAAAGGTTGAAGAAAAATTTGCCACATATCGTCCAAGTATTGATGGTAAACTTTTAACCGATAATCAGATTGATGATTTATTAAAGACATCAGAAAAAAGCGATGAGTTAAAATCAGTTTGGGAAGCGTCAAAAAATATTTCTGAAGAAATTCAGGAAGATGTAATCACACTTGTCCGTCTGCGGAATAAGTCTGCAATATTATTGGGTTTCGAAAATTATCATCAAATGAGTCTAGAACTGAATGAACAAAACAGTGATGATTTGCTGAATCTGTTTGATAATCTGGACTCATTAACACGCGATAAATTTATAAGACTAAAAAATGAAATGGATAAAAAACTTTCGGATTTATATAAAGTCGGTGAAAAAGATTTGATGCCATGGCATTATCAGGATAAATTTTTTCAGCAGGGACCAAAGTTTTATGAAATTGATTTTGATAAATTCTATGTAGATAAAGATCTGGTTAAAATAACTTCTGAATACTTCAGCGGAATAGGGTTGAATGCGGATGATATTATTGCCAACAGTGATTTGTTTGAAAAGCAAAATAAATATCAGCATGCTTACTGCACCAATATTGACAGGAAAGGTGATGTAAGAATTGTGTGCAACATTAAACCAAATCACAAATGGATGTCAACAATGCTGCATGAAACCGGACACGCTATTTATGACAAATATATTTCGCCGAATCTTCCATGGCTGATGCGTACACATGCGCACATATTTGCAACAGAAGCAATTGCTATGATGTTTGGAAGAATGGCATCAAAATCCGAGTGGTTGAAAGATGTAATTAATATTGGTGAAAAAGAAAGCAAAAGTATTGCCGAGGCATCGAGAAAAGCACTTGCACTCGAGCAGTTAATATTCAGTCGCTGGGTTCAGGTTGTCTTCAGATTTGAAAAATCCATGTATGAAAATCCGGAACAGAATCTCAATCAACTTTGGTGGGATTTGGTAGAAAAATATCAGATGATACGCAAACCGAATAATAGGAATAAACCTGATTGGGCAAGCAAAATTCATATTGCTTTGTATCCTGCTTATTATCATAATTACATGCTTGGTGAGCTGTTGGCATCGCAATTATATAATTATATTTCTGAAAAAGTATTACAAGACAAAAAAGAATTTTCATTAAGTTTTGCAAATCAAAAAGATGTTGGAGATTATCTGAAGAATTTATTTTTTGCATACGGAGCTTTGTACAAATGGGATGTGTTAATTATGAAAGCTACCGGAGATAGATTAACTCCCAAGTATTATGCTAATGAATTTTGTAAGTAATTAAAAAAAAGGATGTATGAAAAAAGAAAAAGTTAGTGTGATTACGCTTGGTTGCTCAAAGAACACAGTTGATTCAGAAAGATTGTTGAGTCAATTAAAAATGAATAATATGAGGATTGTTGACGATCCATCAAAAGCCGATACGGTTATAATCAACACTTGCGGATTTATTGAGGCAGCAAAGCAAGAAAGCATAAATACAATTTTGGAAGCTGCTGAAATGAAAAAGCAGGGAGACATTAATAAAGTTATAGTTGCTGGTTGTCTTTCAAAAAGATATAGCGAAGATTTGAAAACAGAAATTCCTGAAGTTGACGGATTTTTCGGTACTGAGGATTATGAGGGGATATTAAAAAGTTTTGGCGGTGATTTGAAATATGATTTGCTTGGTGAACGTGAGGTTTCTACTCCAAAACATTATGCATACTTAAAAATATCAGAAGGATGTGATAATCCCTGTTCATTTTGTGCAATCCCTTTGATGAGAGGAAAACACAAATCAAAAACAATTGAGGAATTGCTTGCCGAAGCCAATTCACTTGCACTAAAAGGGGTTAAAGAACTTATTATTATTGGTCAGGATACAACTGATTACGGAATTGATATTTATGGAAAAAGAAATATTGCTGAATTAATAAAAAAACTAAGCAAGATTAAAGGAATAGAATGGATACGATTATTGTATGCATATCCGTCACATTTTCCGGAAGATTTGATTGATGAAATTGCAGATAATCCGAAAGTCTGTAAATATCTGGATATGCCACTTCAGCATATTTCTGATAAAGTTTTGAAATCAATGCGGCGAGGGATTACCAAACGGAGAACAATTGAGTTGATTGAAAAGTTGAAAAGCAGAATCCCTGATTTGACATTGCGAACGACTTTTATTGTGGGATATCCAGCAGAGACAAAAACAGAATTCAATGAATTGTGTGATTTCATCAAATCGGTTAAATTCGACAGGGTTGGAGTTTTTAATTATTCTATTGAAGAGAATACACCCGCATTTTTATTGGGCGATACTGTTTCTGAAGACGAAAAGAACCAGCGTCAAAATGAGGTGATGGAAATTCAAAAAGAAATTTCATTAAATAAAAACGGGAATATGATTGGCAAAAGAATTAAAGTGTTGGTTGATGGAAAAGACGGTGAATATTTTATTGGCAGATCTGAAAAAGATGCACCCGAAGTTGACGGGGAGGTTTTGATATCAGCAAACCGGATGCTGAAAAAGGGAAATTATTATTCAGTTGAAATTGTGGATTGTAATGAGTACGATTTGTTTGCAAAAATTTAAGAATGTGCAGGACTGAAATGAAATTTTTATTTTTATTATTACTTGTGTTAAATGTAAATGCACAGGTTGAACACTCACGCGGAAATCGTTCTAATGTGTTTTATCCCGATTTTGAAATAGATATTGCGGATTTTCCTTCCGGTCAAAAAGAATTAACCCAGGTTGATATTTTTATTAAAGTGCCTTACGGTAATATAAAATTCATTAAATCGGATAACGGTTTTATTGGAAAATATACGGTTACAGTTACAATTTATGATGAAGACAAAGAGAAAACTTTTGTCGAAAAAATGTGGAGCGAAAAGGTTTTTGCGAAGGATTTTTTGCAGGCGACATCAAACAACAATTATAATTTCAGTTACAAATCATTTAACCTTGCACCACGCGATTATTTGATTCGTTGTGATGTTTTTGATGAAGATTCGAAAAAATCTTTTTTTGTTGAGATTAAGAAAAAAGTAAAAGAATTCAGTACTTCAATGCAAATGAGTGATATTGTTATTGTTTCCGATTCGGTGAAAACGGCTGACGGAATAAAGTATATACCGAGTGTATCAAATAAATTCACAAATAATGATTCTACTCTTAGTTTTTTTTATGAAATATTCAGCAAAAAGAAACAGGATGCGGTTGTTGAATACAGGCTGGTCGATAAGGGCAAAAAAACGGCTCTGACAAAATCCGAAAATATTGCATTAGATTCCGGTAAACACGTGATTAATTATAAATTATCTCATTTCAAATTTTCCTTGGGGGAATATCTTTTAGAGATAAAACTTCGTGATGACGGGTATGATTTAATAGCGGAATCATCTAAGAAAATTGTCTCAAAGATTATTGGGTTTCCGGCAAGCATTATTGATTTGGACAAAGCAGTGGAACAAATGATGTATATATCAAATTCTGATGAACTTGATAAAATTAAAAATATTTCTGATGCCGATGAGAAAATGGCTGCGTTCAAAAGTTTTTGGAAAGCCAAAGACCCAAATCCAGACACAGAAGAGAATGAAATTTTGTATGAATATTACAGACGAGTTGATTATGCTAATCAAAACTTCAAGCACTATTATGAAGGCTGGAAAACTGATATGGGAATGATATATATTATTCTCGGTGCTCCAAGCAATGTTGAAAGGCATCCGTTTGAATATGATTCAAAGCCATATGAAATATGGGATTATTACGATATTAACAGGCGATTTATATTTGTCGATCAAACCGGTTTTGGTGATTATCGGTTACTTAACCAAAACTATGGCGATTGGTACAGATATCGTCCATAGGTAAAAAAATGGTTCTGACAGTTACATTAAACCCAGTTCTTGAGAGGAAATTATTTTTTGATCAAATCGTTTTCGGTTCCGGAAACAGAAGTGTTTCTGAAGTGCTGAATGCAGGTGGAAAGGGAATTAATATCTCCCGTCAACTCAATCTTTTAGGAATTGATAATATCGCACTAACATTTGCAGGCGGAAATAATGGTAAGCTGTTTCGAAATTTGATTGCTGCCGAAAAAATCGATAATGCTTTAATTAATACCAAATCAGAAATGAGATATTCTGTTAATGCAGTTGATTTGAAAGCCAAAAACGTTTCAATATTTTTTTCACCCAATAATGAAATCACATATTCTGAGTGCAAGTTGTTTTTAGAAAAGTATGAAAAGATTTTGACTAACGTTTCGACTGTTGTTGTTTCGGGAAGCAGTCCAAACGCAGAATGTGAAAAGTTGATTCCACTCATTATTTCAAAAGCAAAAAAATTGGACAAAATTACAATTGTTGATACTTACGGGAATCAATTATTGTCGGCTATTGATGCTGGTCCAATGATTTATCATGCAAACGTTAAAGAAATCGAAAAATCATTGAACATTGATTTATCTACAGAAAATTCGAAAATTAATTTTTTAAAACAACTATACAACAAGGGAATCAAACTTGCATTTTTAACTGATGGCAATAAGGATTTTTATTCTTCCAAGTTTGATTTTATATACAAAATTTCTCCGCCAAGCATTACTGAATTGGATTCAACCGGTAGTGGAGATGCTTTTTTGTCCGGTATTATTTATGGTTTAGAGAAGGCTTTAGTGTATGCTGATTTTATTAAAATGGCTGTAGCAATAGGTGCAGCAAATGCCGAAATGATTGAAACGAGCAAGGTTTCTTTTACTCAATACGAAAAATATTTAGATCAAGTTCAAGTTGTTCCGATTGGTAAAAAAATGAAGTTGATAGATGATTCGCCAACTCAATAAATATTTTTTATTTATCCTTTTTCTTTCTCAAATCAATTATTCGCAAGTTATCAAAAACATTGAAATATCAGGCAGCAATAGGGTTAATAAATCTTTAATCACTCCTTTTTTACAATCGAAGATTTCTATAAATGATTCTCTTAGTAATTTAATTCTGAATAAAATTAAATCTGCACTTAGTGATCAGGGTTTTTATAATTCGGAAATTGAACTTGATTCAATCAAAATTAGAAATGAAGTGATTTTATTGATTAAGATTTCAGAAAACGAACCGACCTTTATTCATAGTATTCAAGTAGAATCAACTGATTTAGAAGACTCATTAGTAGTTCAGGATTATTTCAAATATTCAATCGGGAAAATATTCTTGCGGGAAGAGGTTGAAAAAACATTTTATGAGATTTTAGCAGAATATGAAAATATAGGCTTTCCATTTGCTTCAATAGAAGTTTCTAAAATGTTTTTTTTGTCGGATACATTAAATCGAAGAAATGAAGTTACGTTGCACTTAAAAATCAAAAAGAATGAAAAAAGTACTGTTGATAAAATATTGATCGAGGGAAACACAAAAACAAAAGAGTATGTCATCACTCGAAATATTCGAATAAAAATTGGTGATGTGTTTTCATCAGCAAAGATTAATACAATTCCGGAAATATTAAACAGGCTAAAATTCTTTGAACCGATAGAAGCTGCGCAATATTATTTTAATCAAGAAAATAAAGGTATTTTGAAAATTGTAGTGAAAGAAAAAGTCACAAACAGTTTTGATGGAATAGTTGGATATGTGCCGGCGATAAAAAATAAATCGAAAGGATATTTCACGGGATTTGTAAATGTCGGGTTAAGAAACATATTTGGTTCGGAACGATCAGGAATGGTAAAATGGCAAAAAGATGGACAATTATCCCAAGAGCTTGAAATTAATTACATTGAACCATGGTTGTTTGATTTGCCAATAAATATTTCCTTTTTTATTTGGCAGCGAAAACAAGACAGCACTTACGTTCAAAGAAAATATGAAGGCAAAGTTGAATATTTGTTGAATGATGAAATCAGCACTTCATTATTGATTGGAACTGAGTCAACAATTCCTTCTGAGCCTGACAAAAGAGGTTTTATTGTGTTTAATTCCTCCTCACTAGTATTGGGGGCAAGCCTTAAATACGATACGCGGGATGATGCATATAGTCCGACAAAAGGATTTTTGTTCACAACAACTTATAAGTTGTATCAAAAGAAAATATTTGGGCCTTTGCAGTACCTTTCATTAGCCGAAAGCAAAAAAGTCGAGCAGCAGAAAATTGAATTTGATTTTTCGTTTTTCCAAAAAACCATGAGAGAACAGGTATTGGCATTATCATTTCATGTAAGAGAATTAAAAGGGACATCGAAAGAAATCAGCGATTTATATAAACTCGGAGGAGCCTTCAGTCTGCGCGGATATATTGAAAATCAGTTTTGGGGTAATAGAGTGTTTTGGAGTAATTTTGAGTACAGATATTTACTTGGAAGAAGATCTTTTGTGTTTGTTTTTTTTGATGAAGGATATTTTTTGCTTTCGAAAAACAATATGGAAAGAGAAAAAGATTTGTCTGGATTTAAAAGTGGTTATGGATTTGGATTGAATCTTGAAACAGGAATCGGAGTGCTTGGCGTTAGCTTTGCTTTAGGTAAAGGTGATTCTTTTAGCGAAGGCAAATTACATTTTGGAATTATTAACGAGTTTTAGGATATGAAAAAAATTAAATATTATTTTCAAATAATTCGTCCCATCAATTTCATCATTACCTTTGCATCAATTTTTGTGGCCGGCATAATTTGCAGTGGACTGAAAATAGTTTGGGTAAATATTATTTTAGCTTCGCTATCAGGTGGATTGGTCGGAGCGGCAGGAAATGTAATCAATGATATTTATGATTTCGAAATTGATAAGATTAATAGACCACAAAGACCTCTGCCTTCAGGGAATCTTAGCAAAAATCGTGCATTATACTTTTATTATTTGGTAAATATAATTGCATTAATCATCGCCACACAAATTAACATTTTTTCTTTTTTCATTGTCATTATTTCTGAGATTTCAATTTTCTTTTATTCCCTCAAACTGAAAAAAATTCCTCTGCTCGGAAATTTTGTTGTTTCATTTTTTACGGGATTTGCGTTTATATTCGGAGGAGCATCGGTGAACAACATTGACAATTCATTGATTCCAGCTGTTTTTGCTTTGCTAATAAATTTTATCCGCGAAATAGTAAAAGATATTGAAGATATTAAAGGTGATACAAAGGAAAGCGTAATTACTTTTCCGGCAATTTATGGAGCAAAATTATCTGTTAAAATAATTGTGTATTTAACACTAATGCTGATTTTATTGACTCTAATTCCGATTGCTTATAACATTTATGGAAAAGTTTATTTTTATAGTATAATACCTGTGAACAGTTTGCTTTTATATTTTATAATAAAAATATCAAATGATTATTCACAGAGCAATTTGATGAAGATGAGTTCTCTCCTGAAATTAAATATGGTTTTAGGCTTGATATCAATTTATTTTGGAATTAAAGGATTTAATTTTTAATGCTGAAAAAGTTTGACGATAAAATTAGAAAGCAAGAAAACAGCAGGTGTGTTTGCGGAATTGATGAAGCTGGGCGAGGTCCATTGGCGGGTCCGGTTGTTGCTGCCGCGGTAGTTTTTCCGCCAAATGTAAGAATAGAAGGTGTAAATGATTCGAAAAAATTATCTCAATATCAACGCGAGAAATTATTCGATATTATTGTTGATAGAGCCACTTCTTTCGGCATTGGAATAGTTGATCATACAACAATCGACGAAATAAATATTTTACAGGCAACACTACAAGCAATGAAAATGGCTTCCGAAAATTTATTATTAACCCCCGAACTTATCTTAATTGACGGAAACAAATCATTTTCAAGCAAAATAAAAACCCAACCAATTGTTAGGGGAGACTCACTTTCATTTTCAATTGCTGCGGCTTCAATTCTTGCAAAAGTCACTCGAGATAGATTGATGCTAAATTATCATTTCGAATTTCCTGATTATAATTGGGCAAAGAACAAAGGTTATGGTACAAGAGAACATATAAAAGCAATATTAACTTTAGGCACAACAAAGTATCATCGCAATTCTTTTTTGAAAAAAATATTTAACAAATAGGAGCAATATATTTCATATGACAAGTGAGAATAAAAAAGAATTTGGAGATCAGGGAGAATCAATCGCATGTAATTTTTTATTGGAAAATGGTTACAAGATAGTCAAACGAAACTACCGGTTCGGCAAAGGAGAAATTGATGTAATCGCAACCAAAGATAAGCTCATAATTTTTGTTGAAGTAAAAACAAGGAACAACCAAAATTTTGGGCCTGCTGAACTTGCGGTGACCAAGGGAAAGCAAAATCAAGTTCGCAAAATAGCAGAATCCTTTCTGTATGAAAATAATTTTACTGATTATGATTGCCGAATAGACGTGATTGCGATCAATTATCAAGGCAGAGATAAATATAATTTGAATCATATTATTAACGCATTTTAAAAACATTGTTTTATTTGGTGTTTTTCTTTTATTATTTTAACCACAGAAAAAACTAATTTTATTAATGAATTTACCAAAACAGAAATATTACCATAAGCCAAACTTATCTCAGATAGTTTTCAGTTTCTTTTCAACTATTACAGGAATTACAATATTTAATTTTGAATTCATCAAACAAGTATTTATTCCGCCTTATGAAATTGGTGAAATAAAAAAACATATGGACGAACTTGGCGTGAAAACTTTTCCTATTGTTAGTGTGACTGGTTTTATTATTGGTCTTGTGCTCGCAATGCAAAGCTATCCGGTGCTTCAACGATTTGGAGCCACAGATTTTTTGCCTAATACAGTTGCTTTGTCGGTTGTTCGTGAATTAGGTCCGGTGATAACGGCTCTTATTTTTGCAGGCAGAGTAAGTTCCGGAATCGGCGCAGAGTTAGGTTCTATGAGAGTTACAGAACAGATAGATGCAATGGAAGTTTCTGCTATTAATCCATTCAAATATCTTGTTGTTACAAGAGTGATTGCAACAACTTTAATTTTACCATTGTTAACAATTTATGTTATTATTGTTGCGATGGTTGGTGGGTATCTTGCTGTAATAATCACTGAAAATATGAGTTTTGAGTATTATAAAAATGCAGTTGTAGGTGCAATTCAATTTGGTGATTTTATTCCCGGAGTTGCAAAAACTTTTGTATTCGGTTACATCGTTGGAATTGTTGGAGCTTACAAAGGTTATACTGCTGATGGTGGTACGGAAGGTGTTGGTCGTGCATCTACTACTTCAGTTGTTCTTGCATCTTTGTTAATATTAATATTTGATATGATTTTAGTTAAAATTACATTGGTACTATGGCCGACTCTTGGTTAGTAAAAGTAAATAATATATCTAAAAGATTCGATAGCCTTTCGGTTCTTGATGATGTTTCAATACAAGTGAATCGGGGTGAAAACCTTGTTGTATTTGGGCAAAGTGGCACAGGGAAAAGTGTTCTTTTAAAATGTATTATTGGATTATTGCACCCCGATGGCGGAGAAATATTTATTAACGGAATTAGGGTTGATAATTTACCGACAAAAAAATTGAATAATATTCGGAAGAATATAGGATTCCTTTTTCAAAGTGCTGCTTTGTATGATTCAATGAGCGTTAGAGAAAATTTGGAATTTCCGCTAAAGAAACATTTTGATTTATCTCAAAAAGAGTTAAACGAGAAAATTATTAATACATTGGAATTGGTTTCTCTTGAAAAAGCAATTGATAAAATGCCTTCTGAATTGTCTGGTGGAATGCGAAAACGAATTGGACTTGCAAGGTCTATAATTACTGATCCGGAATTAATGCTTTATGATGAACCGACAACAGGTTTAGATCCAATAACATCTAAAGAAATCAGTGAATTAATAATTGCTTTACAGAGAAAACTTAATATGACTTCAATAGTGGTTACGCATGATTTGGTTTGCGCTAAAATTATTGCTGATCGGGCAATCTTTCTCCGAGATGCAAAAATATTTTGCGAAGGCACAATTGAAGATTTGACAAAATCAAACGATCCGTTTTTGATTAACTTTTTCAGCACTGAAATTTATAAAGGTTAAGAGGTAAAAATGTTTAAAGGTGCAAGATTAGGAATTTTTATTTTCCTTGGAACAGTGTTAATTGTCATTTCAGTCTTTTTGATTGGCAATAAAGAATCTTTATTTGTTGATACTGTAAATATTTACACCAAGTTTTCCCGTGTTGAAGGGTTGAAATCCGGTGCTCCTGTAATGCTGAGCGGACTATCGATTGGTACGGTTAAAAGTATAGCCTTATCAGAGGATTCTGCCGGCGGAGTTTTAATCACAATGAGTATTGAAAAAAAACTTATTAATTTTGTTCGGTTGAATAGTGAAGCCTCTATTGAAACTGAAGGTCTTGTCGGTAAGAAAATTGTTTCAATCTCACCGGGAACAACAGAATATGAAATTATTACTGAGGGCGGATTTATTAAATCAAAAGAGCCATTAAATTTTGCTGAGGTTGTACAGGAAACCACAGAGATTTTGAAGTATGTGAAAAATATTACAAAAGATTTTTCTGAAGTGGTGAACAAAGTAAATGGCGGTAAAGGAACAATTGGCAAATTAATAAATAGTGACCAACTTTATTGGGCTTCCGTTGATATCACTAAATCTGCAGATACAAGTTTACAGATAATGACTAAAAAACTTGACGAACTGACTAATTATATTGTTGATGTCGGTGGCGGAGCTTCAAGAATATTTAATAATATTGATACAGTTGTTTTGAATGTGAGATCATTAATTAAAAATGTTGAACAGGGGAAAGGAGTTTTGGGTGCATTAATGGCTGACCGTTCTGCTTATGATTCAATTAAAACTGTTATAAATAATCTTGTTATCACTACCGAATCATTCAAGGACGGAGCTTCGGCATTCACAGAGAATATGGAGGCGCTAAAACATAACTGGCTCTTTAAAAAATATTTTGAGCAGCGTGGTTATTGGAGTTTGTCGGAAAGAGAACGCCAGCTCAATGAAAAAATTGAAGAAGTTAATAACCAGACAGATATGCTCCAAAAAAGAATCGATGAGTTGAAAGAACTTGAAACAAGATTAGAGAAACTACGGCAGGATAAATCAAAATAGTTTTAAGAAAACAATAATTTTATACTTATCAACAGCAGGAGAAATAAAATAAATTTACTGTAATATTTTGAATCTACAGATTGAAATAATCTTACCCCGGCAAATTGTCCAATTAATATAAATGGAATAAATTTTAGAAAAAGTACTAAAGTCGCTTGTGTTGAAATCCCTGCTGCAAAATGACCAGCAACAATTGCTAAGGATGAAAAGAGAAAAAAAGTTGAAATCATTGCTTTGAATTGATATGCATTTACTTTACTCAACCATAAATAAATCAATATGGGTGGTCCGTTTGTGTTGAATGCTCCTCCTAAAATTCCTGAAGTCAAGCCAAAAAAATATCTCCATTTAACGTTTAAGTTGATTTTTGTGTCTAAATTAAAAACGGAAATTGCCACAAAAAGGATGATTAACGTTCCTAAAGAAATTCTAATTATTTCTATATTCACAATCATTAACAAATAAATTCCGATTGGTATTCCAAATAATGCGCTAATAATTAGTGGTTTGACTGCACGGAACGAAATATGAGTTCGCATCTTATAGGTAACATAAATATTAATTACTAAACCAAACATCGCACAGACCGGAATTGCGTCATTAATATTCCAAACAAATGAAAGCAGAGATAATGAAATTAACTGGAAAGCAAAACCTGCATATCCCTGTGTGAATGAAGCAAATAAAAATATTAAACCGACTAACAAGAAGTCATTTTCCATAAAAGCAAAATATTTATATTTGAGATAGAAAAAAAATATGATGAATAAAAAGGAAATGGATAAAGATAAAATCGAACAATTTATAAACTGCAATAATATTGCTGTCGTTGGTGTATCTCGAAACGAAAAAAAATTTGGCAATTATATTTTTGATCAATTAAAAGAAAAAGGAAAAATTGTTTTTCCAGTAAACCCATACTTAAAAGAATATAAAATTCAAAAATGTTTTAACTCAATTTTAGAACTTCCAGACGAAGTGGAGGCGATTATTTTTGTGACTAAACCCAATATTACTAATAAATTATTGGCATCGGTGTTTGAGAAAGGGATTAAAAACATTTGGTTCCAACAAGGTTCTTCTAATTCCGAGACTTTGAAAATGTGCGATGAAAAGAAGTTGCAATATGTTCACAACGCATGTGTTTTGATGTATGCAGAACCTGTTAAATCTTTTCATAAAGTTCATGAGTTTATTTGGAAACTTCTTGGAAAATATGCCAAATAAAATTCTTGCGGTTTTGCAAATGAAAGAGTTCAAAAGTATACTGATAGTTGCTACTGGTGTGTTTTTGTATTCCTGCTCATCGTCTCCAAGGTTTACAAATGAAAAGAATCCTCCACTTCCCGAAAAAGTTACTCGAGATTCAATTCAAAATAAGTATAAAGATATTGACACACCAGTTCATTCAATATCGGGTCTCGCCTCATTTTATTTTGATAAATTTAATGGTAAAGTAACTGCAAACGGTGAGACATATAAAATGTATGGATTGACTGCTGCACATAATTCGTTCCCATTTAATACTATTATTCGGGTTACGAATTTGAAAAGCAATAAAAGTATTGTTGTGCGGGTAAATGACAGAATGCCGCTTCATCCTGAGAGAATAGTTGATTTATCTTATGGTGCAGCTATTTTACTTGATATGGTAAAAGATGGCGTGGTTAATGTCCGTCTCGATATTTTAGAATGGGGAAAGAATTAATTCCCCATTTTATATTTTATGTAAATCGTAAACTCGTCGATAATTTTCCAATCATCACCAAACCTATTGTTCGTACCTTCTTTAGGAAATGAACCATAAGTGGTTACCTTTACAAAATCTTTCTGGACATCAAAAACCGAATAATTAAATGCAGAGAAGCCAACAAAATCTTCAGACTTCTGAGAATTCTTGTTTGGACCAAAATTATATTCGAGGACTTTGTAAAAAGGAAAGGCTTTGCTGTAAGTCATTTCCATAATTAAAGGATCTTGCGAAAGAGTCTCTTCACCATAAAGCGGATTGAATCGATATAACGGGGCTCCGGCACTACCTGAAATTATTTGGTAAATCCCGTCAACAGATTGCCGTGAATACAAATGCTCATGTCCGCAAATATGTGCAATAACATTATTTTGTTTAAGTATTTCCCAGAATCTGTCTCGTCGTGACAGATAAAATTTTCGGACAGAATCAATTTCTCCATTGAAATTCAGACCTAAATTAGGCAAACCATCACGCAAATGACCGCCTGTGGGGAAAGGCATTTCATGAGCAAATGTAAAAATTTTCATGCCCTTCTCATGTGCGGTTTTAATATCATTTTCCATCCACTCAAAATGCTTGATATAATGCCAGTCTCTTTTGTCATCTGTTGTATCGTTTGGATTTCCGTAATACCAACTGTCCGTGTTAATGAAAGTAAAATGAACATTGTTATAGTCAAATGAATATGACAATCCTTTTGTATCGTCACAATTCGAAAACACTTCTGGAAAAGCATTGCAAAAGTTTTTTTCATCATCGCGGTGCTGAATTTCATGATTTCCAACAACAGGAAAAATTTTTGGATAAATCATATTTGGATTATCATAAATCGGTTTCATTACATCTTTCCAGTGGAGAATTTCCTGCAAGGTTTTTTGTGGGTTAAATCTGTTGCCGTCAATCATGTCGCCGGCAAAAACAATAAACTTTGCATCCTTTTGATTTTCCAAAATATGATTAACAGCGGAAGACAGCACTGTGTCATTCACGCCGTTGTTAATTCCGCGGCTATCTGACATCGAAATGAACTTAAAATTCTGAGCTTCGTCTGATGACTGGAAAAGGAAAAAAGAAAAAAGAAAAAATGTAAACAGGAAATTGAATTTAGTCATTATTGAACCTTTCACTTTTTTTTAAGTATTAGAAATAATCATTTCAAATCTTCTAATAGAGTTTTAATTTTTTTATAAGCTGCCTGCCAGTCTTCTAATTTTGCTCTTTCTTTGTTTACGATTTCAACAGGAGCACGACTGACAAAACTTTCGTTGGATAGTTTTTTGTTGACAGATTCAATAAGCCCCTCCAGTCTTTGTAATTCTTTTTCTAATCTTGTTCGTTCGAGTTCTAAATTGATCAGTCCCTCCAACGGAATATAAATTTCACAATCTTTTACCACAGAAGATGCAGAGTTGTTTGGTTTTATTGCATTTGAGTCAATTTTCAGTTCTTTAATTCGGGTTAATGATTTGATATACGCAATTTGATAATCCTTCACCTGATTTGATTTGAGAACAACATTAATTTCAACCGAAGGGGCAATATTCATTTCACCCCTGATATTTCGAATCGCAGTAATGATGTTTTGTATAAACTCAACTTCTCTTTCTGCATCAGGATTGATTTTATTTTCATTCAAAACAGGGTAGGCAGAAGTTAAAATTGATTCCCCCATTTTTCTTTCGCCAAGCGATTGCCAAATTTCCTCTGTAATGAAAGGCATAAAAGGATGAAGAATTTTCATTGTTTCATTAAATATATTTATTGCTCTTGTCAAAGCTGCTGATTTTACTTCCTCGCTTCCTTTATAGAATTTGTGTTTGGATAATTCAATGTACCAGTCGCAGAAATCATTCCAGATAAATGAATAAATAACTTTTGTCGCGCCAAATAAATCAAACCGATCCAACGAGGTTTCAATTTCTTTTATGGTTTGATTAAAACGAGAGGAAATCCAATTGTCTATAAAATCCAGATTTGTTTCAGCAAGTTTATCATCGAGTTTTATATCCTGTGCATTCATCAGAAGGAATCTTGCTGCATTCCAGATTTTGTTTGCAAAGTTTCTTCCCAGTTCACATTTCTCGGTACTGAATAAAACATCCTGACCAATCGGAGAAATAAAATTAATTGTAAACCGGAGCGCATCAGTTCCATAATCATTAATCACCTGCAGTGGGTCGGGTGAATTGCCAAGTGATTTGCTCATTTTTCTTCCCTGAGTATCGCGGATTATACTTGTAAAATAAACATCTTTAAACGGAACATCATTCATGAATTTCAGTCCCGCCATAATCATTCGTGCAACCCAGAAGAAAATTATATCAGGACCGGTGACAAGTAAATCTGTCGGATAATAATATTTCTGATCAGTTTCATTTATAAAAACATCCTGAGCCCAAAGCCAGCTTGAAGCCCATGTATCAAGCACATCATCGTCCTGTTTCCAATTCTCAATATCTTTCGGAGGATTAACATCACAATAAATTTCATTTGTTGATTTATGATACCAAACTGGAATTCTGTGTCCCCACCAAAGTTGGCGGGAGATACACCAGTCTTTTATGTTTTCCATCCAATGTTCATAAGTTTTGCTCCAGTGTTCAGGATGAAAATTTACTCTGCCATTTTGAACCGCTTCTAATGCGGGCTTGGCAAGCTCATCCATTTTCATAAACCACTGCTCTGATAAATAAGGTTCAATCGGCACACCGCCTCGTTCAGAATATCCAACATTATTTGTGTAGTCTTCAATCTTTTCAACTAATCCAAGCTCGGTTAATGTTTCAACTACCTTTTTTCTCGCAGCGTATCTGTCAATATTCTGAAAATCTTCAGGAACGTTTTTATTCGTGGTCGCATCTCCATTAAAGATATTTATCATTTCCAGATTATGTCGTTTCGCCATTTCATAATCGTTAATATCATGAGCAGGAGTGACTTTTACAGCACCAGTTCCAAATTCCATATCAACATATTCATCACCGAAAATTGGTATCTCTCGATTGACAATTGGAAGTGAAACTGTTTTACCGATTAAATGTTTATATCTTTCATCTATAGGATTAACAGCCACGCCAGAATCTCCAAGCATAGTTTCAGGACGTGTTGTAGCTACAATTAAAAATTCATCTGAATCTTTTACAGGATATTTGAAATACCAAAGGCTGCCTTTTACTTCACGATAAATAACTTCTTCATCAGAAATTGCTGACTTGGAAGCCGGGTCCCAGTTAACCATTCTGTATCCGCGGTAAATCAATCCTTCGCGATAAAGTTTTACAAAAGCTTCAATTACTTTTTTGTAATAATGCGAATCCATTGTAAATCTTTCACGCTCCCAATCGCAACTGACGCCAAGTTTACGCAATTGTTTAATGATTATTCCCCCGTATTTATCTTTCCATTCCCAGCAATGTTTTAAAAATTCTTCTCTGCCAATTTCATATTTGTCAATTCCCTGATCTTTTAGATGTTTAACCACTTTTGTTTCCGTTGCAATCGATGCGTGGTCTGTTCCCGGAACCCAGCATGTGTTAAAGCCCTTCATCTTTTTGTAACGAATATAAACATCCTGAATAGAATTATTCAAAATATGACCGAGCGTAAGCATTCCGGTAATATTCGGAGGAGGAATAACAATCGTGTATGATTTTTTTGATTCATCAGGTTCAGAGTGGAATAATTTATTCTCTTCCCAGTAGCGGTACCATTTATCCTCTATTTCATGAGGATTATAGGCTTTTGGAATATCATTAATGCTTTTAACTTTCATTTACATTTTTCTCTTAAAATTCAGTGGCAAATATAAGCAAAAGGAAGTTTCTGTTGAATTATAGTGCAGACAAATGCATAAACAATAAAAATTCAACGAATAAAATTGCTGGCTATCTTTAGCCAACATTACAATAAAATTCATTTTTAATAAATGTTTTGTATTAAGACCCGTTAAAAGATAATTTCTTTCTGGTATAATTATTGAATTTTAAGTACGTATGACTTATAAAATATTTTGAAAAAAAATAATAATGAGATTATAAATGAAAATAGCTGCATTTCTTCCTGCAAAAGGAAGCAGTAATCGGATTCCAAACAAAAATACAATGTTGTTGGATGGAGAAGCTTTATTCCTTCGCAGTCTAAAAAAACTCTCCTCTATTTCTTTGATTGATGAAGTTTTTCTTGACACTGAGTCACACGAAATAATTGATATTGCTTCTGAAGTAAAATGCAAAATATTGAAGCGCGACCCTCTGTTGGCTTCAAATAAAACTGATGGCAATCTTTTGTTTTACAATGAAGTTCAAAATACTGATGCTAATATTTGCATTCAACTTTTGGGGACAAGTCCATTCATTAAAGCAGAGACAATAATAAAAGGATTGAGAATATTAATTGATAACCCGGATTATGATTCTGTTGTTGCTATCCGGAAAGAAAAGCAGTACAAATGGATTGACGGACATCCTGCATACGATATAAATCATATTCCAAACAGCGTTGATCTTGAAGATACAATAGTTGAATCAATGGGTTTGTACATTGTCCGAAGGACAATAGCACTCGAAACAAAAAGAAGGATTGGTAATAAACCATACTTGCTTGAAATTGATCCGCTCGAAAGTATTGACGTAAATTGGCCACCGGATTTTGAGTTGGCAAATTTGATTGCAGTTGGTTTGCGGGAACAAGAAAGAAGGTTATTTGAAAACATAAAACTTCTGCTCACAAGTGCTCTGCTTTCTGATATTCTTGATGATATGGGTTTGCAAGGCGTACTTTCAAGTAAGTTTAATTTAAATATGCCAAACACTAAAATATTTGGAAGAGCAAAGACAATGCAGATTGACCTTTGTCCTGATGATGAAGATTTTAAAAAGATTTATGACAGTCTGAATCTGTATGATAACGTTGTGTCAAATGATATTATTGTGGTTGCAAACAAAATA
>Ga0210044_10003513_pt1 | contig 22348 bp, 24 predicted proteins | sample CryGey13umfilter_2_FD_183959 | JGI IMG/M metagenome (GOLD analysis project Ga0210044, IMG submission 183959) | Groundwater microbial communities from aquifer in Utah, USA - Crystal Geyser 4/9/14 3 um filter (SPAdes) (version 2) | ecosystem: Environmental > Aquatic > Deep subsurface >... | reverse complement strand
GGTTCATGGAAGTGATTCTGTTGAAAATGCTGCGATTGAAATTGCATTCTTTTTTGCAGAGAGAGAAATTTCTTAATTTCCATTTATGAAAGTAGTATTAAGAAAAGTAACAACTACTCCATTAGACTTTGAAGTAAAGTCTAATGAAATAACATTTAAAGGTTATTTGCAGTATCATTTTGGCAAGTTAATTTTACTCAAAGCACATTTAAAAGGCTTCGTTGATACAGAGTGTGATATATGTGCTAAAGAAATTAAGCTACCGGTTGATGAAGAGATAGAGTTCTTTATCTCCGATGGTGTTTATGAAGATGAACAAAATAGCATTGATTTAGATATAGTTGAGTCATTTGATTCTACAGCAGATTTAGATGAACTTTTAAATTCAGAAATTGAATTAATAAAAAGCGACTATTATAGTTGTGAAGAGTGCAAAAACATAAACGGTTAGTTTCGTTTGTAAAATTTCATAGCCATATTGAGTATCGCGGTCTTAGCGTAAGTGACGAATATTTTTCGACACTGAAATAATATATGAAAGGTTTACCTATCATATTATAAATTAAATACAAAAGGAATAGAAAATGGCAGTACCTAAAAGAAGAGTCTCTCACTCTCGCGGAGCGAAAAGAAGAACTCATTATAAAATTACTTTAGCTAAGCCGGTTAAAGACAAAGATGGAACTTATAAGCTTCCACACCACATTAACCCAACGACCGGTGAGTATAAATAGTCAATGGTAAAGATTGCTATTGATGCAATGGGTGGGGACTTCGGTCCTGAACCAATTGTAAAGGGTTGTATCGTTGCATTTAAGAAGAAGTTATTTATACCTATATTAGTAGGAAGAAAATCAGAAATTTTACCTCTGTTACCGCAACGTTATAGAGATAAGATTTTAATTGTTGAGAGTGATGATGTAATTTCGATGAATGATCATGCTACTGATGCACTCAAAAGAAAAGAGAGTTCAATATATTTAGCCATTGAACTTGTTAAAAATGGTGAAGCTGATGGTGTTGTCTCTGCCGGACACAGTGGTGCAACAATGACACTTGCTACCTTAAGACTTGGTCGTCTTAAGGGTGTTTCTCGTCCAGCACTTGTCACACTTATGCCCACTAAAACCGGTCGTCGCTCCATTGTTTTAGATGTTGGTGCAAATGTTGACTCAAAACCTGAGCATCTGGTTGAATTCGCTGTTATGGGTGGATGTTATGCTGAAGATTTATTAAAGATTGCAAATCCAAGTATAGGTCTTTTAGCAAATGGTGAAGAAGCTTCCAAGGGAAATGAAGTAACTAAAGCAGCTTTTAAATTACTTCAAGGATACAAAGGCTTTAAAGGCAATGTTGAAGGAAGCGATATTTTTAATGGAAGCTGTGATGTCATTGCCTGTGATGGTTTTGTCGGAAATCTAGTTTTAAAAGCAAGCGAGGGCGTTGCCTCTACAATTAGTGCACTCATTAAAGATTATATTAGAAAATCTCCAGTTGCAATTACTGGGGCACTTTTAATGAGAAAAGTTTTTAAGCTTCTTAAAAAACAGATTGATTATGCTGAAATTGGCGGGGCACCGCTTATTGGTATAAAAGGCTGTGTTATTGTAGGTCACGGCAAGAGCAATTCAAAAGCGATTGAAAATGCAATATATCAAGCAATTGCATATGTAAATACCGGTGTAAATGAACATATTGTATCAAGACTTGAGATACTAAAACAAAAGGAATCTTAATGGCTTATGCAGCTTTTCGTTCAATTGGTGCTTATGTTCCAAGTAAAATATTAACTAATGCCGAATTGGCTGTAATGGTAGATACTTCTGATGAGTGGATTACCAAAAGAACAGGAATAAAAGAGCGCCGTATTTCAGCAAAAAATGAAACTACGAGCGATATGGGTGTGAAAGCTGCAAAAAAAGCTATTGAGAGAAGTGGAGTTGACGTAGGCGAGATAGACATGATTATTTGTGCAACAATCTCTCCTGATTATTTCTGTATGCCATCAACTGCTACAATCATTTCAAATAAGCTCGGACTTGCTAATGTAACAGCTTTTGATATCTCTGCTGCATGTACAGGTTTTGTATATATTCTCTCTATCGCCAAAGCCTTCATTGAGTCAGGCATGAAAAAAAATATACTCATTATCGGCGCTGAAAAACTATCTGCTATTACAGACTATACCGACAGAGGGACGTGTATTCTTTTTGGCGATGGTGCCGGAGCGGCGATTATTAGTGCAACTGACAACAAGGAAGAAGCAATTATTGATATTCATACCGGTGCAGATGGTACATTCGCAGATTTGCTTATGACTCCAAACGGGGGAAGTGGCTCAATGCATGATTCACTAGATAGAGAAGCTGCCGGTTGTTTTATGCAGATGAAAGGAAATGAAACTTTTAAAGTGGCAGTTCGTACACTTACTAAAGATGTTATTGAGATTTTGCAGGAAAATAAAATAGATAGCTCAGATGTAAAACACTTTATTCCACATCAAGCAAATCTTAGAATCATAAAAGCTGTCGGTGATGCACTTAAATTTAAAGATGATCAAGTCGTGCTTACGGTTGCAAAATTTGGTAACACTTCAGGTGCTTCAATTCCGATGGCTATCAATGATATTTATGAAGAGGGAAAACTGAAATATGGTGAACTTATGCTTCTAGATGCTTTTGGAGGGGGTCTTACATGGGGTTCAGCCCTTGTCCCATTTTCACCACTAAAATAACTCTTTTGTCCAATTTCTGCGTTGGACTTTAGTTTTCTCTCGTTACGCACAGAAGAGCACTCCTTAATAAAATAAAATTCAGCCTTTAACTAGAACAAAATAGTGAATTTTAAACTGAGTAATACTTCCCAAGAGCCTACTTAATTATGCTTACTTGTCAGTGCGTTAAAAACTCTTTTCAAAAACTCCTCTTCACTTGGAAGAGTTAAGCTACTCTCTCTCAACTTTTCTCCCCACACAGGGTTTGGAAAGTAACTGTCATTCTCAAATCTTGCCATAATGTGTATATGTACTCTTGGAAGTATATTTGCAAATGAAGCCATATTGATTTTTTTTGGATGATAGTAGTGTGTCATTTCGTACTCAACTAAATCATATGTTTCCCAAAGTTTAGTTCTTAAACCTTTAGGTACGTCTCCAAGCTCTCTATACGGCTCTTTTGTAAAAATTTTAAGCCAAGGAATTTCACTTTCCTCTTTTTCGATATATATTGAGAAGTCTTCATAAATTATCATTAGGAACTCTTTTTTTAACAATTATAACTAATTTTTATGAAAGTTTTGTGTAAATTGAAGAAGTTGTTGGCATGTGGAAATAAATTTCCACATGCCAGAGTTAGAAGTTGATTAGTCTTTGTTGCCTCTGTATCCGCCTGAGCTTCTACCGCCTGAAGAACTTCTCTCACCGCCGCTACGACTGCGGTCGCCACCGCTTCGGTTACGATCACTAGATCCTGATGGTTTGCTCCCACGGTATCCGCCGCCACTTCCGCCACCGCCACTTCTGCCACGAGAAGAACCGCCACGGCCACGATTACCGCCGCCACCGCCTCTTTGTGCAGCACGAGCTAAAATAGCATCCATTCTATCGGCAGGAATACCGATATTGTTTGGTCCTTGTATCTCTTGTTGGTCAAGTAGCATTGAGATAAGTTTAAAAGCCATTGTCTCTTCATCTATATCTAAACGTAAAAGGTCTAGTACTTTATGCGCTTCGTCATAAATATGTTGATCTTCAACTTTTTTAACAAGGTTGGCAATAGTAGTGCTTCTTAAATCATTTTTACTTGGAATATAAGCGTGACCCATAGAAGTCCCGACTTTTTGTTTAATACGTTGGAGTTCTTTAAACTCCAGTGGAGTTAAAAGTGTAATGGCTTTACCTTTTGTACCTGCACGTCCGGTTCTACCGATACGGTGAACATAAGACTCAGGGTCAAAAGGAATATGGTAGTTAAATACATGAGAAATATTGTCAACATGTATACCGCGAGCTGCAACGTCAGTTGCAACAAGTACTTTTACGGAGTTAGTTTTGAAACCCTTAATAACTGTTTCACGTTGGCGCTGTTCCATGTCCCCATGAAGACCGTTTGCTAAATAACCTGCATTTGAAAGAACGTTTGAGAGTCTGTCAACTTCGCTTTTTGTTCTACAAAATACTATTGATTTTTTAGTCTCTTCTGAATCCAAAAGACGAATGACTGCATCATCTCTTTCAGACTCTTCAATTACATAATAGAGTTGCTCGATATCCGTATTTGTAGTTTCACCTTTGGTGATAGAGATAAACTCAGGATTATCAAGGATTCTAGAAGCTAGAGTTTTGATAGGCTGAGGCATAGTTGCACTAAAAAGAAGTGTTTGACGGCTTGTCGGAAGGTATGAAAATATTTCATTAATATCATCCAAAAATCCCATATCAAGCATCTCATCAGCTTCATCCAAGATAACTACGCTTGGTGCAAAGTCTTTAACCATATTTCTTTTAAGAATGTCTAATAGACGACCTGGAGTTGCAACAACGATGTTGGCACCTCTGTTTATAAGGTCAAGTTGACGTTGGTATGAACTACCACCGTATACAGTTACTGTTTTTACGCCTAAGTTTCTGCCGTATTTAAAAAGTTCATCTGAAACTTGAGTAGCGAGCTCACGAGTCGGAGTAATAACTAAAATTTCAATGCCGCCTTTCAGGTGCATGTTTGAGATTGCAGGAAGACCAAAGGCAGCAGTTTTACCTGTACCCGTATGAGCTTGCGCTACCATATCTCTACCGGCTAATACAAATGGAATAGCTTGCGCTTGAATAGGACTTGGAACTATGAAACCGGCATATTTAACTGCTTGGAGGATTTCTTTTTTGAGGTTTAAATCATCGAATGTGATTGACTGTTCTTCTGGAGGCGTGTTTTTTTGTGCATTTTCTTGCATCATTATCCTTTAATTACCAAGGAGATGATACAAGTTTGCCAAATGGGCAAAGGCACCTTCTCCTAGAAATATTTAGCGAATTATACCCAAGTAAACATTAGTCTACAATAAAGGGCAGTATATTTAAAATGATTTAAGTTTATAATGGGTAGATAGTATCTATATTTACCTCTTTGACTTTGCAATTTGTCATATTAAATCTTTAGCCAACGCTTATAGTGTATAATCTACAGATAAAATATCAGGTTGGCATGTGGAATTATATTTTGGGCTTCTTGTGGGAAGTTTTATTGTTATATTGGTTTTATTGGTTTTATTTTTAAAACACAAAGAGTTGCATTTACGGGGTGCTTTGCAAAATGAGGAGTTAAACACTCGGCATATGCAAGCAGAGCGTGAAAAACAGGAGTTGCAGCTAAAATATGCTATTCTTAACACCCGTTATGAAGAAGAGATAAAAGCTTCTTCTGCTAAATTAACTGTACTTCAAGATGCAAAAGAGGAGCTCTCAAAACAGTTCTCACTGTTGGCAAACCAAATTTTCGAAGATAAATCTAAGCAGTTTAACCATACCCAAAAAGAGCAGTTTGAGATGCTTTTAAAACCCTTTCGAGAGCAAATTACAAATTTTTCTACCCAGTCTAAAGAGCAGTTTAATGTTGAGTCAAAAGATAGACATCTTTTAAAAGATGAGTTACTCAGACTAAAAGAGATGAATGCTCAGTTGTCCCAAGATGCGCTCAACCTGACAAATGCGCTTAAAGGTGAGAATAAGACGCAGGGAAATTGGGGGGAGATAATTTTACAGAGAATTCTAGAAGAGTCCGGTCTTCGTCTTGGAATGGAATATGAAACGCAGGCAACGCTAAAATCGCAGGAGGGTAAAACCTATCGTCCCGATGTAGTAATCCACATGCCCCAAGAGAGAGATATCATTATAGACTCCAAAGTTTCTCTTGTTGCCTATGAGCGTTTTATGAGCGAAGAGAATCCACATGCCAAGACTCTAGCCCTTAAAGAGCATCTGAGTAGTATCTCCGGGCATATAAAAGGTTTAAGCCAAAAGAAATACGAGAAACTTTTAGGGGTAAATACTCTTGATTATGTACTTCTGTTTATGCCTATAGAAGGTGCATTTTTATTGGCACTGCGCGAGGACGGAGAGTTTTTTAAACGTGCCTATGAGAGTAATATTTTAGTAGTCTCTCCCTCAACTTTGCTTGTTACCTTAAGGACAATAGAGCATATCTGGCGAACCCAAAGACAGCAGGACCACGCAAATAAAATTGCGGCTGAGGCTGAAGCAATGTATGATAAGCTTGTTTTGTTTGTAGAAGAACTGCAGAAAATCGGTTCGCATCTTGATAAGGCGCAACTCTCTTATAGTGTATCTATGAAAAGACTAAAAACCGGCGACGGAAATATTATAAAACGCGCAGAAAACATTATTGAACTCGGTGTTAAGCCTAAAAAACTTTTACCTGTGCAAAGTGAGGAGACCTAATGAAAATAAAAGCTACTAAACTTATACCTTATATTATAGTCATTGTTCCACTCTTTCTTGTGCTGATTGCCAGTTTTATTATCACGACTTTTTACCTTGATAAGGTTACAAACTATTTTAACTCGGCAAAAGAACGCTCAATGAAAGAGAATATTGAAGCTAAAAAAAACAAGAGTGAAATATGGACATCCCAATTAAGCATACTTTTTGATTATAGATATAACAGAGTCCAAGAAGAGATTAAAAAAGAGCTACATTCAAGAGTTGACATTGCCTACAATACGGCGATATATATCTATGAAAAGTATAAATCCTCAGAGAGAGACAGAGAAATTAAAGAGAGGATAATTGATTCGCTTAGCAGCATGGAGTGGAGTGAGAAAAAAAACTATATATCCGTTAGGGACTTTAACGCTAACTCTCTCTTGTTTTCAAACGGTTCTCAAGAGAATAGAAATTTGGCTTCATATTCTGATGCGGATGGCAGAGCAATTATTTTAGAAGAGATACAAACTGCTAAAAAAAGCAATACCGGTTTTATCCAAAGCAGGGCTTATTCCAACGGCAAAAAAGAGATAATTCTAGTGAAAAATTTGGGATTATTTAATTGGTATATCTCTTCAAGTATTCACGTAATCCAAAGAGAAGAAGATCTGAAAAATTCTCTGCTTGAGATGTTGCAAAGCATTCCAATAGATAAAGTTGACTTCATAGGATTATATGACGGGAAAAAGGCAATTTTCCTCTCCTCGGGGATGAGAGAAACTTTGGGGAGTGACTCACTGGATTTAATCAGTGATACATTACCAAAAGAGCCAATGTGGCACGAAGATAATATTGACGGGTACTCCTACTATAGCAAGTACTATAAGCCACTGAACTGGCATATTGTTTATGGGTTTGACACTTCTATAATAAGCAAAGAAGAGATAAACAAACAAGAAAATTTAGAGAAGCTGTTAGATGACGAACTTAAGTTTATAGTTAAGTCATCCGCAGCAATTGTCTTTTTTGTAGTAATACTTTCACTCCTTCTCTCAAGAAAAATCAATAAAATATTTAATCAATATCAAGAAGAAGTGCAAGCCAGCACCGATGAACTTGTCAAACTAAATGAATCTTTGGAGCAGAGGGTTATTCAAGAAGTTGAAGCTCACAGCCAAAAGCAAAAACTCCTGATTCAGCAGTCAAAAATGGCTGAGATGGGTGATATGTTAAGTATGATTGCCCATCAGTGGAGACAACCGCTTAACCAGATGTCCTATGTAATTATGAATATTGAATCATCATATGAGTATAAGGAGTTAACAAAAGAGTATCTTGATACAAAGGTAAAAGAGGCGAATGAACTTCTGGAATTTATGTCAGTCACGATTGATGATTTTAGAAATTATTTCAGACCCGACAAAGAAAAAGAGCTTGTGTCGGTGAGTGATGTAATCCGTACCAGCGTTGGATTGATACAAAATTCTTTAGATATTAGCGACATCAAGTTAGAGCTTATTTTTCACGGAAAAGATTTAACACATATATATAAAAACGAATTTATTCAAGTAATACTCAACCTTATAAAAAATGCAAAAGATGCGCTTGTTCAAAATAAAATCAAAAATCCAAAAATCACTATTGTCTGCAGATCTCACAATGATAAACTCACAGTTGATATCTGTGACAACGGGGGCGGAGTTGATGAAAATATACAAGAGAAAATTTTTGAACCCTATTTTTCAACAAAAGACAATAAAAGCGGCACAGGGATTGGTCTTTATATGTCTAAGATGATTATTCAAGAGCATTTAAACGGCAAACTGAGTGTTTCGAATTTTAAAGACGGAGCCTGTTTTAAGATAGAAATATAAAGCAATTACTCTTTGATAGTGTGTAATTTATAGCCTATTCCGGAGATATTTTCAATAGTGTTTTGTGGCACTTTTTTTCTAAGACCGCGGACAAGTGAGCGGATAGCATCTTGGCTCATTCCCTCGTACGCCCAGATAGCATTTTCTATCTCTTCATATTTTACGACTCTTGTATAATGGTGTGCTAAAAGGTCTAAAAAGAGGAGTTCATTTTTTGTCAGTTTCATCTTTTTGTTCTCGTTATAAATTACTTTTTCATAAGCGTTGTATCGGCATGTGGAAGATAAAGCCAAATTGAATTTGCTTTTATTTTCTATAAGCTCTATAGATTTTTGCAGCGCCGCTACTAATTTGTCTTTAGTAATGGGTTTTATAATATACTTTACAAGTTGCAGCTCAACTGCTTTTAGCAAATACTCCGTGTCAGAATGAGCGGTAACTACTATGATTTGAACATCTTTGTCGTGAGAGCGGATGTAACTTGCCATATCTAAACCATTGAGTTTAGGCATGTTAATATCTGTAATGATAATATCGGGTTTATACTCTTTCCACATGCCGATAGCTTCTTTGCCGTCTTTGGCCTCTAAGACCTCTTTGGCAACTCTGCTCAGATATTCAACTGCACTTTTTCTGACGGACTCCTCATCCTCGACATAAAGTATCGTGAAATTTTTTAGCATATCTTTCATTATATGTAGTCCAAAGTTATTTTTTTTAGATACCATTCTAGCATGATAATACAAACACAATACAGCTATGAAAAAACCTGGAGTGACACTAAAGAGGTTGACCTGCTTAGGATGATAGAAGAAGAAGTTGGCGATGCCGATGCTAAAGGTGTACTTCTTTATATAAAAGAAGCTGTCGCTAATGCAAAAGTGATAAGTGTCGGAAGTTGTAAATTTAGAAAAAAAGGTGAGAAATAGATGTTTTTAAGTGCAGATATAGCAAAACTATTGTTAAGACTAAGCGTCGGTATAATGATGTTTTTTCATGGAATAGAAAAAATTATACATGGTATTAGCGGTGTCAAACAATTGACACTCAATGCAGGACTTCCGGAGTTCTTAGCTTATGGGGTTTACATAGGTGAAGTTGTTGTGCCTATTTTTATAATCCTTGGACTCTATGCAAGAGTAGCCTCTGTGTTTTTAGCTCTCAATATGTTGATGGCAATATTTTTAGCCTACAGAGGTTCACTCTTCGCTTTAGGAGAGCACGGCGCTCCGGTTATTGAACTTCCGTTTTTTTATTTAGTATTGTCTATAGCGATATTTCTGCTTGGAAGCGGAAAATACTCAGTTAACAGTAAATAATATTATAGTTTTTAACAGAGAAAGAAGTAGACTAATGGTATAGTTTGTTGCAATTAAATTCAAAGGCAAGAAATGCAAAATGAAAGTGTAATATTGATTGTTGATGATGTTTCATCAAATGTTGAAGTTTTGGCGGCGATATTAAAAGATGATTATCAGATAAAGGTTGCTCAAAGTGGGGCAAAAGCCATTGAACTTGCTGTTCAAAACCCTGTTGCGGACCTTATACTGTTGGACGTTGAGATGCCGGGTATGGACGGCTTTGAAGTCTTAAAACGGCTCAAAAGCAGCAGAGTAACTCAGCATATACCTGTTATTTTTATAACGAGTTACAATACTACAGAAGAAGAAGAAAAAGGGCTTTTGCAGGGAGCCGTTGATTATATTACAAAACCTATTCGGCCTGTTATTGTAAAAGCTCGCATTAAAACCCATATTACTATTAAAAAACAAAGAGATGCTCTTCTTTATAGCTCTTCTCATGATCAATTAACCGGCTTATATAATCGACGCCATTTGGATGAGGAGGGAGGACGAAAATTTTCCAGAACTCAGCGCACTCAAGACAAGCTTAGTGTGATAATGCTAGACCTTGACCATTTTAAAACAATTAATGATACCTACGGTCATTTATGCGGAGATAATGTCTTAGTTGCCGTGGCAAGTCTCTTTAACAAGTTTAAACGAAATGAAGATTTCGTGACAAGATACGGGGGAGAAGAGTTTGTGATTTTACTTGATAATTGCGGGTTAGCCGATGCCAAAGAAAAAGCTGAAAATCTCAGAAAAAACATTCAAAGGCTAAACCCAGATGGCATAAAAATAAGTGCAAGCTTTGGTGTAGCAGAATTTAACAATAAACATAAGTCATTTGAAGAGTTACTAAAAGATGCAGATAAAGCCCTCTACATAGCTAAAGAGAGCGGACGTAATTTGGTTGTAGACTTTTCAAACATGAGTTCTACGGATGCGGAACTTTTAGATTAGAGTTCAGACTCCAACCTATAATTGCCATAAGAACTACAACTGCCAGTGCAGGTAAAACCGCATAAGCATGACCTAAATAAACCAACCACAACAAGATTGCTCCAAGTGGAGTAGGGACTCCCGTAAAATACTTGGCAACTTCGCCGGCATCTGTGTGAAGGTTAAAGTGTATCAATCTTCTAAGCCCTGAAATTACATAATAAATGCTTACAACTGCTGCAAGAATAATCCACATGCCAGAGAGTGATGTTGAATAGACCGCCGTAAAGATTAAAAAGACGGGAACAAGCACAAAACTTAAAAAGTCTGCAAAGCTGTCTAGCTGAACACCAAATTCATTTGACAACTTGTATTTCCTGGCGATTTTACCGTCAAAAATATCAAAAGCACCGCCAACCCAGGCCAAAATTACAGCGAGAAAAAAATTGTTCTGAGTTATAAAATAAGTAGCAGTTAAACCGGCTGTAATGTTTACAAAGGTAAAAAGATTTGCTGCGTTAAAGTGCGAGGAGGGAGACCATAAAAATTTCATACATTGCCTTTAAATTATTTGTGTAATTGTAGCTTAATATCAACAGAAGACGATTAAGTATATAATCATTTTCTATTAATTTTTTATATTAAGGAAGAAAATCAATGAATTGGTTAAATAATTTTAAAATAAGAGATGTTCTTGTTTCTTCGACAGCTTTAGTTTTGGCTATTTTAGTTGTTGGTACTGTTATGAGTCAGACTAGACTACAAACAATATCACAAAAGGCACAAAAGCAAAAGAGTGAGGTGTTGCCAAATCTATTGGATTTTTTAGAATTGCAGCTAGATGTAATTCAGATACAGCAGTGGCTGACAGACGTCTCTGCAACAAGGGGCGCCGAGGGTTTTGACGATGGATTCAGCGAAGCTGAAACATACTATAAAAAGGCAGATATAGTTATCTAGAGGCTTATACAAGCACATGCACAACTCGGGGAAGATCTAATGGCAAAAGAGTTGAAAGACTTTAAAATCAACATGCACAACTATTATAACATCGGCGTAAAAATGGCAAATGAATATGTTAAATATGGCCCAGAAACAGGGAACGTTCTTATGTTGGAACTTGACCCTTTTGCTGAAAAACTTGGCAATAAACTTGAAGTTTGGGTAGAGAAGTATAAAAAAGAGACAGCTTTAAACAATAAAGCCATAGAAGAGGAATTGTCTGATTTTAAATTTGAAAATTTATTAGCTTCATTATTTTTATTTTTTGTAGTTATAGTTGCCGGTGCAATAATTGATATGCCACTTCGCAGTATAAGAATTATAGATGAATATTTGAAACTCTTGTCAAATCTTGATTTTACTACTAAAGTAAAACTAGAGGGTAAAAATGAAATAGCGATGATTGCTCAAAATGTATCTAACGTTATTAATGTAATAAAAGATTTTATTGAAGAGGCAAAAATATCTTTAACACAAAATGCATCAATTTCAAATGAATTGTCCACGACTTCGACTGTGGTCGGTCAAAAAGTAGAAGATGTTATGAAGATAGTCCACACAACTACTAAAAAGGCAAACGATATAACAGATGAGATACAACTCTCAATAACTGATGCTAATAATACTCGAGACAATAGCATACGTGCAAATAACAATTTAGATGAAGCAGCAAAAGATATGATACGTTTGACTTGCGATGTTCAAGAAACTGCAAATGTTGAAGCAGATTTGGCAATAAAAATTGATCAGTTAAGTGTCGAAGCAGAGCAGGTTAAGCAAGTGTTGAGTGTCATAAGTGATATTGCAGATCAGACAAATCTTTTAGCTCTTAATGCAGCGATAGAAGCTGCCCGTGCCGGAGAACATGGACGAGGTTTTGCAGTGGTTGCAGATGAGGTAAGAAAACTAGCTGAACGTACACAAAAAAGTCTTACTGAAACACAAGCAACAATCAATGTTATCGTTCAATCAGTTATGGATGCAAGCCAGCAGATGAACAAAAATTCTAAAAATATTCAAGAACTGGCTGATGTCTCATCTGGGGTAGAAGTAAAAATAGTGCATACATTAAAATTGATGAAAGAAGCAACTCGTGCAACTGAGAAAACAGTTCAAGATTTTGAGCGTACCGGTAAGCTAGTTAACAATATGACTCATGATATGAACAGTGCAAATGAAATTGTTGCTTCAAATGCACGAAGCGTTGAAGAGATAGCAGCCGCAGCTGAATATTTAAACAGTATGACAGAGAATTTAAATCAAAAAATGGAACAGTTTAAAGTCTAAATTTATTAAGTATCTATATATGATACTGGTTATCATTTTAGAGACAAAACAAGATGGAGCAAAGTAAGTATGTACAGAACAATAAAAATAAGTCTATTGTTAGCCTTTATTTTAACTATTCTACACGCTGAAGAAGAACTACAACAGGAAAGTCAACTGACTTCTGTTAGACAAGCGATTGACAGTTTTGGTAAAATACAACAAAAAGAAGTCTCAATTGTAGATAAATTTAAAGGCATGTTTACTGATGGCAAAGTGAGCGCTCAGATAAGATTTGTGTATGCAGGTTATGAGCAAAAGGCAGATGCATCAACAGATACGTATGCCACCGCACTGGGCGGTCAGTTGAAATATGAACTGGCTTCTTTAAACGGTTTCAACGCTGCTCTTGCATTTACAACTTCTCAAGATATAGGTTTTGCAACAGGAGATACAGACCGCAATAACGATGAACTCTCCTCTTTGGCTGGAAATTATACGCAGGTAAGTGAAGCTTATATAAATTATGTTTATGATGATTTAAATTTTCGCGGCGGCAGACAAGTTATTGATACGCCATTGGCTGACAGCGATGATATAAGAATGGTTCAAAATACATTTGAAGCTTATATAGCTACTTATAATATTTCAGACTTTAGTTTTACAGCGGGTAATCTTCAACATTGGCAAGGTGTTGATGCGGGTCTTGATGAACCTTGGGTAAAAACAGGAGAAGAGGGAACATGGTTTGGAGGTGTAACTTATAGCAGTGTAGTAAACTTTAGTGCCTGGTACTATAATATAACTCAACTAACTAATGCTACTTATGCAGATATAGATTATACCTATGAAATAACAAAAGATATCTCATTTTTTATAGCTATGCAGTACCTGCATGAAAGTGAGTTAAATAATAGTGCCATAGAAGCAGATATTTATGGAGCTTTGGCAGAATTTTCTATATACGGAATTGGGTTTAACCTCGCATATAATAAATCAGATAAAAAAGAGAATAAAGAAAGTTTTAGCGGTTTTGGTGGCGGAACACTTTTTACCAGCATGGACACTATGATACTTAATGAAATTGCAAAAGACAGAGAGGCTGTGGCAACCGTTGGTGGAATTATTTATACCATGGGAGATTTAAGCTTTTTATATGCCTATGGTGATTTTGTAGGTGAGGCAGACAGTTCTCTACTGAAAGCACATATTGTTGAGCAAAATATGGGTTTTGAATATAATGTAAATGAAGAGTTCGTTGTTGCAGCAATTTATGCACTTGAAGAGGACAAAGAGAGTATTGTTTCAAATGAGAATGATTGGAGCCGTTTGCAAGTGATGTTGCAGTATAATTTTTAAAAAGAAGAAGCTTAAAAATAATTTAATATTATATTTATATGATATTGGTTATCATTATGAAATTAAATTCTAAAGAAGAAAATAAATATGAAACTATTATCCACATGCCAAATAGGCGAAAAGTTAAAAGTAGTAAGATTGACGGCAGATTCTGTGCTAAAACAAAGACTTATCTCTTTTGGAATTATGAAAGAAGCCATTATTGAAGTATTGGAACATGCTCCAAGAAAAAGTACAATTGAAGTGAAGGTTGGAAAAATGAGGGTTGCGCTAAGAGGCAAAGAGGCAGATATGGTAGAGGTAGAAGAGATATGAATGAAGTAGCGCCAAAAACTTGTCCCGTCATAGCTAATCATATAAAAGTAGCGCTTGTCGGTCAACCAAATGTTGGCAAGAGTATGCTTATAAACTCTATATCTAACGCTCGTCTTCATGTTGGAAACTTCACGGGCGTAACGGTTGAAAAATCAGAAGTTTTATTTGATTATAAAAAATATCACTTTACCGTTGTAGATTTACCGGGAACATATGCCTTTACGGATTATACAATCGAAGAGAGAGTAACGCACAATTATCTCTGTGCAGAGGCTTATGACCTAATCATTAATGTAGTAGATTCTACAAACTTGGAGAAAAATCTTCAGCTCACTTGTGAACTTCTAAGCATGAATAAAAATATGGTTATAGCTTTAAATATGAGTGATGAAGCCCAGAAAGAGGGCATAAACATAGATGCCCAGTACATGTCTCAGCTTCTTGGGGTGCCTTGTATTAAGGTTTCTGCTGTTACAAAAATGGGAATCAAAGAGCTTATAGAAGCAGTTCTAAGCCAGCATCAGCTCGGTAAGCAGGATTCTAAACTTATTTTTAGTGAACCTGTCGAAGAGGAGATTGCACTTATTGTTGATTACCTCACAAAGCATAAATATGAAGCAGTCAATACATATAGAAATGTTGCAATAAATCTTCTCAAAAATAATGAAAAAACATATTATAGAATTCATACAAACCCTATTTGGACAGAACTGCAGCCTATTTTAGTAGACGCAGCTCGGCATGTGGAACTCCACCATGACAGTGATGATATTAAAGAAGCTTTTGCAGAAGAGTTTGCATCATTTAACAGGGGTATAGTCGCTGAAGTTTTAAAACAGGAGAAGGCTGAAGTTGCAAAAACACTAACAGAAAAGATAGACCATTATTTAATTCATCCGCTTTTTGGTATTCCTATATTTTTATTTTTTATGTGGAGCCTTTTTCAAATAACCTTTGAAGTGGGCGCAATCCCTATGGAATATATAGATATGTTTTTTGGCTGGTTTGGCGATACAATAGGAGCGACAATCTCCAACGAGGACATCCGTTCCTTGGTCGTAGACGGTATTATCGCAGGTGTCGGTGCGGTTGTTCTTTTTGTTCCAAATATCATCATCCTTTTTATAGGAATTTCCCTTTTGGAGAGTACGGGATATATGTCGAGGGTGGCTTTTTTATTGGATGGTTTTTTTCATAAATTTGGTCTTCACGGGCAGTCTTTTATACCTCTTGTTACAGGTTTTGGCTGTTCTATTCCTGCTTATATGAGTGCTAGAATTTTAAAAAATGACAGAGACAGACTTCTGACTCTTTTTATCATAGGTTTTATGAGTTGCGGGGCGAGACTTCCCGTTTATGTTCTTTTTGCCGGTGCTTTTTTCTCCCCAGAAATGGCGGGAAATGTTCTTTTTATTATTTATATCTCCGGAGCCCTGCTTGGTTTAGTTGCCGCTAAAATACTTAAACTTACTGCCTTTAAAGGGCTTGACGAGCCCTTTGTTATGGAGATGCCAAAATACAGACTTCCCTCAGTGAAGCTCATTTGGCATACTGTTTTAACAAAGACTCTTATGTATCTTAAAAAAGCAGGTACTTTTATCGCCGCAGCTTCTATGCTTATCTGGTTTTTGAGTAATTACCCACACAATTTAGAATTAAACAAAGAGTATGAAACCAAAATTCAAAATGCACAAAGCGAACAAGAGCAAAAAACTCTCTCAAATGAACTTGCAGTTGAACATCTAGAGCAGAGCTATTTAGGTCGTATCGGTAAATTTTCTGAACCTGTTTTTGCACCACTTGGTTTTGACTGGAAGATGAGTATTGCTCTGCAAACCGGGCTTGCTGCGAAGGAAGTAGTTGTTTCTACCTTGGGTGTTCTTTACTCTTTAGGCTCAGAGGCGGATGAGAAGAACAGCTCTTTGATTGGTGCTATAAGTCAAAATATCCCTTTTGCTTCGGCAATTTCTTTTATAGTAGTGATTATGGTTTATCTTCCGTGTTTAGCAGCGTCTGTAGTCTTTACGCGTGAAGCAGGAGGCATAAAGTATTTCTTTTATCTTTTAGCGTTTACATCCATAGCGGCGTATGGTTTGGCTTTTATAGCCTACAATGTAACAAAATTAATCATGTGAGAAAACAAAAAGGCTGAATTAACTGCTTATTAGTTCATGTTTGCTAAACTCTGTTTATGAAAAAAATATTAATGATTGAAGATGACTTAGAACTAGCAGAGATACTCACAGAGTATCTCGAGCAGTTTGAGTTTGAAGTTATAACCGAAGATGACCCGTTTAAGGCCGTGAGTATATTAAAGTTGGAACCTTTTGACTTGGTAATTTTAGATTTAACCTTACCCGGAATGGACGGTTTGGAAGTTTGTGAAGCGATACGCGAACGCCAAGACATTCCTATTATTATCTCTTCTGCGAGAAGTGATGTAACAGACAAAATCAAAGCACTTGCACTTGGCGCTGATGATTATCTTCCAAAACCTTATGACCCTAGAGAACTCGAAGCTAGAATACACTCAGTTCTAAGAAGATATGAAGCAAGAACAGAAGCTAAAGAAGAGTCTAAAAGTGACTTTAAGTGTGATAAATCTTCTATGAATATTACATATAAAAGCAGAAATATAGACCTTACTAATGCTGAGTTTGGAATACTCTCTTATATGATTACCAAGCAAGGTCTCGTTGTCTCTCGAGAAGATTTAATTCATAACGTAAATGCTATTAATGAAGATTCATCCAACAAAAGTATAGATGTAATGGTTGGCAGAATCCGCAATAAACTCGGTGATAAAACACTAATTGAATCAGTTAGAGGCGTGGGGTATAAGTTACTTAAGTAACTCTTTTTATGAATAAACATGCTGTTTTAATTACTGTACTCTTTGCACTAGGTGTTTCCTTACTAAGCGTAAGTATTATATTTTTAGAGTTTTATAAGCTAAACAGACAGCAGTATATTGATAATATATTTACAAAATATTCAGTCATTACGCAGATTTTTACTCAACACATGCAAAAAGCAAATTCAGAGATTATGCTTGAGGCAAACCTTGCCGTGTATAACTTTAAAATAGAAAAAAATATAAATAGCGTAAAAAATATTTTAAGAAAGGGTACAATCTTAAAAAAAGAGGGTTTTAAACGCGTTGATGAAGCCCTTACTTTTAACAAAAAAGGGTTTTACGCTCAAAAAGTATATAGCGATTTGCAAGCTACTATGATTAAATTTAATGATGATATTTTTTTTCATCTTGAAACACAAGGTGGCTCTGTCTTGATTCAAGATGAAAAATTACAGCCCTACAGACCTTGGAATATTTTGTACTCCTATGCTACTATTATTGCCATTATCTCAATCTCCTTTTTTCTGGTTTTACAAAAATTACGACCTCTTTTGCGTCTTAGACGAAAAATCGCACAATTTGGTAATGGAAATTTAAATATCTCTTTTAAAATGAACGGAAGTGACGAAATAGCGATGATTTCCAATGAATTAGAAGCCACAAGAGGAAAAATCAGTACTATTTTGGAATCACGGACACTCTTTTTGAGAAATATTATGCACGAGCTGAAAACACCTATTGCCAAAGGGACCATAGCAACGCAGATGCTTGATTCTCAAAAACAAAAGGACAGATTTGCTTCTATCTTTGGAAGATTGGAGAGTTTGATTACAGAGTTTGCAATGATTGAAGAGGTAACAAGTATTCATGATCAAAAAAACTTTAAGGAGTACCGTCTTATTGATATAATAGACGGGGCTATTGATATGGCGATGGTTGAGCGAACTAGTGTCAGTGTTGATATCCCGGCAAATGAAAAAATATTGGCTTCATACAGGTTATATACTACAGGAATTAAAAATATGATTGACAATGGTATTAAATACTCTACAGACAAGCATGTAAAAATCACAATGATAAAGAATGAACTCTCATTTGAAAGCAGGGGAAAGTGCATCGCACACCCGTTGCATTACTATATTGAGCCCTTTACAAAAGACAATCCGGCTAAAAATAGTTTTGGATTAGGACTCTATTTAGTTGATTCTATTTTAAAGTCACATGGTCAAGTTCTGGCACATGAATATGAGAGGGGAGTCAACCGTTTTATATTTGCATAAGTTTTTATTCTGTAAACTGAGCCATGGATAAAATTATAAGGCTTATACTTGTTGCATTTTTTGCAGTATCTTTTTTTACTTTTGGTTGGTTAAGCAACTCTGCGTACAGTCCTATGTTTAAAATTAAAACACCCTCACTTTTAGATAAAATCAAAGCAAATAAAACACTAAATGTTGTTTTGTTAAATGCTCCTTCAACTTACTATATCGGTCCGGAAGGTCCTCAAGGTTTTGAATATGACCTGCTTCACAGTTACGCACAATATATAGATGTTGATCTAAATATTACTTCAGCAAATACAGTAAAAGAAGCACTAGAACTTGGTAAAAATCCAAACATACATATAACATCAGCTGCGCTGGCAAAAACTAAAGAGAGGGAGAAAACTTTTAATTTTGGACCATCGTATTTTGAGGTCCAAGAACAGGTTATCTGCCACAGGGGAATGTTAAGCAGTGGAAGATTTCCAAGAGATACAGAAGGTCTCTCAGGATTAAAAATAGTTGTCGGCGAATCTACGAGTTATGCCCAGACAATTAAAGATTTGCAAGCAGACGGGTATGATATAAATGCTTCATTTACAACTGAATATTCCACAGAAGAGCTATTGGAACAAGTCTCCACAAATGAGATAGATTGTACGATTGCCGATTCTAATATTTATGCACTTAACCTAAAATACTTTACAGAGATGAGATTAGCCTTTACAATAAGTGGCAGAGAGCAACTTGCATGGGCTTTGGCTCCTGATTCTAGAGAGCTGGCGGCTAGTATGTACGCTTGGCTAAATAATTTTAATCAAGCTGGCTCATTGGCACAACTCAAAGATCATTATTACAGTTATGCGATGTTTTTTAACTATTATAATACTAAAATGTTTTATAAACGCATAGAATCAAGGTTGCCCCAATATAAAGCATATTTTATAGAAATTGCTAATAAATATGAAATTCCTTGGACACTTTTAGCTGCTATGTCTTATCAGGAATCACATTGGAATCCAAAAGCAAAAAGTTTTACAGGTGTGCGAGGAATGATGATGCTTACTCTCTCTACAGCTAAATTATTAGGTATAAATGACCGTCTTAATGCAAAGAAAAGTATACATGGCGGGACAAGACATCTTAAAAACTTGATGAAACTTATTCCAGAAGGCGTTCAAGGAGATAATCATTTGAAATTTGCATTAGCCTCTTATAATGTGGGTTTAGGGCATATTCTAGATGCTAGAAAATTAGCTGCACAAATGGGATATAACGAAAATAGTTGGAAAGATTTAAAAGAGGTTTTACCGCTTCTCGCACAAAAAAAGTATTATAAAACATTAAAACATGGCTATGCAAGGGGAACTGAGCCTGTGAGATATGTTGAGTCAATATTTAACTTCAAAGACATTTTAGAAAGAAACAATACGAATAAAAAAGAGTTGGTTGCCGTAAATGAATTATAGCAAGTAGTTGTATTTCCACATGCCAGACATTCTTCTTGGCATGTGGAAAGTTTTACGCTTTTACGCCTTCTTCTTCGCCCTCTTTGCCATCGGCAAGTCTGGTTAAAAAAGTTTCCATATCATATTTGACTCTATATTCCGGTGTCATTATATGAATCAAAATATCTCCTAAATCAACAACAATCCAGTCTCCGGTCTCATCTACATGGTTAAAACGTTCTTTTGGTTTTAACTCTTTTCTCAGGTGGTCAAGCAATGCTAACGTGTGTCTTGAACCTAATGATGAAGCAATTATTGCATAATCTACAAAGTAGTTTTTTTCACGAAGATCAAAAACTTCGATTCCCTCAGCCTTGTTTTTGTCCAGTACATCTGTTATGTTTTGTATTCTAGTTTGCATTATTTTCCTTGTAATATTTAGCAATTTGTTTTGCACACTTTTGTGGCAATTTTGATAGTTCTAAGTGCTCTCGCAACTGTGTTGATGAAATATCTACATTTACGTTTAAGTCTATAAAATCTTTTGGAATTTCTATCTTATCTCTATGGGCTACAACAAAAGTAACCATAGACTTGAGTTCATCATACTTATCCCACTTATGAAGTGAAGAGAGATTGTCTGCTCCGATAACAAGATATATTTTTTTATATTTTTTCAAAAGGTATTTTACACTTTGTATGCTTGTGACTTTTCGTTTTTGTTTTACTTCGAAGTCATCTATCAATACATTTTGAAACGCATCAAAAATTTCTCTTAACCATTCCAACCTGAGCGATGATGGAGCATGTGACTTAGATTTAAAAGGGTTTAAAAAAGTCGGCATTATGACAACTTTATCAATATCTTTAAAATTAAGCAAAGCTTTTACAATCGTTTCATGACCGACATGAGGTGGGTCAAACGAGCCGCCAAATAGTGCAATATTTTCCATACCAATTCCAATTTAAAGCGAATTATAGCTAATTCTAGATAAAATCATACGATTTATTTTAGATAGGGAAATTTTATGGTATTAAAAGTCGCAATTAACGGATTCGGAAGAATCGGTCGTTGTGTAGCTAGAATCGCATCCATGAGAGATGATGTGGAGTTAGTTGCAATTAACGACATGGCAAGCATGGATATGGTTTTATATTTGCTTGAAAATGATTCTGTTCACGGACACTTTTCTAAAGATGTTGCAATGATTGACGAAAATCATATCAGCATTGGCGGTCAAAGTGTTAGGGTTTTTTCACAAAGAGAACTAAAGAAGTTAAAATTTGCTGATTGCGGTGCTGATATTGTTATAGAGTGTACAGGCGCATTTTTAACTCAAGAGAGTTCTCAGGCACATATCGACAATGGTCTAAAAAAAGTTCTTTTTTCAGCACCGGCAAAAGATGATATAACAGCTACCTTTGCAATGGGCATTAATGAACATTTATATGAGGGTCAAAAAATTGTCTCAAATGCTTCTTGCACAACAAACTGCTTAGGTCTTGTAGCAAAAGTAATTGATGACGCATTTGGCATAGAAAAAGGTCTCTTTACGACCATTCATTCTTATACAAATGATCAGAATATTTTGGATGTTATTCATCACTCCAGAGACAAGAGAAGAACACGAGCAAGTGCTATAAACATGATACCCACGGGTACCGATGTAGGAGAGGTTATTGGTCTCATCCAGCCTCAACTTATTGGAAAATTACATGGGCAGAGTGTTCGTGTTCCAACTCCTGATGTTGCTATGCTTGATTTAAATGTGGTTTTAAAGAAAAATACTTCAAAAGAAGAGGTGAACAGGGTTTTTAACGAGATTGCGGAAAATAATCTTCAGGGTTTGTTGCTTATAGATAAAAAAATGCGGGTATCTCAAGATTTTGTTGGCTGTGATTATAGTGCCATTGTTGCCGAAGATTTAACTCAGGTTATCGGCGGTGACATGCTCAAAATAATGACTTGGTATGATAATGAGTGGGGCTATTCTACGAGACTTTTAGATATGGCACTTCACATCAGTAAGTAGGAAAAAAAATGAAATTATTAGATATTAAAGATTTAAATTTAGCTGGCAAAAAAGTTTTTATCAGATGTGATTTTAATGTACCGATGGATGAGTTTGGTAATATTTCCGATGATCGCCGTATCCGTTCTGCTTTGGCAACTATCAACTATTGTCTAGACCGTGATTGTGCAGTCATCATAGCCTCTCATTTAGGTCGCCCAGAGGGAAAAGT
>Ga0210044_10003512_pt1 | contig 22353 bp, 21 predicted proteins | sample CryGey13umfilter_2_FD_183959 | JGI IMG/M metagenome (GOLD analysis project Ga0210044, IMG submission 183959) | Groundwater microbial communities from aquifer in Utah, USA - Crystal Geyser 4/9/14 3 um filter (SPAdes) (version 2) | ecosystem: Environmental > Aquatic > Deep subsurface >... | reverse complement strand
GTTAGTGTGCTGCATGGTCTGAATTCTCCTGGCTTGAGATTTGCTGTTTGGTAACTACAAATCTACCACATCCCTTGGGAATTCAGACCTTTTTCATGCTGTCATTTCTTTGACCGGACAGCAGTGGCAGGATTTACAGGATTTTGATGAGGATATGGAAGAGTTGAGCAGTGCCGAGGATTTCCTCGAATATTTCGATATTGCCTTCGATCAGCGTGTGGTGCATGTCAATCGGCTGCATATCCTGCAGCGCTTTCACGACTACCTCTCCAGAGAAGAGAATCTCAACGAGCAGGCATCATCCGAACGTTATGCCCGCCATAAACTGCTGCTGAATAAAGCCTACCTCGATTTTGTCGACTCCGATGCGCAGGCGGAAAAAGTGCTGAAGATATTCAAGATGAATGAGCCGCAGACCGGTTTTGTTTCTGTGGAACAGCTGCTGGGCAGTTGATATGCGTCCGCGCTTTGATTATGGCGATGAGGTGCGTGTGACGCGTAATGTGCGCAACGACGGCACCTATCCGGGGCTGGAAACAGGACAGTTGCTGGTGCGTCGCGGCAGTACCGGCCATGTACGCGATGTCGGCACCTTTCTGCAGGATCAGATCATTTATACGGTGCACTTTATCGACCAGGACCGTGTGATCGGCTGCCGCGAGGAGGAGCTGCTGGCGGCTGACGATCACTGGGTGGAGAGCGAGTTTGAGTATCGCGATCGGGTCATCGCCAGAGTGTCGCTGGCCATAGGTGGTGAGGTGATCGCGGCAGCTGGTGCAGGCGGCGAGATTGAGAAGGTGTTGCGCGACGCACCGGGCGGCGTGGCCTACGAGGTGCGCTTTCCCGGTCGCACGCTGCAGGTGCCGGAAACGGCACTGGCCATTGATCCGGAGAATCTCAATGAGTTGCAGAAACAGAAATTGGCGGAACAGGAGGCGGTTGATGGTTGATGCAGTGGATGCTTACCTGTTGCTTAATGCAGCAGCCCAGTTATTTGGCAAAACACCATCGGAGCTGGAACCCCCGCAGTGGCAGGAGGCTGTCGCACTGGCTGAGAAGGAGAGTCTGCTGCAGGAGAAGATTCTGGCATCCGGCGAAGCGGAAGCGGTTGTGGTCAGCGACGAGGAAATTACCCATGCCCGTGCCGAGGTTGAGTCGCGTTTTCCCGAGCGTCGCGAGTTTCTTGAGAACCTTGCCCGCAACGGCATGAACGAATCGACACTGACCGATTCGCTGGCCAACAGCCTGAAGGTAGAGAAGACCATGAATCTGGTCGGGGATGAGGCCGCTGTTGCCAGCGATGCCGAGGTGGCAGCCTTTTATAACGATAACAGGGATAAATTTGATCGCCCTGAGTTGCGCGAGGCACGCCATATCCTGATTACGATCAATGATGAGTACCCGGAAAATCGCAGGAAGGTGGCGCTTGCACGACTGAAGAAGCTGGCCAAAGCACTAGCCGACAATCCGGATGATTTTGCCGACCTGGCCATGCGTCATTCGGAATGCCCGACAGCACTCGAAGGCGGTCTGCTCGGCAAACTACCGCAGGGAAAACTCTACCCGGAACTCGATAGCGTGTTGTTTGCCATGAACGAAGGCGAGATCAGCAAGATCATCGAGTCGCCCATCGGCCTGCATTTGCTGCGCTGCGACCGCATTCATGCGGCCGGTATTGCGCCGCTTGTCGAGGCGGATATGTCGATTCGTCAGCATCTGAATGAGCCGCGTCGTCGTGCGGCTCAGAAGCAGTGGATCAGAAGTCTGTTCGCAGCGCATAGTGGTTGATTTGAACCGGTGAAATATTCTGCGGGGCTGGTTCTACTGTCTGTAGTGATGGCAGTGGCCTCATCTTATGTTTCTTTTGCAACAGCCGGCCGCATGGCTACGGCCCGCAGCACAGCCTACCGGCTGCTCTGGATCATCGGCTGCGGCCTCTCCATGGGTAGTGGCATCTGGTCGATGCACTTTATTGCCATGCTTGCCATGGAGGCGCCATTTCAGATCAGCTACGCGTTCAGCATCACAGCTCTGTCGTTGCTGGTGGCCATCATCTGCTCATCGCTGGCATTTCTGTTGATGAACAGAGGCGCAGGCAGCAGGGCAGTGACAGCAGCAGCCAGCCTGCTGCTCGGAGTGGGTGCTACATCAATACATTATATCGGCATGGCTGCGATGAAAGTGCCCGAGGTGATTTACGCGCAGCCAGAAGCCGTACTGTTTTCCGGCATGGCGGCGGTGTTCACATCTTTCTGTGCACTATCACTGTTTGCGCAGATGAAGCCCACCCCATTGTGTAGTGATACGGTGACGCGGCTGCTCGCTGCGATCCTGATGGGCGGCGGCATTGCCCTGATGCACTTTATCGCTATGGGCAGTGCCACACTGGTTGCTGCGGCCGTGCCACTCACTCCTGTAGCGTCGGATATGAACCTGATTATCTCTATTGTCATCATTGTCTTTTTTATTCAAGTTGTAGGTGTTGTTACCCTGTTGATGGATGAAACCATCATGGCCAAAGAGAAGATCATCGAGCTGGAAAAGCAGTTTATGCAGGCGCAGAAGATGGAGGCGATAGGTACCCTTGTCGGTGGCATCGCACATGATTTCAATAACATGCTGGCAGGCATTGCCGGCAACCTCTATCTGGCTAAGAGGAAGGTAAATAACAGTCCGGAAGCTATTGAGAAGCTGCTTAAAGCTGAAGAACTTGCCGATCACGCCTCTGAGATGATCAAGCAGTTGCTTACCCTGGCCAGAACAGATGATATTGAGCAGGAGACCTTTTCACTGACCCAATACAGCGACAAGACATTCAAGCTGGCCAAGGTTTCTATCCCCCGGCGAATCGCCTGCAACAGCAGGATTTGCAGTGATGAGTTATATATCAATGGTAATAAAACACAGATTCAACAACTTGTTATCAATATGACAAACAATGCCCGCGATGCACTGCTCGATGTGGAGCAGCCTGAAATCACCTGTTCGCTGTCGCTATTTGCGGCGGATGAGGCGTTCCGCAGCAAATACCCGGGGCTCAAAACGGATCAGCTGGCGCGACTCTCCATTATTGATAACGGCAAGGGGATCCCTGAGAGCAACCTCAATACTATTTTCGAACCGTTTTTCACTACCAAGGCCGTCGGGCATGGAACGGGACTGGGTTTGTCGATGGCCTAGGCGCCGTTAAATCACATGGCGGAGAGATCGAAGTGGAGAGCAAGGAGCAGGAGGGGACGGCCTTTCATATCTATTTTCCTGTTGTTGAACCGGCAGTGGCTGCTTAGTCAGAAACCGCAGCGCGCATTAAGTTTTTTTTATACCTTTATTCATCCTGCAATAAGGCGGGCTGTTGATAGTCAGATCCGGCAGATATGCAGGAAAAAGAGGGCTCCCGCTGACAGGGAGAGCAGTTGCGCCCACAAAGACTGTCTTGTTTGATGCCTTACAGGTTCATGATGCCGGGTCACTTGCACCTGAACAATAAATGATCATTGGGAGGGATGCATGATCGATCTTGCTATAGCCGATCCGGCTGATACGGCGCAGTTTTTTGAGGCGGTCGGAGCCGGTATTATCGTATTTGAAGTTGATGCTGAAGATGCGTTGCGGCTGGTCAGTACCAATGCTATTTACCGGGCCATGTATGCTGTCGGTCACGAGCCGGATGTCGGTTGCGCCATCGATGAATTTCTACCCGCCTACATCCAGAAACATTACCATCAGCAGTTTCAGGCCTGTCTGGATCTGAATGCATCGGTGGATAATGAGTTGCAGCTGCAGGTGAACGGTGAAACATGCTGGTACCGGGTGCGTATGGTTCCCGTTTTTGGGGCTGATGAAACGCAATTTGCCCGCGTGCTGGCCACCAGTGTTGATATTACGCATGAGAAATTGCTGGCAGAGGAGCTGGATATTGTCAGTTCCCGTTTGAAGGCCATTGTCGATTCAGCGCATGATGCGATTATCTCTATCGATCAGAACCACGCGATCAAAACTTTTAATCAGGCGGCTGAAAAACTGTTCGGATATGATCGGGAAGGGGTGGTTGGCAAAGCCATTGATCAGCTGATGCCGCAGCGCTCCCGGCCCCAGCATACCGGGCATATTCACAATTTCGGTCATTCCCAGGTGAAATCACGCGCAATGGAGACGCGGGCGGAAGTGACCGGTTTACGCAGTGATGGCAGCGAGTTTGCAGCTGAAGTAGCGATCGCAAAAATTGATGTACACGGGCAGATGGAGTTCACCGCTATTGTGCGTGATATATCGGTGCAGATGCGCCTGCTCGATGAGCTCAAGCTGCGCGCGACAACCGATCCGTTAACCGGTATTTCAAACCGGCGTCATCTGGTGGAGGTGGCGCAAGCAGAAATTGAACGTTGCCAGCGCTATGATCACCCATTGTCACTGCTGCTGCTCGATATCGATGATTTCAAATCGATTAATGATACTTATGGCCATGCGGTTGGCGATGAAGTGCTCGCGCAACTTGGGCGTGTGCTGAAGAAGTGCTCACGCCACCTCGATCTGCCGGCATGCTGGGGCGGCGAAGAGTTCTGTTTGCTGATCCCTGAAACAACGCTGGATGATGCGCACGGGCTGTGCTTGCGCCTGTTGGAGGATATCCGCCAAATCCACCACAATATTCCGGCTCTCGGCGAGCGTACGGTGACAGCAAGTATCGGTTTGGCCGCTTACCGTAAGGGCGATGATGATGTGGATAAACTCGTACATCTGGCCGATGAGGCGATGTATAAGGCGAAAAACAGAGGCAAGAACAGGGTATGCCTGGCAGCAGGGCATCAAAGCGATGAGTGAGGAAGCGGAACAGAGCGGGGATCAGCCAATACAGATTGCCGTAGCCAGCAGGGACGGGCTTACCGTTGCCGGTCATATCGGAAAGTGTGCCGACTGGATTGTGTTCAATGTTGCAGGTTCCGGTGCTGATACAGCGGTGCGGGAAGTGGCGCGGATCACGTTGCCGCGAGAGCTTGTCTTCCATCACTACAGGGATGAAATACCGCATCCGCTAGGTGCATGCCGTGTGGTGATCGGCGCCAGCGCCGGAGCGAGTTTCAGCGACAGGATGCAAGAGCGCGGGATCAGGGTGGTACTGACGGCTGAACCCGATCCGGCCAGAGCCGTCAGCGACTATGTGAATCTTGCACTGGCGCCGCCGAAAGTACGGCTGATCGGCAGTCTGATCTGCAAAATTCACGATGCGCTTCCCATCTGACAGCAGCTGATTCGATCTTCAGACAAAACGCCGTTTTTGATCTGATGTTGGTCCCCGGGGTTGATCCTGGCGCTTCAAGTATTTCTGTTTTATAAGGGTAGACTCTTAGGCCCGGTCTCACAGTTCACCTTACCGGTATGTATTCAAAACGAAAAAAACACGTATAGTTAGCTACTTGCATCCTATGTATGCTGTCAAAACAATGGGGCGAGTCGATGGGTGACGTACTGGAAAAGCTGCAGCAGCAACTGGAAGCCACTCAACGCGCTCTGGTTGAGGCAGAGGCGCGTTGCGCCCGCCAGGCTGCCGATCATCGGGCTACCCTCGAAGCATCCGAGCAGGCACGCAGCCGAGTCGAGCAGGAAATTAAGCTGTTGAGCACGTTGCTCGATAACTCCAGTGATGCCATCGAAGTGATTGATCCGGTGAGCTTTCGTTTTCTGGATGTAAATGACACAGAGTGCCGCGAGTTGGGTTACAGCCGCAAAGAGCTGCTTTGCATGCATATTTTCGACATTGATCCGAATTTCAGTGAGTTAACCTCGAATCTGCTAGAGCAGCAGCTTAGACAAGTGGGCGGCGCGCGATTCGACAGCCTGCATCGGCGAAAGGACGGGTCGACCTTCCCAGTGGAAGTCAGTGCAAAAATGATCGAAACCGACAAGGCCTACCTGTTCTGCATCGTCCGCGATATTACCGAGCGCAAGCTGGCGGCTGAAGCCATGGCAGCGAGCGAGAAGCGCTTTCGCAACCTGGTCGAGTCGGTGTCGGACTGGGTATGGGAGGTGGATGAGCAGGGGCGTTATACATACTGCAGCCCCAATATTAAGGATATGCTGGGTTATGAGCCTGCAGAGTTGATTGGCAAGTCGCCACTTGAGCTGATGCCGGTCGCCGAAGCGGCGAGAGTGGCGGGGATCTTTGGTTTGGCGGTCGTGGAGAGGCGCCACCTGAAAGATCTGGTTAACATTACACTGCACAAGGATGGACACGAGGTCATCATGGAAACCAGCGGTACGCCTGTTTTTGATGCCGATGGCACGTTCAGGGGCTACTGCGGAATCGACCGTGACATTACCGAGCGCAAACAACTGGAGCGGCAACTGGAAAGCCAGGCACACACAGATATGCTGACCGGACTCCATAACAGGCGTTATTTTTTCGAGCTGGCGGAGCTGGAACTTGCCCGCGCCAAACGCCATGGCAAACAGTTTTCGCTGCTGATGCTGGATGTGGATCATTTCAAGTTGTTTAACGACAGCTACGGTCACCATATCGGGGATCGGGTGTTACAGAAATTGAGCGAGGTCTGCATGCGCACCCTGCGCGAGATCGACTTTCCGGGGCGTATCGGCGGCGAAGAGTTTGCCATCATGTTGCCGGAAACCCGGGGTGAGCGTGCGATGGAAGTGGCTGAGCGCCTGCGACTGGCCATTGCCGACGCGGAGGTTCTATTGGAGCCGAAGGACAGATCCGTTCACTTTACAGTCTCAATCGGCGTTACCTGTTTTGAAGTTGCGGATATGCTGGTAGATGACCTGCTCAAACGTGCGGATAAAGCCTTGTATGCGGCTAAAGGCGCCGGGCGTAATCAGGTTTGCAGCAAGGATGGCGACTGAGTCTACGCGTTGGGCGAAGTGATTACGCTGAAAGCCACCCCTCACGAACGCGTATTCAGTGTGACGTATCAGCGGTAAAACTATCTGTGCAGGTGAGGGTTAAGGGACCGGAAATCCGGCCCCTTTGCATTGCTTGATGGGAAAAGCTTAGAGCTTGTCGGCGTTGGCGGCGAGGTATGAGGCCACACCGTCGGCATCGGGTACCATGCCCTTGTCGCCCTTGTTCCAGCCGGCCGGGCAGACTTCGCCATGCTCTTCGGTGAACTGCAGCGCATCGACCATGCGCAGCATCTCGTCGACTGAGCGACCCAGTGGCAGATCATTGACCACCTGGTGACGCACCTTGCCCTCTGTATCAATCAGGAATGAGCCGCGGAAGGCAACACCTGCATCGGAAAATTCAACATCATAGGCCTGACAGATCTGATGTTTCACATCGGCTACCAGCGGATAGGCCACGCTACCAATGCCGCCTTCATTGACCGCGGTATTGCGCCAGGCCGCGTGGGTAAACTGTGAATCGATCGAGCAGCCGATCACCTGAACGCCGCGCTCCTCGAATGCCTTGATACGATGATCAAAGGCGATCAGCTCGGACGGGCAGACAAAGGTGAAATCCAGTGGATAAAAGAACAGTACCACGTACTTGCCCCTGAATTCGGACAGGGTGAAATCTTCTCTGATACTGCCGTCTGCCAGTACTGCGGCGGCGGTAAAGTCCGGTGCCTGTTTTCCTACCAATACACTCATGTGTTAAACTCCTCTTTGTGGTTTTTAATGTTATGCGGCTAGCGACGGCTCAGTCGTCATTGGCCACAATTTTACGTCGTTTTACCGTAGCGGGGTCGGCGGTAATCGGACGGTAGATCTCAACCCGATCCCCCTCCTTGAGGGTATCGGTGAGCTCAGCGATTTTGCCGTAGATACCGACCTTGTGTGTCTCCAGATCAATATGCGGCATATCATCCAGAATACCGGAAATCAGAATCACCTGTCTGATGGTACTACCTTCAGGGATATCCAGTTTTTGCCAGATCTGTTTACTGCCTTCAACAAAGGCCAGACTCACGTTCATGTCCTGTCACCTCCTGCCAGATCATCCTCGTCATCCATGGCGTTAATCGCCGCAATCCTTGCAGCCTTTGCCGCAACCAGCGCGCGATCCGCCTGACGGTGATCCAGCCAGCTTTTGCCGGCAAGCAGGAAGCCCAGTGCCAGGAAGCCGCCCGAGGGAAGCACCATCAGCAGAAATCCGCGATAGTGATCGAGCAGTTGCATATCGAGGAAGGAGAAGCTGTCTCCGAGCAGCAGGGCGGCGTTGGCAAACAGCGTGCCGCTACCGATGATTTCACGCACGCCGCCGAGCACGACCAGTGCCAGCGTAAAGCCCGCTCCCATCATCAACCCGTCCATGGCAGAAGGGAGCAGCGATTGTCTGGAGGCAAAGGATTCTGCGCGGGCAAGAATACAGCAGTTGGTCACAATCAGCGGAATGAACAGGCCGAGCACCTTGTGCAGATCATGCATAAAGGCGTTCATGCCCAGATCAATCAGGGTGACGATGGTGGCAATCAGCAGAATGAAGACCGGAATACGCACCTCCTGACTGATAATATTGCGCAGTGCCGATACAACGATATTGGAGGTGAGCATCACGGCCGTTGTCGCCAGCCCCATACCGAGCCCGTTGGTGGCGGTGCTGGTTACTGCCAGCAGCGGACAGAGGGCCAGCATCTGCACCATGACCACATTATTGTCCCAGATACCGTCACGCATGATCTGTTTGTAGTCAGTCATCTGTCGCATCCTCCCCGAGGATTTCAGCACGGTGGGCCTTGAAGTAGAGCAGCCCTTTGTGCACGGCGCGCACAACCGCGCGCGGCGTGATGGTTGCGCCGCTAAACTGGTCGAAAGCGCCGCCATCTTTTTTCACCGCCCACTGCGCGCTGCTCTGCTCTTCCAGCGACAAGCCGGAGAAGTGATCGATCCATGTGCTCTTGGCTACCTCGATTTTGTCGCCGAGCCCAGGTGTCTCCGCGTGTGAAATCACCCGCACGCCCATAATCGAGCCGTTGCTGCGTACGCTCATCATGATGTTGATCGCGCCGCTGTAACCCATGGCGATAACCTGAAAGGAGACGGCGACAACTTTCCCCTGCAGGCGGGCGCGGTAGAAGGTGATGCCGTTTTCATAGTCGCTGAATTCCAGCGGCGCATGCAGTACGACCGTGTCTTCGAGCAGCTTGTTGTCGTGCTCGTGATCGGCCACTACCTGTGTCAGCGAAGCGCGCAGATCCTCCGCCTGCCGCTCGGCGATCTGATCGCGCGTGCCGGCATCGGCAAATACCAGCATGGCACCTGCAATCAGGGCAATACCACCGAGTAGTAGCGGGTGGTAGGCCATCTTCTGCTTGATATCGACGCTGCCGCTCATCTCATCCTTCCTTTTTCAGCTTGCGGAAAAACTGACCGATGCGCGAGCCGGGGTGGCCGTAAATTCGCGGCTTGATGTAGTGGTCAATCAGCGGGGTGGCCGCATTCATCAACAGTACGGAGAAGGCCATGCCTTCCGGGTAGCTGCCCCAGGTTCTGATAATAAACAGCAGTAGTCCGGCCCCGATACCGAAGATGATTTTTCCCAAATTGGATACGGGAGATGTGACCGGATCGGTGGCTATATAGAAGGCACCCAGCATCAGGCCGCCATTGAGCAGATGAAACAGCGGGCCTGCATAGTGATCGGGATCGTGCAGGCTGAAGATCGATGCCATGGCCGCGACAGTTGTCAGAATGGCAACCGGTATGTGCCAGCTGATGATGCGCTTGTAGAGCAGGAACAGGCCGCCGAGCAGAAACAGGATTGCAGAGGTTTCACCGAGGCTGCCGTTGATCGTACCGATGGCGGAAGCCAGCGGGTCATAGGTAGAGGATAGGATGTCGGGCAACAGCTCGCCGCGGCCAAGCTCGGTACGCAGATGGCCGAGGCTTGAGGCGGATGTAACGGCATCCAGATCGGGGATGCCATTGGCCGTAATACTCCAGCCGGCCGCGGCATCGGGAGCATCGGCTGTACCGAACGGGCGCGGGGCAATCCAGCTGGTCATCTCCAGCGGAAAGGAGACCAGCAATACGGTACGCGCCAGCATGGCCGGGTTAAACGGATTCTGTCCGATACCGCCGAAAATCTGCTTGCCGATGACAATGGCGCAGAAGCTGCCCAGTACACCGATCCACCACGGTGCCCATGGTGGCAATGTCATGGCCAGCAGCCAGCCGGTGAGCAGGGCGGAGAAATCCATGCAGTAGAGGCGTACCGGTTTGCCGGCGATTTTCAGGCAGATAGCCTCAAACAGCACGGCCGAGCCGATCGTGATCAGAAACAGAAACAGTGCAGGCCAGCCGAACTGGTAGATGCCGAGCATGGTGCCGGGCAGCAGTGAGAGCAGCACCAGCAGCATCACCAGTGGCACACTGGATCTGCCGGCAATATGGGGGGAGGAGGGTGGTCTGATCATCAGGCGATCTCTTTTTCGCTGTTTTGTTCAGCGGCTGCTTTCTCAGCCGCCTTTCTTTTTGCGATGGCTTGCATGCGTTTGGCGATCATCTCTTCCTTCTCTTTTTCCTGCTGTGCCATGCGCACCTGCCGGCCCTGAATCAGACGTTTGATCTCATCATCTTTTTGCTGTTGCTGGCCGCGGATAAGCAGCTCGCCCTTGCCATAATTGAAATAGTGGACCAGCGGGATGGCAGACGGGCAGGCAAATGAGCAGGAGCCGCAGAGGATGCAGTCCTTAAGTCCTATATCGACAGCCTGATCGAGTTTGTCTTTTTTGAGCATGGCCGCCATGGTCAGCGGAGAGAGCCCTATCGGACAGGCATCCACACAGGAGGCACAGCGGATGCACGGGTGCTCCGTACTGTTTTTGACTTCAGCGCGACTCATCGCCAGTACGCCATTGCAGCCCTTGGTGATCGGAATCTCGGCATGCGGCAGTGCCTGCCCCATCATCGGGCCGCCCATCAGAATGCGTTGCGGCTCCTCTTTCAGGCCGCAGAAGGCGAGCAGATCGGAGATCAGCATGCCGATCGGCACCTCATAATTACCCGGTCGTTTCACGGCATCGCCGGCAACCGTGACGATGCGGTGGGTTAGCGGTTTGCCGTGGCGCACGGCATTGCTGATGGCGTAGGCTGTGGAGATATTATGCAGTGTCACACCGATATCGGCGGAGAGTTTGCCGGCAGGTACCTGCCGGCCGGTGATGTACTCGATCAGCTGCTTTTCCGAACCCATCGGGTAACGTGTGGGTACGGCCATCACCCGTATATTGCCGAAATCCTTGCAGGCGATCTCCATCAGCCGGATCGCTTCGGGCTTGTTTCTTTCGATGGCGATAATGGTGTCTGGTCCGTAGAGGGCCTGTGCCAGCAGTTGAATGCCGTCCATCACGGCCTGAGTGCGCTCCTGCATCAGGCGATCATCACAGGTGAGATAGGGCTCGCATTCGCAGCCGTTGATGATCAGTACCGGCGTATTGCGGCTCTGCCCCAGCGTCAGTTTGACAGCGGATGGGAAGGTGGCACCGCCAAGGCCGACAATGCCGGCCTGGCTGACGCGCTCGGCAATGACTTCCGGACGCAGAAAGAGCGGGTTGACCGGTGTCGAGACATCATCCCTGAGCTCTCTGCCGTCATTGACCAGCACCATGGTTCTGGTCGGTAGCCCGGAGGGATGCGGTGCGGCCCAATCGGTAATCTGCTCGACATATCCTGAGCAGGGGGCGTGGATATTGGCCGATACACTGCCCTGGGCGCGGGCAATGATCTGCCCCTTGTGGATGATCTCATGGATCACCTTGTCGGGTGCAGCCGGGGCGCCGATATGCTGCTTGAGCGGCAGATAGAGCCGTTCAGGCGTGGGCACACGTGTAATGGTGATCTCGTTTGTCAGCTTGTGCTCGTCCGGATGCACACCGCCGCGGATACTTAATTTTGGCATACGGGACTCAGGCTGCCAGCGGCAGTTGCGCGAGCGGCAACGGCTTGTTCCAGCGCCAGTTTGTCAGCGTGGTTTTCACTTCGACCATCTGCAGGCACTCGGTCGGGCAGACATCGATGCACAACGTGCAGCCGTTGCAGGCACTGTCGATGACGGAGTGCATCTGTTTGGGCGCGCCGATAATGGCATCGGTCGGGCAGGCCTTGAAGCAGCGGGTGCAGCCGATGCAGGTGGCCTCCTGCACATAGGCGAGCATGGGTACGGTGTTGGTGGTGCTGTTGCTGAAATCCCAGTCGACACCGAGACGCGCAGCCAGATTTTCGATCAGGCCTTTGCCGCCCGGTGGGCAGATATCCAGTGTTGCCGTGCCTTCTGCCATCGCTTCGGCTGCCTGTCCGCAGCCGGCAAAGCCGCACTGGCCGCAGTTGGAGCCGGGCAGCATGGCGGTGATGTCGTCCACAATCGGATCGGCTTCGACTTTCAGAAAACGGGCGGCAAGCGCCAGAAAGAGTCCGAGCGTGAAGCCGAGAGTGGCCAGTGTGGCAATACCTTCAATCATAAAGTGCCTCCTTGGATACCTGATTAGTGACCTGTCAGACCGGCAAAACCCATAAAGGCCAGCGACAGGATTGATGCCACGACAAAGCCGATCGGAGCTCCGGAAAAATTGCGCGGCACATCGCACAGTGCCAGGCGCTCTCGCAGGCCGGCAAACAGCACCATGACCAGTGTGAAACCGAGGGCCGAGCCGAAGCCGTACAGGGCAGAGTCGAAAAAACCGTTCTTCTCCTGCACGCTGAGCAGGGCCACGCCCAGTACCGCACAGTTGGTGGTGATCAGTGGCAGGAAGATGCCGAGCAACTGATAGAGCATCGGGCTGAGTTTTTTGATAAACAGTTCGGTGAACTGTACGACAGCTGCGATCACCAGAATAAACGAGATAATGCGCAGATAACCCAGATCGAACGGCTCCAGCAGGAATGTCTCTAGCAACCAGCTGGAGATTGCCGCCAGTGTCAGTACAAATGTTGTGGCAAAACCCATGCTGATGGCCGTATCCAGTTTGTTGGAAACGCCCATGAACGGGCAGAGCCCGAGGAATTTGACCAGTACGACATTGTTGACCAGTGCCGTACCGATAATGACCAGCATGAAATCAGTCACGCTATCTCCTTGTGATGCATCATGCCGCTCTCTGTGCAGGATCGGTGCCATCGGCAACGAAACCGGCCGGACGCTTTGAAAGATCATATTTTAGGCTGTTCCGGCCGTGCTTTGCCTATCGGGTAGGCGGCTCAGTGGCGGTGGGGATTGCTACAATTTTTATCCATGGATTGAATAATTGTAGTAAACACTACAATTTACCGCGCAGGTGTTGTGTTGTGAGACAAGGGATTTGCTACTATTCGATTACGGCACAGCTCTTGCATTAGAAAAGCCATGATATTGAACGGATTGCCTAGTGGCCTCTATTTTCAGGTTGTCGAACAGTCGGCGATCGCGACATCTATTACCGATCTTGCGGCGAATATCATCTATGTGAATCCAGCCTTTACCCGGGTGACCGGTTACCCGTCTGTAGAGCTGCTGGGTCAGAATCAATCACTACTTTCGGATAAAAAAACACCGGCCGTGATCTATCAGGCCTTGTGGAGTCGCTTGCAGCAGAAGAAAAATTGGTCGGGTGTGCTGGTCAATCGCCGCAAGGATGGTACGCGCTACCTGGCCGATCTGACCATTGCGCCGGTGCTCAATGATCAGGGTGAGGTGACCCACTACCTGGGTATGCACCGGGATGTGACGGAACTGCACCGGCTGGAGCAGCAGCTGCTGAATCAGAAAACGCTGATTGAATCTGTGGTCAATATTGCTCCGATGGCCATAGCCATGCTCAACGATAAGGGTCAGGTAGAGCTGGATAACCTCGAATACAAGGCCCTGCTGGCTGATTTTAAGAACAGGGAGCCTGCTCATCTGATACTCGAGCAGTTGCATATCGATGTTTCTGCTCAGGCGCAGAGCAAGAGAACAGATTTCACTGCTCTGGAGGTCGCTATTGATCAGGGTGGCAAGAAAAAACCGCGCTGGTTCTCCTGCTCCGGTATCTGGTTTGACGAGAGTGATGAGCGGGCAGAATCCTTTTTTGAGCGCAACAAGGCGCGTCACCTGTTGCTTGTCATCAGCGAAATTACCGGCTTAAAGGCCCATGAGCATGCGGTGCGCTGCAATACCATGCGCACGATTCTGGCCAAGCAGGAGGTGGTGCAGAGCCTCAGAGAGACGCTTGCCGGTGCCGCCTACCAGTTGCAGGTGCCGGTGAATGTATTGAGCGCGGTGACCAATATGTTCAAACAGCGCGAAGACAAGGGTGGCTGCAGTCATTCGATGCTGGAGGCACTTGATCAGGCGCTGGATTCGGGCAGGAAGGCGCTGGCTACGCTGGAGGCGAGCAAGCCGGTCGTTCTCTCCGAAGCCCCGGAAGATGTTGATCTGAATGAACTGCTCAGGGATGTGGTTGCACTTTCTGAAGAGCGCGTGCGTGAAATGGGGGTGGTGATCGACTGGCAGCAGTTTGATGCGCTGCCTACATTGAGAGGGCAACAGTGGCATCTGCGCGGTGCGCTGAAGCAACTGGTGGATAATGCGCTGGATGCGATGACTCAGGTGGAGGGGGGACATCGGGAAATGCGCCTGAAAACCGAACTGTGTGATGGTATGATCAAGGTACATATCTGTGACAGCGGACCGGGTATCCCCGATGAGTTGCGCCGCAATATCTTCGAGCCGTTTTTTACCACCAAGCGAGGCGAGAGTTCTGCCGGTATGGGGCTGCCTACCTGCCAGAGTGTGATCAGAGAGCATGGTGGTATGATGTGGGTGGAGAACAGCATACTCGGGGGCATCTGTATGCGATTGCAGTTCCCGGTGGCTGATACGGAGAAACATGGATGAGTTACTCTGATATCAATGGTGGATTGGGTTTTCTCGACCGTGCCTCGCTGATCGAAGCTGAGCTGGAAGCACTGTTTCTGGTCGGCAAGGTGCTGAGCAAGTCGCTAAACCTGCACGAAACGCTGAATGCTGTGCTGGATGTGCTTAACGATCAGACCGGCATGGAGCGTGGTATGGTTGCGCTGCTTGATCAGCAAAGTGGCAAGATGGCCGTGCAAGCGGTCCATGGCCTGGATTCAGAGGTGACTGCCGAGGTCAGTTATCAACCGGGTGAAGGCATTATCGGCACCATGCTGGAGAATGGAGAGTCGATCATTATCGAGCGTATTGATCGCGAGCCCGAGTTCCTTGATCGACTGGGTTATTATGATCAGACGCTGCCGTTTATTGCCGAACCGATAATTATCGGCCATCTGGACCCGGTCGGGGTGATCGCCGCGCAGCCGGCAGCCAGTCGTATGATGTTTTTACATGAGCGGTCCCGTTTTCTGAAAATGGTAGCCAACCTGATCGCCCAGAGTGTGCGACTCTCCTGGGAGGTGGAGCATGAAAAGCAGGCACTGACCAGCGAACGTGATCAACTGCGTCAGGCGGTACAGGTCAGTTACGGCTTTGACAATATTGTCGGACACACCGAAGTCATGCGGCGTGTATTCGAGCAGGTTCAGCAGGTGTCGAAGTGGAATACCACGGTATTGATTCGTGGCGAATCGGGCACCGGTAAGGAGCTGATTGCCAACGCTATCCATTACAACTCACCGCGAGCCGGTGACCCCTTTATCAAGCTCAATTGTGCGGCCTTGCCGGATACGCTGCTCGAATCGGAGCTCTTCGGTCATGAGAAAGGGGCGTTTACCGGCGCGATATCCCAGCGCAAGGGCCGTTTCGAGCAGGCCGATGGTGGTACGATCTTCCTGGACGAGATCGGTGAGATCAGTGGTACCTTTCAGGCCAAGCTGCTGCGCGTATTGCAGGAGGGTGAGTTCGAGCGTGTGGGCGGCACGCGTACGATGAAGGTGGATGTGCGCGTAGTGGCCGCGACCAATAAAAATATGGAGCAGGAGGTTGAAGAGGGCACGTTTCGTGAAGATCTCTACTACCGCCTGAATGTTATGCCGATTAATCTGCCATCGCTGCGTGAGCGGGCAGAGGATATTCCGGATCTGTCACGCTTCCTGATTGATAAAATCGCCCGCAAACAGGGTCGCAAGTTGGAGATGACCGACAGCGCTCTGCGTGTGTTGATGCGCTACACCTGGCCGGGCAATGTGCGTGAGCTGGAAAACTGTCTGGAGCGCGCTGCTGTGATGTGCAGCGATGGCACGATCGATCCGCAGGTGATCAGCATGACCGGCATCGAAGAACGACTGCATACGCAGGGCATGCAGAGTGTTGCGAAAAAGAGACCTGCTGCTGCCAATTTCGATGATCCGGAGCTGGATGAACGTGAACGTGTGATTGCAGCGCTTGAGCAGTCCGGCTGGGTGCAGGCGAAAGCGGCACGCATGCTGAATATGACCCCGCGTCAGATTGCCTATCGCATCCAGACGCTGAATATCAACGTGCAGAAATACTGATTTTGCACTGATAGCCCCTTACCCGTCGTCTGCAAGTACTGTCTGCGGGCATTCATGTTATGCGCTCGACATCGCGCTGTAAGCTTCTGCGCGAGTAGTAGCACAGTACGGGTCAAACCGGATTGGTCGTATTTTGTAAGCGCGATGTCACATGGTCATTTATCGATTTATAAACTATAGTCAGCATCGAGCCGTGAAGAACATGGTTCCCGGGGATGTGATGTTCAAAGCCGACAGTAGTTTACTTATTTCTGAATCCAGTCGTATGATGTGCGCTAATCACTGATGCAGGGATGCCGTGAAAAGCTGTTGTGTGAAGGCTATTCCCGCCCGCTGCTGTTTCTGTCTCCAGCCACTGTTGTATTGATCAGGGTTTGTGTTTGAGTAACAGCAGGCTGCATAATTTTTTTATTGGTTTTCTCTACAGCCTTCTTCTTTTAGTGCTGGCTTCTGCCTCAGCCACGACTATCGCTGCTGCGGAAAAGGCCGGCGTCAGTGACCTTGAAGCAGTCTATATTTTTAACTTTATTCGTTTTACCGACTGGCCTGAAAAGTCCGGGGCAAAGCCTGCTGCAGGCATTAAGCTGCAGGTGCTGGGTGATCCGGCAGTACTTGCAACGATGCAGGCTATCGGAGAGAAGGCAGTTGCCGGAGAGATGGGGCTTGTTGTCGCCTCCTGCCCGAGCGACAGCTGTATCCGCAACGCTTCGGTTCTGTTTGTCGGCAAAGAAGAGCGTGAATATGGTCGTCTGCTTGAGCTTGTTGCAGGGCGTCCTGTACTCACGATTTCAGATATTGCTGGCTTTGCCAGTCACGGCGGTATGATAGAAATCAAATATCACAACAAAAAACTCACCTTTATTGTCAACCTGCAGCGTGTCAGGCAAGCCGGTCTCTATATCAGTGCGCAACTGCTGGCTCTGGGTGAAGTTGTCGGGAGGGAGCATGAATAGAAATGTTTCTGCCTCTATCCAGCATCAACTCCAGCGCTACTTTATGCTGCCCCTTGTCATTACCGTCCTTGTTATGGGGGGAGCATGGGTTGCATATAATCAGCTGTTACTTGCCAGAGAGGCAGAGCGCGTGCTAGTTGCTGAGGCTGATATTGTCGGTGCGGCGGCAAGGCCGGCGATGATGTTCAGCGACGGTCGCCTGGCCGGTGAGTTGTTGCAAAATATGCATTTTGACTCGGATATCTCGGCAGTGAAGCTGTTTACTTATGATGGCGAACCGCTGTATACCTACCGTTTTGCTGGTGACTCTGGCGACGGTGTTGAGTCGATCGCTTTTCACAAGAGCCAGAGCACGCGCTATGTCAATGGCAGGCTACACCTGTACAGAGTTGTTACGCATAAAGAGAAGCCGGTTGGTGTCATCTACCTGGAGTCACGACTTAACCACCTGAAAGAGAACCGGAATGCCGGGATTCTGGCGGTGGTGATGACGATGTTCGGCTGCCTTGTGCTTGGCTTTGTGCTGGCATTCCGGTTGCAGAAAAAAATTGCCGGGCCGATCAGTTCTCTGGCACAGCTGATGCGGCAGATGGGGCGTGATCGCGATTACACGTTGCGTGCAGAGGGGCCTGCGTTTAACAGGGAAACGGATGAGCTGCTGGTCGGCTTTAACGATATGGCTGCAGAGGTGCAGAGCAGCTTCAGGAAAATCGAAGAGAGCAATATTCAGCTGCAGCAGAGTGAGCAGCGTTTCCGGAATATTGTCGAGATGGCCCCGGTGTCGGTGATTGTTACTCACCTGACCGACGGTCATGTGCTGTTTTACAATCAGACGGCTGCGAAGTTATTTGGTGTGGATATCAATAATGAGTCACAGTTTAATGTTCTCGATTTTTATCAGCTCCCGGAACAGCGACAGGGATTGATGGAGAAGCTGAAACAGCAGGGTGAGTTGCACGGGCAGGAGCTGGAAGTGGTCAAGGCCGATGGTACCTCTTTCTGGATCTCCCTCTCCGCGAGCGTGATGCGATTTGAAGGTGAAGAGGCCTTGTTCGCCGCCTTTGTGGATATCACGGAGCAAAAAAGTGTTGAGCAGCTGCTGGCAAAAAATAATCAGGCGCTTGAGCAGCGGGTTGTCAGGCGTACGGCGGAGTTGCAGACGGCAAAAAATGGGTTGCAGTCGACGCTGGATAATATGATTGATACCTATTACCGCATTGATGCGGATGGTACGGTGCAATGGGCTTCTGCTTCGGTACTGTCACTGTTGGGTTATCATGCATCTGAAATTGCCGGTCTGCCTGCCCGGAGTCTGTCGGTCGACGGACAGGCATTTGTGCAGCTGGCTGAAACATTGAGCCGCTCGGATGGTGTGGTGATCCATCATAAGATTCAGCTCAGGCATAAAGCCGGCCATACCATCTGGGGTTCACTATCCGCTCGCCAGACGACCGATGCGCGGGGCAAGGTTGTCGGGCTGGAAGGGGTGGTGCGTGATATCACCCGGCTGGTTAAGGACGAAGAGCAGAAACAGGTGATGGAAGAAAAAATGGCTCATGTCCAACGGCTGGAGTCTCTGGGCATATTGGCTGGCGGTATTGCTCATGATTTTAACAATATTCTCGCCGGCATCATGGGTAATGCTGAATTGGCTGAAATGAATATTTCCGATGGCCTGCCCATCCGGCGGGAGTTGAAAAATATTGTAAGTGGCTCGACGCGGGCGGCAGACCTGTGCAAACAGATGCTGGCCTATTCGGGGCAGGGGATCTGTCTGAAAAGCGATGTGAATATGACGGTGCTGGTTGAAGAAGAGCTGCAGCTTATCGATGTATCCGTGCCTAAAAATATTTCGCTGACGCTGGATCTGGCCAATGCACTGCCGGCTGTGCATGCGGATAAAACCCAGATGCAGCAGATTATCATGAATCTGGTGACCAATGCTGCTGAAAGCATCGGAGATGCAAAAGCGGGTGGCATTACGATTACTACAGCCGCTATACAAGCCGGCAACAAAGAGCTGGAGAGCCGGTTTATTGAGGAAGTACGGGAGCCGGGGAACTATGTCTTTATCGAGGTATCAGACGACGGCTCAGGCATGGATGCCGCAACAAAAGCAAAGCTGTTCGATCCGTTTTTCACCACCAAGTTCACCGGCCGCGGGCTCGGCATGAGTGCCGTGCTCGGTATTGTACGCTCACATGGCGGAACGCTTCAGGTTAACAGTAAACCGGGTCAGGGGACGCGCTTTACGGTGCTGCTGCCGGCCAGCGATATAGGGGATCCGATCCCCGTTAAAAGCATAGATGAGCCGGTTAAAGAGACGCATATTGCCTGCACGGTACTGGTGATTGATGACGAGCTTATGGTCAGAACGGTGGTGGAGCGGTTGTTGAAAAAGCTGGATTGCAAGGTGTTGCTGGCAGCGAACGGCAGAGAGGGCGTAGAGACCTATCGCGAGCACGCGCAGCAGATCGATGTCGTACTGCTGGACCTGACCATGCCCGTTATGGATGGCAAAGAGGCACTGGGGCTGTTGCACGGGCTGAATGCATCACTGCCGGTATTTATCTGCAGTGGCTACAGCCATGAAAGCGTTGCCGTCATGTTTGATGCGGATAAGCCATGTGGCTTCTTGCAGAAGCCGTTTACGCTACACACACTCAGTGAAATGCTGCAGAAGGTAATCATCGCCAGGTAGCTTCTGTTCTCTGCATGGCTATGGTTGTCTGTTTTGGCGTGGAACTTGCTGGGATATGTGGTCTGGTTACAACGCAGTGGGGAGAGGGATGTATTTAAGTAACAGTTCAGTGTGCTCAAGGTTTTTGTTTTTACTGCTGCTTGTGCCCGGGCTCTGCTTGCCGGCTTTGGCTGCGGATCGCTACTCCCCGGATGATCTGCTCTCCATGAGTATTGATGAGCTGGTCAACGTCAAGGTGACGACTCTCTCCAAGCATGAAGAGAAGTATATGGGTACGGCTGGTGCCGTATTCGTGATCAGCAGCGACGATATTCGCCGTTCGGGAGCCAGAAGTATTCCCGATGCGCTGAGGCTTGCGCCGGGACTGCAGGTGTCACAGTCGAATATGAACCAGTTTCAGATCGGCATTCGCGGACAGACAGATTTTTTCACAGATCTGCTGCTGGTTATGGTTGATGGGCGGCCGATTTATACGACCACCTTTTCCGGTGTCTGGTGGGTGGCTCAGAACTACCCGCTTGAAGATATTGAGCGCATTGAGATCGTACGCGGACCGGGCGGTGCTATCTGGGGTTCCAATGCTGTTAATGGCGTGATCAATATCATCACCAAAAGTGCAGGTGCATCGCAGGGATTGCGTATCACCGGCGGCGGCGGCACAGCAGACAAGGGTTTCGGTAATATCAGCTTCGGTTCGCATGCCGGCAACATGGATTACAGGTTCTATGCCATGAATGAGTTGCGTGGTGGCGGGCTCCCAACGCAGGGCGGAGCGGCACACCCCTCACTCTACCGCAAGGGTGAAAATACGCCGGATTTCAGACGTATGAATCAACAGGGCTTCCGACTCGACTGGGGTGCGGACAGATCGACCAGAGTGACACTGCATGGTGATGCCTATCAGGTTACTGGATGCCGGATGTCAGCATACCGGCTCAATTAGCCCAGGAGTATATCGGTAACAACGGTTTCAATGGCAAGAATCTGGTGCTCCGGCTGGAGACAGCCCTGATGCCGGATATCCTGTTCAAGGGGCAGTTATTTTACGATCAGTATAAACTGCACACGCAGGTCACGCGCGAGCAGAAGGAAACTTTTGACGGTGATTTCCAGATCGATTTTAACGATCTGCTGCGTCAGAATATATCTCTGGGTACCAATATCCGCCGTTTGCGGACGCATGTGAGCGATACGCCGCAGTTTAAACTGCCCAGTCGCACCACCAAGCTGACCTCTTTCTTTGTCAATGATGAACTGCGACTGTTTGACGGCCAGTTTCGTATTATCGGCGGCTTGAAAATGGAGCGCAACTCCTACACCAGTTGGGTCTACCAGCCCAGCGCCCGCGCCATTGTCTCCGATGAGAGCTGGGCACTCTGGATCTCTGCATCAGAGGCGGCACGTACGCCCAATGATATGGAGAACGGACTGCAGTGGAACCTGAGAAGGTCAGCCGGCAAGCTGGTCAGGCAGGTTGGTTCGGGTGTGGCCAAGACAGAAAAAGTGCTCTCCTATGAAGTCGGAGCCCGCCTGCGCCCGGTGGAGGAGAGCCTTATTGAGCTGACTGCCTTCAAGATTCGCTATAAAGGTGTGCTGGATACATGGCAGGATCGCAGTGCTACCAATCCCTATATTATTAGCGGTGTCATCCCGGAATATCTGACCAATGTATTGAATGGCGAAGGCGACGGTTTTGAGGCCAACTTCCGCTACAATCCATGGCAGTGGCTGACGCTGAAGGGCTCCTATACCTATCTGCATCAGGTTTACACCGATTACCCGGTCAAGGATGGTGAAACCATCTGGACCGTACGCTCGAACAAGGGGCAGGATCCTGCCAACCGGTTCCATCTTGGTGTCGGGCTGAATCCGGTGAAAAATATCGAGTTCGATGCCAATCTCTATTTCACCGGTCCGTTTCGTGAGGGTGATATTAACGGTTATCACCGACTGGATATGCGCCTGGCCTGGAAGCCGGTTGAGAATCTGGAGATCAGCCTGATCGGTCAGGACATGCTGCAGGCCTCCTACCAGAGTAATACCGACAGTATTGTCGGCTACGCTGCAAGAATTTCGCAACGCTACTATGCTCAGGTGAGCTATACCTACGATTAATCAGCCTTCCTTGCCGGATCTTTTTCCACCCTCTCCGTGCTGATTCTGCAATAGAAATTAATAGCGAATATACCTGATTCAAGGTGTAAGGTTCTGCCACAAGGGTGAACCTGTTACACTGCCGCAAAATATTGCGGCGGTTAGGCTTTGGCTGTCAGAACCGGCCGGAAACGAGGGATATGATGAACGAGAATGAAT
>Ga0210044_10003509_pt1 | contig 22357 bp, 12 predicted proteins | sample CryGey13umfilter_2_FD_183959 | JGI IMG/M metagenome (GOLD analysis project Ga0210044, IMG submission 183959) | Groundwater microbial communities from aquifer in Utah, USA - Crystal Geyser 4/9/14 3 um filter (SPAdes) (version 2) | ecosystem: Environmental > Aquatic > Deep subsurface >... | reverse complement strand
CGAGCCGCTTCGAGCCCCTGCGCTATTGGCTCCTACCGCCGCTGAATCGGCCCTATCCGCAGCTCGCGGTCGCCCGCAACGACGGCTACTTGACGGTCTTCGACGAAGACTTCATGCCCATCGACATCGGCCAGGACGGCGGGATTCCGGGCATCCGGATCGGCGGCTACTACGCGTCGGGAGGCTGGAGAGACTTGGGTCGGACCCCGCTGTTGGCATCCTTCGATGGCAGCGAGGCGGAATCCATTGCGGTACGGGACAGCCGCGGGGCGTTGATTTTCCTCGATGCGAGGAACGCCACGTCTACGGTGCCGCCCCAGAAGGTCTGGCAGAGGACCAATGTGCTGACGGCCAGCGTGGTCGAGGGCTTGGACGGCAACGCGCCGGGTTTGGTCTGCACGGCGCTGCAGGAGCCCGTGGCCACGACGCCGGTGTATTTGTTGAAGGCTCTGGACGGAGGCGGGCAGGAGTTCTGGAGCCTGGCGACCGACTCGGCACCGCTGGGTGACGTGCTGCCAGCGAAGCTCAATGCGGACAACGTGCCGGACGTGGTGATGCAGTGGGGAGATCCCAGCAACACGCTGCTGCACACCCGCGGTGTGAGCGGCGTGGACGGCAGCACGCTGTGGGACGGGCCCGTCATCGAACCCGGCGCTGGTCGTCAGCCGGCCGGAGTGTCCGTCGGCGACTTCAACGGCGATGGGATCGACGATGTGTACACCGCCGGCGCTGGCGTGCGCGTGATTTCAGGGGTCGATGGCAGCGAGCTGAAGCTGCTGGCCAACGGCTTCGCCTACGCCATGGCCACGCTCTACAACCTCGACGCGGACGCAGGCCTCGAAGTGGTGCTGCACGGCTCGTACCAGACGCTGCGCGCCTACGACGACGATCTGGCGACCCCTCTCTGGACCTCGACGGATGACGATCGTCCTTACCCTTACGGCGCCATCGCCCCCTGTTCCGACGGACGGCGGCTCTTTGTCTCGGGCTCGTGGCAGAATCCGGCTCGGCTCAAGGTCACAGACCTGCTCGGGACGCCCGGCGCCGCCAGCACCGTTGTCTTCGGGGGAGGGAGCGCCTATGTCGACGAGGTTGCGGCGCAAACGGATGGTGCATGGATGGGGCAGCTGACCAGCGTCAACGTGCACGCGGACCTGACGGGCAGCGGCGAGCCGACGGCGGTCGTGGGGTCGACCGACGGTTGGCTCTATGCCTACTCGCCGTGCCAGGACACCTTGGCCTTCTCGGTCGATTTCGGCGCCGCGGTTGGCGAGTCTGTCTTCGGCGACACAGATGGCGACGGGCTCGACGAGCTCCTCGTCAGCGTGGCGGATGGTTACCTCTACGACCTTCGTCACCATGAGATCGCCGCTCCAGATTTTGTTTGGGACACAGACCCGGCGCAAGGCATCACGGACCGCGACGTCGCCACCATCACGACGGCGGACACGCTGAGCGCGGTGTGGGCGCCCGTGGCCGGCGCGACGGGATACGAGGTTGGCGTGGTGAGGATCGGCGCCGATTTTATCTCGACTCCTCGCTGGCAAAGCGTCACGGGGACGGAAGTTTCGCTCTCGGGCTTGTCGCTCGAGAACAACACCTTCTATGCGTTCGTCGTGCGCGCGCTGGGTGCGACGGGACCCTCCGTCGACGCGGTGAGCAACGGCGTCTTAGTTCGTCTGGCCAGCCCGCCCACCGAAGAACTCGAGGTGCAAGTCGAGGAGGCACTCGAGGTCGTCGAGGTCGAAACGGACGCCGTGGACGCCGTGGACGTCGTGGCCGAGCAAGCCGAAACAGTAGGCGAGGATACGGTCGCGAACGACGTAGGCGCCGAGGTCGAGGGCGAGTCGAGCGTGGGAACGAAGGATGAGGGTTGTGGCTGCCGGATCCTTGTCAGGTCAGGACAAGGTGTTCGATACTGCGGCCTCGCTTGGATCTTGGTTGGGTGTATCTTGCTGAGACGTCGGCGGCGAGAGAGGGCTTAGACCAATCGCCCAAACCGAGCCTCGCCCCGGCGTACCCTATGACTGTGTTGGAGAAGACTGGATGACAACAGCGGCCATCATCGCTTGCGGGTTAATCGCAGGATTCATCGGGGCGTTCCTCGGCGCGAAGATGGGGGGAACACGTTCGCGGGCACAGGCCGCATTGCCTGACGACAACAAAGAGGTGGTCGTCGAGTGGGAAGGGCTCGCGGACAACGGCAAAGAGGCCGTGTCCGCTGCGCTCGAGGACGAGACCTTGGCGGCTGGTGCCGTCGACCCCGTGATCGAGGACCTCACCATCGACGAGATTCCGGACGGGGTCGAGCGCTGGTTCGAGTCCATCCGCACCCTGCTCGACGACGGCGGCGAACAGCGCGAGCAGATGAAGCGTTTCTTCGACGCGCGGCGAACCGAGATCGAAGAGAGCTTGGGGGCCGCAAAGAGCGACCGCAGCAGGGCAAAGAAGGAGCTCAAGGCCGCCAAGAACGCCAAGAAAGAGGCCGAGGACGAGCTGGATGAAGCGGACCTCACGCGCGAGGCCGCCGAGGCCGCACTCGCGCGCGCCAAAGAACGAGAGGAAGAGGCGACGGCGGAGATCGAGGCGCTCGCCGCGTCCCGCGACGAACGAGTCGCCGAGATCGAGGCAGAGGTCGCCAAAGTCAGAACCGAAGCCGACGAGGCCAACGAGGCCGCGCGCACCGAAGCCGAGGAGATCGTCGAGAACGCCAAAGAGGAAGCCGCCGAGCTGATCGCCGAAGCCGAGGCGAAGCAAGGCGAGCTCGAGGCCGAACAGCAGAAGGCCCTCGACGACGCGAAGGCAGAGGCCGCCAAGCTGGTCGCCGACGCCGAGTCGCGCGCCCTCGAGCTCGTCGGTGAAGCCGAGGAGAAGGCGGAGAGCGCGGTTGATGAGGCCGAAGAGAAGGCGGCCAAGCTCGTCGCCGAGGCCAAGACCGAGGCCGAAGCCCTCACCGCGAAGGCCAACGACGTACTGAAACAGGCCCAAGAGAAACTCGACTCGGCGACGGCCGACACGGAGTCGGCGCGCGCCGCCATCACCAAAGAGGCCCGCGAGGAAGCGGAGAAGCTCATCGAGGAGGCCAAAGCCGGGGCTCTGGAGACCACCGAGGAGGCCGAAGGCGAAGCCCTGCGAATCCTCGAAGACGCCGAAGGGACCGTTACGGCGTCCGAAGCCACCGCACGCAAGACCCTTGAGAAGGCCAAGAAGGAGGCGACAGAGCTCATCAGCGAGGCCGAAGCGGAGGCGAAGAAGCTCCTCGGCGACACCCAAGCCGAGGCTGCCAAGCTCCTCGAAGAAGCTAAAGCCCTCGCTGCCACCACCAACGACGAGGCCGCCATAGCAGCCGTCAACATTGTGGAAGAGGCCGAGACCGAGGCCGAGGACATCCGGGAAGATGCCAAAAAGGCCGCGGCCAAGCTCGTCGAGATGGCGACCGGGACGGTGGCCGAGAAGGTCGAAAGCGCTGGAGCCGAGTCGCGCGAAGAGCTCGAGACCCTCAAGGCCAAGGCCGCCAAGGCGCTGGCCGAGGCCGAGGCGCTCAAGCTGAAGACCGAGAAGGACAGGGAAGACTTGAATCAACGGCTCGCGGACATGGCCGGCAAAGAGGCTCAAGCGCTCAAGAGAGCCAAAATGGCCAGCGAAGAGGCCGAACAGCTCGTGCTCGACGCCCAGGTCAAGGCACAAGCCCTCGTGGAACGTGCCAAGCTGCGAGCCGAGGAGCTCGCCGACGAGGCCGAGGTGCTGCGTGAGGTGGCCACCAAACAAGCCAGGACCACCGTCGAAACCGCCACCCTGGCTGCCAAGGAAGAAGCCGAAGCCATCCTCGCCAGCGCGCGGAAGGAGGCTGGACAGCTCGACAAGAAAGCAGTCGAGACGGCCTCTCAGAACGCTCTGATGGCGGCCAAGAAAAACGCTGAGGTGATGGTCGCAGACGCCCGCCAGCAGGCTGAAGACCTGCTCGACGAAGCCCGCGTGCAGGCCGAGATGATCTTCGACGACACCCGTCGCGAAGCCAACCTCATGTTGGAGAAGACCGGAGACGCGGCGACGAAGAAGCACGCCGATCCCCATAAGCTCCTCGACGCCGCGCGCGCGGAAGCAGACCAGCTCATCGAAGGCGCTCGCGCGCACGCCGAACGGATATTGTCAGGCGCTCAGGACATCGCCGCCGCAAATAGCGGGGACTCTGCGGTCGAGTCCCGACAGGCACTGATGCAGGCCAGGGAGACCCTGAAGGGGGCCGAGAAACTCAAAGCGGACGCCGAGAAACGCGCCCAAGAGGTTCTCCTCGAAGCCGAAGCGACCGCCAAGGAGATCATCCGAGCCGCCAAGGACATGAAGCGTGAGGCCGGCACCTTCGCCCAAGAAACTCTCCTCGAGGCCCAGTCGATGGCACAACAGACCCTCGATGTCGCCGCCCAAAAGAAAGTGGACGCCGAGGACGAGGCGGCGCTCATGCTCAGAGAAGCTCGGCGCATCAAAGCCGAGGCCGAAACCAAGGCCCGCGAAGTGCTCGCCGCTGCTCAGACCATCCAGCGAGAGGTCGAAGTCAAACGCGAGGTGCTGCGACAAGCCAGCGAATCCCTGTCCCAAGGCGCGCACTCCGGCACCGACCCCGAGGTCGAGGACGAAATCAACGCGATCCTCAACGACATCGGTCGCGCAGGAAAGTAGGGCGGCAGTCTGTGGGGGCCTTCAACGGCGCGGCTACGTGTGGCCGCGCGTGATGTAGGTCAGACGCCCGAAGCGGTTGCAGCGTGGGCAGTCGAAGAACGTCCGCTCTGAGAGGAAGCCACAGTTGCCGCATCGGAAGCGCAGGATCTCCAACGACGCGATTTCCAAGAAACGGGCGATGTGTTTGAGCACCTCGCCATCGTCTTGGGTCTCGATTAGGAAGTTCAGATAGGCCTCGTGGACCTCGAACGCTCGAGGGTGCGTGACGAGGAGCGCCAAGAGTAGCTCCTTGCTGCGCTCGGTCTTACCCGAGCCGAGCAGGAGCTCGGCTTGCTCCAGGCCAATCCAGAGGGCGGCCCGCTCGTCCTTGGCCAACTTCTCCAACAGCTTGAAGTACTTCTCCTGGTCGCGTGAGCTGCCGATGCTGAGCGTCGCTCGGATCGCCGGCAACAGCATCGGCGCGAGCGCCACGTTGTCCTCGAGGATGCGCATGAGGTGCTTGCGCGCCCGACTGGTGCGGCCCTCCAGCCGGTAGACCTCGGCCAGCCCATGGCGCGCGCGCAAATTCGACTCGTCGCGCCGTAACGCTTTGCGATAGGACCTCGCCGCCAGCTTGGCATCGTCGTGCGCCAAGGCGTTGTCGCCCATGCGCGCGTAGACGTCCGCGATCTCGGACTTGTTGTGTCCCGTTCCGTTGCGGATCATGAGCGAAGTCGACTCGAGGGCTTCTTTCCAGTCGCCCGCCTCTATGGCGGTCTTGCGTCGCACAGCGAGCAGGCTCGGGTGCTTGCGTACGCTGCGTGGCAGCTCCCGGAGGATATCCTCGGCGAGGCTCGGTCGACCCATCTCCAACGTGTCGACGGCGAGCCCAAGCTGAGCGCGGATGCGGTCCGTGCGACTGAGCTTTCGAGCCAGCAGCGCCCTGTGAATCTGGGCTGAGCGCTCGGTCATGTCGAGGCGACGCAACGCCGCCGCCATGGCGAAGTACAGAGAAGGCGGTGCGTCTGGGTCCTCGGCGTGTCGCTTCAAGAGCTCGAAGACCTCTCGTGGCTCACCGCGCAGCGCCCGCTCGACGGCGTTGAGCAGGTGCTCTCGGCCTTCGAAGGTCTGCCGGGTGAGCCGGTGTCTGAGCTGCCAGTAGGCGAGCGTCGCACCGGTCGCCAAACCAGTGGCCCCCGCCACGAGGGTCGGGGTCTGGACGAGGTCGAGAAGGGCTTCGAACACCTCAACCTCCTCGCTTGTCGTAGACCGCTGGGTAGAGATCGGCCTCTTTGATCTCCTCGTTGGCTGGCAGCAACTCCGCCTCGAGGAGTGGAGTCCTCTCTTCGATGATGGCGCGCACCTTCGGTCGCGGCCTTTCGATGTCGATCTGCGCCTCGGTCAGCGGCAGGTTGCGCAGCTCAACCAGCTCTTTTTCGAGGACCTCGATGCGCTTGCGGGCCCGTCGGTGATCCAAGAAGAACTCGAGCAGGCCGACGAAGTAGAGGGCCACAGGGACCAACATCCCCATGAGAAAGGCGGCCATGGCCACAGACCACAACGGGACCGCGCCCGTTCGACCGAAGAAGTAACGGACAACGACAGGTTCAGGGTTGCGGCTGATGAAGATCACCACGCACACGCCCACTGCCAGACCGAGGCCGAAGAGGGTTATGCGCTTGAGCGTTCGCATGGAGCAGCGTGTCCATTTCGTAGAAGGAGCGGAGCCAGCACGGACTGATGATGGCATAAGTGACCACGAAGCCACAATATTTGAGGTCCCCCTGGGCTGGTCACGCCGCTGCGGGCTGTGACAGCGCACTCCGGTGTTGCTATCCTCGACGCTTCGCATCTCGAGCCTCTCGCCAAAGGTTCGTGAACGACAGAACTCGCAGCCAGGAATGGCGGAGAGTCGTGCAAACCCAAAGGGTTGCGCGCAGCACGCGCGCAACAGGTAACCCGTGCCCAAGCAAGCCCCCATTCACATCCGGGACACCCTGGACGAGCTCTCCCGATTTCTCTCGGTCGAACACCAGCGCACTGACCTGGGACTCGATCTGGCAGAAGCCGAGATCGTGCACCTGCTGCAGCTCGACCTCGGGGTGCTCGAGCCCAACGCCCTGGTCGATCCCTACACCACTCGCGATCTGTTGGCGTTGCTGCGCCGGCTCGATCCCTCCCGCTTCCCCTGGACGCCGAAGATCATCGGCGAGCTGCTCGGCAGTCTGGGGCCGTTGCGCGAAGATCACGTGCCGGCGGTCACCCACGACGTCGAAGTGGGCCGACGGGTACTGGCGGCGCACATGTTCTTGGAAGGGGACGCCGAGGGCGCCGACTTCCGGGCCGTCGAAGCCGCTCAGGACGGGGACATCCAGGTCGGACTCGGGCTCAAGCTCTCGGATGGGAGCCTGCCGCGCTTTCTGATCGTCTTCGCACGCCAATCTGGACACACCAACCCCATCCTGGCTCTGCAGCCCTATTTCGCCAGCGACGCCGCGGTCCTCGCCGCAGCGGTGGAGAAAGGCGCCGACGTGGTCGCCGAGTTGCTGCGCGCCCAGATCACGTTGCGCTACGACGCACGGCTGCGCCGCGTGGTCGGCTCCCTAGCTGAAAATTGGCAAACCTATTTCGGCAGACTCGCCGCCAGCCTCGGCGCCCGCCGCCTGCAGCTCGAGATGGCCGCTGGCCACCGCCTCGTCGCCGCACGACAGACCGCCGACCAGAGCGGAATGACCAGTCTGCGTGGGCTGGCGCTGGCCTTCGATATGCAGCCGCTGATCGCGCGTCTCGGAGCCCGCGGACGGTTGCAGAGTCCCAACGTCGGCTCCGAGGCGAGCCGAATGCACACCATGGCCGACCTGATCCTCGAGCGACTCGACGGAGGCTTCGCCAACTACTGGCAAGCGCGGGCTCAAACTTTGATCGAAGGGCGGGGCGCCCTGGAGGGGCGCCACTACCTCGAGACCCGCTTCCTGGGCCAGAACGCCGCCAAGAATCCCTGGAAGTACTCGCTGGAAAGCGGGCTCTCCGAAGGCGACGCCTCGGTGCCCGTGAGCATTCCTGTTCCTGGTCGCGAGTATTTGGTCCAGAGTGGCGACCATTTGTCGCGAATCGCCCGCCAGGCCTACGGCGGAAAAGCAGACTACCGCTACATTCTGAGCCAGAATCCGCAGCTCCGCTCGCCCGCTGGCTTGCACGAAGGGCAAAAACTGTTCATCCCACAGTGGCCGCCGCCCCGACCGAAGCGGTCGGTCGTCGACCTCCACCGCGCGCAGTCCAAAGCCCGCGTCGAAGGGCGGACAATACGCATCCCTGGGCGTAGCGTCGGGCCCTTTGCCACAAGAACCCAGCTGCAATGCGAGGCGATCGCCAAGCTCCTCTCGGAGCAGGCACTGGAATCCTTGCTGCGAACCCGCCACATCCGGCTGCCCGAAGGCTGGGGCGTGTGGGCGGACGGGCGCATCCTCATCGAGCTCGGTGAGAGCGACGTCCCCGATGCACTCCTGCTCTTTGGCGGCGACGAGGAGCCCTTGGGAAGTTGGGCGAAGTTCCTGGCTGCGCAGACGCGCGGTGACCTGATCATGGAGCCCGACCATACGCTGTCATTCGGCTTCAAGGCAGAGGAACCCCACCGCGTTCGGTGGGTCCGAACGGCGTTGCGGCGTGCGCTGACCCTCGACCTCGAGGTGCGCGAGGCGGCGGCCGGCCTGCTCGAGATCGCCGAGCGAGGGGGGGCCGAAGCCATCGTGCAGCTCGAGCGCGTCGATCTGGAGGCCATTCGGGCTCGTCCGGGGCGGCGTCTGACGCACTTCTCGCTCGAGGACGCCGCCAATCGACGCACCTTGGCTGAGCTCTGGCTCAGCGACCTGCGCCGAGAGGAGGCCGAGGTCCTGCTGGCTCCAGTATTGGACTTGCACCACTATCGGTCGCGAATCGTCGGGGACGAGGAGCAGCTCCTGGTCCCCATCGGGACGCCGGTGTTCCCAGTGTGTCGCGGCGTCGTCCGGCACTGTGCGCCCATCGGCGAGGCGGGTCTCTCCTTGCTCATCGAGCACTTCGGAGGGCTCTTCAGCCGCATCACGCACCTGGCGTCGAGCGCCGTCCGAGTCGGCGAGGGGGTCGAGGCCGACAAGGCGATCGCGCGGGCGGGGATGAGCGGCGAGACGCGCGAGCCCTGCGTCGGCTTGGAGCTCGAGCTGCGGCCCGAAGACGCTGACCGCCGCGCCTGGCGGGTGCCTTCAAGCAGCCCGAGGCCGGCTGCCGCCCTGTTTGGCAGGCTGTTCAAAGGCCGGTGAGCACCTGACAGCCGTCGTCCGATTAAAGAGGCCGATGATTCGGTGTGCCAGTTCGGAACACCGACGACTATCTTTTTTCCGAACCTCGCCTATAATCGCCGGCAAAATTCACTCACGACCTCGCAAGGCCTTTAATCGCGCGAGAGTCGTAGATTCGGCGCGTCGGCCAAAGCGATTCCAGACTCAACTGCGGCGCGGCGAGTGCTTCGAAAACGCTATCTGATTCGGGGGAATCGGAGTCGACGGCTCTCGGCGAGCGAGGCCTGAGGCCCGTCTGGGAACCCCACTTGCGCTGGAGACCAAGCATCATGCCACCACTCAATCTCAGAGGTTATGTCGCCCCGGATCCTCTCGACGCGCCCATCGGTACGAAGGGCACATCCAGGCTACTGCTGCACATGGGGGTGACCTTCTTGTGCGCGGTCGCGGTCGTCATGATCGCCTTCGGCAGCGGCGTCGCCGAGCTGATGCCCGGCTACTCCTGGATGAAGTGGGTGGAGTGCGTGGCCATCGCGGCCATCCTGGCGCCGCTGGTCTATGTGCTGCGCAAGTCCAGTTCCGTGCTGTTCATTCTCATGTTGATGGGCGTCGGATTCCCTTTGGATCTCTTCATTCAGGCGCACTTCAGAGACCTGGGCGAGGCGGCCCTGTGGACCTATCCCGAGTCGGGCTGCATCGGCGCTTGGCCGCCCATGCTGCAGTTCGCCTTCGTCTGGGGCGTCGACGGCCTCGTCGTTGGCCCGGTCGCGCTCGCCCTCAGCCGGCTGCTGGCGCGGCAGATCTGGGGGCCGCCGCCGATCGGCGTGTCGGTCCTCTTCTCGAAGGAACACGCCGCCCTGTTCAAAGAAGAGTGGCTCAAGGAGGACGTCGCCGACCCGCTCGCTGGCGACCGGCTGATGTTCTGGTTCTTCCGCATCATCGGCTTTAGCTACCTCGGCTACCTGGCGCTTATCGGTCTGGCCGCCGGCGGCATCTCGCCCTGGCCACAAGATGTCCAGGAGCTCCTGGTGCAGAGCTACGAAAACCCCATCATGACCGTGAACACCTTCATCAAGGTGTCGATCATGGCGGCGTTGCTCTTCGCGGCGGCCTACAACAAGGGGCTGCGCTACCACGCTTCACTCCTCTTACTCATCGGGCACGGCGTCTCGGTCGTCGCCTCTTTGGTGTTCTATCTCCTGGCTCCGCCCGAGACCCCCTACCGCAGCTTCCTGTTGATGTCCGTCATCGTCGACGGACTCTTCATCGCCGTGTTCGCCTGGGCCATGTGGAAGTTCCGCGAACAGGCTAAGAAATTCGGCAGAGACAAAGAGTTTCCGGCCTTCTACTCGTTGCCGCATATGCTCACGAAGTGGTTCTATTACGGCATCTTCGCGAGCATGACGGGCGTCGGCGTCGCGGTCATCGTGATTCGCTTCGCCTGCGAGCCCAACCACACGTTGGGCGTCCTCTACGGCTTCCCCGACCCGCAAGTCTCCAACACGCTCACGATGTATTTCACCATCGCGGCGCTCTGTTTCTTGATCGCCGAGCGCGAGGCGCTGCGAGAGAGGCTCGTCGGCGTCTTGATCATCGGGTTCAGCATCAGCTGCTTGCTGAGCGGCGTCTGGTTGCTGGTCGGGGACCTCTTTGGCGGCGTCGTGATTCACACCCGCGACGGCCACAAGGGCTACGCCGACTGGTTCCTGATCCTCAACACCCTCATGGATGGCGGCGTGGTCATCGGCATCCTCTACTTGCGCAAGATGTTCTACGACGTCGAGTACACCATCAACGTGCTGAGCCCCTCGAGCGCGCGCAATGTCATCGCGTTGCACGGGGCTTTCTTCGGCCCAAAGGGGCCACAGGACGACACCCAAGACCAGAGCCACGCCTTCGACGAAGCGACGACCATCATGGAGCGCGTCGACCAGCACGTCGGCGGCATCCGCGGACGCAAGCGCGGCCTGATGAGTTACCCGTTCTGGGCGCTGGAGCACGTGCTGACCTTGCTTTACGGCCTGCGCCCGGCCTTCTCGGCCATGAGCGTCGACCACCAGCGCGCCTTCATGAAGAAGTACCTGTTGCGGCACCCCGACGCGCGCGCCAAGTCCACCGTCCCCATGGTCGCCGACCTCACCTTCATGGTGATCAACGCGCTGCACGCGCTGCTCTCGCTGGCGCGCTACTCGCACATCTCCGGCTGGGAAGCCGCGGGATTCGTGCCGCCGGGGGCTCGCGATCGAATGCAGGGCCAGTATTCGACCTCGCCGCCGCCGTTCGCCAAGATTGCGGAGGTCCCGAACGGACCCAAGAGCCTGCTCAACAATGAAGAGCCGCCTCCAGGCCCCATCGACTGGGACTTCACGCCGAAGGTGACGGTCGATGTGATTCATCCAGACCAGGCACCCGACGAAGAGACCACAGCGACGAGCTCGGAGCCCGAAGAGGCGGCGGCACCCACCGGCCTGGACAAGAATCCCCTCAGCGGCAAGACCCTGGCGCCGCTCATCGCGCCCAGGGTGGTCACTCGCTGTAAGGAGGCGAGCATCATCGACGGCGAGGAGGTCGACTATCTGATCGTCGGCTCCGGGGCCGGCGGCGCGACCATGGCCTATCGCTTGGCCACCAAGGTCGCGGACCCGACGAAGATCCTCGTCATCGAGAGGGGCGCTCGCACCAACCCCACCGACGACATGAACGACCACGAGATGCAGATGGTCCGCACCCTCTACAAAGAGGGCGGGCTGCAGCAGAGCAAACGCTTCGACATGATGGTCTTGCAGGGCGAATGCCTGGGCGGCACCACGGTGATCAATAACTCGGTCTGCGTCGAGATGCCGCCGGCCTTGCAGAGCGCCTGGAAGGACCAATTTGGCCTCGACCACGCCGACCTCGTCGACCACTTCAAGCAAATCGGCCAGGAGCTGGAGATCGACCACGTGGCCCCACAGGGCATCAACGGCGCGCTGCGCGAGATCTTCGAGCGCGGCGTCAACGGCTTCAACGCCAAACAGCCGGCCGCCGACAAGCTCGGGATCGAGGTCGTCAAGGTCAACCACCGCAACAGCATGGGCGAAGGCATGGGCAACCTTGGCAACGCCCGCATGCGCAAGCGCTCCATGCTCGAGACCTACATTCCCTGGGCCGAGGCGCGCGGCGTACGCTTTGTGACCGAGACCTCGGCCGTGCGCATTCTCGACCCGAGCAAGAGGGCGACACAGGTGCTGGTCCGCACCAAGACCGGCGCTCACAAACGCATCAAGGTCAACAAGGCCGTCATCGTCGCCGGCGGGGTTATCGCCAGCAGCCATTTCCTGATGCGCTCCGACATCACCGAGAACATCGGCAAAGGCGTCAGCTGCAACCTCGCCATCCCCATCACCGTCGAGTTCGACGCGGCGCTCAAGGCCTACGACGGCGTCCAGATCACCATGGGCGCGACCATGGCTAACAACCACGCCATGTTCGAGACGTTCTCGAACACGCCCGGCCTGTTCTCCATCGAGCTGCCCTTCTACTTCCACAAGCACACCGAGATCATGGGGCGCTATCCCCACTTGGTGAACATGGCCGGGCTGGTGGGTGCCGAAGCCGTCGGACAGGTCTCCCTCAAGCCCGACCCCCTCAACGGCCGCGCGCTCACCTGGGACATCACCGAACAAGACAAGGACCGCATCAAGGAGGCGCTCATCACGCTGGTGGAGATCAGCCGGGCGGCGGGTGGCAAGCGCGCTTTCATGGCCACCGAGCCGGGCATGGAGCTCAAGCTCGACAAGCCGTCCGTGCGCGCCTTCATCGACGCCCTGCGCGCCTACCCCATGCGCATGGCCGACTTCCGCATGTTCACCTCGCATCCCCTAGGCGGCAACCGCATGGCCGCCAAGGGCTCGCCCATGTACGACCAGTGCCCGGTCGACGACGAGTTCCGACTCAAGGGCTGGGACAACGTCTACGTCGTCGATGGGTCGGTGTGCCCAACGTCGACGACGATCAACCCGCAATGGACGATCATGGCGTTGGCCTCGCGGGCTTCGACAATCATTTCATAGTGAGAGGGGTTCTTATTTTTAACGCAAAGACGCTAAGTAGGCAGAGACGCAAGGAGTTTTCTTGTTCGGGGACTTCGCCGTTGGCTCTTGGGTTCGAGCGTGGTTGGGGCGGCATTCTTGACGCAGAGTCGCGGAGAGTTTTCTTGTTTGGAGACTTCGCCGTTGGCTCTTGGGTGCGGGCGTGGCGGGGGCTTCATTTTTGACGCAGAGTCGCGGAGTCGCAGAGAGTTTTCTTGCGGGAAAACTCGAGTTCACGACGGACGCAAACTGACCGCGAACGCCGGGCTCCCCCTCTCCCGTTTCGGGCGAGGGGGTCGGGGGGCGAACTACAGCAACGCCAGCATCGCCTCCACGCTCGTCAGTTTCAGCCGAGGCCGCCCGGCGGCCTCGCCTTGGGCGAGCTCGTGGGCGTCGAGCTTTTGCCAGTCTTGGTAGGAGACGAAGCGGACGCCTTTGGCCTGCAGCAGCTCGACGATGCCGGTGGGCGCCGGGTTCGGGGCAGCACAAGCCAAGACGGCGTCGGCCAACATGTGGTTCACGGTCTCGACGGCACAGGTCTTGTTGGTGCCGATGACGCCCGACGGCCCACGCTTGGCCCAGCCCGCCACGTAGAGGCCGGCGACAGCGACGCCGTCATTGTCATGGACGCGCCCTTCGGAGTTGGGGATGGTGCCCTTTCGGGCGTTGTAGGGCACGTCGGGGAGGGCGACGCCCTTGTAGCCGACTGAGCGCAGGATGAGGCCGCAGTCCAGCGTCTCGAACACGTCGGTGGGAACGGCGTCCAAGGTACCGTCGGTGTCCTCGAGCACGTTGCGCACGATCTTGACCTGGCGCACGGCGCCGTCGCCCAAGAGCTCGACGGGCGAATAGAGGAACCTGAAGTGCACCTTGCGCGCTTTGTTGCCCGCGCCGCGCTCCGAGAACTCCTTGAGGATCTCGACGTTGCGGCGAGTGGTCTTGCTCTCGTCGAGGGAGGCTGCACTGATGGGGTCGAGCTCGAGGTCGGCGGCGTCGACGACGGGGTCCGCGATGGCCAGCTCGCCGAACTCTTTGACTTCGGGGTTGGTGAACTTGGCCTGCGCCGGTCCGCGCCGCGAGAGGATGGTGATGTTCTCGACCTTCGAGGCCTTCAAGGCGTCGAGGGCGTGCTGGGCGATGTCGGTTCCGACGAGCTCGTCGGGGCTCTTGGCCAGGATGCGGGCCACGTCCATGGCGACGTTACCGACGCCCACGACGACCACGTCGCGCACGCTCAGATCGAAGGTCCGGTCGGCAAAGTCAGGGTGTCCGTTGTACCAAGACACGAACTCCGTCGCCGAGTAGCTGCCGGGCAGGTCCTCGCCGTCGATGCCGAGCTTGCGATCCGAGGCGGCGCCGGTGGTGAGGAGGACTTGATCGTAGTGGCGGCGAAGCTCCTCGAGGGTCACGTCGTCGCCGAAGGCCACGTTGCCAAAAAAACGGAAGTTGGGGCCGTTGGCGGTGACGTCGAACGCCTTGAGGACCTTGCGGATGCTGGGGTGATCGGGGGCGACGCCGAAGCGCACGAGCCCGAAGGGCGTAGGCAGCTTGTCGAATAGGTCGACGCTGATGGTCATCTCTTTGGCTTTCAGGAGCGCGCCAGCGGCGAAGAAACCGGACGGACCGGCGCCGACGATGGCGACGCGCAGCGGACGATCGGGGCTACCCAGGCTCGACATAGTCATCTCCAATGATTCTCGGTCGCAGGGCTCGGACCCGAACGCAGAGGGTTCGTGGCGTCGAGACTGCTGTTGGCAACTCGTGGGTCTTTTCGCGTGCGCGGCAACTCCCCGTCGTCGCGCGCCCTTGGGCTTTTGGCGCATCGGAGGCGGAGGCGTCAAGGGGCGAGACCTTCGTGAAACGCAGGTTCAATGGCACCGGACTGTATTGTGACGCGAGGCACGCCGCGACTCGACCGTCGTTCGGTGCTCACCGCCTCTCGCGTCACAACGCGCTCATCGCTATAGTCCCCCCAAAGTCACCAACCATGGGGGGACACATGGGCAAAGAGACAACTTCGAAGCGCTCACCGCTCGCCGAGCACCACACCGCTGGCGACGCCACAGAGGCCCTGAGCCGCCTGACTCGCCGAACCTTTATCGGCGCTGGCCTGGGTTCGGTCGCCCTCGCCGTAGCCGGCTGCGACGACGACCCCACGAGCACGACTTCGGACGCCGCGCTCGATCAAGAAGACCGCTTCGAGATCGCCGACCAAACCGCTGAGATCGACACGACCTACGACGCCGAGCTCGACGCCGCCGAGGAGTTCGAGCTCCTCGACGACCTCTCGGAGCTGGACCTCGCGCAAGATGAGGTCGAGCTCGACGTGCGCAGCTACGACTTCGACCCGCTGCTGTGGAACGAGAGCGTCTCGATGTTCCCCCACGGCGTCCAGTCGGGCGCCATGCGACCAGACTCGGTGTTGCTCTGGTGTTTCATCTCAGACAAGGCCGAGAAGGTCGTTCGCGTCTGGCTCGAAGAGGGGTCGACGGGCTTGGGTTCCATCGTCGACGAGCGGCCGGCGGTGCCCGACGCCGACGGCTACTGCAAGGTCGCGGTCGACGGGCTGGAGGCCGGCACGTGGTACCGCTACGGCTTCTTCGACGACGCCGCCAACTACCGCAGCACTTTGGGCAAGGTCCGCACGGCCTTGGCGCCCGACGCGCTGGAGACGCTCACCATCGGCGCGCTGGTCTGCACCGACTGGGACAAGGCGCCGTACAAGGCTCTGACGATGACCGCCGCGCAGGACCTCGACCTCATCGTGCACCTCGGTGACATGAGCTACAACGACGGCGCCAAGAGCCGCGCCGACTATCGGGCCAAGTGGTTCGAGACCCTCGACATCAAGGGTTACCGCGACCTGCTGCCCCAAGCCGGCATGCTCATCACCTGGGACGACCACGAGATCGAAAACAACTACGATCCCGAGACCCTGGACGCCGCCCAGCTCGAGGCCGGCAAGGCCGCCTTCTTCGAGGCCTTACCCGTGGAAGAGGGGCCCAACTCCCGCCTCTGGACGAGTTATCGCTGGGGCATGACCGCCGAAATCTTCCTCCTGGATTGCCGCAGCGAGCGCCGGCCCTCGACCCGCAACGACGCCGACGCCACCTACATCTCCGCCGAGCAGATGGCGTGGCTCAAGGAAGGGCTCGAGGATTCCCCATGCCACTTCAAGCTCATCCTGAACTCGGTGCCCATCACCAACATGCCCTTGCTCTACGACCTGGTGCAGGCGGACCGCTGGGAAGGCTACGACGCCCAGCGCACCGAGCTCTTGAGCTTCCTCGAGACGGCGGCCATCCCCAACGTCTGGTTTTTGTCCGGTGACTTCCACATCGGCTTGGTGATGCGGGTCGAGCCCACCGGATATCACCACGACACCTACGAGATCGCCGTCGGACCCAGCGGCAACGGCCCCAACCCCATCGCCTTCCTGCCGCACCCGCCCGAGCAGTTCGATTTTGTCGGGCAGTCCGCCGAGTTCATGACCCTCCTCACCTTCGATCCCGTGGCGAATACCGTGCGGGTTCGTTTCGTCGACGCCGTAGACGATTCGGTCGCGCTCGATCAGGAGTTTCCCAAGCCTTGAAGACATTTGTCCAGCTGCTCTTGGTGGCCCTTTTTTCTTGTGGGTTCTTGCTTTCGCTGGGTTGCGAGGCGGGCGCCGAGGAGCAGCCCGTCGCGGCGGACCGGGACGAGGCCCCGGACCCCATGCGGTCGTGCCGCGAACGGCTCGACGGCACCTGGCGTCAACAGGAGTTCGAGGCCAAATTCGACAGCAAGGGCGGCACGGCGATCCTCTCTTGGCAAGGAATGGTGCGCGTCTTCGCCGTTGCCTTCACGCAATGCGACGACGACACCGCCACCCTCGCCTCCGAGGGCTTCACGGTCACTGTCCGCTTCAAGAACGCCAAGAAGATCGTGGTTCGCAACGCCGACTACCCGCCGCTGACCTTGCACAAAGACGAGGATTGAGGCTGAATGCACGACTCACACACACGAGAGGAGGGGTCAATGCAGCGAACCACACTTTTTCTTTTGGCGGTCGTTTCGGCTTCGTTCCTCGGGGCCTGCAGCAATGAAATCAGCGGCAAGCTCGAAGCGACCGGCGAGAAGACCTTTTCGATGACGCCCGACGCGTGCGAGTCCGGGCAGCGCAACGGCTTCTTCGGCGTCGATCTCTTCGTCGACGGGAGCCGCAACCAAGCCATCCGAGTCATCGAGTCGCCGCGCGAGGGCGTGTCGGTCATTGTCGACCACCCGGACGGCGGACGTCTGACGTTCGAGAAAGCCAACTGCAAGACCCTTAGCGGCCACGTCGAGGCGCAGAACTCGACCATCAACGACATCAAGAATGTGATGGGCAACCTCGAGATGGACTGCGAACAGCAGGGACTCGTCATCAAGGCTGACATCCACTTCGAGAACTGCCACTGATTTTCTGGGCCATGCAGCGCTAAACTGGTCGGCCGCGCAGTGGGAACGCCAGTCGGCGCGCACCATCGCCAATTTCGGGATCGTCGACCGGCTCTCAGGTGAGGCGTATTCTGCCGCTCCACACACGGATTCCCCCACGGTGACGGAGGATGGATGAACGGTTCACAACTCGAAGGGAGACGCTGGAGCGCCTTGCAGCACCCGCTGTGGTGGGGAGCGCTGGCCCTGCTCTTGGTCAACGACCATCTGCTCAAGGGCGCTGGGCTCCTGCCGTCGTTCCTGACCGGCAAGCTGAGTGACTTCGCCGGCTTGCTCGTCGCCCCGGTGCTCCTCGTGGTGTTGCTCGGAGCGCGCTCTCGCCGAGCAATGGCGTGGTGCTTTGCGCTGGTCGCCGTTGGTTTTGGGGTGCTGCAATGGCCGTCCGTCGCGTCGTCCGTGGGCGGGCTCACGGCGAGGCTCGGCGTGCCTTGGTACGTGACGCCCGACCCCACCGATCTCGTCGCTCTGAGCGCCTTGTTTGGGGCGTGGTGGCTGGTTCGGCTCGAGGCGACCTCGGTCGTGCGCTCTTGGGCGCCCGCGGTGCGTGGTGCAGCCGTCGTCGTGGGCGCCTGTGCCTGCGTCGCGACTTCGGCCCTGCCGGCTCCGCACTCTCCGGTCCCAGGCCAACCCGAACTGATGAACGCCGATGCCTACCTGCACAACGCCACTGGCGCCGCGGTCGGCGTCCACGTCCGCATGTTGGGCGAGCACGCCGATGTGAGCTGCCAAGACATCCTCGAGGAGCCGCGGCGCACCTTGCGGCGAGACCTCTTCATCCAGGAGGGAGTGTGGACGCAAACGCTCGACGAGAACGCGGCGATGTGGCCCATCCAGGCCCGCAACGAGGCGGCACTGCAGCGCGGCTGCTACGCGGTGATGCTCGAGCTCGAGGACTCGGAGGCGTTCTTCGTGGCGTGGTCGGCCGAGCTCGAGGTCGTGCCGGTGCCGCGCGTGTCGAGCTCGGCCGAGCTGGGGGCGGGCGCGCTGATCGTCGAGCGGGATGGCGAGGAGGTGGTGGTTTGTGGCAAAGCGCCGCTAATCGTCTTCCGAGAGGGCGACTGAGCGCCGTTTCTTTTGCACAGGTTGAATAGCGTAAGTTCTCCGGCAGTCTGCGTTCGACATGAGTCGTGCAGGCCGCGAAGGCTCGGTTTTGGTCCGTCCAATTTCCATCAACTCTCAAAGGGAACTGACTTTCTCAGCGGCCAACCACGTCGATTTCGATGCCCGGCGGCCAACGGCCAGCAAGAGAAATTGCCGAGCGGACGACCGGTTTTTCGCGCCGCAACCTATCGAAATGAAGCGAAAATCGGTCGTGGGCAAGCGAGGCAATAGAATCCAGATGGAGCCCGTCAGGGCGCAGGCATCGGCGAGAAACCAGGGTCGACGAAAGCTAGTGTAACCCGTCATAACTACCCATGTTTATTAGTCGTAAGGCGACTGTTCTCCGGTCAATGGTTTGTGACTGTTTGTGCTCTGTTTCTAACGCAAAGACGCTAAGGCGCTAAGGCGCAAGGGGGGTCTAGTAAGGGACTTCGCGGTGGGCTCTTTGCCATGGTTGCGATTCCAGCGTTCCCAAGAAAGAAAACTCTTTGCGTCTTAGCGCCTTAGCGTTGAAAGGTTCCTTTGCGTTGAAAAGTCCCCCAGATTTCCAAACGACCCTGAGAGCCATCGAACAATAATCGAGGACACATGCGAAGCGTTACACTAGGCTTGCGACAGAACCCGGTTTCACGTAAGCGTTCGGATCGAAATCCGGCCCCATCCGTTCAGACTTTTCCGAATCGCCGCTCGAGGCTCACTCATCCACGTAGACGTTGGGCTCGCCAAGGTCCGTCCCTCTCAGCCACGGAATTACCATGATCAAGACCCGCCTTCGAAACCTGCTCCTGCTCGCGTCAGTGCTTTGGCTTGCGGCCTGTAACCCGGCGACGGGGACAGGGGTCAAAGTGGCCGAGGGCGTCGGCCTGCGGGACTACTTCGTGCTCCGCTCGGCCGATGGCAGGTTGACGACTCGCGATGCCCGACCCTCTGACCGTCCTCGCGAGGCCATCACTGGTGACGACTACTTCCAGATCAAGCTCGAGCACATCTACATGGGCACCGAGCTGGGTCGGGACGTCGGAAACCTGGCGATCGTCACGCAGATCGAGGGAGTGCTGCCGGACGGCATCAGCTGCAAAGAGCTCGACCTCACGGATCTAGGCCTCAAGCTCAACGAGCGGGAGCGCAACACTGGGCGCAGCTCGAACATGTGTGCGTTCAAGCACGTCGTCTCCATCAACCCCGTGTTTTCCAATGGTCACGCGACGTTCGATTCGGCCTTCATTACGCCGCCCTTCCGGATGGGCCGTAAGCCGGTCGGTCTGCGCTTCATCGTCGCGCAGCTCAACGACACCGAGCTGGCTCGCCAGATCCTCGAGTGGGGCCAAGATCAGCTCAACAACCTGTCGAGCTGGGGGCTGGACGAGCTCAACATGACGCTGTGGCAGAGCAAGCTCGTGGACATCGGCTTCACCCTCGCCAACTACATCCTCGATTACGCCTCACAGCCCGACTACGTCTTCGAGTACGAGACCGACTTCGTGCCCATCGAGACCGTCGCTGACGTCGACAGCCCACAGAACCTCTTCATGGGCGGCGACTACATGATCGTCGGCTTCCCTCACACCGAAGAGGTCGCAAAGGTTGGCGCGGTGGGTATGGCCGAGCAGCTCGTCTTCGACTCGGGACGCCTCAATTGGAAGGCCACGAAAGAAGAGTACCGAGACGGCGCCTACATTATCTTCAAGGTCGTGCGTGAGAGCCGCTATCCAGGCGAGCTTCCCGTCAACCTCGCCAAGGTCAGCCGCTCCATCGAGCGTGGAAACACGCCTGCCGAGCTCGCCAAGACCACCAAGAATCTCGTCCTCGACATGCAAGACGCCCGCATCCTCAACGAGACCGAGGGCGCCTATCTGAAAGACCTCATCGCGTGGTTCACGGAGGCGAGTGTCCTGGAGATCGAGCTCGAGGCGGCCATCAAGGGGCAGCGACAGGAACAGGCTCAATGGCCCATGCAGATGCGCGACGTGGGAATGGCTATCGGACCGGACCTCTCCATGCTGCAGACGCTGGCGCTGACCAAGGGGACCCTCGAGACCCTCGACGAGCGCATCTTCCTGAACTACGCCAAGAGCCCTGGCATGTGGCAGGCCGAATGCGTCGCCGTTCGCGGCGTAACTCAGGGCTTGGCCGACAACTATCGCAAGCTCTATCCAAAGGTCAAAACCTCGGTCGAGGACCTCAAGCTGGCGCGCCTCGAGCTCGACCGCAAGGTCAAACGCACCCCCACCGAAGACACCAAACGCCAGCAGCTCTCCGACACCGAGGTCTGGGCGGACCGCGAGTTCGATGGCCTCCCAACCGAGTTGCAAGAACCCGAATGCCCCGCGTTGAGACATTAGACCTATGAATCGGACCCCACTCCAAACCGCCTTCGCGAGCCTTCGGGGCTTGCGAGGGCGGTGCCCATTCTTGGCGCCGCTCCTGTGCTCCTTGCTCGTCAGCGCCCCTCTCTTCGCCGAAGACGTGTCCGCCGAGAAGCCCGCCGGGGACGCCAGTGCAGCGTTGCCGGGCAACCTGGTCCACTACGATCTCAAAGGGAAACGCTTCAGCTTGGCAGACTACGTCAAGGTCGAGGGAGAGTTCGCGCCGATTCCTGCCAAACAAGGGCCGATGATCCTCGTCTTTGGGGCGCATTGGTGTAAGCCCTGCAAAGAGGTCATGGCCAAGCTCCACGACCTCGAGGGCGACCTCGCGCTCAAAGGCGTCACGCGGGTTTATGTCCACGTCGACGACGTCGATCGCGGCAACGGCAAGAATAACAAGGAGATCAAGACGCTGGCCAAAGAGATGGCCGAAGCCGAGAGCTTCGCGGGCGTCACCGTGCTCCTCGGCGGCGACCTGGAGGAGCTCAACACCTGGATGGACCAGCCCGAGGGCAATGTTCTCCCAGGGGTCGTCTTCATCAACGCGGATGGAACGCTCTTCGCGCGCGGCGCAGAGCGATTCGACGAGACGCTGGCGGCCTTCCTCCAGGCGTCCCCGCCGAAGGCCGCACCGTAAATCGTTTGGTCTAGGGACTGCTCGGGGTCCCCAGGGCGTTGCCCTGGCCCCAGGGCGTTGCCCTGGCCCCGGGGCGTTGCCCTGGCCCCAGGGCGTTGCCCTGGCCCCGGGGCGTTGCCCTGGGCCCGGGGCGTTGCCCTGGGCTGGTATGGTCGGCCCTTTCAGGGCCGGGGCCCGACGCCCAGGAACAACGCGGTCCGTATTGTGACGGAGTACAGAACCTGGGCATCCGCCCTGAAGGGGCGGTCGCAGGAAGTAGCCCAGCGCGGAGCGCTGGGTCGCGCATCCGACCGCCCGAACCCACGTCGGGGGAGCCGCATCCGACCGCCCGAACCCACGTCGGGGGAGCCGCATCCGACCACCCGAACCCACGGCGGGGGAACCGCATCCGACCGTCCGAACCCACGTCGGCCGAAGCCCATACGCGTTACCGCACGCCCGAACCCAGCGTCGCCCAATCCACCCAAGCCCCAACATTTCGTAAACAAGCCCGAAGTGCACACGAAACACCGACTCGCGCACTGTGCGCCTCCTCCAAGTGCACACGAAACACAGACTCGCGCACCTTGCACCTCCTGCAAGTGTAAACACTTATTGACAACGCACGAGTTGCGGGTCCTACAAGTGTAAACACTTGTTGACAACGCGCGAGTTGCGGGTCCTGCAAGTGTAAACACTTGTTGACAATGCACGGTTTCAAGACGCTTCGAGTGCCCACACTCGAGGCCTGACCCTCGAACGCGCACCAAATCTGGGTTGGCGCTGCCGTTGGGC
>Ga0210044_10003508_pt1 | contig 22359 bp, 12 predicted proteins | sample CryGey13umfilter_2_FD_183959 | JGI IMG/M metagenome (GOLD analysis project Ga0210044, IMG submission 183959) | Groundwater microbial communities from aquifer in Utah, USA - Crystal Geyser 4/9/14 3 um filter (SPAdes) (version 2) | ecosystem: Environmental > Aquatic > Deep subsurface >... | reverse complement strand
TTCCTGTATCACTGTTGTTGATGGTCAAATCTAACGTAACCACACTATCGCAACCTGCTGCATTGGGTAAAGTAAAAGTAGCTGTGTTGTTATTACTGGTATACGTGTTTCCATCTATCCACAAATAACTATCACAAGCAGTTTGTACGTCTGTTCCTGTATCACTGTTGTTGATGGTCAAATCTAACGTAACCACACTATCGCAACCTGCTGCATTGGGTAAAGTAAAAGTAGCTGTGTTGTTATTACTGGTATACGTGTTTCCATCTATCCACAAATAGCTATCACAAGCAGTTTGTACGTCTGTTCCTGTATTTGGAGAACATTCCATAAATTTAAAAACAGTTCCTAAATTGGATGTTCCACCAGCTGTAGTCATTCCATAGAAATAAGTGCCTACGGCAACCAGTGAACTTGTAGAATTTTTCCCGCTTAAAACTCCATCAAAATCGAGTAACTTAGAAAAACCAGTTCCATCGGGCATTATTTTAAAAATAGTTCCATTATTGTTTGCTCCACCACCTGCGGTTAGTCCATAAAGGAACGTGCCATCTGAAATCAAAGTGCTTTCAGGGTTCGATCCATTTGATATTCCTGCAAAGTTAAACAAGGTAGAATAACCTGTTCCATCGGGCATTATTTTAAAAACGATTCCTTTATTATTAGTACCACCCATATCGGTTGTACCGTAAAGAAAAGTTCCATCATACATCAAATCGCTAAAAGGAGAAGCTCCATTTGGTGTGCCATCAAAATCCATTAGTGTTAAATAACCTGTTCCATCGGGCATTATTTTAAAAACAGTTCCTAAACCATTGGCGCCACCCACATAGGTTGTTCCGTAGAGAAAAGTACCATCAGAAATCAAACCACCTAAAGAAAGGCTTCCGCTCGAAATGCCATCAAAGTCAAATAGTTTAGCGTATCCTGTTCCATCGGGCATTATTTTAAAAATAGTGCCTTGATTACTTGTACCACCTGATGAGGTTATTCCATAAAGGAAAGTACCATCGTAAAGTAACGAACCATAAGGAGTGCTTCCATTTGTACCCACAAAATCGAGTAATTTGGAATAACCTGTTCCATCAGGCTTAATTTTGTAAATAATACCTGCATTGTTTGTTCCGCCTTTAGAAGTCATTCCATAAAAAAATGTTCCATCAGATGCTAAAGAGCCATTATAAGGTTCACTCCCATTGGAGGTTCCATCAAAGTCAAGTAGTGTAGTATAACTTGTTCCATCGGGCATTATTTTAAAAATAGTACCTAAATTGTTTGCACCACCTACTGAAGTAGTTCCATACAGAAAAGTTCCGTCAGAAATTAGTGTACTACTTGGAGTACTTCCATTTGGAGTTCCATCAAAGTCAAGTAATTTTGTGTATTGTGCATTTGCTTGCCATGTTGTTAGTACAAAAAGTGCAATTAAAAGTTGGTTAAAATTTTTCATGATAATTAAAGTTTAAGGTGTGAAATTTAATTTACTGTTTAATTAATTTAAAAATTTTGCTATCGTTACCATTCATAATGTTCATTATATACATGCCGCTACTCCACTTGTTTGCATCAATAATTAACAACTTATTGGTTACATTGTTATTACTATAAACTAATTGCCCATTCATATTTAGAATACTAACATGAGTATAGTTATCAATTTTATCCATTGTAATGGTTAATTTGTCTTTAATAGGATTTGGATAACTGCTAATACCGACAGAAGTGATGTTATCAACTCCTGTAATGGTTATGTTGACACATAGTGAAGTACTTACGCAACTTCCGACAGTAATTTCTACTGCATAGTCGCCATTAGCTGATGGTGTAAAACTTTGATTGGTTTCACCTATAATTGGAGCATTACCGTTGTTACAATCTACCCATTGGTAAGTAGCACTTGTTTGGTTTGCACTTATTATATTTCCTACTAAATTGGTGCTGACATCAATTGCAGGGTTTACCGTTACTGTAATTTGATCTGTATTAGAACAACTTCCAGTAGTTCCTGTAACAGTATATATTGTGGTATTGGTAGGATTAAATGCAATACCATTAGTTACTCCATTATCCCAATTGTAAGAAACGGCTGTACCTGAACCTGTTAAAGTTACTGCATCTCCAAAACAAATGGTGGTGGCTGTTGCATTGGCTGTTACAGTAGGAGGAGTACATTTTAATAACCTTGCAACCCTATTTATAGCTATTCCGTCAAAAGTTGTAAAACCACCTCCTATGATAACTTTTCCATCAGATTGTAGAATTGTTGTTCGAACTTCACTACTTGCTCCGGATCCAGAATTAAAAGAAGTATCCAATGTGCCATCAGAATTAACTCGAACAATTCTATTGCTAGCAATTCCATTGTAAGTTGTAAAAAAACCTCCGATAATAATTTTACCATCTGACTGTATGGATGTAGTATAAACAACGCCATCTACCCCACTACCTGGATTAAAAGTAGTATCTAAAGAACCGTCTGCATTTAGTCTTGCGATACGATTTATCGTAACTCCATTATAGCTTGTAAAACCGCCTCCAATAATAATTTTACCATCTGGCTGTATGGTTATTGAAGAAATACTTATGTCCGTTCCAGTACCAGGATTAAAAGATATATCAAGCGTACCATCAGCATTAATTCGAGCAATATTTTTTCTACTATTGATAGTATTATAAGTGTTAAAACTACCTCCAATAATAATTTTACCGTCTGGTTGTATCGCTATTGCAGAAACACCACCGTCTGTCCCATTTCCTGGATTAAAAGATGCATCTATACCTCCAAAAGGGTTTAACCGAGCAATATGTGGAAAGGAAATTCCATCGAAAGTAGTGAAATTTCCTCCAATAACAATGTTACTATCGGGTTGCACAGCTAATGCACGTACAAGTGCGTTAGCTCCACCGCTTGAACTAAAAGTTCCAAAATTATCTAAATTACCATCTGGAAGTAAACGAGCAACACGATTTATAGGAATTCCATCATAAGTAGTAAAATCTCCTGTTATAATAATTTTACCATCAGGTTGGATGGTTAGCCCTCTAATACCGAGTACCCCATTTGGATTAAAAGAAGTAAAAGAATTATCTAGAGACCCATCAGCATTTAATCGTGCCATTCTATCACTTGGCACTCCATTAAAAGTAGTAAAATCACCACCTATAATAATCTTACCATCTGATTGTAGTGCAGATGCCCAAATTGCTGCATTAGCTCCAGTACCAGGGTCAAAAGATAGGTCTAATAAACTAGATTGGGCAAAAGCTAAAGGTAAACTTAATACCCATGTTAGAAATAATACTATTGTTGTTTTCATAATTTAATTTTTTTTAGTTATTAATCTTTATTTTTACTTCAATTTTAATTGATCAGCTGTACACGTTTCTTTGTCCCCATCATCATAAAAAATAACATATTTGTCTCCGATTTTGGCAGATACTGTTCCAGAATAATACTTTCCTTTGTTTTTCCAATTTCCCATAATTTTATCGCCCACCTTAAAAGTTTGTGTTGATGTAGCAGTGTTACCCGTTTTGTTTTCGGTAGTGACAGAAGATTTTTGATTAGTAGAAGTCCTCATTTGATCAGTAGTGTACCAGCCTGATGTACCTTGCTCTACATTAACGTAGTACCTATTGTCAAACGAAGTATCTTTTTGCTTTACTGTTCCTTTTTGCCATTTTTTGTATTTATCCATAATCTCACAAGGATCACCGATGTTATATCCAACAGCAGTTTCAACTTTTGTTTGAATTGTTCCACCGCAAAGTGTGGCAGCTTCCACTCTTGCTATATCTGCATCTGTAGCAAAAACATACAGTTCCAAATCACTTATTTTATAGGTATCTCCCTGTTTATCGACTGATATTCTACATTTTCTATCATTGGCTTTATTCCATAACTCCATCATTCCGTTTTGTTCAGTTTTAATTACAGGATTCTCGCAATATTGTTTTTTGTATGAACTTTTTGCACCATGAGCCTCATCCATTACTTCTTTTATTTTTCTTTCACCACTTGCATTTAACACTATTTTACTGTTTTCCTGAAAATAGGATGAGCTTAATGTTTGCAACAAATAGGCATGTAGTTCTTCTTTTGATAGTTCCCGCAACATCTTGTGCGTATAAACAATCATCTCTTTTGCATTTGAAAATTTGGGAACTTCTACTTTGGGCAACGAGGCTATAATGGACTTTGCCTCATTTTTATATTTCATATCCGATAAAGATGGCATTGCATTGACTTCTGCCACACTATAGGTTTTTGTAGCTATTATTTCAGGAGCTCCTTCTTTAGAAGAAATAAACGATTTCCATGCTCCTTTAGGTTCATCTGCATAAAACCGAACCTGATAGAGTTGTTTTACTTTAGAAACTTCGGTGGAACTCATTTTTCGGTCGTAAGTTGTTGACATGATAAATGAAACAGATTTCATGGTATGCCATTCCCATTTGGGTTCTTCTGCCAGTTTTATCTCTCCTATATCGCCAACAATATCTCCATAGGCTCCTCCTAAAAATTTCTCTAAATCTTTTTTAACAAAGGCTACTGCTTCTGCTTCATTTGGATTTGGAATTCCTTCATATTGTCCCCACCAGTTATAAGTTCGGTCGAACACCCAATTACTACCGGATTTTATGTACTTATATTCTATCGCATTGATGTAATTGATGCCGGGATATTCAGTTTTACTTTTTGTGGTAACAACACGGATGTACCAAGTTTCGGTTAAGTTAGAATGGACATTACCGGAACCTTCAAATCGAACAAATGTTGAACCATCACTTATCGCTCTTGCTTTCACTGTTGCATCTGATGGTTGGGCTAAAACATTATAGTAATTCAAACAAAAAAGTACGAACCCCATTAGTTTTAATTTTCTCATGTCTTTAATATTTTAATACATCAAAAATCATTAATTCTCAGAATTTTAGAGTAAAAATGATACGAATGGAAGGTATGATGTTACGAATGGAGGAAAATATGAAATAAAGCTGGAATCCGTCAGCTGACGGAGGAAGACTGAAGACTAATGACTTTCGACTAATGCCTATCGCCTATATAACTACAACAAATTCAATCTTTTTAAAAACTCCTCACGGCTGTTTCTGCTCATGGGAATAGTTTCTTTTTCAACCACAACATATTCTGTATTAACTGCATCAACAAAATTGATATTTACAATATAGGAACGGTGTATGTGAAAAAAGCTATCAAAAGGCAGTATTTCCAATAGATTTTTAAGTGTTTCGCGAATTAAATACTTCTTTTCTTTAGTGAAAATTTCAGCATAAACACCTTCCGATTTAATATACAAAATATCTTTGTAATAAATTTTAACATACAAAGAGTCTTGTTTAATAAAAATAGCGTTGGTAAGTAATTTAAAGTTTTTTTCTTCACTACTAACTTCTAGTATGGGTTGTATAGAAAAATTACTCAAAGCCACCTCAATTGCTGCAAACAAATCATTTTTAGTAAAAGGTTTTACTAAATAACCATTGGGCTGAACATTTCTAGCTTGTTCTAATGTTGTTTTATCAGAATATGACGAAACAAATATTAATGGAATGTTATGATTTTCTCGAAGGTATTTTGCAAAATCAATTCCATTTTTTTTTCCATTAATATTAATATCCAACAGCATAATGTCGGGTTTATGATTTATAGCTAATTTAACCGCTTCATCATAATTCATGGCATAATCAGGAACTTGGTATCCCAATTCTATGAGGTATTTATTTAGCGTTTCGCAAATAATAACTTCATCGTCTAATATGCCTACTTTAGTCATTTTACTGATGTAAATTTAACTCCTTAAAAGTAATACAAAAATTTGCACCTTCGTTAAAAGTGTAGTCAACATTTCCTTTTAATTGTCGAGCAAGCATTTTTACTAAACGTAAACCAAACGAACCTTCACGTTCTCCTTCGCCATTATTAGGAATCCCTAATCCGTCATCAGCAACGGTTAATTGCCAATTTTCATCCGCTGTATTTTTAATATAAATTTTAAGATTATTTCCTTTATTTAATGAAAATACATGTTTGTAGGAGTTGGTAACCAATTCATTTAAAATTAATCCTAAAGGGATAATGGTATCGATATTAAAATAGGTATCTTTAAGTTCATAAAACTTGATTATTTTTTCGATTTTTCCGTCAAAACCTTTTTCAATGCTTTCTACCAATAGTTGGATATAGTTGTGAAGATTAATTTTAGTAATATCTTCCGTTTTATAAAGCATTTCATGGATAATTGCCATCGTTTTTATTCTTCCCTGAGCCTCTGCTACTATATTTCCTATCTTTTCATCGGCATGCAACGATTCTTGTAGCTCCAGCAGACCTGTAATAATTTGTAAATTATTTTTTACACGATGATGAATTTCTCGAAGTAACACCTCTTTTTCTTGAAGCGAAGTTTTAATTATATCGTTTTTAATTTGAAGTATTTTCGCAGTTTTTCTTTTACTGATAAACAAGAAAAATAAAAGGACAAGAACAACACTTGTTGCAATTAAAACTAATTGTGTATTTTGTTTTTTTCTAATGGCATTATCTACTTGTAGTTGCTGAATTTGATTATCAGTTTTTAATTGTTTAATTTCTAATTCTCTTTGTTTTGCCTCGTACTTTTCCGACAATGAAGTAATATATTTTAGTTTTGTTTCGTTGAGTAAACTATCTTGTAAGTTCGTTCCTTTTTTAAGATAGTCAAGCGATTTTTTAACGTCAATATTTTCATAAACATTTGATAACACCAAGTAATTATCTTTAATTAACTCACGCCGATTTAATCGCAACGCAATTTCAAGACTTTGTTCTAAATAGCTGATGGCTTTTTGAGGTTCATTAGTAGCAACATATAAAACGCCAATATCATTTAAAGTAACGGCTAAGTCACCTTTCCGCCCTTTTTTTTGTAAGTATTTATTCGCTTCAAGCAAATATGTTTTTGCTTTTTCTAAATCCCCCATATTCCTGTAAATAACTCCCAAACTATTGTTTTCGAGTGCCACAGCACCTTCTAAATTCAACTTCTTAGCCAGTGCTACCGCTTTTAATGAATATTTTTCTGCTTCATTAAAATTATTATTCTGCTGATAAGCAATGCTAATGTTTGATAAGGAGTTGAGTATTCCTTCCTCATCATTTGATTCTTCTTTGTAAAGAATGGATTGTTTGTAGTAATAAATGGCTTTTTCATAATTTTTTTGTTTTCGATGAACCAAACCAAGATTATTAAAGCTTTGAGCAAGCAGCTTATTGTCCTTCATTTTTTGGCGGAATCCGGCTGCTTTTAAGTAGTATTTTACAGCAGAATCTAAAACAGACTGATAGAAGTAACAAGCTCCTATGTCGTTTAAAGTATTCGACATGGCAACGGTATCCTTTAAGTTTTGCCGGATATTCAATGCAATGTTGTAATTTTTAATAGCCGAATCGAGTTGATTGAAACTATCATAAGCCAGGCCTATCCTGTTGTATGCCGTTGCTTTGTATGGTGTATTGTTTGTTTTTATAGCAAGCAACAAGGTTTTGTTGGCGAAATACAGCGAACTATCAAGGTCATAAAGACTGTATTCCCAGGATAAATCCGAAAAACAAAGTAGTTTTTCTTCAACGTTTGCAGCACCAGAAAGCTGTGTGTGAATTCTATCAATTTCTGTTTGGTTTTGAGCTACAATAGCATAAACAATTAGGTTAAATAATAATATAGCAAGACTCTTTCTTTTTCCCATTGTTTCTAAGCTTTATGTTTAAACAAAAACTTAATTATTATAAATTAAAATGCTTTTTTGCCATATCACAAATAGCATCTCCAATGGCTAAACAAGCTGTTGCTGCTGGAGATGGAGCATTTAATACGTGAATACTTTTTCCTTTGTACTCAATCCTAAAATCATCTTTAGTATCACCATTTTCGCTCAACAACATTGCTCGAACACCAGCCCCCCCTTTTTTAATGTCGTTAATTGTTAAGGAAGGAATTAAACGTTGTAATGTTTTTAAAAATAATTTTTTAGAAAATGCCCTTCGATATTCATTGTAGGCAAAACTAGTATTGTTTAGTAATAACTTCCAAGTACCTTTGTAAGATAAGGCATCAATGGTGTCTTTTAAATTAAAATCCGTTTTACAGTAACCTTCTCTTTTAAAGGTAAATACAGCGTTTGGTCCACATTCAACATCTCCATTTACCATACGAGTAAAATGAACTCCCAAAAATGGGAATGCTGGGTTAGGAACAGGGTAGATTAAATTATTTACTTTATGCTTTGCTTCTTCAGATAGGCTATAATAGTCACCTCTAAACCCAACTACTTTTTCTTTGAGGTTCACTCCATCTTTTTTTGCTAATCTGTCAGCTTGTAAACCTCCACAAAAAATCATGTATTTGGTGAAGTACTTATTTTTTGAAGTAATTACCTCTGTAATTTCTTCTCCATGAATATATTTTAGTACTTCTTCTCCTAAAACAATTTTACTTTCGGGTTGTTGGACAAGTACCAATTCGGCTAATTTTTGGGTAGTTACTTTATAATCGATAATTCCAGTACAAGGAACCCAAATGCCACCAATAGATTGAACGAATGGTTCAATTTCTTTCACTTTTTTGGCATCAATTATTTCAATTCCCTCAGTATTATTCGCTAATCCGTTTTGAAAAATTTTATCCATAAATGGCAATTCGTTTTCATTAACTGCTGCAACTACTTTTCCACAAACGTCGTGTTGAATGTTGTATTCTTTTGCAAATGCGACTAATTGTTTTCTTCCATCCACACAATTTTTGGCTTTGTAAGAACCTGGTTTATAATATAAGCCTGAATGAATTACTCCAGAATTATTTCCTGTTTGGTGAGTCGATAAATGTTTTTCTTTTTCAATTAAAAGAATGTGAAGATTGGGATATTTAATTTGAATTTTATAAGCCGTTGCTGCACCTATAATTCCTCCACCAACTATGGTGATATCGTAAATTTTATTATTCTGCAATAGATAATTTATTTAGTATGCGAAATTATAAATAATAGCTATAAATGCCTTAGAATAGTCAATTAATTTTTAAAATTAATTTGGAAGTAATTTATTAGTTTTAGGAACTCTCAACAACAATAAAAAACCAATTGCAAAGAAAATAATTAACATTAATATAGATTCCCTTATGCTAAATACTCCTTCGATAACACCAAAAAAAAATGTTCCAATAACGATTCCAAGTTTTTCGAGTACATCGTAAAAGCTAAAAAAAGAAGCGTGGTCTTCAGTTTCTGGTAATAATTTTGAATAAGTTGAACGTGAAAGTGATTGTATTCCTCCCATTACAAAACCAATTATTGCAGCAATAATATAAAACTGAACTGGGGTATAAATTAGGGTATAAGCTACTACACAAATGATTGCCCAAATAAGAACTACGATAGCCAATGTTTTAATGTTACCAATTTTTTTGGATAAAAATGCCATTAAATAAGCACCTGCAATTGCAATAAATTGTATAATAAGAATACTAATTATCAAGCCAGTTTGCATTTCGTTTTCAGATTCCCAAATTATTTCTTTTGTACCAAAAAAAACTGCCATCAACATTACTGTTTGAACGCCCATGCTGTAAACAAAAAATGATGCTAAGTATCTCCTTAAACTTTTTAACTTTTTTATCTGTACCCAGACTTTCTTCAACTCGTTAAATCCTCTTGTTAATTGATTTTCTTTAGGGTGATGATTGTAACTATTTTTTGGTAATCCATTAAAAGTAATTTGACTAAAACCTATCCACCAAAAGCCAGTAAGGACAAATGCATATCTTGGTTCAATATGAAAAACTTGTATCAATACCAAACACACAATTAGTAATAAGGAACTTCCTATGTAACCTCTTGAAAATCCTTTGGCACTCACTTTATCGTGAAAGTCAACCGTTGCAATTTCTGGTAAATAAGCATTATAAAAAACCAAACTTCCAGAAAAACCAATACTTGCTAGTAAAACAGAAAGCATACTTAATTCTAACTGTTTCACATCAAAAAAATACAAACTAATACAAGATAAAGCACCTAAATAACAGAAAAATCGCATATAATTTTTCTTATTTCCTGCGTAATCGGCAATGCCTGATAATATTGGTGATAGAATAGCTACAATGATGAACGATAATGAAACTACGTAGGAATATATTTCTGTGTTTACGAATTCTCTTCCAAAAAAAGTTATTTTTTCGGGAACTACTGCTTCATAAAAAATGGGAAAAATAGCTGTAGTAATCACTAAAGGGTAAACTGAGTTTGCCCAATCGTACATGGTCCATGCATTAATTATTTTTTTATCGTTTTTTTGAAAACTCATTTATTTAATTTTAATGCTTCAACAGCTACTTACTTTTATTATGATGAAATTTAACACCCCCTGATTTTGTGGCTAAATCAAAGATTTAGACAAAATCCCTCCTCTTTTTAGAGGGGAAGTTAATTACACGTTTTACAATACATTTCTTTTACTGTTAGATCTTTTAATAATTGGAAACTCATGTTGGGGAATCCAAATAATTTACAAAAACGTTCTTTATTCATCTCTTTTGCTCTATTCATTAACTCGAGATAATCTTTTTCAGGTACTTTTTCTTTATCATAAATTGCCAATGTTAAAAAGGTAAATAAAAACTCTTCATCAATTGTTGGCTTTAATGCGAATGGTTTCATAATATCGATTGCCCACCCGATACGCATTTGAAACATAAAATAATTAGCAATTTTAAAGGTTTGATTTCTATCAAAGTTAGCCGAGAGCAAGGCTTTTCGAACATCTTCCAATGCTTTTTCCCGTTCTTTAAATTTTTTATTCTCATAATAATAATCAGCAGAAATAATGTTATAATTTAAGATTAATCGGTTAATCATTCGCTGTTCAATATTTGTACTATAAAGTAGCTTTATGTCTTTTAAAAGATTTTTAGGGTCTGTTTCTCTTTTGTAATTATATGACCATAGTAATAATCTTAACACCATTTTGTTGTACTGTAAATAACTATTAATTGGGTCTATCAATAATTGTGTTTCTATATCAGTAAGTAAAAAATTGTTTAAACTGTCTTTGTTTTTAGCTTCGGTTAGATACCATCTTAATGCAATTTGATTGTTGATAAAAGGTACAGTTTCTTTAAAATGAGGAATTTTAACATAAATAATATCGTCTTTATTAATCTTTCCATTTTCTATATTTTTTAGCATAACGGATTGATAAACTTTTGCTTTAACATAATCTTTTTTATTAATAGCTTCTTTAAATTTTTCGGGTAATATTTTAAATAAAGCAGAATCCATGAATATTTTTTCGACAGTAAGAATAATTTTAGCATTTCTTTGGGCTTCTAAGTAGGGCTCGAGATTATACCCTAAGGTATCTGAATTAATAATTTTTCGTAATTCCTCTTTTGAATATTTCATTAATTCTTTTTCGTAGGGGGAACCTTTTATAGATTCGTAAAATCCTTCCCAATTCTCTTGTGTTGTTATCTTAGTTTCTACATGTTGTAGTTTATATTTTTGAATTGCTTCTAAAATACTTTTTGCTCTTTTTTGCTGTATAATTTTATTTTCTTCAATTCCGCCATCTAACGAAGAATAGGCGATTACATCAATTTTTTTTAAGTCATATTTGTTTAAACTCAAAGAGTCTAGAAAAGGTTTGATATCTTCACTATTGTATTGATATTTATTTCGTTCAAAAGGAATGGTGAATGTTAGTTGGTTCATAACCGAATCTAATCGACTACTCACAGAGAGCGTGTCTAATAAAAAATTTAAATCTAACGATTGTAAATTTTCTCCTCCTAAACTATTGTAAACAATTGTTTGACACACACAGTTATCTTTAATTATAAGTAAATTAAATTCGACAGAATTAGTATCCACATAAGTAGGTATTGGTCCTAAAGAAACTTCTATTTCGTTACTTAATTTTAATTCATTTTTACCAAAAATATGCGATTTTAATAGGGGGGGTAAGAGTATCCCAGTATGAATTTGAGATGGATAATATTTGTTTCCTTCTTTGCATAAAAATTGATTTCTGGCAACAATATCTAAAGCAATTCCATCTTTGTCATCGGTTAAAACATTGTTAAATAATTCTAAGTCATGAAAATAAAAATATATTTCTCCATTTTTAAAAAGAATATTGTCAGACATTAGTTGGGGTAAATAAGAAAATTTGTTTTCTAAATCGGCACATTTGCTTTTATTATAGGGCTCGAGCCCTAAATCGTCTTTCATTGGTTTAACACCTTCAGGTAAAACAAATGGTTCAGAACCTACAACATGAGTAGCGACTATAGTTTTATTTTTTTCGTTAAATAAAACAGCAATTCCATCATTTACATATTTTGGATTGGTAATGATTAATTCTCCTTCAGTTGACGTTATCCAACCTTGTACAATTAATGTTGCTACTTGATGATATGATTTTATAGTAATTTTTTTATTATCACCAGGAAGTTTTATTGGTGTTCCCAATGTTATGGTGTAACAATTTTCGGCTACATATCCATGCATTCCATCATAAAACAGCACTCTATTAAAAGGAGTTTCTTTTTTTGATGAGGGTTGGTCGTGGGTAACTTTACCAGTTTTTAAAATGTAGTTGGATTGGTCTTCTGCTGCTAGAGATAAGATATTATCTTTCTTAAATGAAGGTAAATTTTTGCTATTACGGTATGCATTTACTTGATTTTCTATTAATTTTTCTAAATATGCTTTATTGTATTTATAATCAACATCATCATTGGGTTGTTGTGCCATTAACACAATACTGAAAATTGAAAGTAATATGGTCAAAAATTGTTTCAAACTTTTCAAATGAATTTTGAAAGATAATAAATTTCAACTATGATACCACAAAATATAGGTAGGTACAATAGACAACAACAAGTAATACACCGCTTAACCTATTTATTTTAAAACCTTTTATCATTAATGGGAAAATAATAAATGAAGTGGCTAATAACCAAAAAACATCTACCTGAATTACTTGCATAGAAACAGGTATTCTTTTAATTAGTGCTGTAATGCCTAAAACTCCTAAAATATTAAAGATGTTGGAGCCGATGAGGTTACCAATAGATATATCCGAATGTTTTTTAAAGGCAGCAACAACAGATGTTATGAGTTCTGGGACACTTGTTCCAAAAGCAACGATAGTAACTCCAATTATATGTTCACTAACACCAAAATTTGTTGCTATTTGTACAGCTCCGTCTAATAACCAATTGGCACCAACTGCTAAACCTATTATTCCTACTACTATTAAGAATAAATTGAGAAAAATATTAGATTTTTTAACTTGTTCAACATCTACATCAAGAATTTCTTTTTTATTTTGCTTTTTAGCATCTCTGAACATATAAAAATTAAAACCAATTAATCCAATGGTAAAAATTAACCCTTCGTAAAATTCTATTTGATGATTGGTTAAACTAAATAAATAAAACAAAAGTGTAGCACTCATCATTATCGGCCAATCTACTATTGCAGTTGAACGCTTAACAGTGATAGGAAGCAATATTGTTGTTATTCCTAAAATTAATGCAATGTTGGCGATATTTGAGCCAACCACATTGCCTATAGCAAGTTCTGAATGACCACTTAAAGCTGCTTTTAAACTTACTATTAACTCAGGAGCAGAGGTGCCAAATGCAACAATGGTCATCCCTATTACTAATGTAGGGATATTAAATTTTAGGGCAACGCCTACAGCTCCTCTTACCAATGATTCAGCCGCAATTATTAATAAAACAAGACCTCCTATTAATAATAGATACTCCATTTATTTTAGTTTTGAGTTTCTGGTTTTGAGTTTAACTTCGTTGAACTCGCAAGCTCGGTTTTAGTTTCGGTTTCAGAGATTGAAGTTTCTGGTTTCACTTTAACATCAGGGTCATTATTAATCATGTTTTCCACTTGTTTTTTAATGTCAAGTGGATTACTGCTTGGAATGCCCATATCTTTAGCACCTTCTCTTATCTCCCTCTGAATTTCATTGGTAGCATTTTTTATTTCCCTTATTCCTTTTCCTAATCCACGAGCTAATTCTGGAATTTTTTTTGAACCAAACAACATGATAATAGCAAGAACTATTAAAAAGAGTTCTCCTCCACTTGGCATTCCAAATAATAAAATATGGTTCATTGTAGCGTTTTAATTACCAAACAAAGGTAAGAAATAATCTATCCTTCGATAAACTCAGGGAAACTATTTCTACAAATAAAAAAAATCCTTCCCAATTTTTTGGGAAGGATTTATAAAATGGTTCTTCTTATTATTAAATATCTTTAGCCGATTTCTTATCAAAATCATACATCAATGCCGAGGCAACAAATATGGATGAATAAGTTCCCACAATAATACCTACTAATAAAGCAAAAGAGAAACCTCTAATTACTTCACCTCCAAAAAAGAAAATCATAGCCAACACAAATATGGTAGTTAAAGAAGTGTTAATTGTTCTACTTAGAGTAGTATTTAATGAAGAATTTACCACACTTGCCATGTCTTGTTTTTTGTATGAACCTAAGTTTTCTCTAATTCTATCAAATACAACAACGGTATCGTTAATGGAGTATCCAACAACAGTTAAAATTGCAGCGATAAATGCCTGATCTATTTCTAGTGAAAATGGTAAAATACCATAAAATAGAGAGAATAATGAAAGTACTATTAATACATCGTGAAAAACAGCAATGATAGCTCCTAGCCCATATTGCCATTTTCTAAACCTAAATAAGATGTATAAGAAAATAATGATGAGTGAAAACATAATTGACCAAAACGAAGATGTTTTAATGTCATCAGCAATAGTTGGACCTACTTTTTGAGAACTCATTAAGTATTCATCTGTAAATTTCTCTTTGTTTATTTCGTTTCCTAACAAAGTGGATAAACCTTCATAAAGTTTGTCTTCAATAATGTCGTCCGCTTTTTCATCATTACTATCTATCATATAAGAAGTAACAATTTTAACTTGATTGCCATCACCAAAAGTTTTAACCTCTGGTGCAGTTTCAAAAACAACTTTTAGTTGACTTGCAATATCTATTGTAGAAACAAGGTTATCAAATCTTACGGTATAAGACCTTCCTCCTTTAAAATCGACACCATATTGCAATCCTTTTGTTACTAATGAACCAATACCAATAAGTATAACAACTCCAGAAAGGATATAGAATTTTTTTCTATTTTTTAAAAAATTGAAATTGAGATTACTAAATATATTTTCAGAAAATTTAGTTGAAAAAGAAAGTTTTTTATTTTTATTGAGTTGGTACTCAAAAATTAATCGGGTAATAAATATTGCTGTAAATAGGGAAGTAAGAATACCTATTACCAATGTTTTAGCAAATCCTTCAACAGGGCCAGTACCAAAAAACCATAAAACAGCTCCAGTTAATAAAGTAGTAACATTGGAGTCGATAATAGAAGAGTAAGCAAATTTATAACCGTCAGTTACTGCCAATCTAACTCCTTTTCCAGACCTCAATTCCTCTCTAATTCTTTCAAAAATAAGCACGTTGGCATCTACCGACATCCCTATCGTTAAAATAATACCAGCAATACCTGGTAAGGTTAAGGCTATTAATTGTGGCATGGAAGCTAATATTCCAAAAATAAAGAACATATTGGCAACTAAAGCAACTACAGAAGCCATACCTGCTTTAGAATAATAAAATACCATAAATGCTAAAACCACTAATAAAGCAATTCCAAAAGACATCATTCCTTTGTTAATGGATTCTTGTCCTAAAGTTGGTCCTACAATAGCTTCTTCAACTATTCTTGCTGGAGCAGGAAGTTTACCAGCCTTTAGTATGTTAGCAATTAATTTTGCTTCTTCAATATCAAAATTTCCAGAAATACTAGATTGTCCACCAGTTATTTGTCCATTTACGGTTGGAAAACTATAAACAGCATCATCCAAAGCAATAGCAATAGATTCTCCGACATGAGCACCAGTTAATATACTCCATTTATTAGCACCTTCTCCGTTCATTGTCATGGAAATTTCAGGTGAACCTGAAAATTGATCGAACTGTTGTGAAGCTTCAACAATAACATCGCCTTCTAAGGCTGCTTTACCATCTCTATTGTCAATTTTTATTGCTATTAATTGTAAAAACTTTCCTTCATCATCATAAGGTTTTGCAGTCCATAAAAATTTTATTCGTGGAGGAAAAAATGACTGAACTTCTTTTTTTGCAAGAAACTCGTTCACAATTCCTGTATCTTTAACGGCTACATAACCAACTACTGGACCTCTTGCATATTCATATTGTTTTGTTTCAGGATTTTGAAAAATTGCTGGACGCATTACGGCGAACAACGGATGTTCCTTTGAGTAATTTTCAAAATTTTGGTCTGCTTTTGTAAGAGAAGTATCGGTGGTATCCTTTACTCCACTTTCTAACGCTTCTAACAAACCTTTAGCTGCATCTTTGGTGGTATCTGTGATGGTTGTGTCAGTTGTTGTTGTCTTCTCTAAACTTTCAGCAGTAGCAGAGCTATCAGTAACAGAAGAGTCTGTTACTTCTTCAATACCACTTAATAATTTACCTAGTTTGGCATCGGCTTGTTCTAACATCAGATAAACCTCTTTATTTTCATAAGTTAGCCAAAACTCTAATTTTGCAGTTCCTTGTAATAACTGACGAACTCTTTCTTTATTTTTTACACCAGGTAATTCTACTAAAATTCGATCAGAACCCGTTAATCGTTGAATGTTAGGCTGAGCTGCACCAAATAAGCCAATTCGTGTTCTAATTACATTAAAAGAACGTTCAATAGCATCTTTTGCTTCTGTATCTATAAAAGCTAAAACTTCTTCATTTGTGGCATTAGGTGATAAATGTTCTTTATTATCTAAAGTATAAAATATAGCTGATAATTTACCTGTTGGATTTTTTTCTTGGTAGGCTTGTCCAAATAAAGTTACAAAATCTTGATTGGTTTCTTGTTGTAATTTTTTGGCATCAATTATTGCTTGATTAAAAGCTACATCCTTATTGTAAGAAGATAAAGCTTTAACCACTTCTTCCACCTGAACTTCAAGTGTTACGTTCATACCCCCTTTTAAATCCAAACCAAGATTTAACATCTTTGTTCTTAGCTCTCCATAAGTATAACCAATTAATGGATAAACTTTTTCTGAAGACATAGAGTCTAAATAAGCATACTCTACAGAATCTAATTTAGTAAATTTTAAACCAGAATTGGCCGTTTCATATTTTGTTGCATATTCTTTTGCAAATTCTGTTGCATCTTTTTCTACTTTGTTGGCAAACCATGTTAATGAAAGTGAAAAAACACACCCTAGTGCAAAAAGTATGGTAAATGTTGTTAATAGTCCTTTGTTTTGCATTTTTTATATATTAAATCTTCTATTTTTTTTATAAGCCTGCAAATATAGAATTTCAATTACTATTTATCAATAGAATTTATAATAAGTTTATTTGATGGCTGATGTAAATTAAAAGTGTTAATTTTAGGAGCAACTTTTTATAACAAAACGGCATTATCTTTTTATGAAAAATTACATCAAAATAATTATCCTTTTTTTTGTGCTAGGACTTTATACACAAAGCGTTAGTGGTCAACTTAATTTTTCTAGATACAATCAACTAATTGTATTAAATAGTACTGGTGACACCTTAGAAAATCCTTGGGCAGGCGGTTTTAATTCCGTTCAATTTTCTGAAATTGACCTTAATTTAGATGGAATTAAAGATTTATTTGTGTTTGATAAAACAGGAGATAGGGTTTCTACTTTTATTAATCTAGGATTAACTAACAAAATTAGTTACCAACACGACCCTTCTTATCTTCAATTTTTCCCAAAAATGCACGATTGGGCATTGTTACGCGATTATAATTGTGATGGAAAAATGGATATTTTTACCTATTCATCAGGAGGAATGGCTGCATATAGAAACACATCCACCTCACAACTTAATTTTACGTTGGATACCACTTTAGTCTATTCAAATTTTCAACCTGATGGTCCACCAAATATGATTAACCTTTATATCAGTTCAACAGATATTCCTGCAATTGATGATATAGATGGTGATGGTGATTTAGATGTGCTAACTTTTAGTATTTTGGGTGCTTATGTCGAATATCATAAAAATTTATCGATAGAAAATACGGGAACTTGCAATGGCTTAGTCTTTGAATTACGAAATAAATGTTGGGGGTATTTTAGAGAACAATTAAGTGGTAATAGTGTTTTATTATATGATACTTGTGGTTGGAACAATGCCAATCCAGAAAAATTAAGTGGAGGAAATAAACATACCGGCTCAACTTTACTTACCTTAGATATGGATGCCAATAACAGCAAAGAGTTGGTATTAGGTGACGTTTCATTTAATAACTTTACTATGCTTACCAACGGAGATGTAACACCAAATTTCACCGCTTCTTCAATGATTGCCCAAGATACTGCTTTTCCTGCAAACAACATAAATACTATTGCTGCCAACATTGATATTTTCCCAGCAGGATATTATTTAGATGTGAACAATGATAATGCAAAAGACTTAATTGCAGCACCCAACTGTTATAACGGTTGTAAAAACAGTAACAATGTTTGGTACTATAAAAATGATAATGCCAACAATAATCCAGATTTTAATTATCAATCAAATTCATTTCTACAAGATGGAATGATAGAAGTTGGTGAAGGTGCTCATCCAGTATTTTTTGATTACAATGCCGATGGGTTAATGGATGTTTTGGTAGGTAGTTATGGAAATTATAATCCCTCTGTTGGACCATTGTTATATGAATCGGGATTGTGGCTTTATGAAAACATTGGTACAGCGACTATTCCTGTTTTTCAATTAATAACTACCGATTATATGGGAATTTCCACCATGAATTTAGACATTGCAGGAAGCAGACCAACATTAGGATTAGCTCCAACTTTTGGCGACTTAGATAGTGATGGAGATTTAGATATGTTACTTGGCGATTATAACGGATATCTGCATTACTTTGTAAATATAGCAGGAGCTGGAAATCCTGCTGCATTTGTATTAGCAGCTCCTGAATATTTAGGAATTGATGTTGGAAATGATGCAGCTCCTTTATTGTATGATTTAAATAATGATGTGCTATTAGATTTGATCATTGGTAAAAAAGATGGCACTTTCTCTTATTATCGGAATGTAGGTACTGCAGCTGTTGCAAATTTTAATTTAACTACCGATTCGTTAGGAAAAGTAACCACTAGAAGATATTACGACCCAAAAGGAAGTAGTAATCCAATACTAATAAACGATAGTGGTATTACCAGATTATTTTCTGGTTCAGGAAACGGATACCTCTATGAGTTTGGTAATATTGATGGAAACCTAATGGGTACATTCTCTATGGATAGTTCCTATCTAAATATTTGGGAGGGCATTAGCTCATTTATTGCTATGGCAGATATAACCAATGATGGCAAATTGGATATGTTGGTAGGGAATTACTCAGGAGGAGTTGCTTTTTACAAAGGAAATTCTGGTGTTAGTATTAAAGAAACCGAAGTCTTAAATGATTTTAACATTTACCCGAATCCAACTGAAGGATTACTTCATGTTGATTTAGAAAATAATAACCTCAATAATGCGAATCTTAAAATAGTTGATTTATTGGGTAGAACCATACACCAACAAAAAGTTACCACTAAAAATATCGTCATTAATATAACTAATTATTCAACAGGAATTTATTTAGTGAAATTCTCAAACAATAAGGGTAGTAAAGTTTATAAAGTTGTAAAAAAATAGTTCATTTTCATTCTTATATTTAGACTTTAAACAACTTCTTAACCCAAAATTATATTTATTCAAAAATTGACATATAAAAACAAAACTCTATTTTAACAATTGACAAACTGACTTAAGATGGTAACTTTGTAAAATGAAAATCACACCCATAGAAAAAATAAAATCATTTATTGATTGGATTCAAACAAAACTCAATAAAAAACAATTCATTATATTTTCTAGTATTTTAATTGGACTTTCTGTTGGTTTAGCAGCTATCGTTTTAAAAACTTTTGTTCACTATATATTTCTTGCTGCTACTTTTAAGGAGTTAGGTAATTTTAAATATATCTTTCTTTTATTACCAATTATTGGATTGTTTTTAACTGTGTTAGTAGTTAAAAAACTGCTACAAGGAAAACTTGACAAAGGACTTTCTCACATTCATTATGCCATTGCTAAAAAATCGAGTAGTGTACCTAAAGAACAGATGTATGCCCAAATCATAACTAGTTCTTTAACTATTGGTTTCGGAGGTTCGGCAGGATTAGAAGCACCAATTGTGATTACTGGTGCAGCATTTGGCACTAATTATTCAAAAACGTATCATCTCGATTACAGAGAACGAACTTTATTATTGGCTTGTGGAATTGCTGCAGGCATTGGTGCAGCTTTTAATGCTCCAATTGCAGGCGTTTTGTTTGCATTAGAAGTTTTATTAATTGACATTAGTATTTCGGCATTTACTCCCCTTATTATTTCTGCTGCTACTGGAGCATTAATTTCTAAAATAATTCTTCAAAACGAAATTCTATTATCCTTTCAACTTCAACAACCTTTTAATTATACTAATTTGCCTTTTTATATTCTTTTGGGGCTTTTAGCAGGATTAATTTCTGTATATCATTCTCGTGCATTCAATAAAATTGAAAATCTTTTTTATAAATCTACCAATAAAATTTACCTAAATGCCGCTATTGGAGGAATAGGATTAGCCTTACTTTTTTTCATTTTTCCTTCATTGTTTGGCGAAGGTTACCAAAGTATTAAAATCCTTGCCTTACAGCATCCTGAAAACTTACTTGATAATAGTTTTTTTGAGAATTATAAAAGCAACGAATGGTTCGTTTTAGCTTTTGTAGGAGTTTTAATATTTGTAAAGGCAATAGCAACAGCTTTAACTATTGGTGGTGGTGGTAATGGTGGAAATTTTGCTCCTTCACTTTTTGTGGGTTCCTACTTAGGTTTTTTTCTATCCAAATGTATAAATATGTTACATTTAACAGATCTACCTGTTAGTAATTTTACATTAGTTGGTATGGCTGGTATTTTAAGCGGGATTTATCACGCACCCCTAACCGCAATATTTTTAATTGCAGAAATAACTGGTGGATATACCCTTATGATCCCTTTAATGATTGTTTCTTCTATTAGCTACGCTCTTTCAAAATACTTTGAACCTTACTCTATGGATACTAAAAAACTCGGACAAAGTGGAAAAATATTCACTTTTGATAGAGACCATAATATCCTAACCACCATTAGAACTTCTAATTTAATTGAAACAAATTTTCAAAAAATAGCTCCTGAAGATACGTTGGGTAATTTAGTGGATACCATAGCTAAATCCAAAAGAAATATTTTTCCTGTTACCGATAAAGAAAATAAATTATTAGGTATAATTATTCTCGACAATATTAGAGACATCATGTTTAAAAATGAAATGTATGATAAAGTAACGGCAAAAGAATTAATGACAATTCCGCCTGCAATTATTTCACCCAATCAGAAAATGGAATCGGTAATGAAAATTTTTGATGAAACTGGTGCTTGGAATTTACCTGTTATTGACAACGGACAATATATTGGTTTCTTATCCAAATCAAGTGTATTTACCAGCTACCGAACAAAATTAAAAGCAACAACTATTGTATAATTAACTAAAACTCTCTTTTGATAGTTGAAACTAAGATGTGTTAAAAAAATAAATTGATAAAATAAAGCACCCCCTCTGTCCGTAGGTTGAAGCCAAGCCTTTGTGTAATGGCAACTACGGACTTTATATCAACGCAACTTTTTAAACATATTTCAAATGTAGTAATTTATTTGCTTTATAGTTACAAGTCCTTAGTCTCTTTCGCTCTTGCCTCGCTTCAAACTACGGTCAGTGGGGGGTATTTTTAGCACCAGTTTTGCTCTTTACTTTGCCATTACAAATGGCTTTAAGCTTTTACCTTTCTTTTTAGCTTTCCTTTTACTCCTTGCCATTACGCTTCGCTAAATGTCAAGGTGCGGGGGGGTATTTTTAGCACCAGTTTTGCTCTTTACTTTGCCATTACAAATGGCTTTAAGCTTTTACCTTTCTTTTTAGCTTTCCTTTTACTCCTTGCCATTACGCTTCACTAAATGTCAAGGTGCGGGGGCTAAAAAAGGATGATGATAATTTGGTCTGATGAAGCTAAAATTACCTATGATGATACCATTGATGGTTTGTTAAAAAAATGGCATATAGAGATTGCTATAGATTTTGAGGATAAAACTAATGACC
>Ga0210044_10003505_pt1 | contig 22375 bp, 22 predicted proteins | sample CryGey13umfilter_2_FD_183959 | JGI IMG/M metagenome (GOLD analysis project Ga0210044, IMG submission 183959) | Groundwater microbial communities from aquifer in Utah, USA - Crystal Geyser 4/9/14 3 um filter (SPAdes) (version 2) | ecosystem: Environmental > Aquatic > Deep subsurface >... | reverse complement strand
ATGTCACCGAACTGTTATTTTTGGGCATAAAACCCATAAATTTTTCTTTTTTTAACCCGGTCAATCTGAACAATTGAATCACCCGGATCGACACCGCTTCAGGCTCATACCTGAATTGGAAAATACTGAAACTGAACCGGAAACACCACGGGCTTTGCATTTGACATCCATGTCCTGTCGTTTTAGGCTGCTGTCTGTTTGACTTCAAACAGGAGGCATGGATGGCGAGGCCTTGCGGTGAAACGGGCGGAAGGTCGGGGAAGATATGTCAAACGTAAGGCCTGACCCCGTGCCGTGGGTAACGCCTTGTGGCTCGAATATGAAGATTTGCTGGGGCGTCCCGTTTGGACTGATGCTACAACCAGCGAAGAGCGGCAACAGGTGCTGGCAGCCTTGGCAAGAGTTGGCCGTTGGGTGACTATCTATTACGGTTGGCGTCCAAATTTACCCGATGAGGCGGATAACCATCTCATCGAGTTGGCTATAGCTGGAGGGGCGGCGGAGATCATCACCCACAACGTCCATGACATTCGCCGTGGCGAGTTGTTGTTAAATGGGTTGCGGGTACGCTCTCCCGCAGAGTATTTGGAGAAAACACGATGAGTACGTTAACGGTTCGTTTGCCGGACAATACGGCAGACCGGCTTAAGTCGCTGGCCCGGTGCCGTGGCTTGAGCGTGAATAAGCTGGTGGAAGAGATGAGTGCTCAGGCACTGGCAGCCTGGGATACTGAAAACAGATTCCGCACGTTGGCTGCGCAAGGCGATGTGCCTCAGGCGCTGGCCATCCTGGATCGATTGGATGGCTAAGGAGCCGTTAAAAAATTGGTAGCGTTTGTCAATAGGAGACCTGAAATAGTGCTCTCCGTTATGCCATTACTTTGCCACCGTCAAGCGTCGAACCCGTTGTAATAATATGCGAGTCTGACTTTGGTGACATTCGGAAAAGGGGCCGCTACCCTTTATTTTTGTTCCAAAGGGTAGCGTCCCCTTTTCCGCGCTTGCCCAAATGGGTGAATATTTTGGCGTAAGTTACGCTACCGTGAGCCGGGCGGTGAAACGGGCGAAAGGTCAGGGGAAAAGTGTCAAACGTAAGGCCTGGCCCCCTATTTTCTAGGATCATGGCGTGAAGCCTCCCGAACCCGCGCAAAGCGTAGCACCAATAAAAAAAGGCTCTTTTCGCAAACCGTGTTGTTATCGGCAACCGACCCGGCACAACACCAATAACCATCTATGTTTCCAGGCAGTCGCAAGGTGTCCCTATCGATATGCTTGAAAGCCCCACAGGGTGATCCTTCGGATCAGACGACAACACGATTTGCGAAAAGAGCCTAAAAAAACCCCGCTTTATGCGGGGTTTTTGTCCTACCGGGAAAGCCTGGCAAAATTACATCATGCCGCCCATACCGCCCATACCGCCCATGTCACCCATGCCGCCGCCCATGCCGCCGGTCGACTCATCCTTCGGCATCTCGGCCACCATGCACTCGGTGGTGAGCATCAGGCCGGCTACGGAAGCGGCGTTCTGCAGCGCGTAGCGGGTCACCTTGGTGGGGTCGAGTACGCCCATTTCCACCATGTCGCCATAGATGTCGTTGAAGGCGTTGAAGCCAAAGTTGCCCTTGCCCTCGGAGACCTTGTTCACCACCACTGACGGCTCGACGCCGGCGTTGGCGACGATCTGGCGCAGAGGCTCTTCCAGTGCGCGCAGCACGATCTTGATGCCGGCATCCTGGTCGGCGTTGTCGCCCTTGACTTTGCCGATGGCAGCGCGGGTGCGCAGCAGAGCTACGCCGCCGCCGGCGACGATGCCTTCTTCCACCGCAGCGCGGGTGGCGTGCAGGGCATCTTCGACGCGGGCTTTTTTCTCCTTCATCTCGACTTCGGTGGCAGCCCCGACCTTGATCACGGCCACGCCGCCGGCCAGTTTGGCGACGCGCTCTTGCAGCTTCTCGCGGTCGTAGTCGCTGGTGGTTTCCTCGATCTGCTTGCGTACTTGCTTGACGCGGCCTTCGATGTTGGCGGCATCGCCGGCGCCGTCGATGACGATGGTTTCATCCTTGCCCACTTCGATGCGCTTGGCTTGGCCCAGTTCGGCCAGCGTGGCTTTCTCCAGAGACAGGCCCACTTCTTCGGCGATCACGGTGCCTCCGGTGAGGACGGCGATATCTTCCAGCATGGCCTTGCGACGGTCGCCGAAGCCCGGCGCTTTAACGGCGCAGGTCTTCAGGATGCCACGGATGTTGTTCACCACCAGGGTGGCCAGCGCTTCGCCGTCCACATCCTCGGCGATGATCAGCAGCGGCCGGCCTGCCTTGGCGACTTGCTCCAGTAACGGCAGCAGGTCGCGGATGTTGGAGATCTTCTTGTCGTGCAGCAGCACGAAAGGGTTCTCCAGCAGGGAAATCTGGCGGTCCGGGTTGTTGATGAAATAGGGCGACAGGTAGCCGCGGTCGAACTGCATGCCTTCCACCACATCCAGTTCGTTTTGCAGGCTGGTGCCGTCTTCCACGGTGATCACGCCCTCCTTGCCGACCTTGTCCATGGCCTCGGCGATGATGTCGCCGATGGAGCTGTCGGAGTTGGCTGAAATGGCGCCAACCTGGGCGATTTCCTTGTTGGTGGTGCAAGGCTTGGAGATCTTCTTCAGCTCGGCGATGCAGGCTTCAACCGCCTTGTCGATGCCGCGCTTCAGGTCCATCGGGTTCATGCCGGCGGAAACATATTTCATGCCTTCGCGCACGATTGCCTGGGCCAGCACGGTCGCGGTGGTGGTGCCGTCGCCGGCCACGTCGGAGGTCTTGGAGGCGACTTCCTTCACCATCTGCGCGCCCATGTTCTCGAACTTGTCTTTCAGCTCAATTTCCTTGGCGACGGATACGCCGTCCTTGGTGATCGTCGGGGCGCCGAAAGCGCGATCCAGCACCACGTTACGGCCTTTCGGGCCAAGGGTCACTTTAACCGCGTTGGCCAGAACATTGATCCCGGCCACCATGCGGTGACGAACGTCGTCACCGAATCTTACGTCTTTTGCTGACATGTTTCATTTCTCCTTAGAAAAGCATTTTTGCTACAGAATAGGGGAGAAAAAATCTCTCCAGAATCTCTGTGGCCAAATATGAATTTGGTTTACTTGCCTTCAACCACGCCTATGATGTCTTCTTCGCGCATTTGCAGCAGTTCGATACCACCCATCTTGAAGGCCTGGCCGGAATACTTGCCGAACAGCACCTTGTCGCCGACTTTGACTTCCAGCGCGCGCACTTTGCCATCGTCGCCCACTTTGCCTTTACCGACGGCAACGATTTCACCTTGATCCGGTTTTTCCGCAGCAGAGCCGGGGATAACGATACCGGAAGCGGTCTTCTCTTCGGCTTCCAGGCGTTTGACGATAACGCGGTCATATAATGGACGAATTTTCATTGTTTCAATCTCCAGTCAGGTCTAGGTTAACGAAAAATAATCCGGTAAACCGCCTGCGCTGTTTACCGGCTAAAAATTCTCGGCGTGGCGTTGTTAGCACTCACGCCAGACGAGTGCCAATAATAGGGGCTGGGTGCTTAAATTTCAAGGGGAAGAAGGTTTTAACGTCCAACAATTTATCAAAAAGTGGTATAAATTCACGCTTAAAAAGAGCGTTCCACTTCCCCCGCACAGATGGGACATTTCACGCCGGAGATCGCAGACGAGGAACATGCCGCGCTTGCTGGCGCTGAAATCTGGCGCGTGCGGGGTAGAGATTGCGCCATTTTTTGTTCAATTTTTGTAACAGGATCGATATATGCACTCACTTAGTGAAGATGAAGCGAACGCTTCCCTGGAAAATTTTCTGTCGATTTGCGTCACAACCTTGCTGCGCTGGGAAGACCCGGAAAAATTTCTGGCATGGATGCGCGAGAGTGGGCCATCGTTATTCCCCGAAATATTCGGCCAGATTATCGATCCGGCCATGCGTCCCTCCTCCGCTTATTTCTTCGGAAGAATGATCTGGAACGCCACGCCGCTGCCGGGTAACCTTTTCAAGCCGCGTCCTTTGCCAAAACCGGAGCGGAACGCGCCCTGCACATGCGGTTCGGGCATAAAATACAAGCATTGCTGCGGGCAGATTGATTCTCCTGGCTTGCCACTTGATCCCACGCTGATGTTGAACCTGGTGCTGCGTAATCTGACCCAGAAGCAGTTGGTGAACTTGCCTTATCGCAGTATTTCCCACGAAGGCCTGGCATTGACCGCGCAGCAGTGGCTGGAAGAGGGTAAGGCGAACAGGGCCATCAAGCTGCTGGAGCCGATCTTCACCGATCCGTCCAGACTGGCCGAGCATGACGAATTTGCCTTCGATGTTTTGATGGATGCTTATCTGGATGAGGGCAAACCGCGCAAGCGCGTCAATCTGATCGAGACGATGTTACAGTCCGGCAACCGGACGTTACGCGTCACCGCCATGCAGCGCCACTGCACTCTGCTGGCGGATGCGGGCGATTATGAGGGGGCTTGGGAGCTGTTCGGAGTGGCGATGCGCGAATACCCCGGCCACGCTGCCTTCAGCCACCTTGAAGTGACGTTGCTGATGACCCAGGGAAGGATGGCGGAAGCCAGGGAGCGCGCCAAATTCTGGGTGGCGACACTGCGCAGGCAAAATAATCCGGAGCACGCCGAGCTGATCGAATTTCTTGCCTCGATTGCAAACCGTCCGGCGGAAGCCATGTTTGACATGATTGCAGGGAAGAACCCGTTTCTCGACCGCATCGCGTCCCTGGCGCGAAATTTGCCGGAGCCGGAAGCCCATTATACGGTCGATGCGTCCGGCGACATGGGCGTGCTGGTTGCCGACAAAAAACTGGCCAAGGTGGAGGCGGACTGGCACCTCTATTTTCCGCTGGGCAAGCCTTTTTCAACTCAATTATTGCCGCCTGACGGTAGGGTCTGGCAGCCCTCTGTCGCGGACAAGTGGGTGACGTTCCTGGAACAGCATCCGCTCGCCTTCCAGTCGTTCGATATTCTGGACGATGTGATGCAGGCCGTCTGGCAGGTTGAGATAATGACCGCAGCAATCGAGAAGCCGCTGATCTATCCGCTGCAAGATCATACGATCAGGTTGTTCAGGGTGGTGACGGGCGGCGTTCCGGTCGAGCTGCCCTGGTTCGTGTCGCCAAACCGCCCCGCCTTGCGCGTGCTGGCGGATGCCATTCTGTATGGCATCGATCATGGCCGCCGGGAAGCAGCCCTGCCGCTGCTGGAAGACATGGTGTCGCGGATCAATCCAAACGATAACCACGGCCTGCGCGAGACGCTGGTGCAAGAATATTTGCGCGCCGGGCAATACGAAAAATCGCTGGCGCTATGCGAGCGCTATCCCGGCGATATGATGCCGGGCATTGCTTTCGGCCAGGTGCTGGCCTTGTTCAAATCGGGCAGAAAAGGCGAGGCGCTCGCGGCCCTGGCCGAAGCCAACGAGCGTCTTCCCGAAATGGTGTCCATGCTGGCAAATGACAACCCGATCCAGCCAAAATCGGGAAAATTTGGCATGGTCGTCGGGGGCAAGGAGGAGGCATGGCATTACAGGCAGGAAGCGCTGGCGTTATGGCAGGGGGATGCGCTGGACTGGCTGAGGGGAGTGGCGGTCTCTTTGCGCAAGAAGACGGCAAGGCGATGAGGGGGTGGGCGTCCCCTATTTTCTTTCGGAATACGGAAATCTGTTCTCTACTCTACCCCTTGTTTCTCGCCGTACTGTCAACGCAAAATAGAAATGTCCGCTTTTCCTGTTTTCATTTTGCTACGTCGTGGCGCATTGCCCGTCGTGGGCGGGGGTGCCGACGGACATTTTATTGGACGCCGGATCGAATTGCAGATGCACAATATCTTCACGATCTGGTACATTCCGTGACATTAGGCTATTTCCACGCCTACCGATGGAGACGCCTCCCACCCATCAACACGTGGGAACTCGCTTTCCATCTGCGACAACAGGTCAGAAAGTTTGTGGCGTGGCTTAGCCAGTGGTTTCACAACAAGACGGCCATCCAACACATTCAGATCGACGCTCTGGTCGGGTCTCAACCCTAAGTCTTTCATCATCGCGGCTGGCACGATGATGTCGGCGCTATTTCCTAGCAGCCTGTCGGACTTAAAGGAAATCGGCTGCAAATCCGCCTGAGCGGTTCATATTTCGCCGCTTTTTTAGTCAATAGAACGACTATTGACCTGCAAAACCAGCAAAATCTGTCCTCGCCCAGCCGAATTCTCGCTTCGATTCTTCAAGTCCGACAGGCTGCTAGCTTACGAATAACTGTTTGCATGACGTTTTCCACCAAGGATGTTTAACATTGTTATAACAAGGCCGCATTTGGCCAGTAACGTCAAACGAAGTCTCGCTGCGCGAGTTTCACTTTAATGGCGATTTGGCTATGAGATAATGAGCACTATCCCATCCATTTTTCCGGGTCATGCCGCGCTCAATGTCTAACCAGGAATTTCTCCATCGCAGTCTGGCCGCCGTCTGGCATCCCTGCACCCAGATGAAGCAGCACGAGACCCTGCCACTGGTGCCGATCGCGCGCGGCGAGGGAGTGTGGCTCTACGATTTCGACGGCAGGCGCTATCTCGATGCGGTGAGTTCGTGGTGGGTCAACCTGTTCGGCCACTGCAACCCGCGCATCAATGCCGCGCTGAAAGATCAACTGGACAAGCTGGAGCACGTGATGCTGGCAGGCTTTACCCATCAGCCGGTGGTCGAGCTGTCGGAGCGGCTGTCGCGCCTGTCCGGCCTGGGGCATTGCTTCTACGGCTCGGATGGCGCTTCCGCCACCGAGATCGCGCTGAAGATGAGCTTCCACTACTGGCGCAACTCGGGCCGCCCGACAAAGACCCGATTTGTCAGCTTGCGAAACGGCTATCACGGCGAAACCGTGGGCGCGCTGTCGGTCACCGACGTGGCGCTGTTCAAAGACACCTATGCGCCGCTGTTGCGGGAAAGCGCGCAGGTGCCGACGCCCGACTGGCGCTATGCCGAGCCGGGAGAGTCGGCGCGGGATTACGCGCTGCGCTGTGGGGCGGCGTTGCGTGCGCACCTGGAGCGGCATCATCAGGAAACTGCGGCCTTGATTCTCGAGCCGCTGGTGCAGGGCGCGGCGGGGATGGGGATGTACGATGCCGAATACCTGCGCCAGGCGCGGGCGATCTGCGACGAATTCGGGGTGCATTTGATCGCTGATGAGATTGCGGTGGGTTTCGGGCGTACGGGGACGATGTTCGCCCATGAGCAGGCCGGGATAAAACCGGATTTCCTGTGCCTGTCGAAAGGCATCACCGGCGGCTATCTGCCTTTGTCGGTGGTGCTCAGCACCGACAAGGTGTATCAGGCGTTTTACCATGACGATACGGCGCGCGGCTTTCTTCATTCCCATTCCTATACCGGCAACGCGCTGGCTTGCCGCGCGGCGCTGGCGGTGCTGGACATCTTCGAACAGGATGACGTGATTGCGGCCAACCGCGTCAAGGCCGCAAATTTTAACCCTATCGCCGCGCCGCTCAAAGCGCATCCGCGCGTCACAAACTTCCGTAACACGGGCATGATCTGGGCGTTCGAGGTGGCGGATGCAGCGCACGGCTTCGCCCGAAAATTCTTCGAGGAAGGATTGAAGCGCGGTCTGCTGCTGCGCCCTATCGGCAACACGGTGTATTTCATGCCGCCTTACGTGATCGATGAAGGGGAAATCCGCATGCTGGTGGCGGGCACTCTCGATATTCTGGAGCGGCCATGAAAGCGCGCTTGCTGTGCCTGCTGTTTTTCCTGCTTGCGGTCTCGGTGCAGGCAGCCCCTTTGCCGCGCACGGTCAAGATTGCCCTGGATCAGGCCGGTATCCCCGCCGCCAGTGTCGGCGTGTTTGTCCAGAGGGTTTCCTCTCGCAAGCCGCTGATCGTCCACCATGCCAATCGGTCGATGAGCCCGGCCTCGACCATGAAGCTGGTGACCACTTATGCCGGATTGGAACTGCTCGGCCCGGCCTATACCTGGAAAACCGAGGTGCTGACGGGCGGGACGGTAACTGGAGATGTGCTGAACGGTGACTTGATCGTCAAGGGTTACGGCGACCCGGCGCTGACGCTGGAAAATTTCTGGAGCCTGTTGCGCGACGTGCGCGGGTTGGATATCCGGGAAATTCGCGGCGATCTGGTGCTGGACAACAGTTATTTTCAGGCGGCGGGCGGCGATCCGGGCGCCTTCGATAACGAGCCTTTCCGCCCCTACAACGTGATGCCTGAGGCGTTGCTGGTGAATTTCAATACCATCCGTTTCCGTCTTGTTGCGGAAGATGGCGGCGGCGTGCGCATCCTCGCCGATCCCGGGCCCGCACGGCTATGCATTGTCAACCGCTTGCAGTCTGATGATGGCCCGTGTAACGACTGGCGCGAAGGGGTGTTGACGGAAATCGGCAAGGATGGAAACGAAGCGGTAACGGTAGTGGCCAGCGGTAGCTACCCGCGTGCCTGCGGCGATAAATCGCTGTATTTGAGCCTGTTTAACCATACCGCCCACGTTGATGTGCTGTTCCGGCAGTTGTGGCAGGAACTGGGCGGCACGCTGGCAGGCGGCGTGCGCGAGGGAATCGCGGCTCCCGGCGCGCGGCTGCTGGCAAGCCGCGAATCCAGAGCGCTGGCGGAAGTGGTGCGCGACATCAACAAGTTCAGCAACAACGTGATGGCGCGCCAGTTGCTGTTGACCCTCGGCCGGGAAGTCGGCGGCGAAGGTTCGATGCAATCCGCGACGCAGGTCGTCGATAAATGGCTGGCAGAGCGGGGTATGGCGTTTCCTGGGCTGGAAATCGAGAACGGATCCGGTCTTTCGCGCACCGAGCACATTACCCCGGCGCATCTGGGCGCATTGCTACTGACTGCCTGGCGCGGCCCGCTGATGGCGGAGTTCGTGTCTTCCCTGCCGATAGCGGCGGTGGACGGCACCATGAAGAAACGGCTGCACGATCAGGGCGTGGCGGGTCATGCCCATATCAAAACCGGCTCATTGCAGGGCGTAAAAGCCATCGCGGGTTATGTGCAAGACCGCAAAGGGCGTAGCGTGGTGGTGGTGTTCATCATTAACCACCCCGACGCATCCGCCGGTCAGGCGGCCCAGGATGCGTTGCTGGAGTGGGTGTACAGCCGAAATTAAGGAATCCCGGTTGACCCCCTACCCATGAACCGCCAATTTTTTTGTAGGGTGGGCAAACAGCTTCATCGTTTGCCCACTCGGTACGCAATACGAGAAACCGCGTGGGCACAAAAGCGTGCCCACCCTACGCGCTTTCAGGCTTGATCCGGTCGCAGCAAGTCGATCCTGAATTCGGGCTCGTAAGGCGGCACGTTGCATTCGATGATGTCCTGCGGCGCGACATCCAGCCTCATGCCGGTGATGTCGGCGCGGATCGGCAGCCGCGTGACGCCGCGGTCCACCAGTACCACGGTGCGGATCTCCAGCGGGTTTTTCCCTGCCAGGTATTCCACTGCCTTGAGCAGCGAATGGCCACGGTAGAGCACATCGTCCACGACCATCACCGTGGCATGGGTCAGATCCAGAGCAGCCTGTTCGGCGCTTTCGGTCAGCTCGGTTTCTGGATGCAGCAGGGTGAGATCGTCGGCATAGCGCTTGACATGGAGTTTGTACAGCGGCAGGCTGGAAAGGCCGTAGTCGCGCGCCAGCCGGTCGCGCAGCATTTCCGCCAGCGGCGCGCCGCGCCGCAACAGTCCGACGATGGCTATCTGCTTCCGGTCGGTGAGCATCCCGGCGGCCTGGCGCGCCATGTCGGCGAGAACCGCATCCAGGTCGGCGGTAGCGTATAGGCAAGTACGTTGGCCTTGCGGTTTGTCCTTGCTCACAGCCCCAAATCCTTCCACATCGCATCAACCCGCGCCTTCACCTCCGCGTCCATCTCGATCGGTCTTCCCCATTCGCGCGCGGTTTCGCCCGGCCACTTGTTGGTCGCGTCCATGCCCATCTTCGAGCCGAGGCCGCTGACCGGGCTGGCGAAATCGAGGTAGTCGATCGGCGTGTTCTCGACCAGCAGGGTGTCGCGCGCCGGATCCATGCGGGTGGTCATGGCCCAGATCACCTCCTTCCAGTCGCGGATATTCACATCGTCGTCGGTGACGATGATGAACTTGGTGTACATGAACTGGCGCAGGAACGACCACACCCCGAACATCACGCGCTTGGCGTGGCCGGGATACTGCTTCTTCATGCTGACCACAGCGAGGCGGTAGGAGCAACCTTCCGGCGGCAGGTAGAAATCGGTGATTTCGGGGAACTGTTTCTGCAGCAGCGGTACGAACACTTCGTTCAATGCCACGCCGAGTATGGCCGGTTCGTCCGGCGGCTTGCCGGTGTAGGTGCTGTGGTAGATCGGGTTCCGGCGCTGTGTGATGCGCTCGATGGTGAACACCGGAAACTCGGCCTGCTCGTTGTAGTAGCCGGTGTGGTCGCCGTAAGGCCCTTCCAGCGCCATCTCGCCGGGGTGGATCACGCCTTCCAGCACGATCTCGGCGCTGGCCGGGACTTGCAGGTTGGACCCCAGCGCCTTCACCACCTCGGTCTTTGAGCCGCGCAATAGTCCGGCAAACTGGTATTCGGACAGGGAATCCGGTACCGGCGTCACCGCGCCGAGAATGGTGGCCGGGTCGGCGCCGAGGGCGACAGCCAGCGGAAAAGGCTGGCCGGGATTGGCCTGCTTGAAATCGCGGAAATCCAGCGCGCCGCCACGGTGGGCGAGCCAGCGCATGATCACCTTGTTTGGGGCGATCACCTGCTGGCGGTAGATGCCGAGGTTCTGCCGCTTCTTCAGCGGCCCGCGCGTGATTGTCAGTCCCCAGGTGATAAGCGGCGCCACATCGCGCGGCCAGCAGGTCTGGATCGGCAGTCTGGACAGATCGACATCCTGGCCCTCCCAGACGATCTCCTGACAGGGTGCGGAAGACCGCTCCTTCGGGGCCATGTTGAGCACCTGCTTGAACAGCGGGAGCTTGTCCCAGGCATCTTTCAGACCCTTCGGCGGTTCCGGTTCCTTGAGGAAAGCCAGCAGCTTGCCGACTTCGCGTAAGGCTTCGACGCTGTCCTCGCCCATGCCCATGGCGACCCTTTTCGGCGTGCCGAACAGATTGGCCAGCACCGGGATGGAATGACCCTTGGGATTCTCGAACAGGATCGCCGGTCCGCCCGTTTTCAGCACGCGGTCGCAGATTTCAGTCATTTCCAGGCGGGGATCGACTTCGGCGCCGATGCGCTTGAGTTCGCCCTGTTTTTCCAGTTGCGAAATGAAGTCGCGCAGATCTTTGTATTTCATTATCCTAAGCCGGACAAGCCGGAACCAAAAAGTAGGATGGGTGGAGCGTCGCGATACCCATCGTTGTCGTGTGCGATTTTGATGGGTATCGCAAAAAGCGCTCCACCCATCCTACACCACTGCTTTTCCAGTTGCGAAATGAAGTCGCGCGGGTCTTTGTATTTCATTGCGGAAGTACTTCCTTGCCCTCGTTGAGGCGCAGCCAGCCTTTGACGATGCGGTAAATCACCCAGATGCCGTCAGCCATCAGGATAAACCAGCCGATAATCAAGATGAGCGTAAGGTAGCCGATTGCCCCCCACAGCAGGCTGAACCAGAAAGTGCGGATCTGCCAGCGGAAGTGGGATTCGAGCCAGGTGCCCTTGACGTCGTCCAGTTTCACATAGCTGATGATGATGGCGACGATGTAGGTGATGCCGAAGAAGAAGGATGCCGCCTGTAGCGCATAGACCACGGTGGTCAATGTCTTGGCGGAATCGAGATTGGTGTCGCTGACCGGGTCAGTCATGGTTTTCCCTCCCGGCCTATGCGGATAGGCCGATGGCTCAAAACGAACAGAGTAGCGGAATGGTTTTGCTCAGGCAACTATTGTCCGGGCAAAGCGCAGTCCGTTGAGTTGATCGCCCAGGCTTGATGTTTTGTCAACCGTTTTAAGTCGGCCACGTTGTTAGGCTGGTAAGTGGGCAACTACCGTACTTTAATAACGGAGGCGTAGATGGGCAGTCTTGATAAAGAGTCCTTTGAAGAATTCCTGGACTCACTGAAACAAGCGGGCGTGGTCATCAGCAACGAATGCGACTTGCGGGAGCGGCTCGCGGAAGTCCAGCGCTGGCGCTTTGCGTTTGCGACGCTGGCTTCCTATGGTAGCCGGATCGGCATCCGCTTCGAAGGCCGTAGCGTCGGCGTGAACGAGGCCGAAATCCACCGTGCCTTTGCCCAGTTCCAGCTCCCGGAGAGCCTGGAAACCGCTTTTGCGGCCGGTCTTAAGGCTGGGTACTGACCGCCTTCCGTCAGTTAACAAGGTTATTTCTCGTCAATGTTCCACGTTTCACGTTTTAAAGAGCTTGGGCGTGCAATGCCGCCAGGGATTGCCGCAGCACGGAGAACGCAGATTTTAGGAACAGGGCGGCAATGGCGCCGCCGACAATAATATCCGGCCAGCGCGACTGGGTGAAGATGACCGCGATGCCGGTCACGATCACTCCCGCATTGGCGAACAGGTCGTTGCGCGAGCACAGCCACACCGAGCTCATGTTGAGGTTGTCGGCGCGGTGGCGATAGAGCAGCAGGAAGCACCCGGTATTGGCGGCCAGCGCCAGCAGGCCGATGACGCCGATGGTTTCGCCGTCGGGCAGGATGGGATGGAGCGTTTTGTAAACCGCCTCCGCCGCCACGCCCAGGCCGAAGGCGAGCATGATCAGGCCTTTCAGCAGCGCCGCCCGCGCCTGCCACATCTCGTCGCGGGTCAGAACATACAGGCTGAAGCCATACACCAGCGCATCGCCCAGCATGTCCGAGGCATCCGCCAGCAGGGAGGTGGAATGCGCAGCCATGCCGGCGACGGTTTCCACCGCGAACATGACGGCGTTGACGGCCAGCACGATCTTGAGCACGCGGCCATGCTTGGCGCGCATGGCATTCAGGGTGCACGACTTGTTTTCGCAGCAACCGGTCATGAGTAACCTTTCACAGTAAATCGCGCAGGCCTGGGAAAGCCACGTCGAAGTAGTTTAGCAGGATGCCGCCGAACACCGCTGCACCGAACCAGTTGTTGTGCAGGAACGCCTTGAAGCACATTTCGCGTTCGCGGTTTTTGATCAGGCTGTAGTGGTAGGCAGCGACGCCGGCAGCGGCAACCAGCCCGGCGTAATAGGCCCAGCCCAGACCGAGTTTTATCCCGACGCCGGCGAGGATAACCAGCGTTGCGCCATAGCTCAGCATCACCGCCAGAATGTCGTATTTACCGAAGGTAATAGCCGAGGTCTTGATGCCGATCCTGAGATCGTCGTCGCGGTCCACCATGGCGTATTCGGTGTCGTAGGCGATCGCCCAGAACACGTTGGAGGCAAGCATCGCCCACGCCACCGGGGGCACGCTTCCGGTCTGAGCGGCGAAGCCCATCGGGATGCCGAAGCCGAAGGCAATACCGAGATAGGCCTGCGGGATGGCAAAAAACCGTTTGGTGAAAGGGTAGCTAGCGGCAAGGAACACTGCCGCGACCGAGAGCTGGAGGGTCAAGGTGTTGAGGCGCAGGATCAGCAGGAAGGACAGCAGCACCAACACCGCGAACAGCACTAGAGCTTCCTTCTTGCTCACCAGCCCGGCGGCGAGCGGACGGTTCTTGGTGCGCTCCACATGCGGGTCGAAATCGCGGTCGGCGTAGTCGTTGATGACGCAGCCGGCCGAGCGCATCAGCACGGTGCCGAGGATAAAAATCCACAGGATGATCCAGTTCGGAGAGCCGTTCGAGGAAATCCACAGCGCCCAAAGAGTCGGCCACAGCAGGAGCAGGATGCCGATCGGCTTGTCGAGCCGCATCAGTCTTTCATATTGGGTGAGCCGTTCTGCCAGTGTCATTAACGTAAACCTCGCGAAGCGAGACGCTGTCCCCCTCGCCCCTCGTGGGAGAGGGCAGGGGAGAGGGAGAGTTCCAGAATGTCCGGTAAAAACACTTCCGTGACCAGGATCGGCCTGCCTTCCAGGTAAAACACCGAGCGCCGCGCCCACAGGCTGGCAGGCGGGTTCGGCAGGACGGTGCAGGCACGTTGGTACAGCGCATCGCGCCGGTTGAGTTTCTTGAAGCGCAAGGGCGTGCGCCGCACGCGCGGGTTGGCAAATAGCGCCGCGCCCAGCGGTTTGCTGCCGAGCTGTCCCAGGCTTTGCCAGGCGCCGTGCAAGCTGGTGGCGGGCAGTACGCTGTGGGCGAAAACCAGCGGCGTTTCGCCGCAGTACAGAAACACGTCGCGCAGTAGCGCGCGCGAGTGGCGCGAGTGGCGCGAAAGCGCAACCATCCGTCGCTCGGAAGGCATGGCCACGCCATACTGCTGCTGTACATGGCGCACACTGAAGGCGGCGCAGCGTACCTGGATGCGCCGGGTGAGCGAGCCACGGTCGAGCAGCCAGGGGCGGTAGCGGGCGCAGCTTTCCGACAGGCGGTTTTGCCACGAAGGGTGCAATTCGGATCCCTATAAGGATTATTGTTGCGACATTATCCTACAAATACCCTGGAACCGCAGAAGCAATAGGTCGCCAGGCTAAGGTGATTGATGGGTATCGCTACGCTCCACCCATCCTACAATTCGCGTAGGATGGGTGGAGCGTAGCGATACCCATCAATCTCAAACCTTCAAGAGCTGCTCCGCACCCGCCAGCCAGCGCTGCAAATGCCGTTCCGCCACTTCCGGCTGCTCGGCGAGGATTTTCTCGGCAACATGCCGCGCCGCTTCGAGTAACTTCCGATCCTGCTCGATGTCGGCGATCTTGAGCAGTGGCACGCCGCTCTGGCGTGCGCCCAGAAATTCTCCCGGCCCGCGCAGCAGCAAGTCCTGGCGCGCGATTTCGAAGCCGTCGCTGTTTTCGTAGATGGTCTTCAGCCGTGCCCGCGCCGTTTCTGACAGCGGAGTCTGGAAAAGCAGGATGCAGGCGCTCTGCGCCGCGCCACGGCCAACTCGGCCGCGCAACTGGTGGAGCTGGGACAGGCCGAAGCGCTCGGCGTGCTCGATCACCATCAGCGAGGCATTGGGTACGTCCACGCCGACCTCGATCACCGTGGTGGCGACCAGGAGCTGGATTTCCCCCGCCTTGAAGGCGGCCATGGTGGCCGCCTTGTCGCGTGTGTGCAATCGGCCATGCACCAGCCCCACTTTAAGCTCCGGGAAGGTGGCGGTCAGGGTCTCGAAGGTTTCCACTGCGGTTTTGAGCTGAAGGGTTTCAGACTCCTCGATCAGCGGGCACACCCAGTAGGCCTGCCGACCGGTCAGGCAGGCATCGCGCACGCGCTCGACCACTTCGCCGCGACGGCTGTCGCCGACCAGTTTGGTGACGACCGGCGTGCGTCCCGGCGGCAGTTCGTCGATCACCGAAACGTCGAGGTCGGCGTAATAGCTCATCGACAGGGTGCGAGGGATCGGGGTGGCGCTCATCATCATCTGGTGCGGCTGGGCGCCCTTCTTCTGCAGCGCGAGGCGCTGGTGTACGCCGAAGCGATGCTGCTCGTCGATGACGGCCAGACCGAGGTTGCGGAACACGACCTGTTCCTGAAACAGGGCATGGGTGCCGATGGCGAGCTGGGCTTCTCCTGCCGCGACCGCCGTAAGCGCGGCCTGCTTTTCCTTTTTCGGCAGGCTTGCCGCCAGCCAGACGACTTTGAGGCCGAGCGGCGCCAGCCAGGCGGAGAGTTTCTGGTAATGCTGTTCGGCGAGGATTTCGGTGGGGGCCATGATCGCCGCCTGAAAGCCGTTTTCAATCGCCTGCAAAGCCGCCAGCGCCGCAACGATGGTCTTGCCGCTGCCGACGTCGCCCTGCAGCAGCCGCTGCATCGGGTGGGGCTTGGCAAGGTCGCCGGCGATCTCCAGCGTGACGCGCTGCTGGGCGCGGGTGAGCGGGAACGGCAGCACCGCCAGCAGGGCGTCGGTGAGGTGTCGCCGAGGGGGCATCGGGGCGGCGGACTGCGCGCGTCGCCGCCGGTAATGCTGGTGCATGGAAAGTTGCTGCGCCAGCAGTTCGTCGAACTTGAGCCGCTGCCAGGCAGGGTGGGTGCGCTCGGCCAGCAGATCGAGCGGTGCATCCGGTGGGGGCTGGTGCAGATAGGCGATGCTTGCCGCAAAGGCGGGCAAACCCAGCGGGTGCAGCACCTCGTTGGGCAGGGTATCGGCCAGGTCGCATTCGGCGAGGGCGGCCTGTATCAGTTTGCGCAAGGCGGCTTGCCCCAGACCGGCGGTGGTGGGATAAATCGGCGTCAGCGCCTCGGCGACCGGTTCTTCCGTGCCGACCATGCGGTACTGCGGATGCACCATTTCCATACCGAAGAAGCCGTGGCGCATTTCTCCGAACAGGCGCACGCGCTTGCCCGGGGCAAGCTGCTTGATCTGGCTGGGGTAAAAATTCAGAAAACGCAGCGTCATCGTGCCGCTACCGTCCTCAACCTGACATACCAAGGTGCGGCGCGGACGATGCTGGACATTGGTGTCGGTGATTTCGCCTTCGACCAGGACGGCTTGCCCCAGCGGCGCATGGGCAATGGGATAGATACGGGTTTCGTCCTGATAACGCAGTGGCAGATGCAGCAGCAGGTCGTGAGTGGTGAACAGGCCAAGCTTGTCGAGCTTGGCCTGGGTTGCCTTGCTGGCCTTGATGGGCGGTGCTGCGATCATTCCGTGACGAGTATGGCGTCCATTTCCACCAGCGCGCCGCGCGGCAGTTCCTTCACTCCTACCGCCGCGCGCGCCGGGTAAGGCTGGTTGAAATAATGCGCCATGATCTCGTTGACCTTGGTGAAGTGGGTCAGATCGGTCAGGTAAACATTGAGCTTGACGGTATGGTCGAGGTTGCATCCGGCGGCCTTGGCGACCTCGCCCAGGTTGAGAAACACCTGATGGATTTGCGACCCGATTCCTTCAACCAGCACCATAGTCTGCGCATCCAGCCCGATCTGGCCGGAAAGGTAAACGGTATCGCCCACTTTCACGCCCTGGGAATAGGTGCCAATGGCGGCTGGGGCGTTGGTGGTGGAGAGGATTTGTTTGGCCATGGGGTTTCCTTTCTTCTGTGCAAATTTTAAACAAACAAAGGTTTTGTAGGCGCGCCATGCGCACTTATTAGTTTTATTGCCGGGGCTGCCCGGCATCCAGATACCCGCGTACAGTGCGTCCTTACGCTTTCAACACTTCCACTTTTGGCATGCCCCCAGCCTTCTTCCCCCTCTACGGACGGTTTTCCTGCATCAGCGCTTTCAATTGTTCAATCAAGGCGTCCCGCAGGCCATGGAGTTCGCCCAGCCTCGCCAGCGCCTCCGGATTCCGGCCCTGGACATGAAGTTCCAACAGCTCCGCCGCCAGCGCATGCACCTGCCGGTGCAACGGTTCGATGGCCAGGAAGGCTGGCTGCACACCATAGCGCGCCAGACCCTCGGCATTCCACCACATGCCAAAGCGGCATTGGTGGCGATCCAGCGGCGGCGGGATTTCACGCTCTCCCCGGAGGTAATTTTCCATGTTCGTGATCCAGGCGCGGTGCTCTACGCTGGCGAAGAGTATCTGTAAATCGTCGCGGTTCATCGCAGGCAGATCGGCCCAGGCTGGATCGGGCCGCCAGACAGCCGACCAGCCGGGCAATTCGCGAGCCGGCATGGGGCGCGCGATGCCATAGCCCTGGGCCAGTTCGCAGCCGAGTCGCAGCAGCATCTCGCCGTGTTCCACGGTCTCCACCCCTTCGGCGATGACTTGGCGGTGGAAGGCGGTGGCCAGGCAGACTACGCCATCCAGAATAGCCAAGTCATCCGGGTCACCGAGCATGTCGCGCACAAAGCTCTGGTCGATCTTGAGCAGGGTGACTGGCAGGCGTCTCAGGTAGGTTAGCGAGGAATAACCGGTGCCAAAGTCATCCAGGGCAAACGTGACGCCGATTTCCCGGCAGTCCTCGATGACCTGGGATGCTCGGGCCATATCTTCCAGCGCGCTGGTTTCCAGTACCTCCATTTCCAGGTAACTTGGCTCGATGTCAGGATGTTCCGCCAAAATCTTGCGCAGCCGCTCGACGAAGTCTGCCTGCTGCAACTGGCGGGCACCGACATTGACGCTGACCGGGATGGCCAGTCCGGCCGTGCGCCAGAGCGCCATCTGGGTCAGGGCGGCGTCGATCACCCACTCGCCGATTTCGACAGCCAGCGGATGATCCTCGATCACCGGCAGGAACATGGCCGGAGGCAGGAGGCCTCTTTCCGGGTGTTGCCAGCGGATCAGGGCCTCGGCGCCGATGATCGTCCCGGTGCGCATGTTTACCTTGGGCTGATAATAGAGCACGAATTCACGCTCGGCCAGAGCGAGGCGGATGCGCTCCAGGCTTTCGTGATGGCTGCGGACGCTGCGGTCCTGTTCGGCGTCGAAGAAGTGGTAACGGCCCTTGCCGGCCAGCTTGGCCTGGTACATGGCTTGGTCGGCTTGGCGCAGCAAATGGTCCGCATCCACGTCTTCGGCCTGCGGGTAGTAGGTGACGCCGAGACTGGCCGAGACCTGGAGTACGATATTGTCGAAGTTTACCGGCTCGGCAGCTGCGGCGAGCAGACGGGTGAGCGTCGGCACGCTGGCGGCGACATATGCCATATCGACCAGCACGGCGACAAACTCGTCGCCTCCCATGCGGGCGAGGGTGTCACCTTCGCGCAGGGCCTGCCTCATGCGGGTGGACACGGCGATCAGCAACTGGTCGCCGGCTTTATGCCCGTGGCGGTCGTTGACGGCCTTGAAGCCATCGAGGTCGAGATAGGCCACCACCAGCCGTTGTCCGCGCCGCTGGGCCTGAACCATGGCCTGGTGCAGGCGGTCGGCCAGTAGCGTGCGGTTGGGCAGAGCGGTCAGCGTGTCGTAGTGGGCGAGATGTTCGAGCTGCTGTTCATGCTCCTTGAGCGGGGTGATATCGGAGAACAGCGCTACGTACTGTTGGATGATGCCTTCAGCATCGCGTACCGCGCTAATGGTAAGCATTTCGGCGTACACCTCGCCGCTCTTGCGCCGGTTCCAGATTTCGCCATACCAGTGGCCATTCTCGATCAGATCGCGCCACATGGCGGCATAGAACTCTTTTCCCTGACGGCCGGAGCCGAGGATGCGCGGGTTCTGGCCCAGGACTTCGTCGCGACTGTAGCCGGTGATGCGGGTGAATGCGTCATTCACATCGATGATCGTGCCGTCAGCGGCGGTAATCGTGATGCCTTCGCGGGCATAGGTGAAAACGCTGGCGGCGAGGTGGAGTTTCTCTTCGGCGTGCATGCGCTCGGTGATGTCGCGGGTGACGGCGAGATGCACCACCTTGCCATGGTCCTGCATGGGCACGGCGTGGGTCTCCAGCCAGCGGTGCCCGCCCTTGAGGCCAAGCACTTTGTATTTCATTCGCACCGGTTCGCCGACGAGCACCCGCTGGTGCAGATCGGCATAGGCCGTGCGGTATTCGGGGGCGATGAGATCAAGCACTGTGCGCCCGGCCACCTGCTCCAGCGAGTCAGCCTCGAACATCGCCAGCCCGGCTGGATTCATCTGTATCAGTCGCCCCTCCGCATCGATTATCTTGATGCATTCCGGTTCGTTTTCGATGATGGTGCGCAGGTGAAATTCGCTCTCTTCCAATGCGGCATTCCGTTGCGCCAAGGTTTCCAGCAGGTGATTGAAGCCGCCGATCAGGTCGCCGATTTCGTCCTGACTGGTGATGGGCAGGGGTTGCGGGGGCTGGTTTGACCCCGACAGGGTGGCCAGCGTTTTCGCGGCGGCAAGCATGGGTGAAAGTTGGCGCCTTACCATCCACCAGATCAGGCCCCCCGTCAGCAGGGTCAGAAACAGCGTGATAATCAGAATGCGCCGCTGCATGGTGCGAATCGGATAAAAGGCTTCTTCGGTGGGTAATGAGGCAACGATGAACCATCCCGCCACGGGAACGGGCCTGGCTGAAGCCATGACTTCCACGCCGGCGGGATTTATGGCGACACCCGTTTCATCGTAGCCTTGAACGTAACGGTCGGTCAGCGGGCTGATGCCGGGGGCGGGAAGCGGCTGCATGATGCGGCTATTGCCGGTGCCGGTGATGATCAACCTGTCTTTGGTATCTGCGAGTAAATAGTAGCCGCTCTTGCCATAGCGGTTTTCTGTGATTACGTCCAGGAAACTGGACTTGCCCAGGTTGGTCACCCCCGCCAAAGCGCCGATCACTTTGCCCTGAGGATCGCGAATGGGCGCCGACATGATGAATTCCGGGAACTTTTTACTCTTGGAAATATGAGGCTTGCCTATCGTCGATTTACCTTCCTTGAGCGGGCCAACCAGGTAATCTCTGTCCGCATAATGGATGCCGACCCGTCCTGCCGAGAGCGGAATCTCGGCAATCGCGGTGCCATCAAGCCGGTAGGCGATGACGCCAGCATTGAACGGCGCCTGAAGAATCAGGCTATCTTCCAAAAATGCCTGCAAGGCTGCCGTATTGCCCAGAATGGCCGGGGTAACTTTCCTGGCAACTTTTTCCAGCACACTCAACCGGTCGCCCATCTCGTGATTGATCTCTGCTGCGATAAAAGATACCGTCGAGAACTGCTGTTCGCCCAACACGCGTTCCATATCTTCGCGCAGCATCCGGCTGGCGTAGAAAGCCAGCGACCAGATGCCGATCAGGAAAATGGCCAGCGTGAAAAGAGTCACTCTGGTCTTGAGTGACCGCCACTGAAAGATATTCAAGTTCATGCGGAATTTAGCGTCGATAATGCGAGTTTATCCAGACACCTTGCTGGTTCAAAACACACCGGTCTGAAGGCCGGTGACTACATTGCCAGTACGCAGTAACACCTTAAACTAACCCCCCTCAATCCCCCCTTGTCAGGGGGGAAGCCTTTAAGCCTCCCCTGATAAGGGGAGGTTTGGAGGGGTTAGTTTGCAAAGATTCATGCGTTACACTGCACTAGCAGCCTGTCGGACTTGAAGAATCGAAGCGATTGTCGGCTGGGCGAGGACAGATTTTGCGAGTTGGGCGATAAAACCGCCCATCCCTGCTTACCCCACTTGCCGGTTTTGCAGGTCAATAGTCGTTCTATTGCCCAAAAAAGCGGTGAAATATGGACCGCTCAGGCGGATTTGCAGCCGATTTCCTTTAAGTCCGACAGGCTCCTAGCAGCCTGTCGGGTGTGAAAAATCGAAGCGAAACAGGGATCGCTTACTGCTGAAGTGTCGCTTCCTCGATGAGCACCTTATAGGAATAACCCGAACCGAAATTCTTGTCGGTATGAACGACGCCCTTCACCGTCAGGATATCCCCGAGCTTCGCCTGATTATTTGTTGTCACGAGAATGTCGTTGGTATTGTTCGCGGCGGAACCCGATCCATCGCGCAGATGGATCCAGTTTTTCCCCATGATCCCCGAGTTGTACTTCACGACCCTGCCGCGAACCAGAACAGGCTTGTCCTTCAGCTCGGTGCCCTTCGTCACGATTTCCGCAACGGTTCGCGCGTTCTCACCGCGGGCCTTGGGGATCAGGATATCGCCGTCGGACGCCTTGGCAGGGCCGACAACCGGCGCGCTTCCTACCGCTCCGCCCAAGGTACCGAAAAGAATTGTCGGGAAAGTCTTTTTCATTGACTTGCTCTCGAAGTTGTTCATGATTGCCGCGTTTTCAATCGTGACTTCGGCGCCTATCTTGACCGGTGCCGTGCTGACCGCAGCCCAAGTCTCGCCATCCTTGGTCTTGAGGCGGAGATAGGTATAATTCGGGACGTCCTTGACCTCGAGAACCTTGCCCTTGACTGGCGCTATGGCAGGGCCGGAGCGAGCGACAACCGGCGCACTTACTCCCGCACCGCCCAAGCTGCCGAAAAGAATTGTCGGGAAAGTCTTTTTCAGCGACTTGCTCTCGAAGTTGTCCATGACTGCCCCGTTCACAATCGTGACTTCGGCGCCTATCTTGACCGGTGCCGTGCTGACCGCAGCCCAGGTCTCGCCGTCCTTGGTCTTGAGGCGGAGGTAGGTATAATTCGGGACGTCCTTGACCTCGAGAACCTCACCCTTGACGGCGGTTGCTGCAGGCGGGAGGGGGGCGGGTGCTTTATCTGCCCACACGAATGTGGAAGCAATAATCATGCAGATCGCTAACAGGGCTTTCATGGTCTGGAATATTCCTTATCAAAGTTGAGTTCGGAGCATATCAGCAACGCCCGTCAGCGGCAACGTCAAGCCTTGTCCAATGAGGAATGAGCCTGAACGAGGCCTGTATTTCCAACCAGGAATGAGCCTGAAGCGGCAAGATTAGGTGTGATTGGACGAACGGGTTGATCATCGCAAGGATGGTGATCGACATGA